>Ga0222622_10000234_pt1 | contig 19889 bp, 14 predicted proteins | sample PLM2_5_b1metaG_FD_177335 | JGI IMG/M metagenome (GOLD analysis project Ga0222622, IMG submission 177335) | Groundwater sediment microbial communities from an aquifer in East River, Colorado, USA - PLM2_5_b1 | ecosystem: Environmental > Terrestrial > Soil > Riparian zone | place: USA: East...
GTTGAGGTTTTTGAAGTATAATATTAGTTCCTTGGGTGGACAGGCAATCAACTTGTCCACATTATTTATTCTTACAACTGCAGGCATATTTTACCTGCATAGTGAGATGGTGGCAATACTAGTTGCGTTCATATTCAATTACACAATGAGTAGAAAGTGGGTTTGGAAAAGAGAGTAAGAGGCAAAACCCCAAGAAGCCTCTAATTGTCCAAAAAAGTACGACCATCTAGTTTCTTTGAGTTTGAGTTCCAGTTAGTTGATTGGAACTATTCCACTTGTCATGAAAAATCTTTAAAATCGGCTCATTAGTTTGCTCGTGAAGTTTCTTCAATAGAATGGCAAGATAGCTCCTATAAACGAACTCGCTGTCAAACCCATACTATTATAACATGATGTTCGTTCGTTATTATATTTCGATAAGACCTTTTTTAGCGCTAATATCCATTGGTCGATAAGGAATTTTGCGCTAAATCTTTGTATCATTGTAATAATCATTTATTGCTTATGCTTAGATCCTACCATTAAATATAGTACTGAACCCCATTACTGGATTATTAGATTAGGTCTCAGGGTGTTATCAAGATGGCCCTTTTGACATGTAATTCGTGTTCGCCAGGAGCAACAGTGACTATATAGAATCTAAATTCCACTGGTTTGTTTAATATGTTCTTGGGAACTGTAAAGGTCTGATTAGATGACTGGCCATTGGTAGAATTTAGCCAACTGCTCCAAAGGACTTTGCTACTACTGTTATCTCTTACCTCAGAAAGGAACGTTGCGTTTCCAACATGAGATATTGCATCATAGTCTAAATTTAAAAGTGTGGAGTCATTCGAAGTGGAATTTATTTGGATTGGCAAATAAGCACGGTTCCATACTTTACCATTTTTATCTATTACAACCACAATATCTAGGTCACTTGCATTCTGTGACACAATTGCAGCGCTAAAGGGCTTCCAGATAAATGTCTTAGAGATCAGATCTGTTTTGAGCGCCTGAATGATTGACCATTGGTTTGGTAGTAACATTATAATAGCTAAAAATATTGTCGCTGCGATATAGCACCTCGAACCGATTACCAAGGATATCCATGCCATAATTCAAATCCAGCTCAAAGGCCTATATAGGTTAGTCTGTCACCAAGAAAATCTTCTTTTCTTAATACTCTGACAGCATCGACTATTATGCAACCTTTTTTGAAATCAATGGGAGTCAAATTCGAATATAAAGAGTGACCAGTGGATATAATGACACAATCAGCTTTTCCCAGGTCATTACTCAATTCAGAGCTAAATTTAGCGCCAAACGATTCATTTGAATACGGATCATGTAAAATAATATTACGAAATCCCTCTTTCTTCAAGGCAATAACCATTGTCTGTGCGGGTGAATATCTAGTATCGTTAACATCGGGTTTATACGATACACCCAAAATTAAAATATTGAAATACTTTTTATTTTTTCTGATTAATTGCATAGTACTTATCAAGATATCAACTATATGGTAAGGCATAGAATCGTTTAGTCGTCTAGCTGCTCTTACAATAGATTTTTCAAAATTCTTTCTCATTACTAGTAAATAGGGATCTTTTGGTAAACACGGTCCGCCAACCCCCGGTCCAGGCTTAAGTATTTTTACACGTGGATGTGTATTGGCTAACCTGATAACATCCTGCACGTCTACTTTTGAGTCCCCGCATATGATTGCAAGTTCATTTGCAAATGCAATGTTAACATCGCGATAAGAATTTTCAGCCAGTTTTGAAATTTCTGCCGTGGTTGTATCAGTTCTATGTATTTTTCCATTTGTTACCTTTTTGAATAGATTGACAGTACACTCATAGCTTTGATCATCGTTTGCTCCTATGATTCTGTCGTTTTCAATAAATTCTTGCAAGGCATTACCGGGCGAAAATCTTTCTGGACAAAATGAGATATAAAAATCTACATATGCTTTTTTATTAGAAAGACGTTCAACTAATGGGATAATATAAGACTTCATTGACCCTGGAGGGATAGTACTTTCAATAATGATGAGTTTTACTGTTGTCAAGTATTTTGCCACTGATTCTAACGCACTTTGCATGAACTTCATATCTGCAGTGAAACTAGTATTATCCAGCGGTGTAGGTACACAAACAATTATGACGTCTGCAGAAGATAAAACATCGGGATGATGTGACAAACTAAATAAATTAATGTCAATAAATCTATTAACCAAATCTTTGAAACCTTGTTCAGGGAGTGGGTTTAAACCCTCTTTTAGATTACGTATTAACTTTATATTAATGTCGAATCCAATTACTTTGTAACCCAATTTTAGAAAAGACAGGGCCGTAGGGATGCCAACCTGTCCTAGACCAATAACACAAATAACTGCTGTTTTCCGGTTAAGTTTTCTAACAATGTCGTTTGAATCGTCTGCGGTAACCATATTGATTCAATCACTCGTTATGGTTCTTTACTACCCATTAAAATGACCGCAGTTCATGTTGGTTAGTCGGTATCTAATTTTGTTTACAGTTATTTTCAAATTCATACTGTATAGTGAATAGTAGCTCACTTATATAGATGAAATTTATTCAAATAGACTCGTTTGTTAATGCCCATCGGATCAACCATTTGAATAGCATACAATGGGATTAGCGACGGCCATAGCGCAAATAATTTTCATCCTAACTCTATATGGAGGCAAACGAAACAATAATTTCATAAATATCTTGTTAAGTTCAGCCAAAAGGTAATCATCTTGGTGCGATTCTAGTTCCAATTATCTCAATTTGTTTATTACCCTGTTTAAACTCAACTGCTAGGGTTCTTGAGAGATTGGAGCTCTGAATTTCATGAGCAACAGCCTTTTGTCTGTCTACAAGAATTGAATATGGGATATCGATATTGGAAGGGTTCATTGCATCTATCAAAACTCGTGGAACTTTAATTAATACTATTCCATCCGTAGTCGAATTAAAATTTAAAAGCATTTTTTGCCTATTTTGATCGGCATTAATACTAAAATTTTTGGCTCCATAAATGTCATATCCAACAGGATAGGTTTTGTTTCCAATACTCAGATTATAACTTAAGAAACGTTTACTATTGAGGAACCAGGCTATATTTGCCCTGTTATCTTCAAACACTTTAAGATTTTTTAGATTTAACGTAGATTGACTCGGTCCTCCTTCAGTAATGATATATAATCTAAATTCTATTGGTTTGTTTAATACACTGCTAGGAAGTAGGAACGAATCATTTCGTAACTTGCCTGATGTATCATTTAAAAAGGCACTCCAGAGGATTTTACTATTATTGTCGCCTCTTATTTCCACTATAGATACAGGCTTTCTATTTGGTGGATGTAAGAAGTCTTTTGATGCATAATCTAACGTCAGAATTGGAGGTACAATAATTGATGAATTTACTTGCGTCTGTAAGAACGCACGGTTAAATATCTTTTTGGGATTTTCAGTTATGATTGAAATGACTAAATTTCCATTCATCTGTGAAACGTCCGTCGGCTTAAACGGTTTCCAATTATGATTGTCATCAGTAAGATTGGCTAACAATCCTGTTAGATTTAATGGTTGGGCTTGGGCAATTAATAACCCCAGATGGGCGGATAAACTCATCAAAGTAACGCCGGCGAAAAGTGGAACGCCTATCATAAATGCAATAGTTAATTTTTGCACAAATCTAATTATTGTATTGAGATATAACTATTATGATTACAATTGGCGCCTCATGTTTCTTTTTTATCTATTTTGAATATTGACCCCAAGCTATAAGAAAGAATATAGAGGCAACGGTCTGGGCCGACTTGTATGTCAGTAATATCCTCAAATCCTTGTCCGAAAATAACCTTCTGAATCTCATGCTTAGTATTTGCTACTTTATCACGAAGAGGGCCACCAAGATTCAATTTATTTCTCTGCTTGTTCAAGTCGAAATGGTAAAGCTGGCCGCTGACATCTCCAACAAACATGTCATTTTCGTATTTTTTTCCTAGTTTATCAGAGTTCAGAAATTTGAGTGCAGTAGGAGCAACGGTCTGATACCATGTAAACTCTGGACGACTGTAGGTACCATTTCCGTTAAAAGATACTAACCCTTCAGGTTTTAGTGGCGCTACATCTCCTGGAATAGATGCATTTAATGGGTTTGGTTTCCATATGCCTTGGACCCTTTTAAATCCACTGTTAAAGCCAGGTTCAACGAGGTTAATTTCGTCTCCAAAATTAGGACCGTTCTCTGTGTCCCAAAGCTTCTGTGTCACAGGATCAAAGTCCATGCCAAAACTATTCCTTATTCCGTAAGCATAATACTTGTCTAGGGGTGATATATTCCCAAGCATACTTCCCCCTTTTACTCGATCTCCATCCTGATTAACCCTTAGTATGCCACTAGATCCATCAGGTCGATCGCCAGTCTCTACATTCTGGGCCAGTGTTCTACGGCCAGAAAGAGCGCCTATGATCAAGTATACATTTTGGTCTCGCCCAACTAGGATTTTTCCACCGTTATGAAACTCATCACTTTTGTTTCCGACTCCACGTGAACCTGACACATCTAAAAGTAATTTTCGATGTATCAAATTGCCGTTCTCCAACTCATATCTATATAGACGAGCCTTTCCACCTGTATGGGTATCTACATCTTTTTTCCCTGATAGTTCAATAAAGTATAAGAAAACGTATATCGGTTCACCAAACTCATGCTTAGCAACAGCAACTCCCAACATTCCTCTTCCGCCTTCTGTTGCAACATTTACATCAAGGACAGGTTTTGATTGCATAGTCCAATTTACTATCCTATTTACCGTACCGTTATCTTTCTGCAGTACTAATATATCATTTGGACCAAGAAAAGCCATACTAGTTGGTTTCTTAAGGCCCGTAACAACTATCTTGACCTGCAGGTTAGGATCTTTGAGAGATATTCCTTCATTAGATTGTTTTACAGTTAATGCACTGCTGTGATGAAAGGAATATCCAATTAGTATCAAAGTCATAATAAAAACAGCAAGTAAGCATAATCTAAGGGGGGACAATTCCACTGAACTAATCATATATTAAAGCGTGAAGCAAGAATTTTAGTATATTAATTTTCCCTGTCCTTCTGCTATAGTACTTGATGGTTATTTCATTGTGCTTTAGAATCAGCGTGGTTAACAACAAGATATATTATTATCACAAAGCAGCTATGATATTCAGCTAACTAAATATTTATTTTAATATTATGAATATGAGAAATGACCATTTATGGAGCAAGAATCATTATTATGTAGGACTTTGTTGTTTAATGACCACAACAAACTAATGGGTTCAGAAGAATTTTAATTAGGCGAGGGCAATTGTTTCCGAAGACACTCTATAGACTTTGGTCAGAAATGTAGATTCTCACAAATTAATTTCGAAGGACTGAATCGAGTAAAACAGGGCAATGCTCGCTGCAGGCGTCGTGAAAATGACTTGCACGAAGGAAAAGTAGTAATAGGTAAATTCTAGATTGGCTGAGATTTGTAAATAATAGAGGGATACATTAGAATAGGACTCGTAGTGAAAGGTTTCATACCCATGAGAAATTTAGTAATCATCATTACAACTTTGACTGTTTCCAGTTTAGTGATTTGCTTGCTACCTACGGGAATAGGGGTTCATGCCGAAGTTCCTATTTTTGATGGCTCGACCAACGCAGCACAAAAGCTAGAAAATTCTGGAGAAATGGGAATACCACCTGTTAATTATAGTAATCCAACACTCAAAGATCCCAGCTTGAAGGTGGAGAAAGTAGTAGGTGGGCTTAATTTCTCCACGAGCATGGCCTTCCTAGGGCCAAATGATATGATAGTTCTAGAGAAGGCAAAAGGAACAGTGCAGAGAATAATAAATGGTACAATTCAAAATAAGTCACTTCTGGACATACCGGTTAACTATAAAGGCGGAAGAGGAATGCTTGGGGTTACCGTTGCGAGTCATAAAAATTCAGGATCCACCTTTATTTTCTTGTACTTCACTCAGTCTTCTACTCCCAAAGACACTAAAAGGCTAACCGAGGAGTCTGGCAATCGTCTTTATAGATATGAGCTAAAAAATAACCATCTTGGTGATCCAAAATTACTCCTAAATATATCTGCTGTGTCATCAAAATTGGATGGAGGACATAATGGTGGAAAACTACTGTTAGGTCCGGACCAAACTTTATATTTAATTGTGGGCGACCTGCGAGAACGCAAGACTCAGGCACAGAACAATCGGACAGGACCATCACCCGATGGTACGAGTGTAATATACAGGTTAACTCAGGACGGCGATCCAGCTCCAGGCAATCCATTTGGGAACAATGCACTAATAAACAAATTCTTTGCTTATGGTATACGCAATAGTTTTGGGATGGACTTTGATCCTCTTACAGGCAATCTATGGGACACAGAGAATGGGCCTGATTCTGGTGATGAAATTAACCTAGTTGAGCCCGGCTTTGACAGTGGCTGGAAAAGGCAACAAGGATTTTTGGTCAATCCTTCCTATCCAGATGAGTTCGTAAATATTGGTGAAAGTGGAAAACCCGGAAAATACAGCGATCCTGAGTTTGTTTGGAATCAACCAGTTGCTCCAACAGCCTTAAAATTTTTGACTTCCGATAAATTGGGTGCCCAGTATAAGAATGATATGTTCGTGGCCGATGCCAATAATGGAAATATTTATCATTTTGATTTAAAGAAGAACAGAACAAGTCTGGCCATATATACACCACTTGCTGATAAGATAGCTAATAGCCCCGAAGAACTTAAACGCATTATTTTTGGACGAGGGTTTGGACTTATAACTGATATGGCAATTGGACCTGATGGGTATATGTACATTTTAACAAACACGGACGATAAGGGAGCTGTATTTAGGATAGTTCCTGTAAGCAAACTCTAGCAGATTTTGGCTAGTCTCTATATCTATTGTGATTTCTTTGTTAGTCCATCATCTTGTAATTGAAAGGGAATGAAGTTTAACATAACAAAGAATAACGATGTACAAACCCTACATTTTCTTCTGATAGCCCAAAGTATCTAACGCATCCTCCCACCTTGTACTGATCTACTGATGAGCAAGGTATTTATCATAGTAATTCTTCCACTTGGTAGAGCTGGTCTAAATGCTATGTTTATTTAATTGCTCAGAAATATTAATAGATTGTAAATTGTGCCTTGTCCATCTAAATGTTGAGCAATAAAAATGGAAAACCAGAGTTTGATATCAGTCATCATACCTGCTTTGAACGAGGAACTTGGAATTAAAAAGACATTGCTTGGTATACCCAAAAAGGTATTATCTGACCGGGGTTATGATTTGGAAATACTTGTTATTGACGGGAATTCAGACGATCTGACACGCAACGTTGCTGAAAAATTGGGGGCAAAGGTTATTATTGAAAGAAGGAAAGGATATGGACGAGCCTACAAGACTGGCGTACAAGAGGCAAAAGGCTGCATTATAGTTACACTTGATGCAGACGGTACGTACCCCGCAAGTCTTATACCTGACTATATACAGCAATTGAAAGAAAGAAAATTAGACTTTATTACTGTTAATAGATTTTCTAGAATCGAAGAAAATGCTATGGTACTTTCTCACAGAATTGGAAATAAATTATTAACCTTTGCAATGTCTCTTTTGTATTCAATTAAGGTAAAAGATTCCCAATCTGGAATGTGGATAATGTCTAAAAAATTTCTTGACGCGATCAATTTACAATCAGACAGCTTTGCTTTATCAGAAGAAATTAAAATTATTGCGTTTAAATTCTTTGTAGCGCTGGAAGTAGACGGCATGTATTATAGAAGAATCGGTAAACTGAAGTTGGGAACAATAAAAGATGGCTGGGCAAACTTGAAATATTTGTTTAAATATAAATCATTAATAAACAATGCACTGAAGACCGTTTCAGAGCCATTTCCGAAAGAACCTACGTACTAGTACGTACGTACATCGGTCTTTGTTCTATCGTATTGGATAAAAGTCTACAAGAAATCATAAATTTGGTCCTCTATTCAATATGCACTTCATCATTTTTTTTAGTGTCATTTCTTACATATAGTTTGGCTAAATTTTCTACCGCCAATAATGCTAAAAAGTAGACTGCTGGAGCAAACTGCACAGTGTATCGAGGTAGATGAAGAATTGGATTAGAATTGGCGCTCCAAAACAATAGAGAAACAATAAACCACGCGATAAAGGTATAATTAAATTTCTCTTGATAGGTTCTTCTAAACAAGAACGCGACAGGCACAAGAAGGATTGCAAATCCCCATATATTTAATGAGTTCTGTAAATAGTAAGGAGTCAACAATAATGTAAAATGTGTGTCGCTTTCCTGTGCTGCCATAAAGTACCCTACCTTTAGGTAAACTATTAATACGGATACTAAAATAATCGGCAACGCCGTCAATAGTGTTTTTGTTGCAAACCTGGGGTCTTTTCGAATAATGCACTCTACGACAAATATTGTCGTCACCTCAACAAGTGTAGCGTATCGTGAAGCAAAAGTTAATCCGAAAGCAATACCAGCCCAGATCCAATTATTCTTATTTTTACTTTTAAGAAAATACAATGTTAAAATAATAAAAAATAGCGATAACCCTTCAGTATGTATTTGTTCACCCCAGAAGAAAACATGGGGATTGAGTAATGTTAATGCTGAAACGCCAAATGCAAAGAGATTCCCCTTTTCTTTCCTTAAAAGCATGTATAAAATAATTCCGGCGGCAAGTGTGAAAAGCGGCATGAGATACTTTATAATTACCCAGTTTTCACCTGTAATGACCCAAACCCCTGCAATAATCCATGAAATTAATGGTGGCCTATATTTACTATAAAGTGGATCGTTAGACAACCAGTTCCGAGCATTGGTAAGATAATCTGCTCCATCACGTGGAGGATTTGCCAGTGTCGAAACGTGAGAATAAAAGTAAATTGAAAATGATATAAAGAAAATTATAAATAAAATATCGACTTTATGACATTTTGAAAAACACAAAAGTTCGGTTTTAGTCAACAAGAGTAAATTGTTTCTCCTTATTAAGACAAAGTATATATTTTTTATTCTTGAAATGTCCAATTTTTATTCAATCGGTATAATTGAAATGAGGAATGGACATTGGTAGTGTAATTTGCAATTAGTTGAAAGTGATCATTCAGATTTTTTAGTCCCTCGTGACTGAACAACGGTTTTAATTCAGGCACCCTGGAAAAATTTTCATAAACTAACATATACTTTAGCCTGTTCTTTACCATATAGTAAAGTAAAGAGTTTTCCGAAGAGGCATTCCATGGAATGAGCAACTCATGATTAATAAAAAAAGCCATGTTTCCATACTTATCAGATGCCACTATACTCTCATTTTGAGGGACTAATTTTGAAATATTATTCATTGCCAAAACGAATTTTGTGTCATAAAATTGAGAATACCGTGGGGTTTCTATATAGATGATAGAGGATACTGTACCAGCGGTAATTAGTGCTATTGCTACGCCTAGCAATACCAATATAATTTTATTCTTATTTAGTAACATTGGAAACATTTTGTTCTCAAACTTTATGAAAGTATCTCTAATTAGTTATTGCGACTAATAACCTTGTAGTTTAGATGATATTCTAACGTTGTTACCTCGATTCAGAGAATAAATAAAACATAATATTGACATCCAAGAAATACAGAGCAATCATTGTAGATCATATTAACTAAAGTGAAGGAACTAATCTATATATAGTTCCTTGATATGTCAGCACATACAGATAACCATCAGGACCAACTTTAATATCCGTGATTGGACCAAATCCTTGTCCGAAGATAGTTTTCTGCAATTCAGTAATATTATCTGCTACTTTATCTCGCAAGGAACCGTCAAGATTCAATTTATCTCTTTCTTTAGACAAATCAAAATGGTAAAGATAACCTCTGTGATAATCTCCTACAAACATGTCATTTTCGTATTGTTTACCAAACTTGGTAGAATTAAAAAACTTGACTGCTGTCACACCCACCCCACCAAATGACCAAGTAAATTCAGGGTCACTGTATTTTCCTCTTCCATCAAAGTCCACTAAATTGTCGTGATTGGATGACTCAATCTTTCCGAGGGAATTAGGATGTGACGCATTTACATTCCAGATACCCTGTAACATTGTCCATCCGCTATTAAATCCAGGTTCTACTAGGTTAATTTCATCTCCAGCCCCTGCTCCATTCTCTGTATCCCATAAATTTCCTGTTACAGGATCAAAATCTAATCCAAAACTATTGCGTATACCATAGGCATAATATTTGTTCAAGGGCTCTTTATCTCCAAGGAGGGTGGGTGACACCACTTTACCATCTTGGGTAAACCTGTATATAGCACTAGTCCCATCCGGATCTTTACCATTTTTAAAATTCTGAGCTTTAGTATGATGACCATTAGCATCACCAATTACCGTATAGACATTATTATCAGGTCCAATTGTAATCTTGCCACCATTATGTATGCAACAGGGTTGAGATGGCAGGTCAAGTAGTAGTTTAGGATTCACTAATTTATCGCCATCTAACTCATATCTGTACAGACGATTGCCCAAGTCCCTATAAAAGGAACCTTTCTCACCATCTTCTGATTTGGTTTCTGTAAAATATAAGAAAACATAGGTCTTACCGGTAGAGTGATTTTTTGTCAGAGCGATCCCTTCCATTCCCCTCTCACTTTGAATTGCAACGTTTACATCTAGCACAGGTTTTGGTTGCAATGTTCCATTTATAATTCTCTGTACAGTTCCATTATTTTTTTCTAAAACTAACAAATCATTTGGACCTAAAAAAGCCATGCTGGTTGGGAACTTTAGTCCTTTGAAGAATGTCTCTAACTTTAGATTAGGGTCTGTGATAATAGGCCCACCTTCATAAGAAGATTCAAACCTATAAACATAGAGGTTCTTTAGACTTACAGTTGAGTGACTTGGTCCTCCTTCAGTAATAATATATATCCTAAAATTTATTGGTTTGTTTAATACGTTACTAGGAAGTGTAAATATTTCACTTAGTAATTTGCCTGATGTATCTTGGAGAATTGCACTCCAAAGGATCTTGGTATTGTTGACATCTCTTATTTCTATTTGAAATGTAGGCTTTTTAGTTGGTGGATATAAGAAATTCTTTGACGCATAATCTAATGTCAAAATGGGAAGTGCAGTATTTGATGTGTTTAATTGTGTCTGTAAGAACGCACGGTTAAATATCTTTTTAGGTTTTTCAGTTATGATTGATATCGTCAAATTTCCATTTGTCTGCGTGACATTCGTCGACTTGGATGGTTTCCAATTATGATGCTCATCGGTAAGATTCACCAATAGTCCTCTTACATTAAATGGCTGGGCTTGTACGATGAATGACCCCAAATGGGCGTATAAACTCATGAGAGAAATACCGACAAAAAATGTTATACCCACGATAATTGCAATCGTTAATTTTTGCACAAATCTAATTATTGTGTTAAAATTTAACTATTGTGATCCCATTGTTACTCATCGTGATTTATCACTGTTTAGGATTTCTTCTAAATAGATCTTGTTTCACCTATGACCTCAAGGTGTATTCAACTTCACGCTTTATTCGTTAGATTTGTATCATAATGTTTACCTTGAGTCACCAGTACACATGTAATCTGGTTAGCCCCGAAATGAATCCGATCCAAGGTAGTTACTAGTATTCAGCCCTTTAAGATTTCTCAAGACCTATCGTCATTTTCATTCTAACATTAAAAAAATGCTATATAGATTTGCTAGCGGATTTTTTAGATTTTTTCATATTTCTATTTCTAGAAATTTATAGTATATCCTTATTAGTAAATTAGCCATTCTTTTACTTTACATATCCGTTATACAATTCATTTAAATAATGGCAACACATTTCAAGGGACATCTCTCTTTTCATTTTTTCGTAAGCATTCTTTCCCATCTCGATACATCTATCGCTACTTTCGATCAATTCTTCAATATAATTAGCCAGTTGTCTTGCGTTACCGGATTCAAATATTAACCCTGTTACTCCATGATCTACATACTCTGCTATAGACCCAACATTTGATACAATTACAGGTTTTGAAAATGTATACGCCAGAGATACTACACCACTCTGCGAGGCATCAACATACGGAAGTACTAAGAATTTCGCGTTTCTAAATAGCTCTGGAATTTCGATATCTGGTATAAATCCATTCCGTAGGTGAATGTATTCTAAATCATTATTTGTAAGTAAGGTGTTCAAATATGATACATTTCCTTTTCCAGCAATCATTACCTTGAACTTTATTCCTACTTTCTTCCTAACCATGCGAGATGCATCCAGTAAGACCTCAACTCCTTTGTATGGTTTAATTTTCCCAAATAACAAGACATACTCCCTATATGAATTATTAATATCTGATTGAGAAGGTAGCGGTAGCAGATATCTGTAGTCGAAATGTGGAATTACAAAGACTTTACTTCCAGAAAGACCCCTTGATATCAATTTATCTCTAAGTTTTGCACCGTGAACGATGATAGCATTTACTTTTGTAGCCAGCCATCCATTTTGGCATAGCAGCCTTACCTGTAATGACTCAAGTTTGCCTCTTATGCCTGAGTTCGTTGGACGAAAATCAACATCATGTATGGTCCAATAGATTGGTTTTTTCTTTAACATGATCAAAGGAACAAAAAGGAAGAAGAGATAAGAGTACCCTTGGATATGCACTATATCGTACCTAGCTGTTGCTATAGCCCTTAGTAACGGAAAGAATAGAAGATATGGGCGTATGGCGCTTGAAAACAAACAGTCTCCTTTTGGTAATCTTTTTCCCAGGTTGTAAAATTTTATTGTCTTTTCTTTCACAGCTCCAGTAAGAGTATATAGCTCATCTGAGTACCCATAAAGTATTATGTTTCTATATTTTGAGAGCCCCACGGCTAAATAAGAAGTATAGTGGGACAAGCCTCCGCTGTCAATGAGCAAAACTGTAGATTTTGTTTTCTCCAATAAATCGTCGAATTGATCTATACATAACGAAGCTTTAAATGATTATTGATTTTGACACTGTTCATAATAGTTCGCGAATCTTGAATAATTCACAAATCTGAATTTTGTGCTTTTTTTAGTAGTGAACTGTATATTTTTAAGTAATTATCGATTTGAATTTTTGTGCTGAATTTTTTAAGATACATTTCAGAACTTTTAGCTGACATCGATTGTTTTAATTTTTGATCGGTCAATACAACGGCAAGCTTCTCTGCCAATTCTTCTCTGTTAGCATTTTTGAATAGAAGTCCATTTACTCCATCCTCAACGCTCTCTTTATTTCCTTCTATATCAGATGTTACGATAGGCAATCCTGATGCCATTGCTTCTAGCAAGGCAACGGAATGACCCTCGGATGTAGATGGCAGAACAAAGACGTCGGCTAAAGCACACAGATCTGATAATATTGTTTTTGAAATTCTTCCATAAAATATTACATTGCGATTCAGACCGTATTTATTGACCATTGATTTTAAATTTTGAAGATCTTCGCCCTCGCCAACGATTAATGCAAGGAAGTCAGGAATCTTGTCTCTCAGTAATTTGAGTGATTCCACCAGTAACGACAACCCCTTTCTTCTTACAAGGTTTCCAACAAACAAAATAATCCTATCGTCTGATCGAAAATTAAGTTTCTTTCTTAGAACATTTTTCTCTCTGCCATAAAAGAAAAAGCTTTCATCACATGAGTTGTAAATCACATTGATTTTGGATTCGCTAGCTCCGGCCTTGAGGGCCAGAGACTTTGTGTAATTGGATACAGCAATTATTTTGTTGAATCTTGCAAGAGCGTGCTTCCTAAAGAAAAAGGTCGGATTGGCAATTGTATCAACTTCTGCTCTGTGTACAGTCGCAATAATGGGTATTTTTCTTAATTTTGCTGCTGGGATTGCACTACAACTAAAGAAATTTGGGGCTTGAACATTTATAATATCAGGCTTTATCTTACCTATCAGCCTCAGAATCGGAAAAAGCGGAAATATTGATTTCACTCTATAGATTGTCATCAAGTCTTCGTGAGTTATTGACTCTTCTCCATCTTCTAAAGGAGTTATGACTGAGACATTGATGCCAAATCTTCCTAGGTTTTCTGCGAAATTATAAACAAACGGGGCAAAATTAGGTCGTCTCTTGCTAGGAAGCCAAGAACTAACAACACAGATCTTCAATATTTGGTCAAGGATTATTGTCACGACCTTTTTTGTTTTTCTTTTATTAGAGCTTGTACATCCGAAATTAATGAGTGAAATGTATTTTCCTCGGCAAACTTCCGACCGTTGATAGAATATCTCTCTAACGCAACCTTATCATTTATTACGTTGGTTATGGCATCGGCTATCTGCTTTCTATCGTCACCTCTAACATAGATTCCGGCTTGTGATTTCTTCATTATTAGTTCTAGTTCATCAGACGAACCATAAGCTACAACGGGCAGACCGGAGGCAAAATATTCAAAGGATTTTGTTGGCAATGCATAGCGAACAACATTGTGGCTAGATAATGCGATAATTCCTAGCATTGATTGAGACAAGATTGAAGGAATTTCTTCTCTTGGGACGGGATCATTAAATTTAACATATTTCTCAACATTCAAATCCCTAGCCAGACTTTTCATCTCTGGTTCACAATCCCCACCACCGTAAAATAGAATCTTCAAGTCGGTAACATTCTGCAACACCAGAGGAACAGCATTAATCAGAGCTTGTAGATTTTGTGCAGTGCCAAAATTACCGATGTATACAATCTGTTTCTTTCTTAAGGTTCCATTGATCTTTTTGAAGACTTCTAAATTTACACTATAGGGGAAATATTTTATCTTTGCTTTATTGGGATAGTTTGTATCAGAAATCAGTGTATCATATATAATTCGGCTGTTTGTGATAATCAGGTCTGATTTTCTCCAGCAATACTCCTCAAACTTTCTCGCCCATTTTACTATAAAGCTATCTTTCTTTAGGTAAGACAGTGAAATTGCTAGATCAATCCAAAAGTCTCGTACATCTATAATTAATTTTTTCCCAAAAAGTCTAGTGACTAGAGAAGTAATCAATAGTGGAGATGGAGGTATACTTATTATCACGAAAGAGGCACTATGCATGTGTATTATTAGAAAAAAGAAGGCCAAAATGGGAAAGACAGCGTAATATATCAAACGTAGAAATAACGAAGGATAATGTTTTGACGGTTGATATGTCCACAATCTGAACACACGAAAATTATTCACAATTTCCCTGCGGAGAAGATACTTTTCCCTTTTGTATTTTGTAAACGGAAATGTTGGTGGAGGACAAAGAACGGTTACATCATAATAGTCTTGCAGCGATCTTGCCATTTCATAAATTCTGGAGGCTCCACCCGTTGCCTCTGGTGGAAAATGATGAGTCACAATGATTACTTTTTTCTTCAAGCCAAACTACACCTAGCCCACCAAGTTACATATTTAAACGGACGGCTATTTAAAGAAAAGTCAATTACTTATAAGTCATGACAAACAAACAGCAAACTAGGACAGTGTATAATATTGCCGTATGAAAAAAGGACCTTGCAACTGCACCATATCTTATATGCAATTACTATCGACGCTAACTTGCTGTGTACAAATAAGACATTTATTGAATTCAGATGTGGAGATCTGGAAATACAATTATCTCTCGATGCGTGGATTGTATTCGTATATATTATAATCCTTCAATGGAATTTTGAAAAAGTCATCATTATTATCTATCATTGACACCAATTTTGATTCCAGTGTAGAGTTTTTAACCAAATAATATAGACGATTTTTTTCATTAGGGATTACAATATATCTTATACCAAGATCCCCAATTTTTTCGTTAAAATTGCTTGTATTTGCTGTTAAGAGTACAGAAGAAGTAGTGTACGCAAACGTTTGAGGGCTAAAGATATCAAAGTTTGTTCTATTTGTAAAGAACGGGATGGCGGGAGCGCGTATAGACAGGACGTTGCCTTTCTCAGAATTGTTCAGATAATTTACAACGTCAATAACGTTGGTTTCCCAGTTATGGGGAGGTTTTTGATCCAAGATAGATGGTGAAGCCAACTGTATGCCGCTATTATTCAGGGTAAATACTTGGATACAAATCAGGACTACTAATACAATACTAGAGTATCTTTGCAAATTATATTTGTTAATCATTGGAGAGAATTCTTCTTTACCTACTTCAAGAATTAGAAATCCACCAATTACTATTGCCGCTAATGTAATGGCCTCCCAGCTAATATTGGATCTAAGGACTGGTTCAATCCAGTACCCTCCAAAGTGGTCATTATAGGTCCAATTAAAGAGACTAAAGTGCAAAATGTAGAAGGTTGCTAAAACTATGAATCCATAGGAAAAGATTTTTGTGGATGGTGATGAAATCTTTCGGATGTTCATCCCTATTACTATTATAATAGATAGTAAAGGAACAAAGTATGCAACATATCTGATGTCCGATGTCTGAAAACGTGACTGGAGCAAAAATGACCATGTAAATAGTAACAATATTAACAAGATAAGAAGTAAAGAATATTGATTATTTACTTTCAAATCATGAATTATTTTGCCCAATCCTATTATCTTAAAAAATATAAAGATCGATCCCATTGCCAAAGAAATAAAGAGGATATCTATCCTTGGGAGTTTTTCTAGTGTCTGGTATATATTAGCGGTTAATGGATTTGATATTCCAAAAATTTCCCTGTGTGCAGGAAGTAATTTAGTAAATTCACCAGAAAATGTAAAGACTGGAAATGGTCCTTCGATAGTCAACATATTGAGGGTAACGAATATAATGGGAATAACAATAGGCGCCACATACTTCAAATTGGACACCGGCAAAATGAGAGATGAGAATTTGATTTGATTTTTTTGCTGATTTGCCAGATAATAAATCGCCAGATTAATCAGTAATAAGACAACTATTCTAACCGTAGTTGCAAAAGTAAATCCAAGCTCCACAGAATCCTTAAATGATAATATGTAAAAAAGAAGGAGAGATAATACCGTGAAAGCGGCCCTTATCTTTAGATTGCCCGCAGTATATTTTAGAGCCGGAACTAGGAAAAAAATGGCTATTGCTATAACCAAACCTATCTCCCTTGTGAGTGCCATTAATGCCAATGAAGCACTTAACATCAGAAGACCTGTCTTAGCAGGCTTGTCATCACGGATAATATCAGATAGGAAATAAAAACTTGCAGTAAGCATGAAAATAAATCCGATGTCTTGCTGTAGACTGAATCGGGACGATACTACAAGTAATGAAGGTGTTATCAAAAATACGCTAGATGCTATTAACCCAAAAAATGAAGCATTATTCTTATCAGCTGTATTGAGCAATACGTTCCTTGTAAGGGAATATACAACAAGAGCGGCTAAAAGTACGTAGTAAAAAGGAAACAGACGTACGGTTGAATATTCAAATGAATGAATCAACCATGCGTTTATGGCTTGAATAAATGGAGGATGTCTCATATTAACATCAGAGCCTAAGTAAAAATCATGATTCAGACCATTCCCTAATAAAATTGACTTTGAAATGGGCAGGAATTTGTAAATAGAATCATACTCACTATATATCGGATGATAGTAAATGATTATCGCCTGATATACAAGAAGGCTGATAACAAGTGCTATTCCAAATAAAATGAACCTATCACTATTCTCCGAAAAAAGGAATGATTTAAAGTGCCGTTTATTGAAAGTATCGTGCGAGCTTCTACGACGTAACGCGATACGCATGTCGGTAACGCTAATTATTAGTTTCTTTAATAAAATGTAGGCGCTGTAGGCTGTAAGACCAGCCAGTACATAAGTAAAGGCAGTAAAATATCCACTTGCCGAGTAGGTGAGCACTCCAAAAATTATAAAACCTGAAAGGAACAAAAAGTTAAGAGTTACACTTCCATAAATAAAATCTCTTAGAGGAGCTGGTCTTGTCCTGCGACGTATTTTATATATAATTATTCCGACAGCATAACTGGAAAAAACCATTAAAATGATTGGCAAAATTGTGAGCAATGGATTCGCAGCTTCGGTAAGTCCTAATATCGACAACTAATGCAACCTCTGGTAAAACATGAGTATTACAATATCTTATTATTCTTGCCGGTGGGCACAAAAGTATTATCCAATTCTATAAGAATTATCACAGAAATAGCTCCGATTTGGTAAATATATTGCCGATGATATAAAGCATAGATTTCCATCTGCGACTTTGGAGGTGATTTTAAAAATAGTTTTCCTTAACCACGTGAGTATAGTTTGTTTAGAATAGCCAGAACCACTCTTTTCCTTGGCAATAAGTTCGAGATGAGCTCGTAAGAAGTATTGATAGTTGTCTCAGTAGCGCTTGTTTTAATTTCTTTTTAAAGTTCTGTTTGTTAGTAACCTAGTTAAAAATAGTTAGTTGTATTAGATTTGCAGACCGGTGTAAGCTATTACTCTTATTTAGATACTTATTTAATTGGTAGGATTGTTGATTATTTGATAATAGCGCTAACAACAAAAATAGGTTTCGTTTTTCTCTGAAACATAAATAAGCTTTGTAGTAGAAACAATTCACGGTATCATGGAATTGTTGTAAGCATTATCGGCTAGAATTCATTGGTTGACGTATTAGCATTAGCAACCTGACAAATATGGATAACTTATCATATCACAGAACATTGAATATCACAGCAAAACCATATTTACCCGATAAGAAACAAACCTCTTGTGATGATTTATTGGATGCGTTAAGACTAAGTTTGAAGGGTACAATTGAATAAACTGATTAGAAATTTTGGAACATAAAATTAAAAATCATGAGGCACCTAACGTTAAAAATACTTTCGTTGATAAACAAGAATCAACCAATCTCTCAGGTCATCCGGCTATAAACATCGGTGCTGGAGCATCATACTATATGATAACTTGTTAAGAAAGTTACTTAAGATTATTTGAATAGTCTCCTATTAGACACATTAAGGATTAAGTCTGAAACATTTTCAAAAATTAACTATTGGTATTTAGAATAAGATTCAACTCCACATTTCTACTTTTTATTTTATTCATAACTGATATAATCTTCACTTGGATGGACAATGCATACTAATGAAGAGTGTCAAAATTGTACTTCGAGTACCGAGACATAAATCAACATCTAAGAGGATCTTTCAAACTTCATTAACTTTACTACTAATAGTATTTTCTTTCACTATGTCATCTCCTTCTCTCTTTCAATTGGTAAATCCAGTTATGGCTGCAGGACTAACCAGCGTGTCCGTAGTACCCATGACCGGCATAGTCAACCAAAGGACAATTTATGACATGTTTTTAAAAACAGAGACAACGGCGACGATAAAAACCATTGAGATGACCTTTCCAACTAGTTTTGATCTAACCCTTGCGACTAAATTAATAGAAAGAGAAGGCATAGGCTTTGGTTACTTTTCCTCCTCAGGTTCAACCTTGAAATACACAGTAAACAATCCTGTAAAAGTTTCTGCTGGAACAATGATTAGACTTGAACTAGCGAGAATAGTCGCGGAGAATGCAGGTTCTTTCACAGTGAGCGTACGTACGTTAAATACGGCAAATAGCCAAATAGATGGACCGACATCATCATCTTCCTTTTCTATAGAGGACATTGGTACAAATGACATAGCAGCAAATTCGGTAACAAGTTCTAAAATAGCAGATAATTCCGTAACAAGTTCTAAAATAGCAGATAATTCAATAACAGCTGAGGACGTCTCAACAAGTTTTACCATAAGAAAAACTTTGCACGATGATACTGCAGGACATAAACATGGGTGGAATCCAGATATAAGT
>Ga0222622_10000235_pt1 | contig 19884 bp, 14 predicted proteins | sample PLM2_5_b1metaG_FD_177335 | JGI IMG/M metagenome (GOLD analysis project Ga0222622, IMG submission 177335) | Groundwater sediment microbial communities from an aquifer in East River, Colorado, USA - PLM2_5_b1 | ecosystem: Environmental > Terrestrial > Soil > Riparian zone | place: USA: East...
TCGAGGTTGTAAACGCCGGCGTGCGAGACGAACGCTTTGTACTTAAATCTCGGGTCTGTGTTGTGGCCTAACAGCCAATCGACCATGTAGCCGCCATAACTCGCCCCGGCGGCGCCGATGCGTGTCCTGTCTATGTAGGGCTGTTTGATCACCTCGGCAACGCCATTCTGTATATCGACGAATGCTTTACCGCCCCAGTCGCCCGATATGTCATTTACGAACTTTTGCCCGTACCCGGTCGAACCGCGCGGGTTAGGCATAAACACGACGTATCCCTGATTGGCAAAGATCTGCGGGTTCCAGCGATAGCCCCAGCTATCGCCCCACGCACCTTGCGGCCCTCCGTGTATAAGAACGATGAGCGGGTATTTTTTCGACGGATCAAAGCGGGCGGGCTTTAATAGAAATCCGTGGACCTTGTTCCCAAGACCGCCGGCCCAGTCCATGCCCTCGGCCTTGTTAAGGGAAAAGGCATCGAGAGAGTTCCCATTGAAATTTGTCAGCGGCATCACTCCGCCGCCATTGGTGCCGGAACGGAATATCTCGGCCGGCGCGGCCATTGAACTCGAGACAAAGATGAACTCACCGCCGTCGCGTGTCACATTCAAATTACCCGCATAAACGCCGTCGACAAGTTTTTTAACAGATGTGCCGGTCCGCATACGCAGGTCCGGTTCAAGCGGCACCGAAAAGATGGGAGACTTGCCTCGTTCGCCGGCCGTGAAGTAAATGGTCTTGCCGTCCGGCGAGACGACTATGTCGTCGACCTGCTGATCAAATCCACGGGTCAATTCGACGATCTGGCCGCTGCGTATGTCATAACGCATTATCCGCCAGCGGTCCGCCTCGAATGTCGCTGTCGCCTGTGAACGAAACAGCAGATATCGTCCATCCGAAGTGTAAACGGGGGACGCATCATAGCCGTTCATCCCGGCTGTAATGTTCCTTGCCGCCCCACCGGAAAGGGGCTGAATGTAGATGTCGCTGTTGGTCGAGATCGCCTCGATCTTGTCGGGGTTCCGTATATAAGCGATGTTTTGGGAATCCGGCGAAAAGGCATAATCCGCACCGCTCGCAGCCGCATAAGGCGGCGAATCAAAATCCCCCGGTGTAACATCTCGGGCGACGCCGCCTTTGCTCGGAACGACAAAAACGTGTGTTCGCTTGCGATCCCGCCACTCTACCCAATGGCGAAACAACAGCCGCTCGGTGACATGTGCTTTTACTTTGCTGCTCCCGGCCTTTTCGTCAGCAGCCTTGTTGCACTCATCATTAGTACACTCGGGATAGACATCTGATATGAACGCTATCCAATTGCCGTCCGGCGACCAGACCGGCTGCCCGGCGTCAGTTGATATCCGTGTCACCTGATCGTGGTCGCTGCCGTCGGGTTTCATCGTCCAGATCTGGCCGCCGCTTGTATATGCGATCCTCTTGCCATCCGGCGACCAGCGAGGGCTGGCGCTCGATGTTAAGCCCGTCGATATTTGCTTTTGCCTGGTCCCGTCGATCGCCATCACATAGATCTGATTGACCGTTTTGTTAGCGCTCTTGTCGACGGTGCCGACAGTAAAAGCTACCCAGCGGCCGTCCGGTGATACCTGCGGATCGGCCACGCGTTTTACATTCAAAAGGTCGTTAATGTTAAAGGCCAATTGGGCCGAACCGACAAGTACGGCAAATGCTGTGATAGCTATTAGGAAAATTATGCGTTTCATATATGTTCCTGCGAATAGAGATGTTTAGAGCGTCTATATTATTGCACAACATAAAGGAAGATCGAATTGATTGGGCCGCTCCAAGCTGTTAACCTGTTGCTTGTCCGAGGTTTTAATAATGCTAAATCGTCCGCCGCCATATTTTCCTCAAAACCAGCTTTCGCCGCCAGACGAAAAGCGGTACGCAAAATTCAAATTCGTAATCGCCGGCATTATCGTAGGCCTGCTTGTGGTCCTATTGGGCCTCGTCGCCGGGGTCTATTTTTTGATCCGCTGGCTTGCCTAGGTTTACCAAATTTAAAAGCACAAAAAAGGCCTTTGCCGATTCGGGCAGAGGCCTTTTCTTCCGGAGATGCCAGTTATCAATTGGCAGGATTTCTTTGTCTGGACGAGGTTGATTTCGCCTTCTCACTTTGCATTGCCAGCTGCTTGGCCTCAGGCAAAAGGTCGATGGCCTTTAGCAGTTGATCATCATATTCGTTGAACACCTGGAACGACGTCTGCGACCCGTACGCTGCAGTAACCAGCTCTGACCTCAGCATTCTCTCCACAAACTCTTTTTCGCTGTCGACCTGGGTAGCCGGGATCTTGTACTTCTCCGTAGCATACTGTTTGAAGGTCTGGAACAAAACAGGGGTGACAGGAAAATCAGTCGATTTGATGTCGTACTCAAATGCGATCGGCCGTTCCACCTTATAGGACTCATAACCTTTGACCCTCCCGTTAACCAGGCTGAGTGCAAAGGCAAAGATCGGATTGGCCATTCTTTGCTGCAGTTTGCCTCTCTCGATGGTTATTGTCCGCTGTTTGACGGGGAAGTCGGGATTGATGCCGCCGCCGCTGTAAACTTCGCGGCCGGTGTCGGTTTTGCTCGCCAATCCCTTGGGCTTCTCGGCCTCTGAATTCTCATCGCGAAGACTGCCGCCCTCAGTGTAATAGTTATAAAGCTCGCCATTGGAATAGTCGCGCTGGATGAGACGTCCCGACGGCGTTTCGTATTTTGCGATGGTGAGCAGCAGCATCGAACCATAGTCCCTAAACTCGAATGGGTTTTGAACCAGTCCTTTTCCAAAGGTGTTCTCACCGACTATCAAGGCTCGATCATGGTCCTGCAGGGCACCCGCTAGAATTTCTGAGGCTGAGGCTGTATTGCGATTTACCAAAACAACCAGCGGCGAACGGTCCGGGGTCCTGTTATCGGCGATAAGCGTCTCATTGACGCCCTCGATGCGGCCTTTTTGCGACATTACGGTCTGCCCGGCGGATAAAAAGGCATTTGCGATACGATAAGCCTGCATTACCAACCCGCCGCCATTATTGCGAAGGTCAAGTATCAGCTGCTGCATTCCGTGGGCTTTCAACATCCGCATATCGGCCACGAACTCTGCGTATGTCGTTTGGTTAAAACCGCCGTTCAGGTTCATATAACCTATGCCCGGGCGGATCATGTATGACTCGCTAATAGACGGCTGCGATACCGCGTCCCGAGTAATATCTACGGTCTCACGCTTGCCGGTGGCGGCATGTTCAACCACTATCTTGGCCGACGTGCCCTTGGGCCCGCGAAGGAAATTACGGACCTCGCTAAAAGATTTGCCGAGCATCGACGTGCCGTTTACTTCGACTATCTTGTCACCGTATCGCAACCCTTTGATATTAGCGGGCGCTCCGTCAAACGTCGCTTTTATATACGTGGCGATGACATTACCCTTTTCGTCGCTAAGGTCACCGATGGTTGCACCAATGCCGTAATAACGCGAACTCTGCTCAGTCTTGAACGCCTCAAACTCTTTGGCGTCAAAATAGTTAGAGTGCGGATCGAGCGTATGAAGCATCGAGTCGATCGATGTCTTGAATAGATCGTTATAGTTCAGCGATTTACTGCCTGCATAGTTCTCCTCGATCACCGACAGGGCTTCGACCATGTCTTTTTTGACCACATCGACCGAGACAGTTTTGCCGGAATCATCAGGCTCGACATTGTCCGCGCGCGTTCGGGCGTCCTGTCTTGCCGACGACGAGGCAGACTGCGAAAATGATTGCTGAGATGAAAATGATATGAAACTCAGGGCAAGGAACAGGAAAAGGATTTGCTTCACTACTTCGGATCTCCTCGGTATTTACTACGAAACAGGCCAAATGCCCGGAAAAGAATAACATCCATTTGAGTAAAAAGCGACGAAATTGGTTGTCCCTGTTAATGCGGGACTCGAAACCGTTAAACTTTTCACACGTATACTGTTAAGGTACACTTTCATCTTGCCCAAAGGTCTAACGGAGGAATTTTCTTAAATGCTCAATCGCACCCTGGCGGCCGCCCTGGCCGGTTTGTTTCTCGTAGTCTGCGCTTCGGCCCAAACTAAACTCCTACGATTTCCGGACGTTTACGGAGACCGGGTTGTGTTTACGTACGGGGGCGACCTTTGGACCGCCACGACATCAGGCGGCACCGCCACCCGGCTGACCGCTAATGTGGGCGTCGAGACATATCCCAAATTCTCTCCCGATGGCAGGTGGATCGCATTTACGGGCCAATATGACGGCGATGAGCAGGTTTACGTCATTCCTTCAGGCGGTGGTGAACCAAAACAGTTGACCTTTTATCCGTCAAGAGGTCCGCTCGCCCCGCGATGGGGACTCGATAACCAGGTAGACGGATGGACAAAGGACGGACGGATAGTGTTTCGCTCGGAACGCGATTCGTGGGCACTGCCTATTACAAAGCTGTATACGGTATCGGCGTCCGGCGGCCCGGCTGAGGCCATGCCGATGCCTGAGGCAGGCTCGGGTGACATGTCGCCGGACGGATCGCAGATAGCCTATTCACCGCGATTCAGAGACTTCAGACCGGAGAAGCGATATTCCGGGGGACAGGCAAACACTCTTTACATTTACAACCTCTCAACCAACGACGCGACCAAGATATCAGACTCTCCCCGGTCCTGTCGTGACGCGATGTGGATCGGCGGCACGATCTATTACAACTCTGACAAGGACGGCAAGTTCAATCTTTACGCCTACGACGTCTCAAGCGCGAAAACAACACAGGTCACCCGAAACCGGGACTGGGACATTCGCTGGCCAAGCTCAGACAATCAGAACCGGATCGTCTATGAACGGGACGGCGAGCTCGAGATATTTGACGTGGGTTCGCGAAAAGCCGCAAAGCTTTCGATAAACGTCCCGGACGATGGCAACTATAAACGCAGGCGACAGGCATTTGTCGGTAATCAGATAACCAATTATGCCCTTAGCCCGAAAGGTGAGAGAGCACTGTTTGTAGCGCGCGGCGACGTCTTTAGCGCTCCCGTCGAAAAGGGCGGAGTGAGGAATCTTACGAGGTCCTCAGATGCGAACGACAGGTTTGCCTCTTGGTCGCCCGATGGCCGCCAAATAGCATATATTTCCGACAAGACCGGTGAGGAGGAGATCTGGGTAGTGGCCCAGGATGGTTCCACACCGCCGGAACAGTTGACAACCGGGGGCAGTGCCCAACGGTACGGGATCTTGTGGTCACCAGATAGTAAAAAGATCGCGTTCAGCGATAAGGATGGAAAGATCTTCGTTTTGACGGTCGCGACCAAACAGCTTCAGACGATCGCTGATGCGCCGAACGGACAGATCCGCGATTATGACTGGTCGCCAAAGGGCACTTACATCGCATATTCGATGCAAAGCCCGACGGATATGTCGGCCCTGTATATATGGAGTTCTACCGACAACAAAACGACCAGGGTCACACCGGATACGTTCGCTTCAACCAGCCCCGCCTTCGATCCGAACGGCGGTTATCTTTATTTTCTCAGCGACCGTGAATATGCTCCCCTTATCTCAGGCGCCGAGTTTAACTACGCGACAAACCGCACGACGCAGATATACGCTCTAGCTCTGCAGGCCACCACAAAAAATCCCTTTCCATTCGAAAATGATGAAGTCGCCATTGTCGAGGAGAAAAAGGACACGCCGGCAGGAGCTGGTCCAAAGACAGACATCATCGACGTTATCAACTTTGATGGAATTGAGAATCGGGTAACGAAGGTACCTTTACCTGCCGACAACTACGCCGGCCTGTCTGTGAACAAGGGTAATCTTATTTACCAGGTCCAACCGCCGTTCTACTATGGACGGCAGGCGGAAACACCGGCCGCTATAAAGATCTATTCGCTAAAGGACCGCAAAGAGACAACCCTCTTGCAGCCGGCAGGCGGCTATGCCATCTCGGCTGACGGATCAAAGATCTTGGCTGGATCGGGGGGGTCATTTTCGATACTTGACGCAAACTCTAACGGTGATAAAAGCCGCAAGGCGGTATCGACGGCTGGCTTGGTTACAGAGATCGATCCGGCACAGGAGTGGAATGAGATCTTTGGTGAGGTTTGGCGCCGGTATCGAGATTGGTTTTACGTCGAGAATATGCATGGTTTTGACTGGGTGAAATTACGTGAGGAATACAAAAAATGGCTGCCGTATGTCGCTCACCGCTCCGATCTTAACTATGTGATCAGCGAAATGCTTTCCGAATTGACTATCCAACACGCTTATATCGATGGTGGTGATTTTAATCTGCCGGCGAGGGTCCGGGTCGCATTGCCCGGTGCTCGGTTTGACGCTGACAAAGCTTCCGGGCGTTATAAGATCAGCAAAATATTTGCCGGTGAGAACGAGGAAGACATTTACCGGTCGCCGCTGAACGAGGTGGGGACCGATGCCCATGTGGGAGATTTCATTCTCGCCATTAATGGTGAGAACGTAACGACTGACCGTGATATCTATTCATATCTTCGCGGAAAGGCAGATTCTCCGGTGACTCTGACGGTTAATAGTAGTCCGTCGATGCAAGGGTCGAGGGCAGTAACATTTCGTCCGGTCACAAGCGAATCTGATCTGATTTACCTTGATTGGACAGAGGGTAACCGCAGACGCGTGGACCAACTTTCGGGAGGACGGCTGGGCTATCTGCACATACCCGACATGGGTGCAGCCGGCATTCGGGAATTCATCAAGTGGTATTATCCCCAGCTTAAAAAGGAAGGGCTGGTGGTCGATGTTAGGACTAATGGCGGCGGCAATGTTTCCCGTATGCTAATAGAACGTCTGAGCCGCAAAGTACTGGCGATCAATTACACCCGTGGTAACACAGAACCCGCGACTTATCCTGATGGGGCATTTGCGGGGCCTATGATCGCGATCTTGAATGAGAACTCAGCATCTGACGGTGATATTTTTCCTTATATGTTCCGCCAGGCCGGCCTGGGCGAACTGGTAGGAAAGAGAAGTTGGGGTGGCGTTGTTGGTATTACCAATCACGGAAACCTGATCGATGGTGGCGTTGTAAACGTTCCTGAATTTGCCCTGTTGAATACAAAGGGCGAATACATCATCGAGGGACACGGCGTGGATCCGGATATTGAGGTTGAGAATGAACCGAAATCAGTGATTGCCGGGCATGACCCCCAACTCGAACGCGCTGTGGCCGAATTGATGAAAAAGATCGCGATGCCGGCCAGATTACCGCGGCGCCCGGCTGACCCTAACAAGAACAAAACACAGCAATAGATTCATTGCGGTTCGGTAATGGCTTCTTTACTCGAGGTAACAGATCTCCACACACATTTTGCGACCCGCGCCGGGGTTGTAAAATCGGTCGACGGCGTCAGCTTTCATCTTGGAGAAGGCGAGTTGCTGGGGTTGGTTGGCGAATCGGGTTGCGGCAAATCGATCACAGCTCTTTCTATAATGGGGCTCATAAGCCCACCGGGCAAGATAGTAGGCGGCTCGATAAAATTTCAGGACGAAGAGCTTTTGACAGCCTCGACTGAGCGGATGCGAAAGATCCGCGGGAACGACATCGCGATGATCTTTCAGGATCCGATGACGTCGCTTAATCCCGTATTCACCGTCGGCGAGCAGATAGCCGAGGCATTAAGGCTGCATAGAGGCCTGGATAAAAAACAAGCATGGACCGCAGCGACCGAGGCGATGAGAGAGGTCTCGATCCCGTCACCTGAACGGCGCGTGTCGGATTATCCGCATCAACTTTCCGGGGGCATGCGTCAGCGTGTGATGATAGCGATGGCCTTGGCATGCGATCCAAAGCTGCTGATCGCCGATGAGCCGACCACGGCGCTTGATGTAACCATCCAGGCCCAGATACTCGAGCTTTTGGATCATCTTCGCAAAACCCGACAACTCGCTGTCCTCCTGATAACGCATGATCTCGGAGTCGTTGCCGAGGTCGCCGATCGCGTGTGTGTAATGTATACCGGCAGGATCGTCGAGGAATCCGGCGTTGATCAGATATTTGAGAAGCCAAAGCACCCGTACACGCAAGGCCTGCTGGCGTCTGTTCCCAAACTTGCGCTTGAGCATATTGAAAAACAGGAGCGGCTGAGAACGATCGAGGGCGTCGTCCCGGACTCGACCGCCCTGCCGCCGGGGTGCCATTTCGCTCCACGCTGCGAATTCCGGATGGAAATATGTACGCGCGGCGAGATCCCTTTATACGAACTGGCTAACGCGGTAAGGGTTAGGTGCGTCCTTTACGATGAAAAACGAAAATTTGAAATTGGCCGGGAAAGAACTCTATCTGCGGTATCCTAACGCCGACGATTTCAAGCAGATGGCCGCGTTGTACAGACGCAGCCGGGCGCATTTCAGAGGCGTGGTACAACCGCGTTACGACCGGGGAAGTTTTGAGAACCTTTTAGCGGAAAGTAAGACAGAGGCAACCGAATTCTTTTTCATTATTCGTTCGATCGACAACACATTGATAGGTACCATTGCTTTGTCACAGATCTACCGAAAACGATTTCAGAACGCCTACCTGGGCTACCTGCTCGGGGCGGGGTTTACCGGCAGCGGCTATATGACAGAGGCTGTTCGCCTCATCGTTCGCTACGCCTTCCGTGACCTCAAACTTCACCGCATCGAGGCAAATGTCCAGCCTGATAACGAACCTTCGCTCGCTGTTCTTAGGCGATGCGGCTTTAGCAAAGAAGGTTATTCTCCCCGATATCTTAAAATCGGAGGGCGCTGGCGTGATCATGAGCGATGGGCGATCACCAGGGAAATTTGGAAACCAGGCAGGATATGACACCCGCTGTTAAGACAATTCCGCATCCGCTTCTCGAGGTGGACCGCCTTGTAAAGCATTTTCCCGTCGAGGGCAGTGATGACGTCGTGCGCGCGGTTGATGACGTGTCCTTTAAGATCGTAGCGGGTGAAACTCTCGGCCTGGTCGGCGAATCGGGCTGTGGCAAATCAACTGTCGGACGATGCTTGCTGCGGTTAGTAGAACCGACGAGTGGTAGTGTGCATTTTGAGGGCCGCAACATTGTCGGATTGCCGCGAAAGGAAATGCGGGAACTTCGCCGCGAAATGCAGATCATTTTTCAGGACCCTTACGCGAGTTTGAACCCCCGGCTGACTATAGCCTCGATCGTCGGCGAACCTCTCAAGATCCACGGTATCGGCGACCGCCGAGAACGCTTGGCGCGGGTTGCGGACCTTTTACAAAAAGTCGGTCTCGATCCTAAATATGCCAGCCGATACCCGCACGAATTTTCAGGAGGACAGCGTCAACGGATCGGGATCGCCCGGGCACTCGCATTAAATCCTAAATTAATCATCTGTGATGAGCCTGTCTCCGCGCTTGATGTTTCGGTCCAGGCACAGGTCGTAAATCTGCTGCAGGATATCCAGGATGAATTTGGCCTAACATATCTCTTTATTTCGCACGGTCTAGCTGTTGTCGAACATATATCTGATCGGGTGGCCGTCATGTATCTCGGACAGATCGTTGAGATCTGTGACGCCCGTGAGCTATACGAGACACCGCTTCATCCCTACACCAAGGCCCTCCTATCAGCAATACCGGTGCCGGACCCGAAGGCGAAACGAGAGCGCATTGTCCTAAAGGGCGATGTCCCTACGCCCATCAACCCTCCGTCAGGCTGTCGCTTTAGGACACGCTGTCCTTTTGCGATCGAAGAGTGTGCTAGGGTTTTACCGGAATTACGCGAGATAACGCCCGGCCACTTTGCAGCATGTATCAGAGTTGAGGGGTATGGTGACGTGAGTACGCTGCCTTCGGTAAAGGAGAATGTATGAATCGTTTGGCCGGCATCGTCGTCGCTGGTATCGGCTTTGTTCTCAGTGTATTGGCCGTCCTAAAAGTGCTGCCGGGCCTCACCGGCCCCGGCGTTATTCTGATCCTGACGGGCGGCCTCCTGATCGGCCTTAGTTTTGTACCTCGCCCAATCGCCGAGGGTGACGAAAGGATGTCGACGCCCGCAACCCTTTTTAATATTTTTCTTTCTCCCGGTAAGGTATTCAGGAACCTACGTCGTCATCCACGTTGGTTGGTCGCCCTCCTTATAATGTCATGCCTGTCGGCGGTCTATTTCAACTTGTTTCTCTACAGGCTTACACCCGATATTGTAACCAATTATGCGATCGATAAGTCTCTCGAGATGTCTTACGTTCAGAACAATGAGAAGGTGCGGACCAATATCGAAGAGGGGCGTCCCAAAGCTCTTGAGGACCAAAAGAATCCTTTGATAAGGGCGGGGCAGGGGGTAGCAGGATTTTGCGGAGCTCTGTTCGGTTACGCTTTCCTTGCAGTCTTGTTTTTTGTATTTGTAATGGCGATGGGCGGGCAGATGAATTATCTTCAAGCTCTGTCCGCAGTGATCTATGCCGCATTTCCTGTCAGCGTAATCCGGTTCGTTCTCAATTCGATATTGCTGTTCGTGAAAGATCCTTCGGACATTCACCCTGTCCGGGGACAAAGCACGTTGATACAGGACAATCTTAATTTTTTAGTCTCACCCGCCGATCACCCGGTCATTTTTTCCGTGCTCGGCGTTCTCGGCATCCTGTGGTTTTATTGGGTCTGGCTTAATGCCATCGGCATTAAGGACGCCGGAGAAAAGGTCAGCGGCAGCACAGCCTGGACAGCGGCGATCGGGGTTTATGTAATGCTTATCTTGCTGGTCGGTGTCTCGGGATTTTTGTTCGGCAATTTCCTCAGCTGATCACTCATAACGAAGTGATTCGATCGGATCGAGCCGGGCAGCTTTCCATGCGGGAAATAGTCCAAATATGATCCCTATACCTACACTCGCAAAGAAACCGGCTACGGGTGCCCACCAGGGGACATATGATGGCAGGAACAATTTAACGAGCAATGTAAGCAGCCACCCCAGGAGTAAACCGATCAATCCGCCAAAGCCGGTAAGGGTAGCGGCTTCGATAAGGAACTGCACCAAAATATCACTCTGTTTGGCACCGATGGCCTTACGAATACCTATCTCACGGGTCCTTTCCGTAACCGACACCAGCATTATATTCATCACGCCGATACCGCCTATCATCAGGCCGACCGATGAGATCACGACCATAGCAATAGCCACACCGGCCGTGATCGCTTGAAACTGATCGATAAGGCTGGCCGCCGTTTCCATCGAGAAATTATTAGGCTTATCGAACGCGACCTGACGCCGCAGCCTCAGCAGATCCTGTACATCGTCTTTCGCCCGGTCAAGCATACCCTCTCGCGCCACTGCCAAAATGAACAGGTCATCGGCATTCGGCTTTAGTTTCAGAGCCGCTCCTAACGGCATATAGATCACGTTTGACTGGTCGTCGTTCCCTCCACCTCCGCCAAACAACTGTTCTCGTTTTTGCAAGACACCGACTATACGGAACGGGTTGCCGCCGATGTCGAGTGTCTCCCCTACGGGTGATGTGTACGGAAAATATGTTTCCACGACAGTAGAGCCGACAAGGCACACATTGGAATTTGCGTCACTCTCAGATTGTGAGAACCATCGGCCATCAACCAGGATCTCGGTGGATGTTTTCTCGATGTCAGGCAGTGTGCCCTGCAGCTGAACAGCAGTCGAGGTCTTGCCGTTCTTTCCGGTCACCAACAGTTTCGCTCCAAAGTAATCGTTTGACACGTCAAGAAAGGGGACCGCCGTCTCGATAGTGGAAAGCGCTTTGATCGCATTCGTATCATCGAGCGTCAGCGGTTTGCGCATTCGCTCCTCTTGCGAGCGCCGCCCCGTCGAAAAGCCGATGTTGTATTTGTATAAAAAGATGGAACGCGTACCGAATGATTCGACCTGTTTTTCGATCGCCACATTGATACCGCTAATGATCGAAGAGATGAGCATCACAGTTACGACCCCGACAACGACACCGATGATCGTCAGAAAGGAGCGCAGTTTATTACCCCTGAGCGTGTCCAACGCCATCTTCAGGTTTTCGTAAAATGGACCGGTATCAACTTTCATATGCTTAATCGGCCCGGAGTGCCTCGATAGGATCAAGCCTCGCCGCTTTCCACGCGGGATAGAGACCGGCAAGGATCCCGACAATAGCCGAAAATCCGATTGCTATGACGGCTGCATACCACGGGATCACAGTTTGGATAAAAACCTTGGAAATGATCACGCCGATCAGCTTGGCAAGTATTAGCCCAGATAAGCCGCCGATGGCTGACAAAGTCCCGGCCTCGAACAGGAATTGACGAAGAATATCTGCTTGTCTAGCTCCGAGACTCTTACGTATCCCGATCTCCTTGGTCCGCTCGGTGACAGCGACAAGCATGATATTCATTATGACGATCGCCCCGACAAGAAGCGCGATCGCCGGAACTGCAAGTATAACGATAAAGGTGGTGCCAAAAATACTGTCCCTGAGGCCGGAGATCGCATCGGGTGTTACGATACCGAACGTGTCCTTTTGCCCAAAACTAAGTTGCCGCCTGAGCCTCATCAGAGTTCTGGCTTCGTCCACGGCGTCCTTAAACGTTTTATCCGATGCCGACGTTGCCTGGAAGTAAAGGTAGCGGCTCCCGCGAAAACCGCCAAAGTTTGCACCGTAGGTCTTGATAGGCAATTGGACGAATGCATCCTGCGGCCGGCCGAAAACCGTGCCCTTCGCAACCCTTATCCCAATAATTCTATAGGGAATACCTTGAATCGTTATTTCCTGACCAAGGGCTTCCCCTCTGGGAAACAGTTTGTTGACGACATCGACGCCCACAAATGCCACTCGCATCGAGTTGTTGTTCTCGGCGTCGGTAAAATATCGCCCCTCAGCAACGTCAACGTTCTCGATTTCTCCCATGATCGGTTCGGCGCCATCCACGCTGATATCATCCATAACGATGTTCCCGGCCTTTACTGATTTTCGGTTGCCGCCGGCTTTGGCCCCGATCTTGTCAATAAAATGTGTTCTAGACCGTAAAAACTCCAGGTCCTCAAAGGTGATCTCCTTATTACGCCGCTGGGCCTCGGCAATAGTGTCTGAGTCCTTAAAATCTTCGAAGTTGAATCTTTGAATGGAAAAAGAATTCGATCCAATCCCGGCGATCTTTTCATCAATATAGGTGTTAAAGCCCTGCAGAACCGAGAATACGACCATAAAGGCCATGACGCCGATGATCATACCCAAAAGCGTAAGAAATGACCGTAGTTTATGCGCCCAAATAGCCGATATTGCGAGTTTTAAGGTTTCTGCAAAGTTCATTCTGATCAGTAGCAAATGGCGGAAGGTATACGTAAGACTCCCTTCCCAAGTTTAGCAGGGGAATTATTCAGCTGATCTTGTTCGCTGCCAATTTCCAAAGTGAAGTCATATGGCTGAACAACACTACTGGAACGACGAGCGTAGGAAGCCAAATGTAAGGGAAAAATAGGACCCCCCTATTGGGCTGTTCGAAAGCGAGCTGCTGAATAGGAGACGGCAGCGACAATATCGCTATCGAGACGATATTTGCCAGCAATAAAAATCCAACAATGTTATATGCGATCAAAATACCGCGACGTATCTGCGAACCGCTGAAAGAGATGAAGTAAACAATGGGGGCAAGAAGCCCCGAGAGGATATCAAAGTTCCAGCCCTCGAAGGTCATGATCCTGGGAACATCCCCCGAGTGAGACAGCCATAACAAGACCAATTCAACTGGTATCCTGACTACATGTATCAGTGTTAGAAACCGCAGAGGTAAAGACTCCAAAAAATCCGATCGGAGGAAGACGAAGCAAACGATCATCGTGACAAGGGCAGGCAGGACGCCTGTTAGAAACAACCGGGGTGGAACGGTAGAAGTATACTGATAAAAGCCACCCACTGCGACCAATGCTTGGACAACCATCCAAAGCGGCACCAGTATGATGACGATCCGGCTAACGCGGGAATTCGGCGCCCGTTTGTAAACAGCTAGCAAAAAAGCCCCGGCAGTAGCCAGGGCCGTTATACCAAATATGACGCCAACATATGTCGAAGCGTTTAAGGTCATTTGAGCCGTTCGTCGCTTTCGATCAATCCGTCGCGGATGGTGATGACTCTATGGGCACGGGAGGCGATATCCGGTTCATGAGTAACGAGGATGATCGTGTTGCCTTCTTCGTGCAGTTTTTCGAACAGGTGCATTATTTCCACACTTGTCTTTGTATCCAATGCACCCGTAGGTTCGTCAGCCAAAAGGATCGAAGGGTGGTTTACAAGCGCACGGGCAATAGCGACACGCTGACGCTGCCCGCCTGAGAGTTCGTTCGGTCTATGCATTACGCGGTCGCCAAGCTCGACCGAGGCTAACGCAGCCTGAGCTATGTCATGCCGCTCTCCAGCTCTTATCCCAGCATAGATCAAGGGCAATTCGACATTGTGCAGGGCAGTGGCCCGGGCTAGTAGATTGAAAGTTTGAAAAACGAATCCTACTTCTTTATTACGTATCCGGGCGAGTTCATCGTCGGACATATCGGATACGAGATGGCCATTTATCCAATAATCGCCTTTAGTCGGCGAGTCTAAACAACCTATCAGGTTCATCAGTGTAGATTTGCCGGACCCCGAAGGACCGATGATGGCAAGGTATTCGTTCTTTTTTACTTCGAAGGAAACATCCCTGAGAGCGTGCAGTTCCTCTGTGCCCATCTGGTAGGTCTTCCAGATGTGCTCCATCCTTATCAGGGCATCGCCGTCCGGCTTCGCTGAAGACGTTTTACCGTTTCCGTTCTCCTCGTCCATAAACCGGTACATTACTTAAACCTTGTTCGCGTTCTCGCCTTCTTTCTTCGTTTGTTTTTTAACGACGGCACCATCCTTCAGTGTATTCAATACGCGGCTCGGTCCGGTTATCACTTCATCGCCCTCTTTCAGGCCACTGATGATCTGCCGGTCAGATTCGCCGATGATACCAGGTTCGACCTCGACAAACTTTGCTTTGCCGGCATTGAGGACATATACACCAGTAATCGGCTTTGGTTTGTCGGATGGCATAGCCAAATCGCCCTGTATTGTCGGCGATGGTGTCGCTTCGGGCTTCTTTTCGATGACAGCCTGCAGGGGAACAGCAATGACGTCATTGACTACTTTTGTAGTGATCTCGGCGGTAGCACTCATTCCCGGTCTTAAACCGTCCCGGATATCGTCGGGCAGGTCCTTTAGTTCAATCACCACTCTGAATTCTTTGGCTTCCTGAACATTAATATTTGTTGAAAGTCCGCCGCTCGTTTGCGATTTGCCGACGGCCAGTGGAGTTTTCTGGTTGACCTCACCAACGATCTCGCGGTCGCCAAAAGCATCAACCTTGATCTTAGCCTTTTGACCGACTTCGACCTTGTCAATGGACGTTTCATCGACTTTAACTTCGACATTTATTGTCGACATATCGGCGATCGTCAAAAGAGCAGTGGTAGAGAGGCCGGCAACCGCAAAGGTACCTACTTTGGATGGGATCTCAGCGATCACGCCGTTAATGGGAGCAACCTGTAGGGTTTTTTCAAGTTGATTGCGTTGGCCGCGTAAACTGGCTATTTGTTGGTTTGCCCGTGACTGACTGCCAGCGACGTTTAATCTTGCAGTTTCAACTCCGCGGCGGGCATCTCGAACGACGACCTCCTGTTGGGCGACACGGGCTAATGTGTCTTTTACCGAAAGCTTTCGGGAATCCAGGTTGGAACGGGCAGTATGAAGGGACGCCGTTGCACTGTCCAACCTGTCCTTCGATTCATCATAAACCTGACGAGAGACTACTCCGTTTTCCAATAACTGAGCGTTTCGTTTTAGTTCGCGAGTCGCCGCGTTGAACTCCACCTGAGCCTTATCGACATCTGTCTGAGCGGCAATGACCCCCTGCCTGGCAACATCCACCGCCACCTGAGTAACGTTAAGCTGCTGCTGCGACTGGTTGAGTTGATTCTGTGCAGCCGTGACCTGACTTTCTGAAACGCGGATCTCGTCCTGCGCGGTTTGAACTGCCGCCACCTGTGCATCGGAATTCGACCGCAGCTGGTTCGGGTCCAGCCGAACTAATGGCTGCCCCTTGGTGACTTGGTCGCCTTCTTTGACGTAAATCTCTTCGATGCGGCCCTGAACCTCACTGGTAAGGTTCATAAACTGGATCGGGCGGACCTCTCCTGACGAGGTAACAGTAGACCGCAATTCCTTTCTCGGCTCTAGCTTGACCACCGTTACCTCGGGCGTATCAGTGCGAGTCATTAAGACGCTGCCGATAATAATAAGAACGAGCACCACCAATGCCGACACTCCAAGGATTATCTTGCTTTTACGGCTCAATGCCATCTATTTAATGTCCCTCTCGACGTTGAATTAGTTTATTGAACGGGTTTGTAACGATCAATCGATTATTACGACGTAATTTTGCCAGAGTTTCAGAAAACTCGTTGTATTGTATTAAGTTAGCCTTTGAGGAAGCCGTTTAATGGTTTGACGTGTATCCCTGACCCAATTACGATTTACGAACGAACCGTAAGTTTGTAAAATATTTGATTGTAGCAGTAATGGCGGTTGTTCGACCAGACGTCGGAATTTTGATAGATCATGATCATTTGTCCAACTTGTCAAACTCATAACCTTGATGCGTCGAGTTTTTGCGACGAATGCGGCACACGACTCGTGCATCCGCCCGCTGCGTCCGGCGACTTTCAGGCTGCCTACGTGCCTCCGCCTCCGGATAGGCCAGCAACACCCGTAAGCATTACCTCAATCGGAGTACCCGCAATCGATGCGGGTATCGAACATAGCAATTCTGAAAATATGCCGTTGAATGACAGCGGCAAAAAGGCCCATGCCACCCTCGTGATCGAAAGGGGCGGAACCCCGGGCACTGAGTTCCGTCTTACAAACGACGAATCTACGATCGGCAGATGGGATGCCGATAACGGTGTTTTTCCGGATATTGATCTTGACGCTTTTGACGAAGATGCCAAGGTTTCGCGACGTCATGCCAGGATCCGGCGAAATAACGGATCATACTTTATAGAAGATCTCGGATCCACGAACGGAACATACGTTAATCGCGGACGCCGTTTGTTGCCGGGCAACGCGCAAGTACTTAATGATGGCGACGAAGTGATAGTTGGAAAGACCTTCCTTCGATTCCGCGTCAATCAATGATCGCTAGCCTTTCGTCCTTTAACAATGCCACTTTGTACCAATTGCGGCTCGGAGGTTACGGAAGGGGATACCCTTTGTCCGGTGTGTCATCGACGGGTTAGCGACGATTCGGCAGATGCCTTTTCGGATGAGAGCACGCTGTCGATGCCTTTTGCTCCGTCGGACAAAAAGCAAGGTGAGTTTTCGGCCGAGCCGGAAAATGAACTCGCCGAAACTCTGGAGGTGCTTTCAAATACCGAAGAAGCTGTTCTGCCCGAAACACTCGAGGATGAAAAACTTAGGGAGCTGGCGGCTGCCGAGGCACGGTCGCGGCAGGTTCAAAAGATCATTACAAATGATATCAGTCCCGACACGCCTCAATCAGAAACACGTACTCCTATAAAAGTCGAAACTGGTTCATCCGGTACGACAGGACCCAATAAGGACAATAAAACTTCGGGCCTTAAAGCTCTCACGGAGGGAGTGGTGCTGAAATCGCGCTACGAGATCCTTCACAAGATCGGGGGCGGCGGTATGGGTGCCGTCTATCTGGCTACGGACAGAAATCTTGGCGGTGTCGAGCGGGCTGTCAAGGAGATGGTCCAATCCAGCATTGAGGAAGAGCAACAACGAAAGGCGGTCGACGATTTCAAAAGGGAATCGATGATCCTGACGACGCTAGATCATCCATCGATCCCGACTATTTACGACTATTTTTTCGATGATGACGAGGGGCGCTTTTACCTCGTAATGAAATATATATCGGGCGGCGATCTGGCTACCCGTTTGCGGGCGGCACCCGAAGGCCGGATAGATGAAAAGACGGTCACCGGTTGGGCTTTGCAGATCACCGATGTTCTCTCCTACCTTCATACTTTGCCCACCACCATCGTTTACCGGGATCTCAAGCCGTCAAATGTTATGATCGACGGTCGTTCGGGGCGTGTAATGATCATTGATTTTGGTATAGCCCGTTCGATCAATCAGAACCGCGAAAAGGGCGTTACCGCCGTGGGAACAATGGGGTACGCACCGCCAGAGCTGTTTAGCGGCAACGTCGAGCCGCGTTCAGACATTTACAGCCTCGGGTCGACAATGTTTCATTTGCTGACCGGTGCCGATCCACAGAATAACCCCTTACTTATCTTTGATTTTCAAAAGAACCCGCGCCCGCGACAGATCAATCCGCAGCTCTCGGACCAGATGGAGCGGATCCTGATGCGGGCTGTCGAGTATAACGCCGATGCCCGATTTTCAACTGCCGAGGAAATGAAACAGGTCCTGACGGATCACCTTGAAAATCTAAACAAGGGTGCGGTCACTTATGGAGTAACAAAGATCCCGGCGGCCGTAAGCCTGGCAAACCAAAACGTATTTTGCGGCTTTTGCGGACAGCGTATCGTTGCCACCGACCTGTTTTGCGCGTTTTGCGGTGCCAAACAACCTATTGCCCAACACGGAGTGCATTCAGAGATATACTCACGGACCGCTCCGACCGCCAAGCTGATCGTGGATGGAACGAGCGAATTGCAGGCACCGGTTTTCTCGCTTGAGAAAAATGACAATCTAGTTGGACGGCGGGACCCGATGTCCAATATTTTTCCCGAGATCGATCTGTCTAGATTTGATCCGCAAACCAAGATCTCGCGACGCCACGCCCGCATATGGAGTGACGGCGGGAAGTTTTTGGTAGAAGACCTCGGTTCGTCTAATGGAACCGTTGTCTTGCCCAGCACAAATAATTCGATCAGATTAGAACCGCATCAGCCTCATCCGCTTTCAAACGGCGATAGACTAAGGGTTGGCGATACAACGCTGCATTTTTTGGTAGGATAACAATCGAATTGTCTTGTTATTGTGCCGGTGATCGCACAGCCAATAGTTTCCGCCGAGCATTCATGAACAATGGAAAATACCACCGAATTTTCGCTTGACGCATTGAAAGCACCTTTCTTTCTGCGTTGTGCCGCGCTTTTTATCGACTATATAGTTGTTTTGCTGGTTCCTGTGCTATGGCTGCTTATGTCGACATTTTTCGGTGATGGCCCCGGCCATGTATTGATCTCGAGTACGGTATGGATGCTATGCATTATCGTGTGGCTGATAGATTTTATCGGCCTACCTCTGTTTAGGGGACAGACGCTGGGCAAGATGGTTGTGGGCATCTCTATTATTATGCGGGACGGGAGACCTGCCCGCCTGGGTTCTATAGTAAACAGAAACCTCTTGGGATATGCTTTGACGGTCATAACGCTGGGCATAGGCTTTCTTATTGCGGCTGTCAACGGAACCGGCCGTGCTCTTCACGATTACATCGCCGGAACCATTGTCGTACGTGCTCGTAAACAGTTGTCATAATCTATAAATGGCATATCTCATCATCAACCATGCCAGCGGTTCGTCGGACAAAGTGCCTTTGGCGCGCTTGAGGACCACCATAGGCCGTTCTGCCCGTAGCGATGTTTGCATACCCGACGCTTTCGCTTCGCGTCTTCACGCTGAAGTGCGGCAAGAGGGCGATTCGTTCTGGCTTCATGATCTGGGATCGGCCAATGGTACCCGCTATAACGGCGTCGTCGTCAAAACCCCAATACATCTCGAAGCCGGCGGCGAGATCCAGATCGGCGAAACGAAGATCGGCTTTGGCGACGACAGTCATTCGCTCAAGAGCATTAGCTCAACACTGATCGCAGATAATACAACCTCGCTTGACCCCTCGAACACGATCTCTCTGACGGGGCGCAGGAACCCAACT
>Ga0222622_10000236_pt1 | contig 19867 bp, 9 predicted proteins | sample PLM2_5_b1metaG_FD_177335 | JGI IMG/M metagenome (GOLD analysis project Ga0222622, IMG submission 177335) | Groundwater sediment microbial communities from an aquifer in East River, Colorado, USA - PLM2_5_b1 | ecosystem: Environmental > Terrestrial > Soil > Riparian zone | place: USA: East River...
GCACGTCTTCGTCGCTGGTCTGCGAAAAATCTTCGTAATACTGGCCGACGGCCTGAAAGAATGGGGGCGTGCTCAGGCAGATTGTCTCGTCGGCTTCCTGTTCGATCTCACGGCAAGTGTCTGGTGGACCGACTGGCACCGCTACGACAATTTTTGCGGCGCCGCGCTGTCGCAGCGCTTTAACGGCGGCGCGCATGGTCGCTCCGGTGGCCAATCCGTCATCCACGAGAATCACGGTTCGATCGTGCAACTCGGGCGAGGGACGTCCTTCGCGATAGATTTGTTCGCGTCGTTCAAGTTCGGCCGTCTCCCTAACTGTTACAGCTTCAATCATCACGTCTGCATGCGGTATCGCGCGCGTGACATCTTCGTTCAAAACGCGCACACCGCCGGAAGCTATCGCGCCGGCAGCCAGTTCTTCAAAGCCGGGAACACCAAGTTTGCGCACGATAAAAACGTCGAGCTGCGCGCCAAGCCGCTGCGCGACTTCGAACGCCACTGGCACACCGCCCCGCGGCAGCCCTAGCACAATTACGTCATCGCGACCCGCATACTTGACGAGTTTCTCCGCAAGCAGCCGGCCGGCTTCGGTTCGGTTGGGAAAAGCGTGCTCCATTTTCCCTCCTGAAATACGGAAAATCCTCTCTCTCTTAGGTTTCGCGCCACGACGCCGTGTCGCGTGCTTTCAAGTTAAGCGGTTGCGTTTAAAGCACGCAACACCATTTCGCTGCAGAGCAGAACGAGCGGCTGTTTTGCCGAATCTGAGCGGCGAGATAAAAAGCGACGCGATCACACCATGGCAGCGATGAGCTGTGCTAATGCGTTAACGGCTTCCAATTTTATAGCTACGTTTTATCACAATGTAGATGTTGGCGAGACGCAAATACCGACCGCACGATGCTCCAAGTCCAGCTTGTAGCCACGGCCCTGTGGGCCGTCTCACTGGTATCAAAGCGGCATCGAGTGGGACCGGCCGCAGGCCGGTGGCTACAGCATTCTGAAGCGCTTTAGCTTCCGCCAGCGGGATTGCGGTTAGGCCAGGGTGGAGGCGATGGCAGCTCGTAGCGTTTTGTCTTCAGCTCGTCCTGGATTTCCTGGAGCGCCCGGTCTAGTTGCTGGTCTTCGCCTTTGAATTCTTTCCCGGGTTCATTATCGACAACGATGTCGGGATCGACTCCGTAGCCTTCGACGATCCATTGTTTGCCGTCTTTTGAGTAGATCCCGAATTCCGGTTTGAAGAACTGACCGCCATCGACGAGCGGCAGCGACTCGCGAATGCCAATGACGCCGCCCCAGGTGCGTTTGCCGATGAGTTTGCCGAGCCCGAGCGTTTTAAAGCGGTACGGAAAAATATCGCCATCGGACGCGGAGAATTCGTTAATCAGCGTCACCATGGGGCCCGTGAACGTTTGCGGCGGATCGGTTTGCGGCATGCCGTTGCGCGCGATCCCGATCATTACGAGCGCGCGCCGCAGTCGTTCGATCACCAGCGGCGAGACAAATCCGCCACCGTTACCTCGAACATCGACAATGAGCGCGTGCTTCCGGATTTGCGGAAAGTAAAGCTTCGTGAACTCGTCCAAACCGGGCCGGCCCATGTCAGGAATGTGCAGATAGCCGACTTCGCCGCCGGTCTTCTTCGTGACGTAATCGATGTTCTTTTGCACCCAATCGATATAGTAAAGGGGAGCCTCGTTGTCGGTGGGCACAACGGTCACGTCACGCGCTCCGGCATCGGTTGGTTTGGAATTCACGCGCAAGATCACTTGTTTGCCGGCGGTGCCGATGAGGGCGTCGTACAGATTCGGCAAGCTCGAGACCGGGGTGTTGTTAATCGCAAGAATGTAGTCACCGGGCTTCACGTTCACGCCGACATCCGTCAGCGGCGAGCGCGTATGTTTGTTCCAGTTTTCTCCCGGTAAAATGCGCTCGATGCGATAGGCGCGCGTGGCCGGGTCGCGGGAAAATTCCGCGCCGAGCAAGCCGAGCTTGATGCGCGGCGTGTCCGGGCGTTCGCCGCCGCCGACGTACGTATGACCATTATTCAATTCGCCAACGAGTTCGCCTAACAAGTAAGTGAGATCGTTCCGATGATTCACGAACGGCAGTAGCGCGGCGTATTTGTCGCGCATCGCTTTCCAATCGACTTCGTTCATGGTCGGCGAGAAGAAGAAGTCGCGCATGTGCCGCCAGCATTCGAAATAGATTTGGCGCCACTCAGCATGCCGATCTAACTGCATGTCGAGGCCTTCGATCTTGTGCTCGTGATCCTTGGTTTCGAGCTTGTCTTTCGGGACATCGATGATGGCGTAGTCTTTTTTGATTTTTACCAGCATCTTTTTGCCGTCGAACGTGACCTGGTAATTGTTCGCGTCGCCGAGCACTGTCTCCTTGCGATCGTCGACGTTGTAAACGCACAGGTGCGATTTCTTGTCTTTGTTGGAGAATAGATCTTCCTCCTCTTCGCCCACTTCATCAGCAGCGGTGCGGCGCAGGTAGAAGATGCGATTGTCCTCCAGCATTCGAATGTTGCGATAATTTCCCGGCGTAATTTCCAGACCGACAATCCGGTTCTGGATCCCGTCGGTGTCCACTTTCACGACGACTGGCTTTTTTGCTTTTTCTTCTGGCTTTGTCGCGCTTGGGCTCGCCTCCGGCTTTTTCTCTTCCGCTTCTTTTGCCTTTTCTTTTTTGCGCTTTTCTTCCGCCTTGCCGACTTCGTCGCTCTTCGGCGCGAGCGGATTTGCAGTCTCCTTGGCGAGCGTGACGAGATAAACGCGCTCCATGTCGCGATAGACGTTTGCGAATTCCTCGTCGCCAAAAGTCGGTTTGAAATCACGTGCGGAACTGAGCAGCAAATATTTGCCGTCGTCGCTAAAGACCACTTCGCCCGAGCCGTACCAGCTGTCTGTCACTGCGGTCTGTTGTTTGTTCGCGGTTGAATAGAGATAAACGCGCGGCATGCCGTTCTCTTCCGGCCGTGCCCATGCAATCCACTGACTGTCGGGCGACCAGTTATAACTTTCGATCTCGCCATATTTATCCTGGTCGACGGGCGTGACCGCCTTCGTTGTGACATCAGCGTAACGCAACCGCTGCAACCGATCGCTCCAGAGCAGTTTCTTACTGTCGGGAGACCATTTCGGCGCGTAGTAATATGTGTCGGCGCCGTTCGTGATTTGCTGTGGCTCGCCTTTGCCGTCCTGTGAACGCACATACAATTCGTTCTCGCCAGTCGCGTCCGAGTTGTAGGCGACCCATTTTCCGTCCGGCGACCAAACCGCGTCGCGTTCGTGCGCGCCTGAAGTTTTGCTCAAATTGCGCGCCGTACCGTTCCTTGCAGGCACGGAGAAAAGATCGCCGCGCGCGACTACAACGGTGCGCTCCCCATCCGGCGCGAGGTTTACCGATTCGAGATGCTTGGATGCGTCGACCAGCCCGCCGTGGCCACTGTCGAAATCTTCCTTGATTGCGATCGGCACCGGTGCGGCTTGACCTGTGGCAAGATCGTAGCGCCAGATGTATCCGGCTTGCTCGAATACGATCGAGTCTTTGCCGAGCGACGGAAACTTGATGTCGAAATCAGTGAATTGCGTGAGCTGCTTCGTTTCTTTTGTTGCAAGATCAATGACGAACAGATTCATCCGATTGTCGCGGTCGGAGATGAAATAGATCTTGTTGTCCGCTCCCCACATCGGGCAGATGTCCTGCGCGGGATTGTTCGTGAGGTTTTCGGTGGCGCCGGTGTTGAAATCGTAAATCCAAATGTCATCCGCCATGCCGCCGCGATAATGTTTCCATGTGCGGAACTCTCGGAACACGCGGTTGAACGCCATCTGTGAGTCGTCCAACGAAAAGGAAACAAATCCGCCGCGCGGTACGGGCACTTGCTGCGGCAATTCGGCATCAAGGCCAACCGCGAACAGTGAGCCGATGAAATCGTTGAACGACTTCATGCGGGAACGGAAGACGACGAGCGGCTTCGTGTTTTCCCAAGCCATTACGATGTTGTTCGGCCCCATGCGATCCGAAACGTCGTCGCGTCCGAGCGTGGCTGAAGTCGTCAGGCGCTTCGGCGTGCCGCCTTCGGCCGGCATTACGTAAACTTCCGTGTTGCCGTCGTAATGGGACGTGAACGCGATCTGCGTTCCGTCCGGCGAAAAACGCGCAAACGAAGTGTACCCGGGTCCACTTGTCAGGCGGCGCGCCGTGCCGCCGTCTTTGCCGACGGTGTAAAGCTCGCCAGCGTAACAGAAAACGATTTGTGTTCCGTTTGTCGTTGGGAAACGCAGCAGGCGCGTAGTATCGGGCAAGTCTTGCGCGGAGACGGGCGCGATTGAAACGAAACTGGCCGCGATCAAACAGGAAAAAGCGAAAGCTCGAGAAAGTATGTTCATAGGAAAAAGATGAAGTGAGCAAGCTGCCGTCGAACAAACGGGATGCAACTCTGATTTCATCCCGTTGCCGGCATTCAGACGGTCATAAAATGAAGACGCTGCTAATTGCCGATTTTGTCTAAACGCGACCATTCTGTCATCCTGAGCGGAGCGAAGGACCTCTGATTTATTGCTTCGAGGAGGATAGTGAAATAACCAGAGATGTCTGCTGCGCTCAACATGACAGATCATTTTGACAAAATGACCTCGTGGAAGCGCACGCGGGGTGCATCAGAGCAATCTGGTGAACTGGCGGAAGGGGTGGGATTCGAACCCACGGTGGGTTTCCCCACGCTCGATTTCGAGTCGAGTGCCTTAAACCGGACTCAGCCACCCTTCCTTTAAACGGAAGAAAACGTCGAACGCTCAACGTCCAACATACAATGTCGAATGCAAACCCCGGTTCTGAATTGGACGTTCAGCGTTGGGCGTTGAACGTTGGGCGTTACCTTGCCTCTCTTCAGGCGATCCGTTTCCTCTGTCGGTAGAGAGGATGCTCGATGGGTTCAACGGAACGCGGCCCTGCGAGAGTCGTTGTCTCCAAAAAATGTTACAAATTTTGGCTTGCCACCGCTAATCCAGGGGCTGCATATTGTATAACCGCCGGAGAGCTACGCTATTACTTGTTGTCGGTTACTGACTGGAATTCACAGGTTGTTGGCGCCGCTGTTCGCAAATATTGACATCTTATTCAGAACCTCAACCCCTCCCTCACCGCCATGATTCAACTAAAACCCGGAATTCCGCCCGCATCACTGACTGGATCGTCTCCATCCGCCTCGCGCCGAAAAAAAGGAACGAAAAAAACGAAAAACAGTGGCCTGCATTTCAAGCGCGTGTTCAGCGATGCTGCCGTTGCGCCTTTTGATCAGATCGAATGGGAACGGCGCAATGCGGAGATCAATGATGACAGTGGCAAGGTCATTTTTAAGCAGGAAGACATCGAGGTGCCGAAAAGCTGGAGCGCCCTGGCGACCAAGATTGCAGTCTCAAAATATTTCTACGGCGACATCGCCAAGGGGGCCGATCCATACAAAGGCGGAAGAGAAATGTCGGTGCGGCAACTCATTCATCGAGTCACACGCACGATCACCGACTGGGGGATCGCAGATGGCTACTTCGCCGATGAAGAAACTGCGCAGATTTTCTACGACGAACTGACCTGGCTCTGTTTGAACCAGCACGGCGCCTTCAACTCGCCGGTCTGGTTCAATGTTGGATTGTATCATCAATACGGCGTCGGCAAGGACGGCGGCGCCGGGAATTATTTTTATAATCGCGAGACCGGCAAAGCCGAACGCGCGCCATCGCAATATGAGTACCCGCAGGGCAGCGCCTGCTTCATCCAAAGCGTGGGCGACACGATGGAAGACATCATGCGGTTGGCCACGAGCGAAGCGATGCTTTTCAAGTACGGCAGTGGCACCGGCACGGATCTTTCTTCCTTAAGATCCACGCGGGAAAAATTGAGCGGGGGCGGCAAACCCAGCGGGCCGCTGTCGTTCCTGAAAGTTTACGATCAGGTAGCGAATGTAGTGAAAAGCGGCGGCAAAACGCGCCGCGCGGCGAAGATGAACACGCTCAAGGATTGGCACCCGGACATCGAAGAGTTTATCGACGCCAAGCAGAAAGAAGAAAAAAAAGCGTGGGCGCTAATCGAGCAGGGGTATGACGGCAGCTACAACGGCGACGCTTACGGCTCAGTGATGTATCAAAACGAAAACGTTAGCGTTCGTGTAAGCGACGAATTCATGGAAGCGGCGCTGGAAGGCCGCGAATGGTGGACGCGGCGAGTAACGGATGGCCAGCCGTGCGAATGCAAAGATGCGCGGGCATTGTTACGCAAAATCGCGGAGGGCACATACATCTGCGGCGATCCGGGTATGCAATTCGATTCCACGATCCACAAATGGCACACCTGCAAGGGCACAGACCGGCAAAACTCCACTAACCCGTGCTCGGAGTACCTCTTCCTCGATAACACCGCATGCAATCTGGCCTCTCTCAATTTGATGAAGTTCAAGACCGCCGACGGCGATTTCGATGTCGAGCGGTTCAAGGCTGCGGCGCGCATCTTCATCACTGCGCAGGAGATCATCGTCGATAACGCGAGTTACCCCATCAAGGAAATCGCGGAGAACTCGCACGTTTTCCGCACGCTCGGACTCGGTTACGCGAATCTCGGCTCACTCATCATGAGTTACGGCTATGGTTATGACAGCGTCGAGGGCCGGGCGCTCTGCGGTGCGATCACTTCGATCATGACCGGCGAAGCGTACGAACAAAGCGCGCGAATGGCGCGGGCCATGGGATCGTTCCCAGGTTATCGCGACGCGCGCGCCAGCGGCGTGTCGAAGCCCGTCTCGAAAGACAACGTCGGTTCGATGCTGGATGTGATTGAGCTGCATCGCTGTGCGGTGCGCGAAATCCCCGAGGCGAAAGAGTTCGCGCACTTGAAAGAAGAAGCGGCGAAAGTCTGGGATAGCGCGGCGGAACTTGGCAAGCGCTACGGCTATCGCAACGCACAGGTAACGGTGCTCGCGCCCACGGGCACCATCAGTTTCCTGATGGATTGTGACACCACGGGAATCGAACCCGACATCGCGCTGGTAAAATACAAGCTGCTGGCCGGCGGCGGCATGCTCAAGATTGTCAATCAAACGGTCAAGCCTGCGCTGGAGAAACTCGGTTACAATTCGGAAGAGATCGACCGCATTATTGCGCACATCGATGCGTTCGACACGATTGAGGACGTCACCGACCCCGACGGATCGAAAATCTCGTCTGGACTGAGACCCGAGCACTTGCCGATCTTCGATTGCGCATTCAAACCGTTCAAAGGCGAACGCGCCCTGAATTACATGGCGCACCTGAAGATGATGGCTGCGGCCCAGCCATTCCTGAGCGGCGCGATCTCGAAAACTGTAAACATGCCTGAAGGAGCCACAGTCGACGACATCATGAACACCTACGTCGAAGGTTGGCGGATGGGATTGAAATCGATCGCGATTTACCGCGAGGGTTCAAAGCGCTCCGCGCCTTTGAACACGCGCAAAACGAAGGACATGGGCACTGTAGTCCCGCAACTGCGGGATGATGCCGGAGCGCTCCAAAAGCGGATTCTCGAACTGGAACAAGAACTGGCAACGCTGCAGAGTCGGCTTGATCAACCCGTTCGTCATCGCATGCCGGACACGCGCAATTCTATGACCCACAGGTTCGAGATCGCCGGGCACGAAGGTTACATCACGGTTGGTTTGTATAAAGACGGACAACCGGGCGAGCTTTTCATCACCATGTCGAAGGAGGGAAGCACCATCGGCGGATTGATGGACACCGTCGGCACGCTCACCTCAATCGCGCTCCAATACGGCGTGCCGCTCGAGAGCCTCGTGAAGAAATTCGCGTATCAAAGATTCGAGCCGAGCGGGTTTACAAAAAATCCAGATATCCGCCACGCGAGCAGCATCACGGATTACGTTTTCCGCTGGCTCGCCTGCCAGTTCATCAAAGGTTACAAGGAAGCAACGGCGCCGAACCGCGGGCAGCCCGACTTACCGCTCAAGGAAATTGTCGAGATTGAGAAAAAAGCGGTAAACCGGCCGGTCACTGATTTGGCCCGCACGGCCGACAAAGAAGTGATCGACGTGATCACAAACAATTTGCCCAACCCCGTCGAGCGCGGGAGCACGGACCAGACGGGCAACGGAAATGGAAACGGGCACGCCGATCGCGTGATGGTCGCGCTTGGTAGCATCTTCATGGGAATCACCTGTTCGGTGTGCGGCAGCGACAAAGTCATCCGCGCCGGCGCGTGCGGCGTTTGCACCGAATGCGGGACGAGCCAGGGATGTAGCTGAGGGCAAACCTCCAATATCCAAATTTCAGGTTGCTGACGCTTGTATCTTAAGGCGCAGCTGCTGTAGGTGATTGGACACGCGAGCCGCCACGGCTACAATTCGTCGCGCCTTTTTTTCAAGGTGAACTGAATGAACAAACTCGACGCGGAGCGACAGAAAGAGATTCAACAAGCTGAGGAGCTGCTTTTTGCAGGTCCGCAGGCGCTCGGGTTTGCGAAGGGGCTGTTCGCGGGACATTTCGTTTCAGATTGGGTGATGCCGTATCCGCGTATTCCGGCGGCCCAACAAGATGAGTTGGATGATACACTCACTGAACTTCGCAAATTTTTGGACGAACACCTCGATCCGGCGGAGATCGACCGAAAGGCAGATATTCCGCGCATCGTGATCGATGGTCTAGGCCGCGTCGGAGTACTGGGTATGACCGCCCCGAAGGAATATGGCGGACACGGCTTTTCGCAGATGGCCAACTGCAAAGTGCTGGAAGAAATCGGGCGCCGTTGTGCTTCGACCTCGGTTTTTGTTAATGCACATCACTCTATTGGAATTCGCGCGTTGCTGCTTTTTGGAACGCACGAGCAAAAGCAGAAGTGGCTTCCGAAATTAGTTACTGGCGAACAGTTGGGATCCTTCGCGCTCACTGAAAAAGAAGCGGGATCGGATGCGGCAAACGTGCAGATGCAGGCGCGCCCAACGGAGGACGGCTCGCATTTCATTTTGAACGGCGAGAAACGCTATATCACCAACGCGGCGATCGCGCACGAACTCACCGTGATGGCGCGCACACCAGTGCCCGGGTCGGACAAAACTGCGATTACGGCTTTTCTAGTCACGCCCGACATGCCGGGATTCGAGATGCTCGAGGAGCGAATGCCAAAGATGGGCATCCGCGGCACAGCGACTGGCCGTTTCGCGTTGCGGGACGTTAGAGTTCCGAAGGAAAATATTCTCGGACCGCTGGGCAAAGGTCTTAAAGTCGCACTGACAGTGCTCGATTTCGGCCGCACAACTTTCGGCGCGTGCTGCACCGGCGCAGCCAAGACGTGTCTGGAATTGGCGATCAAGCACGCGAACACTCGGAAACAATTCAATAAGACGCTCGGTAATTTTCATTTGGTCAAAAAGAAAATCGCGCGGATCGCTGCGGATGCCTATGCGATGGAATCCATGACGACCGTCACAGCGTCGTTCATCGATCGCGGTCTGGAAGATTACATGCTCGAGACTGCGATGCTAAAGGTCTTCACGACGGAGCGTCTTTGGGAATGCATCAACGACGTGTTCCAGATTTATGGCGGCTCGGCATACTTTGTGGATCTTCCCCTGGAGCGAATGATGCGTGACGCACGGATTAACCAGATCGGCGAAGGTGCAAACGAAGTGCTCACGTCATTTATTGCGCTGGTGGGAATGCGCGGGCCTGGGATGGAGTTCAAGGAAATCTACGACACGATGATGAAACCGTCGCGCGATGGGATGAGCAAAGCGTGGGCGGCCGGAAAGAACCGGATTGGTGCGACGATTCGCGTGCCTGATGTGCCGGTGCAAAGCGAGCAGCTCCATGGGCATGCGCGACAGCTCGGCCGGTTGATCCGGCGTTTCAATTTCGCTGTGAACCGCGCGCTCATCACCTATCGCGAGCCCGTTCTGGATATGCAGCTTGTCCAGGAGCGGATCGCGAACGCGGCGATGGATTTGTTCGCGTCTACTTGCGTCCTGAGCCGGCAGGACAGCGAAATTCAGTTTGCACGGCGAAACGGAGATGCGGCTGCGCCGGATCACGCCGCCGCCGATCTGTTCTTGCGTCAATCGTTTCGCCGAATTCGCGGTTTCCTCGCAGGACTGACGGATAACGACGACAGATCCGTGCTTGCGACGGCGAACGCCTGCCTGGCCAAGCCACGCAGCTAACTCCGAAAGCTTTCGCGAGTAAAAATTTGTCCGCGCGCCTGCGCGAGACTGAGAAGCAATCCAATTGAAAAGTTTGGCGCACGACTACGCCGACTAACGGCCTGATATGCAAAAAATAATCTCGCCTCACGCTGCGCACATTGCAGCGCGCCAGTAACCGGCGAACATCGTCGGAGTTTGATTATCTCCCCGTATGATGCCCGAAGATCGTCATATGGTTGGCCGTAGTCGGAATCGCTGCGAGCCGATCGCAAGGTTGCGGAATCCTGGAGGTTCCCGTCACAGTGTAGCACATTACCTTTGTGGTCTTAGCGACCGGTTGTGGTTGTGCCGGGAGCGCAACGTTCTTGCTCGGATCAGCAAACGCCGATGCACAAAATGCGAACGCGAGCGCGACGCTTGTGCATCGGACCGACCAGCCGCCCACGCGACTTAGTCTTCCTGTTTTCACGCCGTAATTTGATGCGGCTTCGAATCTTGTGCAAGCTTATTTCCATCGGCTTTGCGTACAAAGAATAGACAGTTGCAGCGACTGGGGAATCAGTCCGTCCAAAGAAAATGTTCGAGGCGAAGATTGTTGAGACGCGCTTTTGCTTCTTCGCTTCGGCCGCCTCCGGCCGCAGCGAGCTTATCATAGATAGCAGCCGCAGATTCCCACTTTGAATCTTCCTCCAACAATCGACCAGCGTTAAATCCAGCTTTGTAATACCAAAAAAGCTCGGGCCGCTGGTCCGGCCGCCCTTCGTCTTCCAAAATCTCGTAAAACGTTGCAAGCGCGCCGGCTCGATCACTTTTCTTTTCCAGGCACAATCCCTTTTTGAAGAGCGCCTGGTTGCGCCAGTCGATCGGCTCCTTTTTATCGGAGGCTAATTGGTCGTAGGTCTCAATCGCGCGCTGGTAGCTATTCGGGTCGGTTGCTCCGGCCTCAAAGAAAATGTCCCCTTTCCCGCAAAGCGCCTCCCGTTTGTCGGACAGCCCAGCATCGCTCTTTAGTACCTCATCGTACAAGGCGAGAGCATCTTTCGGCTTGCCAAGCTTGCGCTCGATTACGGCTTGTTCATTGCGTGCGGCCCACCGCAGCGGTCCGTTTTTTTGCACGACCTGATCAAAAAGAACAATCGCTTGGTCAAGTGAATGCTCGCCCATACTCGACATGGCTGATTCTGCAGCAAAAAAAAGTACTCTTTCCGCGAGAGAGTCGTTGGGATTCTGTTGCGCGATAATTTCGAACTGCGTCTGCGCGTTTGCGAAATCCTGGCGCCGATAATAAAGCTCCGCTAATTTCATTCGAACCTCCGAAGCGAATGGTGAACCACCATGCTGCTCCAGAAAGCGCTTTGCCAGATCAATTACTTGAATCTCGTTTCCGCGCGCTGATTCCTCCACCCAAATGCTGAGATAATCGGCGCGCTGGGTGGCCACGGCGGTTGGCCTCGACTCGGCTGCGCGAGCCAGATTTTTTCGCGCTTCATCGAACCGCGGCGGCGAGGAGTGAAAGGCCAGCTCAGCCAGGCTTACCCAAGCCTCCGACACACGCGGATTTTTGGGGAAATCACGAATGAACTGCTGCAGCGATGCCGCCGCTCTTTTATCGCCCTTTGCCGCCTGCATCAAACCTTCCTCCAATCGCAAATTCGCTCGCGCCTCTTCGCCGCCGCCTTGCTTCTCCAACTCAGTGTAATCAGCTGCGAAGCGAACATGATTACCAAGTTGTAGCCAACCGCTGGATGCATTAAGCAGGGCAATTTTTGTCCAGGGCGAATTGGAATGCGCGATTTGTTCAAAACCCGCCGTCGCTATGTCAAATCGCTTTGCCAGATAATTCACTTGGGCGGACAAAAAGTTGATCCGAGCCAGCAAAGTCGGCTCGGGATGCAGCAGGCGCGCCTCATCCAGAATCGTAATCGCCTCATCCAAATGCCCGTCGTCCACTTCAAATTGCGCAAACTCAAGCAGAGCCGGTGCGATCGCCGGGGATTTGGTACTGGTGCGTTGCAGATCGGAAAATAATTGCTGGGCTCGCTCCCTGCGCCCAGTGCGCGTTTCCATGCGAGCCAGATACCATCGGGCAAATGTGCGCCGTGGCTGTTCCGGCCTGCGCACCCATTTCTCCAGTTCGCTGCGCGACGGTTTGTGCTCCGCGCGATACAACGAATCCAATTTTTCGAAGAGAAGCGGGAGATCTGGATCCACAGGGTGACGGTCGATAAATTGTTCGATAACGTCATCTCCAGCTTCCGGGGTCTTTAATTGCAAATGTGCGTCGGCTATACCGAACAGCGCCGCGATTAACGTGGCATGAGGCGCTCCCTCTGGCCTTTTCAGAAGCGCTTGAAACATGCCGATTGCTCTCTCAGGCCGCCGCAAGATTAGCTCCAGCCGACCACGTAACACCCGCCGCTCCCTCCGCTCCGCCACCAATGTCGGTCGCATTTCTGCCAGGAGGCGCTGCGCGTTAGAAGCGTCGGCCATTTCAATGTACAGTTCGGCTGCTCGTAACTGCGCGCGGGTACCCCATTTTTTGTCATGGAGCAGAAGGTCAAATTTTCTCAGCGCTTCTTGTCGTTTTCCTAACGCGCGCAGCATCTCCGCCGTGCCAAATACGGCTGCTCCAAAAAAGGCCGATGCTCGGTCCGTCGTTAGTTCCTCATACAACGGCAGCGCGTCCGCCCATCGGTTCACGCCGGCCAAAGCTTGGGCGCGCCAGAATTTGGCCCACGGCAGTTCGCGTAATCGAGGGTCTGCCAACAAAACGAGCGTATCCTCTGGCTCTCTTGCAACCACTTGCGCTTCGGCAAGTTTCTCGGCAACGACGCGCCATTCGGTTTCAGGTAGATTTTTATTTAACAGCGCCTGCAACCTCGCGACTGCTACTTCCGGAACGCCCTGTGCCAGCGGCGCGCTCGCTTCACCAATCTCAGCGGAAATATCCGTGCGGGCGAATTGCGCGAGTGTGCCGAGCAGAAAACTGAGTCCTATTTTCTTAAAGCTCATTTCTTCTCCAGCATCGACTGCAGATATCGCCCCGTATGACTAACGGGGAGTGCTGCGATCTCCTCCGGCGGACCGGCTCCAACGAGATCGCCGCCACCTTCGCCACCTTCAGGTCCCAAATCGATGATCCAGTCGGCGCACTTGATCATCTCCAGATTGTGCTCAATCACAATCACCGTATTACCCGCATTGCGTAGCTTCATCAGCACTTGCAGCAATTTCTCAATGTCGGCGAAATGCAATCCGGTCGTTGGCTCATCGAGAATGTAAAGGGTGCGTCCGGTTGCCTTTTTCGCAAGCTCCGTGGCGAGCTTTACCCGCTGTGCTTCCCCGCCGGAGAGAGTTGTCCCGGCTTGGCCAAGTCGCAAATAACCGAGACCTACATCGAGCAATGAATTTAACTTTTCCGAGATGCTGGGCACGTTGCGGAAAAAGCGCGCCGCCTCATCCACCGTCATATCGAGAACATCGGCAATATTTTTACCTTTGTAAGTAATCTCGAGTGTCTCACGGTTGTACCGCTGCCCATGGCACACTTCGCATTCGACATACACGTCCGGCAGAAAGTGCATCTCGATCTTAATTAATCCGCCCCCTTCGCAATTTTCGCAGCGGCCGCCTTTAACGTTGAAACTGAAACGCCCGGCGTCGTAACCACGCACCCGCGCCACAGGCAGCTGGCTGAATAGCTCGCGAATCGGCGTAAATGCGCCGGTGTAGGTGACGGGGTTTGAGCGTGGCGTTCGTCCAATTGCACTCTGGTCAATCACAATCGCCTTGTCGATCTGTTCTACTCCGCGAATGGCCCCATGCGCGCCCGGTTTTTCCTTCGCATTATAGAAACGCCGAAACAGCGCGCGCCGCAGAATGTCGTCCACCAGAGTGGATTTACCGCTGCCCGAGACACCGGTGACGCAAGTTAAACAGCCGAGTGGGAAAGAAACCGTAATATCTTTCAAGTTGTTCTCCGTCGCTCCGACCAGTGTTAGCCAGCCTTCGGATTGGTTGCGGGGTCGCGGTTTGACGCGCTGTCTTGGAACGGAAATTCGCGCGCGGCCAGAAAGATAATCGCCGGTTAAAGAATTCTTCGCAGACACGATGTCGTTGAGTTTCCCTTGCGCTACGATTTCGCCTCCACGCGGGCCCGCCCCGGGCCCGAGATCGATGATGTGGTCGGCCGCCCGGATCGTTTCTTCATCGTGTTCAACTACGATGACGGAATTGCCGAGATCACGCAGGCGGTGCAGGGTCCCCAGCAACTGACCATTGTCGCGTTGGTGCAACCCAATGCTTGGTTCGTCCAGAATGTAAAGCACTCCAGCAAGGCCGGAGCCGATCTGTGTCGCCAATCGAATCCGCTGTGCTTCGCCCCCGGAGAGCGTGCCGCTCTGGCGATTGAGCCTGAGATAACCGAGCCCAACTTCAACGAGGAATTGTAAGCGCGATTGAATTTCACGCACCACATCGCTCACGATAGTTTGTTGCTGCGGAGTTAGCTCGAGGTCTGAAATAAACCGTGCGGCCGCCTCGATCGTAAGCTCACTGAACTGGTGAATGTTCAATTCGCGTTGATTTCGATCTTTGATCGTAACAGCGAGGATTTCCGGCTTAAGCCTCGCTCCATTGCACACCTTGCAGGGTTCGCGCGTCATGAACGAGCGAATGCGGTTACGGGTGAATTCGCTCTGGGTTTCCTCGTAAAGCCGCTGCATCTGCGGCACTAGTCCCTCGAATGGCTTTGTAACTTTCTGTTGTCCATTCTCGGAGAAGCTCATTTCAATCGGCGTCCCATCGGTGCCGAAGTAGAGGGCTTGTTTGAATTGCTCCGGCAAATCGCTAAACGGAACGTCCTCATCGACGTGAAAATGTCTTACCAGCGCCTTTTGCAGATGCCGGTAATATGCTTGCATCCGCTTTGTCCCGCGTCGCCAAGGCGTGATTGCCCCTTCGGCCAGCGTTCTGCCGGGATCGGAGATCATCAGGTCTGGATCGCAGGCCAATTGCGTGCCGAGCCCATGGCAAGCCGGGCATGCCCCGAGATGACTGTTAAAGGAAAAATGTCTGGGAGTTAGATCGCTTAACGTGAATCCCGTCTCAGCGTTTCCATAATCCGTGGAGTACCGCAGTTCTTCCCACTGCTCTGATGCGGTGTTAGAGGGTGGCTGTTGGGCGTGCGCTGAAATTTCTCGCAGCACGACAACGCGATTGCCACCCAATTTGAGCGCAGTCTCAATTGAATCTGTCAGGCGCACGCGAATTCCCTCGCGAATGACCAATCGATCAATCACTGCCTCAATCGTATGCCGCCTGTTCTTGTTGAGCCGGATCGGCTCGGGGCGATCGAGCTCCATAAGCTGGCCATCAATGCGCGCGCGAACGAATCCTTCGCGCCTGAGCTTTTCGATCACATCGCGGAACTCGCCCGGCTGATTCTCGATGAGGGGCGCCACCACAATGATTTTGGAGCCCGCTTCGTACGCGAGGATCCGATCGACAATCTGCTGAGGCGTCTGGCGGCTCAGTGGTCGGCCGGTAAGCGGATCGTGCGGCTGCCCCACAGCGGAAAAGAGGACGCGCAGATAATCGTAGATTTCAGTCGTGGTCGCGATTGTCGATCTAGGGTTGGCGCCGGCGCTGCGCTGCTCGATTGCAATCGCAGGAGAGAGTCCTTGGATAAAATCGACATTCGGCTTTTCCATTTGATCAAGGAATTGCCGCGCATAAGCAGAGAGACTCTCCACGTATCGGCGTTGCCCCTCGGCGTAAAGAGTGTCGAAAGCCAGCGAGGATTTCCCCGAACCACTCAGGCCCGTGATAACGACAAACTTCTCCCGTGGGATCTCCACATGGAGGTTCTTGAGATTGTGCTGGCGGGCACCGCTAATTTTGATAACTTGCGCAGGCATTCTGACGAAGAATGTCGAACCTATCAGTCAAGCACAGCCGTTCCTTTTCTCCAGCGAAATTGCGTTATCGAGAGTACGACAGAGTGGCTGCCCGGGTGAAACTTCGCCTGGATTGTAAAGATGAAAGTCTCAATCGTAATCCCCTGTTACAATGAAAAGGACACGATCGAGAAGATCGTTGAGGCAGTTTGCAACGCACCCTTGAAGAGCAGAGAGATTATTGTCGTGGATGATTGCTCAAAGGACGGAACGCAGACTCTGCTCCGGGAGAGACTGTCGTCGATGGTTGATCGGATCATTTATCATCCGGTGAATCAGGGCAAGGGAGCGGCCCTGCGCAGCGGGTTCGCGGCTGCGACTGGGGATTTCATTCTCGTCCAGGACGCAGATCTCGAATATAGTCCCGAAGATTATCCTCTGCTTCTTGAGCCGCTTATGTCAGGCAAGGCAGACGTGGTTCTTGGCTCCCGTTTCATGGGCGGGCGACCACATCGCGTCCTTTTCTTTTGGCACATGGTTGGCAACAAATTTCTGACGCTGCTCTCAAACATGCTCACCAACATTAATTTGACCGACGTGGAAACAGGCTACAAGGCCTTCAAGGCGCCACTTATCAAATCGATTCGAATAGAAGAAGATGGTTTCGGAGTTGAGCCGGAAATTATTGCCAAACTCGCCCACACGGGCTGCAGAATTTACGAAGTGGGGATCTCATACAGCGGACGCACCTACGCCGAGGGCAAGAAGATCAACTGGAAAGATGGTTTCAGGGCGATTTATGCGATCTTCAAATACAACCTTGAAAGCCCCCAGGTATGAAAGAAGCTGTTGTGCCAAGCTCTGCTGCGGGTCCGGTGAATACCAATCCGCCATTAAATGAGAGCGAGAAGGTTGGCACTTTTCCAAATCAGCGCGAGCCAATTGCGGAAAGTTGGGGGCCAGCTGCGCTCGAGGAAAGACGCGAGCGAACACGTGATCAGCTGGCCAAGATTGCTGCTCGTCGCGAGAGCTGGATTAACCGTAACAAATACTATTATGAACTGCTAAACCGTTTGTTCCGGTTCCTGGTGGAGCCTGAGAAAAAGGTCCTGTCGGTTCGCTGCGGCACCGGCAATCTCCTGGCGGTTGTCCGGCCAAGTAATGGCAAAGGCATTGAGATCTGCCAAGAGATCGTGGATATCGCGCAGCAACGAAATCCATCATTTGAATTCGCAGTCGCTTTTCCAGACAAGCAGGAGTTCCAACAGGCCTTCAAGCCAGATGAAACATTCGATTACATTCTCTTTAACGATATTGGCGATACCGTAGACGTGCTTCAAGCGATGCGGAATTTAAGGCCACTTTGCAAGAGGCACACGCGCGTGTTGGTAACAACTTACAACCACCTTTGGGAACCGTTCGTTACTTTCGCCGAATGGATCGGGATGAAGGTGCCGCGCACGGAGCAGAACTGGCTTTCCACTACCGATATCCGAAACTTGTTGAAGCTTGCCGGTTTTGAAGCTCTCGCGACGCATCGAATCGTGCTTTTACCGAAATATCTGCCGTTGCTGTCTGGTTTTCTAAACCGTTTTTGTGCGCGCCTCCCGTTTCTGAGCAAACTCTGCATGACACAGGTAGTTGTCGCGCGAATGCTGCCGCCGCCAGTTTTGCCGGAGGAGCTTGCCGTATCGGTGGTCATTCCATGCAAGAACGAGAAAGGAAACGTCGAGGATGCTGTTCGCCGCATTCCGCCTCTAGCGGGACGGACAGAGTTAATTTTTTGTGACGACCAATCGACAGACGGAACCGCTGAAGAAGTGTTGCGGGTGCAATCACGTTACCCGGAAAACAATATTCGGCTTGAGCATGGGCCGGGAGTTTGCAAATCGCGAAATGTCTGGACAGGTTTCGACGCTGCGACAGGCGACATTTTGATGATTCTCGATGCCGACCTAACGACGATTCCCGAGGAGCTGCCTTACTTCGTCGATGTTATCGTTTCGGGCCAGGCGGAGTTTGTCAATGGATCGCGCTTGGTCTATCCCGTCCCAAAAGGAGCAATGAACGGAGCAAACATGTTGGGCAACAAATTTTTCAGCGTCGCTTTTACGTATCTGCTTGGGCAAAGAGTAAAGGACACGCTGTGCGGCACAAAAGTCCTCTGGAGAAGCGACTGGGAGCGCATTAAGCCGATGCTCGGACGCTGGGGAACCGAGGATCGTTGGGGAGACTATGAACTGCTGTTCGGCGCCGCAAAGTTGAACCTTAAAATTCTGGACTTGCCCGTCCATTACCAGGAACGCATCTATGGTTCGACGAAGATGACCAAGGTGTTTCGACACGGACTTGTCATGCTAAAGATGTGCTGGCACGGCTTCTTGAAGTTAAAACTCGGATACTAAGTCGCTGTCAGGTCCCGAAGTTTTCAAACTGGTGAGCAGGGCGTGCGAGTTTCAGAATCCACAGGTAGAGAAAGTTTTTTAGTGCAAGAACGCATTGCCAAAGAAATTCAACACGGCCGCTTCTTGGCCGAACACGGGGCGGGGGAGATTTGGAATTGGGAAAGCCCAGCTGGGAAACTGCGCTGGGCGCGCCGGGTTAACATGCTTAGCAAACATCTTGCGCCGGGGATGCGTGTTCTTGAATTGGGATGTGGCACTGGCTATTTCACTCGCGAACTGGCGCGGTCAGGAGCGGAGATCGTCGCGCTTGATGTCTCGCCCGAGCTTCTGGAAATCGCGAGGGCGAATTGTTCTGCGCCAAACGTTCGTTACGAAATCCAGAACGCTTATGATTTAAGCTATTCCGATTTCGTCTTTGATTCCGTCGTGGGCAGCTCGGTTTTACATCACCTCGAGATCCAGGACGCCTTACGCGAAATTTACCGGGTGTTAAAGCCCGGCGGTACAATTTGCTTTACAGAGCCAAACATGCTGAACCCTCAGATCGCGATACAGAAGAATGTGCCCTGGGTTAAGCGAAAACTTGGCGACTCACCGGATGAAACCGCATTCTTTCGATGGCCGCTCCGGCGCCTGCTCGAAGTAACAGGCTATCGTGAAGTTCGAATTGATCCATTCGATTTCCTGCACCCGAAAACGCCAGTTCCTCTAGTTAATCGATTGAACTCCGTCGGCCGATTTTTGGAAAGCGTGCCGGTGATCTCGGAGTTCGCCGGCTCGCTGTATATCCGCGCCGTCAAATGAGCAGCACGATCATTGTGCAGAGCGAGGAGGCGAATGACCGTGCTGCAACATTGCGTAACCGGGCACGACTCGGCACTAATAAGAATCTTCTTTTCTGGTATCGCGAGCTTTACCGCGATCAGTTCAAGGACCTTCCCGATCCGGCGGCACTCTCGATATTAGAAATAGGAAGCGGCACTTCGCCCCTGAAGCAATTTCTCTCAAATGTTGTCACCAGCGACGTGCTTGATCTGGATTATCTCGACCTCGTGTTTGACTGCCACGAAATCGACAAGTTGGACGCAGTTAAAAACAACAGCCTTGATGTTATTACGCTCACTAACGTATTGCATCACCTGAAAAACCCGATTGCGTTTCTAAACCGCGCGGCCAACAAGTTGAAATCAGGTGGAAAAGTGATCGCGACTGAGCCCTTTTTTTCCGTGGTATCAACCGTCATTTTCAAGTACCTGCATCACGAAGCAGTTGATCTTCGAATTTCCGAGCCTGAACTGGGCGAAGTGCAGGGGCCACTAGCATCGGCCAACATCGCGCTGCCGTGGCTGATCTTTTTCCAAAACGCTGAATGGCTG
>Ga0222622_10000237_pt1 | contig 19839 bp, 12 predicted proteins | sample PLM2_5_b1metaG_FD_177335 | JGI IMG/M metagenome (GOLD analysis project Ga0222622, IMG submission 177335) | Groundwater sediment microbial communities from an aquifer in East River, Colorado, USA - PLM2_5_b1 | ecosystem: Environmental > Terrestrial > Soil > Riparian zone | place: USA: East...
AGATCCGCGACCCGGACGACTCGATCCTCGTCGCCAGCGGACCCGTCTCGCTCGACTACGATCCGCGCGATCTGCTCGACAAGCGTCTGCTGCTGTCGAGCGTGAAGATCGTCCGCCCCGTCTTCCACGCCCGCCGCCACTCCAACGGCGAATGGAATTTCCGGCGCGTCTTTCCCAGCAGCGGCAAGAAGACACCGCGTGGCGCCGCGCGTGGCTTCGGCGACTACATCATCGCCAACTCGGTGACGATCGTGGACGGATCGTTCGTATTGACGCTGCCGTGGCATCCATCGGATACGCTGCGCGGGGCGAAACGCGACAGCGCCATCAGACACGCGATCACCGCGCGGGATCACGAGGTTCGAAAGACGGCGGAAGGCTACGCCAAGACGTGGCGGTGGACGGGCATCGACGCCAAGTCGCCGTATGTACGCGTCGCCGATCCGGACAGCGTTGGGCAGCTCTATACGACGAGCCGTCTCTCATTCCGTGAAGCCGATCCGCCATTCCTCTTTCGTGACGTGAAGGCTGCCGCGAAGGTGCTCGGCGACTCGATCTGGCTCGACGTGCCGCACTGGGATCTCCCTGCCTCGACGGGCAGCGCGAGGGGGAAGATCACCTGGGGAAGCGACCTGCCGATCCGCTACGCCATCGACGTCGTCGGCGATTCCGTGGCGCTGAAGGACGTGGCCTGGGTCTACCCGACGATGCCGACGACGGGCGGCGGGAAGATGCACCTCAGGATCCGCAACGATCCGAAGAAACTCGAGATTCTCGAGTACGCGCTGAGCCGGATGGATGTTCGCACGACTCGGTCGCACCTCACCGGCGCGATGACGTTCGCCGTCGGGGGGCCGGTGCTGGCGGTGAAGGACGTCGACGTCGTCGCGACGCCGTTCGATTTCACACTCATCCAGCAGTTCAACGGCAAGCCGTTCCCGGTCGACTGGCAGGGGACGATCAGCGGTACGGTCAAAGCGCGCGGCGGACCGCTTACGCACTTTCGCGTGGACGACGCGAACCTCGTCTTCCGCGACGCGCACGTGCCGGGCGCCGAGACACGCGCAACCGCGCGCGGCGAGCTCGACATCCTGTATCCGGCATTCACGGTCTTCCGCGGTCTCGACGTGGACGTCGCGAGCGGTGATCTGCGCACGATTCAATTCCTCTACCCGAATTTTCCGAAGTTGCGCGGCACGATCTCGGGAAAGGCGACGCTCGACTCCTCGTGGCTCGACGTGCGATTCTCGAATGCCGACGTCGTGCAGCACGATGGAACCGGCGAGCCGACGCACGTGACGGGAAGCGGTCGCGTGACATACGGCGAGGTCTTCATGCGCTACGACGTCGACCTGCAGGCGCAACCACTCTCGCTGACTGCGCTCGCACGGTCGTATCCCTCGCTGCCGATCCGTGGACTGGTGAGCGGTCCGATCCGCGCCGTCGGCACGACCGAGAGTCTCGACCTGACGACGACGCTTGCGGGAGATGCGGGCACCTTCGTCTTCGACGGCCATCTCGATGCCTATCCGCCCGGCTACGCCGTGCGGGGAAAGGCGAGCGTGAGCCATCTCGATGCTCGCGTCCTGCTCGAGCGCGCCGACCTGCCGGCGACGGACGTCACCGCGCGTGCGGATCTCGACGTCACCGGTGACAGCGTCGCCAACCTTGCCGGTCTCATCGCGGGCGACGTGACGCAGGGCTCCGTCGTCGACGGCATTCGCATCTACAGTGGCCACGCGAGAATGCGGGCCGCGAACGGCATCCTGACGGCGGACACGCTGTCGCTCGAGACGAACGCGGCGACGCTCTTCGCGTCGGGCGGTATCGGGCTCGCGCCGGGCGCTACTGACTCTATGCGCGTCGCGGTCTACGTCGACTCGTTAGGCGGTCTGCGACGCTGGGCCGCCAACGCGCCGTCCGATTCGCTCGACGGATCGCTTTCCGTCTCCGGTGTCCTCTACGGCGACGTCGGCAATCTCTCCATGCGCGGCGACCTGCTCGGGCGCTCCCTGTTCCGGGCCGGCCAGAGCGCGGACTCGCTGCACGCCGAGCTCGCCCTGCACGATTTGACGCACGCGCCGGCGGGCGAGATCCGGACGAAGATCAACGACGTCGTCGTCGCCGGTCTGGCGATCGCGAACATCGATGGACGGCTCGTTCTCGACGGCCAGCGCCACGCCCTGGGAACATTCACGGCGCGCAGCCCGCGCGGCCAGTCGGCGTCACTCGGCGGCGAGTTGTGGCTGCGCGGCGACACCGTCGATGCGCGCGTCGAGACGCTGGCACTCGTCGTCGACAGCACGCCGGCACGGCCTCACGCCCGATGGGCGCTGACGGAGCCGGCGACGCTGAGGGCCTTGCCCGGAGCGCTGACGGTGAGCGCGTTCCGTCTCGACGACGGCCGCGGTGGACGCATTGCCGTCCGCGCGACTCTTCCCGGCACGGCACCCGTCGACGGCTCGCTGGTCGCCGAGCGCGTGCCGCTGGCCGACGTCGCTGCTCTCGCCCAGCTGGCGCTGCCGTTAGGCGGCGTCGCGTCGGCGCGGGTCGCGTTGAGCGGCACGCGCGAGGCGCCGATCATCGACTGGACGGCGGTGCTCGAAGGACTGCGTTCGCGGTCGGTGGCGGTCGAGAAGGTGGACGCGCAGGGCAAGTACGCGGAGCGTCGCTTCAATGGATCGGCGAAGCTGTTTCGGGGCGCGGCGGCCGCGCTCACCGCGGACGTCTCGTTACCGGTCGATCTCGCGCTCGCGCCGCGGGCGAAGCGACTGCTCGAGGATCCGCTCCGCGGGAGTGTGCGCACCGACAGTGCGGACCTCGCCATCATCGAGGCGCTGCTCACAGGCGCCGACGTGACGGAAGGCAAGCTGTCGATGAACGCCGAATTGGGCGGCACGTGGACCCGCCCGACAGTCGACGGCCGCATCTCCGTCGCTCACGGCGCTGTGGCGCTGCCCGCGCTCGGCGTGCGCGTGAAGGCCATCGATGCCGACGTCACGATGCGCGGCGACAGCATCGCTCTCGACAAGTTCAGTGCGCTGAGCGACGGGCCGGGAGAGCAGGGCAGCCTGACGATGCACGGTTTCATAGACCTCGACGTGCTGCATCACGAGCCCGGAACGCGGCGCGAAGACCTCGACCCGAAGTTCACGCTGTTCATCCAGTCACGCGAATTCCACGTTCTCGATCAGCGCAACGTCGGCGACCTGCACGTGTCGGCGCAGGGCCTCCGGCTCGACGGCTCACTCGCCCGCTCGACGCTTACCGGTACGGTGGTGGTCGACAAGGGAGTCATCTACATCCCCGAGCTGGCCCGCCGGCGCGTGATCGACCTCAACGCCAACGATCCCGACTACATCGCCGTCGTGGACACGTCGGTGAACAGCAATCGCGTACTCCTGCCTGACGCGCCCGCGAGCGTGCTCCGGAACCTGGCGTTGCAGAACGTCCGGATCGTGATCGGTCCCGACGTCTGGATCCGGTCGGCGGAAGCGAACATCCAGCTCGGCGGCGAAGTCGGTGTGACGAAGGGACGCGATCCGCGAGCGCGCAACGGAGAGGCGGCTCCCCAGCAGCTCGCGCTGCAGGGAGCGCTGACCGCCGACCGCGGTCAGTATCGCCTCGTGCTGAGCCCAGCCGTCGTGCGCACGTTCGACGTGACCCGCGGGCGCCTGACGTTCGCCGGCGATCCCGACATCAACCCGGCGCTCGACATCAACGCCGTGCACACGGTGCGCACGGAGAACGGGCAGGACATCCGCGTTCGAGTCAGCATCCGCGGCACGCTCTCGCAGCCGGAGCTCATCCTGAGCAGCGACGAAGGGCAGCAGATCTCGCAGACGGATCTCGTCAGCTATCTCGCTTTCGGCAAACCGAGCTTCGAGGTCGTCGGCACAGGGAGCGCGAACAATCTTCAGCTCGCGACGAGCCTCGTCGCGTCGACAGTCAGCGGTCTTGCCGAAGGATTCCTGCAGAGGCAATTCGGTTCGGCGATCGACGTCTTCCGCGTCCAGACCGGTGTCACCGACCTTCAGGCGACGACGAACACCGGCGGGTCCACGCTCAACACGCTCACCAACACGATCGGCACCGCACGGGTGACGCTCGGCAAGCAGGTGGGCGGGCGCACCTTCGTCGGTCTCGACGCTGGCCTGTGCGAACTCAACCCGAGCTCTACCGGTGGATCGCTGTCGACGTTCGGGAACAACCTCGGCGTGAAGATCGACCACCGCCTGGCGCACGGATTCTCCGTTTCTGCCGGTTACGAGCCAAGCACGGTGGAGAAGCAGTGCCGCACGACGGCGGGCGGACAGCTGGCGACGCAGGTGCCGAAGCAGCTCGGACTCGACCTTTTCAAGAACTGGTCGTTCTGATGCGGCGGGTGCTCCTCCTTGCCAACCCCGCCTCGCGGCGGGGACATCGGCTGCGCATCGCCGCAAAGCACGCCTTCCGCGCGGCGGGCGTCGATGTACACGAGATGCTCACCGAGCGCCCTGGCCATGCCCGCGAGCTCTGCACCAGATACGCCGATCGCTACGACGCGATCTTCACGCTCGGGGGCGACGGCACGGCGATGGAGGTGGTGAGTGCCCTCGCTGGCACAGGCCGGCGCGTCGGCGTACTGCCCGGCGGGACGGGCAACCTCCTTGCCCGCGCGCTCGGCACCCCCCTCGTGATGCGCCGCGCCGTGCGCGCCCTGCTCGACGGAGACGTGAAGCAGGTGGACCTGGGAGTGCTTGGCGACGGGCGCCACTTTGCCTTCGCTGCCGGCGTCGGAATCGACGCAAAGATGATCGAGGGCACGCCACCGTGGCTCAAGCGCCGGATCGGTGTGCTGGCCTACGTCCTCGCGGCGGGGCGAGCCCTCCTCCGCCACGAAACGATCAATCTCCGAGCGACCGTCGACGGGGAAACGATCGAGCGCAAAGCTGCGTCGGTGATGGTGACCAATTTCGGAGCGGTCCTCAATGACCGCCTGACTTTGGGACCCGGAATCCGTCAAGATGACGGAAAGCTGGACCTGTGCGTCTTTAGTCCGAGCAGTGTCTGGGACGCGCTTCGGATCCTCTGGAGGCTGGCTCGCAAGGACTTCCGCGACGACCCCTGCATGCTGTTCCGATCCGGGACGCATTTCCGGATAGAGACTGACCCGCCGGTGCCCGCTCAGGCCGACGGCGAATTGCTCGGTAAGACGCCCTTCGAGGTCCGGGTGCAGCCGCTCGCCGCGACGCTCCTGGTCCCGAAGATTTATTGACCTTCTGTCAATAATTCGTACATCGACAACAGGCGTGCTCAGGCGCGCCTCTCATGCATGGCTGACCACCCCACTCCCACTGCGGGAAGTCGCATCGTACCGCCACCCGGCGCGTCGCCTCCATTGGAGGCGCCGGCAGGCGCCTCACCTATCGGCGCGCCGGCAGGCGCGCCGTCTATTGGCGAGCCGCAAGGCGCGTCGTCCATGCAGGCCGAGGCCGTTCGCGACCTCGCGCGCGAACGCGACCACTTGTTCCTGCTGCACGAGGCGCTGGTCGACGCCGAGCGTGCGACGTCGCTCGAGGCACGGCTCGACGTCATCGTCAATGCGATCCACAAGATCGGCTTTGGCAGAGTCGTCATCACGCTGCGCGACGAACAGCTCAACCAGACGAAGCTCGTCACCTTCGGCTTGACGGTCGATGACGTCCGCGAGCTGCGCGACAAGCCGGCCTCGGGCGTCGTCTGGAAGCGGCGCCTCGCCTCGATCGAAAAGTTCCGCATCTCGCAGTCGTTCTACCTCGACGCCCAGGACGAGTGGATCGCGCGCGAGTTCCACGGCGGCCTGCCGAGCCGGCTCGAGGAGAGCGCGGACAAGGAGTGGAATCCGCGCGACGCGCTCCTCGTGCCGCTGAAGGGAAGCGACGGACGCATCATCGCGACGCTCGTGCTCGACGATCCGGCCGACCGACGGCGTCCGTCGCTCGCCCGCGTCCGCACGGTCGAGCTGTTCGGCCAGCAGGTCGCCTACATGATCGAGCAGGCGGAGCTGGTCGAGATCGCCCGCCGTCGTGCAGACCGGCTTGCCCGCCTGCACGAAGTCGGCGTCATCCTCGCCCGCTCGCTCGACGAGGACGACATCATCGAGGAGATGGCGCGCCAGATCGGACGCGTCGTTCAGTGCGACGGCATCGTCATCGCCGCGCCCGACGTCGAGGAGAACTTCGTCACGACGTCGTTCCGGTCCGTCCGCGGAATTCGGCGCCAGCGGGCGCCGCAGCCGCTCGGTCACGGACCGATCGGCGAAGTCGCGCGCACCGGCCGCACGGTACGCGTCAACGACTACGACCCGAACAAGTCGTCGCTCGCCGCGCAGGACGACACCGTCGGCGACGGCGGACCGGCGCGGTCGCTGCTCGCCGTGCCGATGCTCGTCGGCGCGAAGCTTGTCGGCGTGATCGCCGTCTACGTCGCGAAGCTGAACGCGTACGCGAGCGAGGACGAAGAGGTCCTGCACACGATGGCAGCGCAGTCGGCGACGGCGATCGTCAATGCGCGCCACTACGCCGAGTCGCAACGCGAGCAGCGCGCCGGCGAAGCGCTCGCCGACGTCGCGCGCGCGGTGAGCGAATCGCTTCGGCTAGCGCAGGTGCTGCCACTCATCCTCCGCCACGCCACGGCGCTCCTGCGGACGGAGGGCGCCTGCCTTTCGCTGTACGTCAACGAAGAGCTCGAGGTCGTCGCGTCGTCCGGGTGCGCCAAGCCGCTCGAGGGAATGCGCATCCCGATGGGCAAGTCGCTCAGCGGTCACGCGCTGCAGCAGAACACGACGATCATCTCGAACGACGCGGCGCAGGATCCCCGTGGCTACAGACCATGCATGGAAGGGGCGGCGATCCAGCGCATGGTAATCGCACCGCTGCACTCGAAGGACGGGCCGATCGGCGCGCTGTCGGTCATCAATCGCGAGGCCGACTTCACAGAGGCCGACGCACGTGTCCTTCACCGGCTGGCCGAGCAGGTAGCGGTCGCCGTCGTCAACGCTCGCCTTTTCGAGGAGGTCGCGAAGCTCGCCGAACGCCACCAACGGGTCGTCGAGACGGCAAATGATGCGATCATCATCACGGATCTCAACCGTCGGATCTCGTTCGCGAATCCGGCGGCGGAAGATCTGCTCGGAGTTCCCGACCTCGTCGGCGCGTCCGTTTCCGAGATGATTGCGCTGGAGTTGCGAGAGGAGGTGCGCGAGCGCGAGAACCGAGTCTTCGCCGGTGACCCGCAGCGCTACGAGGCGATCATCGTGCGACCGGATGGCGAACGGCGCTCGCTGTCGATCAGTACGGCGCCCCTGCGCGAGCTCGGACAGGTAACGGGGAGCGTCGCGTCGATCCGCGATGTGACTGCCGAACGGCGCGCGCGGGATGCGATGGCCTTCTCCGAAGCGCGCTACCGGAACCTCGTCGAGACGGCGTCGGATGCCATCTACACGATGGATACGCGTGCCGCCCTGACGTCGGCGAACCAGGCGACCTATGACCTCACCGGCCAGGGGCGGGAGACGCTGCTCGGCCGGAGTGCACTGGCGATGATCGCGCCCGACGACGTCGACATCGTCAAGCACCATTTCCGGCTGTCCCTCGCCGGCGAAGCGCAACGTTATGAGTGCCGCTTCGCAACGCCAACGGGTGAGATGCGACTGCTCTCGGTGACGAACACGCCGATTCGCAATGGGAACGCGGTCGTCGGCGTCCTCGGCGTGGCACGCGACGTGACCGCCGAGCGCGCGCGCGCCGACGACCTGGAACGGTCAGAGGCCCGCTACGAGCGTCTCGTCGAGTCGGCTGCCGACGCGATCTTCACGCTCGACACCGAGATGCGCTTCACGTCGGTCAACCGCGCCCTCGAGGATGCGACGGGACGCGAACGCGACGGGCTGGTCGGCGAGAGCGCGACGGTGATGTGCGACCCGCGCGACCGCGAGACGATGCACGAGGTGCTCGCCGCCGCGCTTCAAGGGGTGCGAAGGCGTGTCGAGGTGCGGTACGTGGGACCGGACGGCGAGGCGCGGCCAGGCTCGCTGATCGTCGCGCCGATTCTCGAGCACGGCACCGTCGTCGGCGCGTTAGGCATCATCCGCGACGTGACGGACGAGAAGCGCCTCGTCGAGGAGCTCCTCCACAAGGAGAAGCTGGCGGCGATCGGGCAGCTGGTGAGCGGCGTCGCCCACGAGCTGAACAACCCGCTCGCCGGGATGATGGCCTTCTCGCAGCTGCTGCTCACCCAACCGACGGTCGACGAGGACCAGCGGCGCGCGCTGAGCAGTATCGACGCCGAGGCGAGGCGCGCGGCGAAGATCGTCAACAACCTGCTCGCCTTCGCGCGGCGGCACGAGCCGGAAAAGCGGGGGACCGACGTCAATCAGATCCTGCGCGACACGCTCGGGCTGCGCAGCTACGCGCTGCGCGTGCAGCAGATCGACGTCGCGCTCCAGGTCGACGAGACAGTTCCGCTCACGTGGGCCGACCCAATCCAGCTCCAGCAGGTGTTTCTCAACCTGCTCTCCAACGCCGAGCAGGCGCTCGAGGGATGGGGCGGCACGCGCCGGATCGACATGCGTTCTCGCTGGCGCGAGGGCATCATCGAGGTCCGCATCAGCGACACCGGCCCCGGCATTCCCGATGAAGAGCTAGCCGAGATCTTCACTCCGTTCCTCACGGCGAGGCCGGTCAGAAAAGCGGCGGGGCTCGGCTTGTCGATCTCCGACGGTATCATTCGCGAGCATGGGGGCGAGATCACGGTCACATCGGCCCCTGGCGCCGGGGCGGCATTTACGGTCACACTTCCGTTCGTCGCGCCGCCAAAACAGGAAATCGAAGCGGCGCCCGCGCTGCTGCCGACGCCCGTGCCGCGCCGCGTGCTCGTTGTCGACGACGAGCCTGCATTGCGCAACGCTCTGACATTGTTCCTTCGCTCGCTCGGTCATCAGGTCGATGTCGCCGGCAGTGGCGCGGAAGCGCTTGCCGCCACGGCCTCGATACGTTATGACGGGATCCTGCTCGACATGCGAATGCCGGACATGCCGGGTGACGCGGTCTACGACGAGTTGGCGCGACGCGATCCGGAGCAGGCATCGCGCGTCGTCTTCGTCTCCGGCGACGTGCACAGCGACGCCGTTCGCTCCCTCCTCGCCCGCTCGGGACGGACCTGCATCAGCAAGCCGTTCGTGCTCGAGGACGTCACCAGCTCTCTCTTCTCCGAACGATCCTGATGGCAACGATTCTGATCATCGACGACGAAGTCGACATCACCACCACGCTCCGACGCTTCTTCGAACGGGCTCGGCACGAGGTGGTCGTCGCGCACACGAGCGAGGAAGGACTGGTCGCCTTCAAGCGCTCACGCCCCGATCTGGTGCTGCTCGATCTCCATCTGCCTGACGGTTCGGGGATGGACATCCTTGCCCAGCTGAAGGACGAACAGGCGGTCGTCATCATGATCACCGGACACGGCGACATCGAGCTCGCGGTCACCGCGATGCAGCAAGGGGCCGAGAACTTCCTGACGAAGCCGGTCGAGCTCACGCACCTCGGCGCGGCGGCGGATCGGGCGCTCGAGAAGTCCAAGCTGCGCGAAATGAATCGGCTCCTCGCGGGGCGCCGCGGCAACTCGCTGGGCACAGGCTCGCTGCTCGGCGTGTCGCCGGCGATGCGCGAGATTGCTGGACAGATCGCGCTGCTCGCACGCAGCGACAAGACGACCGCCCTGATACTCGGCGAAAGCGGGACCGGCAAGGGCCGCGTGGCGGAGCTGATCCACTCGCAGAGCCCGCGCGCTACGCGGCCGTTCGTGGAAGTGAACTGCGCGAGCCTCACCGCGTCGTCGCTCGACTCGGAGTTGTTCGGGCACGAAAAGGGTGCAACCGGCGACGCGCGCGAGCGCAAGATCGGACTCGTCGAAGTGGCGGACGGCGGCTCGCTCTTTCTCGACGAGATCGCCGACCTCGATGCGACGCTCCAGCCAAAACTGCTGCGCGTGCTCGAGGGGAAGAGCTTCCGGCGCGTTGGCGGAACGGAAGAGGTGAAGGCGCAGGTGCGGCTCATCGCCGCGACGAGCAAGGACCTCGTGAACGAGGTGACGGCGGACAACTTCCGCGAGGACCTCTACTATCGGTTGAGCGTCATGCCGATCACCCTGCCGCCGCTGCGTGCGCGGGCGCGGGACGATCTCGTCGAGTTGATCGGCGCGATGCTCGACGAGCTCGGGCCGCAGCTCGGCGACGCGCCGGGCAAGGTGTCCGACGGCGCGCTCGAGCGATTGTTACGGTATGCGTGGCCGGGCAACATTCGCGAGCTGCGCAACGTCATCGAGCGCGCGATGATCATGGGACGAGGTGCGCCGGAGATCCTGCCGATGCATCTTCCGACCGAAGTACGCGATGCGAGCGGCGCCGCCGTGGAGCACTATGTTCCGAAGTCGCTGGAGGAGGTCGAGCGCGTGCACATGGAGCGCACGTTGCGGGCACACAGCGGAAACCGGACGCGGGCGGCGAAGGAGCTCGGCATCTCGCGGGCGACGCTGATCAAGAAGATCAAGGACTTCAATCTCGAGGCGCAGCATTAGCGTGCGCACGGACGGAGATCGTCTAGCAGGTGACACAAGGGCGCGTTAGCCGATCCGGGCAGGGCTGGATGCGCTGCTTACGCCCACGCGGCTCAACACTCGCTCAACACACGGCAGAGCGGCTCTCCGCCGACGCGGATCACGACGTGCCGCACGTCACCGAACTGGCCGAGCGTGGCGACAAGTTGGGCGACGTCGTTCCTTCCGACGAAAATCATCGGGACGTCGCGAATCCGTCGGTCGAGGTCGATAACCGCGGTATCGCCGCGCATTCGAATGGTAAACGGAGTGCCCGCCGAGCGCTCGCCGAAGTTTGACAGGAATCCCGCCCGGCGCTCCTCGGTGGTCGGACCGCTAAGGAGCGCGGCGACTGCGCTTTCCTTCGCACCCGAACCGCCACCGACCGTTAGGCGCCGGGCTGGAACCGCCGGAAGCATTGGTCCGGTGCGTGGAATGCAGGCGAAGAACAGGACGACGCTCCCGCCGCCCGCTGCCGGTCCGCGCAAACCGCACGCTTCGGCCGAGCCGGGTTTCCACACGTCAACCGCGAGCGCTTCGGTGAACTCACGTGACGCGCGGGTATGTCGTGCAGTGTCCTGCCGGCTGACCCTGGCGCCGGGCCTCGCGATCGTGTCAGGGTGCGCCGGCGGCGACCGCGTTCCAATCGTGTCCACCGCACCTGGAGATGACGTGCAGGCGCCGCCGAGCAGCGCCATTGCGAGATAAGGCAGCGTGGCGGAATTGCGGCAACGCATCGGGACCTCCTGTATCTTCCTGCTGTAAAGGCGTTTCGCTCAGGAGTCGGGCGTCGTCTTTCCCACGATGATCGCAGTGCAGAGCAACGATTGCAATCTGAATCCGTTCTGAAGCGTCTGCCAGCGTGACGCGCCTTGAATAAGTCACCAACCACCGGCCCGACCATGACAGAGCTCAAGGAACATGACATGATGGTCTGCCGCGCCTGCGGGAACGAGGAGCGGGCGTCGGAGGGATATCCGTGCCTCGACTGCGGCACCTTCATCTGCATCATGTGCAACTTCAAGGGCGTGACGCTGTGCAAGGTGTGCAAGGAGCTGCGCGAAGAGCAGGCCGGAGAGTCGAAGGCCCACTGATGACGGCTGGTGGGGAGATCGACTTCGGTCCACTGGGCATCGCGGTCGGACACGCGACGGACAAGATGGGCGCGACGGGATGCACCGTTGTCCGCGGTATCTCGAGCCCACTGCGCGGCGCGGCGGCCGTGATCGGCCGCGCGACGGGGACGCGCGATCTGCTCCCCCTGACGATGCACCACCTCGTCGACCGTATCGACGCCATACTCCTGACCGGTGGCTCGGCGTACGGGATGGACGCTGCGGCCGGCGTGATGCGCTGGATGGAAGAGCGCGGCCGGGGCTTTCCCGTCGGCGACGGTGTCGTTCCGATCGTCCCCGCGGCAGTCGTCTTCGACCTCCGACCGTTAGGATCGTTCGCGGCGCGCCCGACGCCCGATATGGCCTACGCTGCGTGTGAGTCGGCGCGAAGCGCCGGCGTACAGGAGGGCAGCGTCGGCGCCGGCACCGGCACGACGGTCGGCAAGGCGGCCGGCCCGGAGTGGGCGATGAAGGGCGGCTTCGGCTGCGCGATCGCGCGTGGCCCGTCGCTCATCGTCGGGGCGATGGCCGTCGTCAACGCGCTCGGCGACGTCCGCGACGCCGAGGGCCGCATCATCGCCGGCGCGCGCGGCGAGAAGGGATTTCGCGATTCGGTGACGCTGCTTGCCGGCGGTGCGCCGCCGTCGTTCGAGGCGCTGCAGACGACGAACACGACACTCGCCGTCGTCGCGTTATCCGCGCCGCTCGCGCGCACGGACCTGCGAGCGGTGGCCCAGGCGGCGGCCGCGGCGTTGTACCGGCGCATCACGCCGGCGGGCACGGCGTACGACGGCGACATCGTCTTCGCGGTCTCTCCGCTCGACGGCGCGCCGGCCGACGTGATGGCTGCAAGTATGCTCGCGACGGCGGCGCTCGAGCAGGCGATCGAGCGTGCCGTGCGCACGGCGCGCGGCCGCGATGGAATCCCCGGGTTGGCGGACCAGGCGTGAACGCGCTCGTGATGGTCGTCGCGCCGCTCGCGCCGCTGCACGGCGAGCCAAGCGTCTCCAGCCCGCAGGTCTCCCAGGCGTTAGGCGGCCATGTACTGAGCGTGCTCGAGATGCGCGACGAGTGGCGTCACGTACGCGGCGAGGACCGTTATGAAGGATGGGTCCACGCCGGCTACCTGGCCCCGCTCCTCCAGGCGCCGCCCGAGAACGAGCGGTTGACGTCACTCGGATGCACCGTGCACGGCAGCGGCGGCCGGCGGCGCGTGCTGCCACCCGGCGCCTATCTGCTGCCCGACGACAGTGTGGAGCAGGGAGAGGCGGTGACGCTCGATGCACTGCGGCGACGCTTCCCCCCCGATTCCGCAGCGGCGGCGGGGACGGCACGGCTGCTGTTCGAGGGCGCACCGTACGTCTGGGGCGGCGTGACGCCGTGGGGCGCCGACTGCTCGGGACTGGTGCAGACCGCCTATCGCCTGCACGGCCTCATGCTGCCGCGAGACGCCTGGCAGCAGGCGGTGCGCGGCGAAGACGCGGGCACCAACCTGAGTGCATTGCGTGCCGGCGATCTACTCTTCTTCTCGGATCGCGACGACGCGCGTATAACGCACGTCGGAATCGCGATGGGCGACGGCGCGATGGTCCACAGCGCGGTGGGCCGCGGCGGATTCGCGATCGAACGGCTCGGGGACCGCGACGATCTCTACGTCGAGCGGCTGTTGTCGCGGTTCAAGTTCGGGCGGCGGCTGACGGCGGCGGGGCGTTAGGCATCCACTGTACGGCGGGAGCCAGCCGCGAATTAGAAATAGCTAAGGTATGTACCGCCGACGTATGCTCGGCGCGCGTCTGACCAGACGCCGTTCGCCTACGTCATCGACGGGGTACAATGCCTAACGCTCCTCTCGTTCGTTTGCCGCGCAACTGGCTGTCGACTGTCCGCAAGATGGTTGGCGCGGTCAAGTACAAAAACGCGACCGCCGCGTATCTGTTGCTCGGTGTCGTCATGGCTTGCTCCCGCGACGATCTCCCGACTGCGCCCTCCGCGACCGACCCTCTGCCGCTGTCGGCATTCCTCAGTCAACTGGATACACAGATCGACCCAACCGACAGTTACGTCGTCGCGACGATCACCTCGGTTGATACGGCGCGGGCGACGTCGGCCACGCCGCTGTACAATCCTGCGACCGGCGGAACGGCGACCTCAGTGACGATTCCGACTCCGCCGGATTCGGTCGGGTTTCAGACAGGCTTCAACACAGCGGGCGCTGTCGTGGCCGTAACCCAGTTCGCTCCGCCACCGGATCTCAGTCCCGATCCGAACGAGGTGTCGACGAGCAAGATTGTTGGCAACGTCGCGACCGACTACAACACATCCGGGCAGCCGGTGTATGACACGCCTGCGGAGGTCGTGGCCGGACCCGACCCGATCACCGAGCTCCCGGCAATCACCGGCACGGTGTTGATCGACGCGCTAGTGCCGCCGCCGGAGTACGACCCACCGGCAGACCCACCCGGCGGGACATGCATCGTCGAGTGTCCACCGAACAGCGAGCGGTCGCTAGCCGATCTGTCTTCCCGAGCCGCTCGCAGCCGCGTCGAGCTCAAGACGGCCACCGCACTGAAGGTCGTAACCGAAGTCAGTACCATGCAGGCCGGCAACGTCAAGACGACCGGCAAGATCCGTCACAGCTACAAGAAGCAGGATGGACGCTGGATAATCGATCAGATCGAAAGCGAGAGCGTCGTTGACGACGGCCTGAGGCAGAGTCGGTCCAACCACGTGCTGAAGTTCTCCAACGTGAGGTACTTCGAGAACAAGGACAAGGACAAGGTACGTCGTGACAAGGCAAAGCAGGCGGTGAGCGTACCGGCGCAATCGTTCGTTCGCGTGCACACACCCATTGCCGTGCCGGCGATGGACGTTTGCGAGCCGGACGAGCCGGATTGCAATGACCGGGATCCTGTGAATCCCCCGGCTCCTCCTCCCCCGCCGTGCGACAAGATCAACAGCAGAGTCGTGGATGCATCGCAGGCGGCAGCTGGTCCGGGACTGGTGATGCAACACGGCATCTGGAGCGACGCCTGCACGTGGGAACGTCTCTACCCTCGAGTCACGTCGTCGTTCGTCTTTGGCTCACGCGTGAAGATCTCCACCAATTCGATTCAGACGTATGACTTCCAGCGTGACGAGTTGCGGACTGCGATGACCGCCGGCAATGGCCACGACTACGTGATCATCGGCCACAGTAATGGCGGCATCGTGGGCCGGCGAGTCGGGCAGATCGAGAAACCGATCAATCCTGGAAAGATTCGTGGTGTGCTGACGATAAATTCCCCGCATCAGGGCGGTCCAGCGATGTCCACCGCTCTCCACGCGGTGTACAACTTGGCGAACGTGTTGCATTCGATCCCAGGCGTGTGTCCGTCGAAGCGCGGGTGCGGAGAGCTCGAGATGATGGGTGGACTGAACTCCTTTGTGGCGAAGCTCGACGCTTTTACGGCGAATCCGCTCTACCCGCAGATGACGCCGAACAATCCCTTCCGTACCGCGTTGAACGCCGCGCCGGATCCCTTCAAGAGGGTCGGAATTGTCAGCCATTCTGACGGGCGGTGGGTCTGGGCACGCTTGTTCGGCGACAACCGGTGCGCTCCAGAACTGGATTGTGGTGGCCGAAATACGGTCAAGCGTACGCAGCGCTTTCACAAGCACGTGGTGATCGTCGCCATGATTAGTAGTGTGCTAACGGTGGGCTTTACCATGCTGGGTCAGCCCGAAGTGGCCTACGTCACGGGTCTTATCATGAAAGGCGCCATCACTGTACTCGTCGCGATGAACGCGTTCGACATCGTCTACCGGCGCATCGTTGCTCCTGGCGACGAGAGCGATGGCATAGTGCCTGTGCGGTCGCAGCAGTATCCGTATTCCAATCGCGACTATCATATCTTCGGCGCCGATTCACATGTTGGAGCGACGAGAAGTGACAAAGTACAGCCACGGGTGTTCGATGCGCTTGCCGCGCCAGACCTCTTCAGTGTGATTCCCCGGTGACCACCCATTCCCGACACAATCCGGCGTCCGCGCTTGTCTCGTCGATCTTCCGGAGGCTGATCAATGCGACAGTGTTTTTGTCGCTCGCATGCGGCGGAGCGACGGATCCTTCCTCGAGGAACAGGGTGCTCTGGGAACTGCCCGTCGTCTCCGCTGGGTGGGCTGGACGCCCGGCGGCCGACGGCGTGCAGGTCTTCGTTGAAGCCGACAGCGGGATAATCGCACTCAATCCGCTGACGGGCACTCGAAACTGGTACGCCAATCTCCACGTTGCGGGTAGGCCGGTAGCGTGGAACATCGTGTACCGTGACGGTGCAGTGTACATGATCGATCGCTACACGATCTTCGCGCTCAACGCCAGCGATGGAGCCGTTCGGTGGCAGGTGACGCCCGTGGTGCGGCCAGACGGGGCCTGGGTTGCCGTCGACGACCGATCGGTGTATCTGGGTACGCGCGACGAGGACATCGTCGCCCTCGACAGAGCAACGGGGGCTGAACGATGGTCGACGTCATTTATTGCCGGGTGGCCTAACGGCGGCGTGGTCATCGGCTTCGGGGTGTCCGGGGACACGCTATATGCAGCGGGAGCCGAGAACCTGACTGCCGGCAAGGAGCGTGCGGTGGTGCGGGCGTACGACCGAATTGGCGGAACCCAGATCGCCGAGTACAAGAGCGCCGACTCGGCTTCGTCGGCCGGCCGGCAGGTGACCGTCGCCGGAAACACAGTGCTCGTGAGCGATCTTTACGGCGGGTCCTTCATTGCCATCGAGCGCTTCACGATGCGCGAGAAGTGGCGCGTCGTCGGAGATCCGAACTCACTCGGTCCGACGCAGGAGCCCATCGTGTTAGGCGACACGGTATTCGTCGGGTCGGCGGATCGATTCGCGTACGCCGCGAATCTCCAGACCGGGCAACTTTACTGGAAGACGTTCACACGAGCCAGTATCCTCCCGTTCGCGCTTTGCGGCGACTTGTTTCTCGGGAATAATCAGGCGGTCGCGGTCATCAACCGCCGCACCCACAAGCTCGAATCCTATCAAATCGACCCTGACGGCAGCTCGTCGCGCTTCCCGACATCGGGCTTCGCCGTCGTCGGTGACGTCGCGGTTGTGGAAGGCACACAATCGATCTACGGCATTTCCTGCCGCTGACGGGCAACATCAGAGTCACACGAACCACGTAATCACTGCACGTCGGCTCGAGAGCCTTGGTAGGAAGGGTCGATACCGGCGCTCAACTCACCATCTGAGAGCCGGGCATCATCGGCCCCGCAGGCGGGCCGGCGCTCCGCACTTGCAGCGGCACCGACGCGACCTCGCGATCGCCGAGCTGAATGCCGAGCGCGAACGCGCCCGCCCGATCGAGCGGCAAGTCGAGCGCGGCGATGAAGGGAAGCTCCATCTCTTCGATGCCGGGCGGCGGACCCTCGACGCGGAATTCGCCCGACGTGCTCCAGAGAATCGTGCCGTCGGGATTCCTCCAGTTGAGCGTCATCGGGTGCGTACCGACATCGGCGCGTGTGCCGGTGAGACGCACGACGAGGTGTGCTCGCGGATGCACGGTCGGGAGCGTCCCAACCTGCACGGCATCGAAGACGCCGAGGATGTTGAGCTTCCCCTCTTGCGAGAGATTGGCTCCGTCGGCAAAGAGCGCGAAAGCGATCCGCATACGGGGTAACGTATTGGCCAGTCGGCTATAACACTACGGGAATGATATAACCGAAGAGCGCCTCGGGGAGCCACAAACGGCGCGACAGGTTCAGGGCGGAATGGAGCGTCCCGAGGCGCTTTTCGGTTATATCATTTCCGCCGTGTCATAGTTGATCTGCCGATAATGACTCGGTATTCCCGCCGTGTCATAGCTGGCCAGGCGATTAGAATTCGGTATGTCGACGATCGTTCGAGAAGATGTGCCCCCTTCGCGCAGCGTCGCACCGGTCGCGACGCAGTCGCACATAGGCACCGACCTTCTGGTGCTACTGATGGCGCTCATCTGGGGCGTCAACTACATCTCGGTGAAATTCGCGACGGAGCAGATGCCGCCGCTTGCGTTCAATGGCATGCGGGTCACGATCGCGGCGACCGTGCTGGTTGTCGTCTCACTCGTGATGCGCGGCAGCTGGCCCGATCGGCGCACGACGATCGCGCTACTCGTCCTCGGCGCGCTCGGCAACGGCCTGTATCAGGTGTTCTTCATCGAGGGAATCGCACGCACGCAGGCCGGTGCGGCGGCGCTCGTGCTCGCCGCGTCGCCGGCGTTCATCGCGATCATCGGTCAGATGCGTCGCGTCGAGCGCGTGACTCGGCTGCGCGTCGCGGGCATCGTCGCGTCGCTCGTCGGGATGGCGTTCGTCGTCTTCGGCACAGAGCGCGTGACGCCACGAGCACCGATCACGCTCAAGGGCAACCTGCTCGTGCTCGCCGCCTGTCTCTGCTGGTCGTTCTACACGGTGCTCCTCAAGCCATACACCGAGCGCGTCGACGGCGTCCGCCTCTCGACGTTGACGATGGTAGGCGGAGCCGCACCCCTGCTCCTGCTCACGGGCTCGACGATCGCGCGCACGCCGTGGCACGCACTCTCTCCGCTGACCTGGTCGGCGCTGCTCTACAGCAGCATCGTCGCGCTGGTGATCGGATACTTCTTCTGGTATCGCGGGGTAAAAATCCTCGGGCCAACTCGCACGGCGATGTATTCCAACCTCCAGCCGGCGGTTGCACTCATCGCCGCCTGGCCGATGCTCGGCGAAGTGCCGACGCCGCTCCAGATCATGGGCGCGGTGGCGATCATGGCCGGCGTTCTCCTGACGCGCGCCTGATGCGGATCGTCCTCTTCGACATCGACGGCACACTCCTCTGGAGCGATGGTGCCGGACGCCGGGCGATTCACGCGGCATTGCGCGAAGTGTTCGGCAGCATCGGTCCGGAGGGGCACCGCTTCGATGGAAAGACGGACAGGCAGATCGTGCGCGAGATGATGCGCCACGACGGACACGACGACGCGCACATCGATGCACGGATGGACGACCTGCTCGACCGATACGTCGAACGGCTACACGTCGAGCTGCGCAATCCCGAGCACACGCCGCGCCGGCTCCACGGGGTGCCCGAGCTTCTCAACGCGCTCGAAGCGCGTGACGACGTCACCCTCGGCTTGCTCACCGGAAACGTCGGCGAAGGCGCGGCGGCGAAGCTTCGTGCGGTAGGCATCGACCCGCGGCGATTCCGCGTCAACGCGTTCGGTTCGGATCACGAGCTGAGGCCGGAGCTGCCGGCGATTGCAAGGCAGCGGGCGGCCGAGCTGCTCGGCGCGGACATCCCCGGCGACCGCGTCGTCGTCATCGGCGATACGCCGGCCGACGTGACCTGCGGCCATGAGATCGGCGCGCGCGCGATCGGCGTTGCGACGGGACATTATTCGGTCGAGGAGCTCGCGTCGTACGGAGCGCATGCCGTCTTCCATGACCTGACCGATACGGAAGCCGTCGTCCAGGCAATCGTCTCCTGATGCGCACACGGCTGCCGGAGCGGTGAGATGATCGAGATCGAGCTCAAGGCAGTGGTGGACGACCTCGTGCTGCGACGTGCGGCTGTGGACCGCGCCGGCGGTGTGCTCGAGATGGAGGGACGGCTCGAGGACAGGCGCTATGACACACCTGTGGGAACGCTGAAGTCGCATGACCACGTGCTTCGCGTCCGCGTTTTCCGTGACGCGGCGTCCGAACGTGCGTCGCTCGAATGGAAGGGACCCGTGGAGACGCGAGATGGTTACAAGCTGCGCGAGGAGATTGGTACGGGCGCCGAGGACGCGGGCGCGTTGATCGCGATCGTCGAGCAGCTCGGTTACGTCGTGACGCGGGCGATCGATCGTGACATCGCGCAGTACACTTTGCACGGCGCGAAGGTGCGCTTCGAGCGGTATCCGCGAATGGACGTCCTCGTCGAGGTCGAAGGCGACCGCGATGCGATCGAGCGCGCCGTGACCGCGCTCGGGATGCCCCGCGACGCGTTCAACGCCGACAATCTCCCGGCATTCGTCGAGCGCTACGAGCGGCGCACCGGGCAGCGTGCGGCGATCTGCGATGCCGATCTGCTCGCGGGCAAGGGAAGCGCCGATG
>Ga0222622_10000238_pt1 | contig 19836 bp, 16 predicted proteins | sample PLM2_5_b1metaG_FD_177335 | JGI IMG/M metagenome (GOLD analysis project Ga0222622, IMG submission 177335) | Groundwater sediment microbial communities from an aquifer in East River, Colorado, USA - PLM2_5_b1 | ecosystem: Environmental > Terrestrial > Soil > Riparian zone | place: USA: East...
CAGGGTCTCGGCACTTCGCTCTTCGAAGGTGACGGTGGTGATGGGTCCCGCCTCGCCACCTTCGTCATTCGTCCAGACGAGACGGGAGTGCGGCACCACTTCGGTGTAGCGACCGAAGAACGCCATGGGCTCCGAAGAGGCCGGATGGCTGAACACCAAACGGTACGTGCCCCCGAGACGAACATCCATTTCGCAGGAAAGCAGGGACAGGGCAAACGACTTCGGTACCCACCACTGCCTGAACAGCTCGGGTTTGGTCCACGCGTCGAACACGATGCGCGCCGGTCCGTTGAAGGTTCGCGTCACCACGAGCTCGCGCTCGGACTTCCGTTCCACCGTCGTGCGGTTCTTCATGGCTGTGCGCTCACTTTCGTTTTTTGCGTCCATCTACCTTCTCCTTCCGTTTCTGTTCCTCGATAACCTTGTCCAGCTCGTCGAAGCGTTCGGCCCAGAGCTGGCGGTGCTTTTCGATCCATGCCGTCTCTTCATCGAGCCGGCTCAGACCGAGTTTGCAGGTCCGTACGCGTCCGACCTTCTCCGTGGTGACGAGTCCCGCCTGCTCCAGGACGCCGACATGCTTCTTCATGCCCGTGAGCGTCATGCGGAACTTCTCGGCAAGGTCCGTGATCGACGCGTCTTCACGCGCGAGCTGCTCGAGCACGCCGCGTCGGGTGGCGTCCGAGAGCGCGGCGAACGAGGCGTCGAAGCGGTTCGACAAATACTGAACCATGTGGTTCAGTATTACCACAGACAGGTGGCGGCACGCAAGGGGAGGCGCCTGCTTGACAGGATCCGCGAACAGGCATATTGTTGTCAGTAACAACAATGCCTCGCACGACACCACATTCAAAGCAGACGGCGCTCGACCGCGACGCGCTCGCCCTGCACGAAGCGGTCGCCGATCTGGTCCGCGTTTATCAGTTTCGTGACCGCGACCGCATCTGCTGCCACGACGTATCGGTGACGCAGTGCTATGCGCTCGAGACCATCGTCGAACACGGTCCGCTGCGCCTGAGCGCGTTGGCGGAGAGGCTGTTCCTGGACAAGAGCACGACCAGCCGCGTGGTCAGCACCCTGGTTCGGAAGGGATACGTGGAGCAGCGCGCGGATGCCAGCGACGGTCGTGCCACGACGCTGAGCGCCACACGCCAGGGTCAACGGCTCTGCGCACGCATCACCGACGATCTGGTCGACCAGCAGAAACAGCTCTTGCAGGATCTGGATCCGGGCGTTCGTACGGGCGTGGTGCAAGTGCTTCGTCGCCTCGCGCACGCGGCTGATGCGAGGTTTCGATCCGGGCTGGCGGGTGATGCCGGCATGGCGTGCTGCACAGCGGACGATCCTGTCTCCAGGTGCGGCTAACCCCTTTTTTGCGACGGTAGTTGTCACTAGCAATCATCAAGAAGGAGGCTCAGATGTCGAACACACACGTGCAGGATGCCGTCCGCGAGAAATACGGGGACATCGCGCGCTCGGTAGGCAAGACCGGCTGTTGCGGCCCGACGGCCTGCGGATGCGGAGACCCGATTTCGTCCGACCTGTATTCAACCGCCGAGACTGACGGGATTCCGGCCGATGCCGTGGCAGTTTCCCTGGGCTGTGGGAACCCCACCGCACTCATCGATCTGCAACCCGGTCAGACAGTACTCGACCTCGGTTCCGGCGGCGGCATCGATGTATTGCTCTCCGCGAAAAGAGTGGGCCCAACCGGCAAAGTGTACGGTCTGGACATGACCGACGAAATGCTGGCCCTTGCCCGGGAGAACCAACGCCAGGCCGGGGCGACGAACGTCGAATTTCTCAAAGGCACGATCGAAGCCATTCCGCTCCCGGACCAGTCGGTCGACGTGATCATCTCGAACTGCGTCATCAATCTGTCGGTCGACAAAGATGCGGTGCTCCGCGAAGCCTTCAGAGTACTGAAGCCGAATGGCCGATTCGCTGTCTCGGATGTCGTCTTCCGGGGAGAGGTGCCGACGGAGGTTCGCCGCAGCGTGGAACTCTGGGTCGGGTGTGTCGCTGGCGCGCTTCGCGACGACGAGTACTCCTCAAAGTTGAAGGCCGCCGGTTTCGTGGACGTCGAGCTCGACCCGTGGCGCGTCTATCAGGTCGAGGATGCCCGCGCTTTCCTCAGCGACGCCGGGTTCGATGTCGATCGGATCGCGCCGCAAGTGGATGGCAAGGTGGTGAGCGCGTTCATTCGCGCCCGAAAGCCGGAAGCCAACGCGTGCTGCGGGCCGACCTGCTGCTCGTAAGCCGTTCTCGCCCGTTGAGCTAGGTTGAGCTCGGCCGCGTGTAAACTATCGCACCGTGCGGAACCGAGCCACATGAGTGTTTCGCAACTCGAATTCCTCGCCGGCGGTGGCGAAATGGGTGCGCACATGCGCGCCCTGGACTGGTCGAAGACGCCGCTCGGTCGCCCCGAAGCGTGGCCGCAGAGCCTGCGGAGCACCGTCAGCATGCTGCTGCCGTCGAGGGCGCAGATCTGCCTGTTCTGGGGTCCTGAGTTCACCGTTCTGTACAACGACGCCTACCGCCCCGTGTTCGGCCTCAAGCATCCGCAAGCGCTCGGCCTTCCCGGACGGGAGGCGTGGAACGAGATCTGGGACAGTCAACTGCACGGGTTGCTGGCGGACGTCGTACGAACCGGCGAAGCATTCTGGGCGCGCGACCTGCTGTTTCAACTCGAACGGCGCGGGTTTCCAGAGGAAACCTACTTCGACGTCTCCTACGACCCTGTCCGTGTTGAATCGGGCGCCGTCGGCGGCGTGTACTGCATCGTCACGGAGACCACCGAGCGGGTCATTGGCGAGCGTCGCCTCGCGTTGCTGCGCGACCTCGCCGCGCGAAACGCGACGGCGCGAACCGAGCGTGAAGCCTGCGTGCTCGCGATTGAAACGCTGACCGCGCAGTCGCACGATATCGCCTTCGCGCTCGTGTACCTGGACGACACCTTACAGTGTGCAACGCCACACGTACGGCCGGCGGAGACTCGACCCGACCTGGTTCGCACGCTGACGATTCCATCGACGTCGGGCCGCGCTGCACGGCTCGTTGTCGGCCTCAATCCGCGGCTGCCCTTCGACGATCAATATCGGAGCTTCCTCGACCTGGTCGCGGATCAATTCGGCACCGCGCTGGCGAATGCGCGCGCGTACGAAGACGAACGACACCGTGTCGAGGCGCTGGCGGCCATCGACCGAGCCAAGACGGCATTCTTCAGCAACGTCAGCCACGAGTTTCGCACCCCGCTGACGCTGCTGCTTGGACCGACGGAGGAAGCCGCCACGACGCCCGGCGGCGTGCTGCAGGGTGCCGATCTCGACACCGTCTATCGCAATGCGCAGCGTCTGGTGAAACTGGTGAACGCGCTCCTCGATTTCTCGCGAATCGAGTCCGGCCGCGTCCGCGCGTCATTCGAACCGACGGATCTCGCGTCGGTGACGGCTGACCTCGCCAGCGCCTTCCGATCGGCCACGGAACGTGCGGGGATCGATCTGATCGTGGACTGTCCGCGGTTGCCCGACGCAGTGTTCGTCGACCGCGACATGTGGGAGAAGATCGTTCTCAACCTGCTCTCCAACGCGTTCAAGTTCACACTCAGCGGTTCCATCACCGTGTCGCTGGCGTGGCAAGAGGCTCACGTGGCGCTGACGGTTCGCGACACCGGCGTCGGAATCACACCTGAGGATCTGCCGCACGTGTTCGACCGCTTCTATCGTAGCGAGCGCGCGCGCGCCCGGACGTACGAGGGATCCGGCATCGGGCTTGCCCTGGTCCGTGAACTGGTCACGATGCATGGCGGCAGCGTCGCCGTCGCGAGCGAGGTGGACAAGGGGACGACGTTCACGGTGTCGATCCCGATCGGCGCCGCGCACGTTCCCGCTGATCGAATTGGCGCCGCTCGAACGCCGACATCAACCGCGACCGGACCGGTGCCGTACGTACAGGAAGCCCTGCGGTGGGTCCAGGCCGACCGCGCGAGCACTGCGCCGCAGGTGGCAGCGGGCGCTGACGGCGGCGTCTCTGCCGCACGTGTCCTTGTCGCGGACGACAACGCCGACATGCGCGAGTACATGACGCGTCTGCTCGCCGATCGCTGGTCGGTGGATGCGGTGGCGGACGGCGCGACGGCGCTCGCCGCGGCACAAGCCAACCCGCCAGACGTCATCCTGGCGGACGTGATGATGCCGGGACTCGACGGTTTCGAACTGCTCCGCGCGCTTCGCGCAGATCCGGCGACGCGTATGGTCGCTGTCGTGCTGGTCTCTGCACGCGCCGGCGAAGAGGCACGCATCGAGGGTCTTGACGCGGGCGCTGACGACTACATCGTCAAACCGTTCGCGGCGCGGGAACTTGTCGCCCGCGTGCAGGCGCAAATTGTCCGGTCGAGGATGCGGTCTCTCGAGCAGGCTCACGCGGTACGTTTGACGAGCATTTTCGAACACACGCCGGTCGGCGTCGCGATTCTGCGTGGCCCCACACACGTGTTCGAGTTCGCCAACCGCGAGTACCTCCGCATGGTGGCCCACCGCCCTGTTATCGGCAAACCGGCGCGAGAAGCGCTGCCAGAAATCGAGGGACAGGGGCTGTTCGAATTGCTGGACATGGTCTACGAATCCGGAGAGCCTCATGTCGGTCGCTCCGCTCCACTGATGCTCGATCGCGGTGGAGCACAGCCCGAGGAGACGTTCTTCGACTTCGTGTATCAGCCACTGACGGAAGACGGCCGGGTGACCGGAATCGCGGTGGTCTGCTTCGAAGTGACGGAACTTGCCAAGGCGCGGCGGGACGCCGAACTGGCCAACCGCGCCAAGGACGAATTCCTGGCGATGCTCGGCCACGAACTGCGCAACCCGCTGGCGCCGATTCTGACCGCGCTGCAATTGATGAACCTGCGCGGCGTGAGCGGTGCCGAGCGGGAGCGCCAGATTATCGAGCGTCAGGTGAAACACGTCGTCCGGCTGGTCGACGATCTGCTCGACGTCTCGCGCATCACGCGGGGCATCGTCCAGTTGCGAAAAGAGCGACTGCGATTCCCCGAGGTCATCACGAAGGCCATCGAGATCGCCAGCCCCTCCATAGAAGGGCGACGCCATACGCTGCAGGTCGACTTCGCCGGCGGCCTGGAGGTCGATGGCGATGCGGCTCGCCTCGGCCAGGTGTTTGCCAATCTGCTGAACAACGCCGCCAAGTACACGGATCCCGGGGGCACCATCCGCGTCAGAACGGAGCGCGTGGGAGACACCGTCCAGGTCGACGTGTCGGATACCGGTCGTGGCATCGCGCTCGAGATGTTGCCACGGGTGTTCGACCTCTTCATGCAGGAGCGCCAGGATCTCGATCGCGCGCAAGGCGGCCTCGGGATTGGATTGGCGATCGTCCGAAGTCTCGTGGAGGCACACGGCGGCGCGGTGCGGGTACAGAGTGCGGGAAAGGGCTGCGGGGCGACGTTCACCGTCACGCTCCCGTTGGCGACTTCGGCGACATCGACGCGGCCCATCGATCCACCGACCGCCCCGGCCGCGGCGACACCGGGCTCGCGGATCTTGCTCGTCGACGACAATCATGACGCGGCGATGGTACTCGCCGATTCGCTGCGCGCGCTTGGACACGACGTCCTCGTCGCGCACGACGGCCCGACCGCACTCGTCGTTGTTGCCGAATACCGCCCGCAGGTCGCGCTTCTTGATCTCGGGCTGCCGGTTATGGATGGCTTCGAGCTCGCCGAACGGCTGCGCGGCGAATCCGGGTTGAACGATCTCACGCTGGTCGCCGTCACCGGCTACGCGCAAGAAGTCGATCGGCAGCGGACGGCGGCGTCAGGATTTGACCTCCACCTCGCGAAACCCATCGACGTGCATCAGCTCGACACGTTCATCCGGACGAGCATTGAGAATTCCACGTCGACGCAGGAGGACGCCGTCTGAGGTTACGATCGCCGTCCGGCCTTGTGTTGATCACTGACGAACTGCGTGACGCAGACCGCTTTCCTGAGTTGCATGTTTCTGCCTCCAGAGATCGAATCCGCCTGAGCGATGCCACGGACGCATCCGACGCGTCTCTTTCGACCGCACGGCTCTAGAATGAATCCGCGATGCCCAAAGCGAAAGAGCTTACCGGGAAGCAACGCGACGCCTTGCTCGAAACATTGAAGGCCCGCTTCGAAGCGCAAATGCACCGCCACTCGGGTCTCGACTGGGCGGCGGTGCAAACACGAGTGCTGTCGAACAGTACCAAACTTTGGTCGCTGAATGAGATGGAGCAATCAGGCGGCGAGCCGGATGTTGTCGGGATTGACAGGGCGACGGGCGAATACATTTTTGTGGATTGTTCCGCGCAAAGCCCTAAGGGCCGGCGGAGCGTTTGTTACGATCGGCAGGCGCTCGACGCGCGCAAGGAGCACAAGCCGAAGAGCAACGCCGTCGAGATGGCGACCGCGATCGGCGCCACCCTCCTGACCGTGGACGAGTATCGGCAACTTCAGGAGCTCGACCAGTTCGACACGACGACGTCCAGCTGGGTGCAAACACCTGCCACGATCCGGGCACTCGGGGGCGCGCTGTTCTGCGATCGCCGCTACGACACGGTGTTCGTGTATCACAACGGTGCCGAGTCTTACTATGCGGGACGGGGATTCCGGTGCTCCCTCAAGGTGTAGTCAGATCGAGCCGCAGCGATCCGCGGTACGATGCGGGTATGGCCCATTCGTCTTGGGACGACAGCTACGCTTCGGGAGAACCGCTGCCATGGGATACCGGCACGCCCGATCCGATGCTGGTCGAAATGATCGAGACAGGCGCTATTGCAGCCGGACGGACACTGGAGGTCGGCTGCGGCACCGGTACTAACGCGATCTACCTCGCCCAGCATGGCTTCGATGTCGTGGGCGTCGACATCTCACCAGGCGCCGTCAAGAATGCGCGGGTGAGGGCGCACGGGCGCTGCCGCTTCGAGACGATCGATTTCCTGAACGACGCGCCACCCGACGGACCCTTCCAATTCGTATTCGACCGCGGCTGCTTTCACACGTTCGACGAAGATCACGAGCGCGCGCGATTCGCCAAGAACGTGTCGGCTGCGCTCGTCGATGGCGGCCTTTGGCTGAGCCTGATCGGCAGCACTGAAGGACCGCCGCGCGAGGCCGGCCCGCCGCGACGAACCGCGCGTGAGGTCATGAATGCGATAGAACCGTCTTTAGAGATTCTGCAGCTCCGTTCGGGCGAGTTCGGCGTCTGCGGGGAGCAGCTGAAAGCCTGGCTGTGCCTGTCGCGCAAGCGCACGGTTCCTCCGCAGGTCTCGAGTCGCCATTGATCGGGTGCCGCTGAACGCCTTTTTTGCACGCAGGGCTCTAGAATCCGAACCGACGAGGTGGTCGGCCGAACGCTAGCGAAGAAACGGTGACTTGGAGGATTTCCCTTTGGGCGCTCGGCGGATCTAGTGCCCGCCCTGCGATAATCGCCGCCGCACTTCGGCGGAGAAATTAGGCACCAGGATGACCTTGTTGAGATTGGCTGTATCCGGCAGGTCGCCGCTCACGACGAATCGGTCGCCGTCCGGATGCAAATCGAATGAACGCGTGGTGGGGCGGTCGTTAACGGGCTGCTCCGACCACTGCTGCGGCGGTTTGGCCCGAAACGTGTTGCCTTCACTCGCGTACGACAACACCATCAGATGGGAATCTGGTGAGAGGTAGAACAGTTCGTTGCGGCGTCGCGACCACGTCGGAACCGAACCGCCTGCCGTGGACACCTGCCACTGAGCACCGGGGCCTGGAAACGAACGCACGAACACCTCCGATCGGCCGGATTCGTTCGACGCATACGCGAGCCACCGTCCGTCGGGAGAAAACACCGCAGTCGGACGCTGGCCGATTTTGCTCATCACTCGCGTCGGCGTCCCTGCTTTCCACCGGGAACCGTTGACGGCCATGGGTAGCACCATCAGGTCCCATTGCTGCCGCGAGATTTGTTGCTCCAGGGCCAGGTATTTGCCGCTTGGATGCCATGAGGAGGCAATCTGTCTGTCATCGCTTTCGGTTAGACGATGAACCTCGCCCGAGCCGTCCGCAGCCGCCCAGTACAGATTCGCCAGTTGCTTAACACCGCGTGACGACGAGAAGACGATGGCGCGGCCGTCCGGGGACCACACGGGAAAGGAATCCACTGCCGGATCGGATGTGAGCCGCGTCGTGAAATCACGCGCCCACTCGTACGTGTACACATCCAGCTGCCGACCGTCGTCGACATGGAACGCGATCCGTTTTCCATCGGGTGAAAATTGCGGCGCCCTCCAGTCGCGCGCGACTGCCCGCATGAGCGTCCTGGTTCCGTCGCGGCGCATCCACATCATGGGCGCGTCGGTGCCCATGAGATCCCCGGCGACATAGGCCAGGGTGCCGGTTTCGGACATGTCGAATAACGAGGCGCCGCTCACTGTGAAGGCCCTCACGCCGTCGAGGACCGCGACGGGTTGGCCTATTGTCTCGAGACGGTTGATGTCGAAGGAAACTCCGAACAATGTGGATCCCTGCGCGTAGACGAGGTATCCGCTGCGAAGGTAGCGGGCGTAGTGCGCACCGCGGATCACGATTTTCGAAGGGCCGCTGGGCAGGCGCCTGACAACGATGTTGGAAGCGTCGATGCCTCCCTGCGTTCCAAAAGCGGCGAAGAGAATGGCGTTCGCCCCCGGCAGCACCTGTGGCCATCGATGCGCCACCTCACCCTCGCCCAACGTGGTCACGGACTCAGGCTTCCCACCGACCGACGCCACGCGGAGTAAATGCGTCCATGCCTGCGAGTAGGGGTTGAACACGATCGATTGGTCCTCGCCCCAGGACGCGCCGCGAGACGGAAAGCTGTCGGTGTCGCAGATAGGCACCGCGCTGCCACCGGCAATCGATATCTTCTTCAGCTTCCCATCCGCGATGCTGAAGAATCCAACCCATTGGCCGTCAGGCGAAAAGAACGGATCGCTCACCGGGCCGGCGACCAGCGGCACGGCGTGCAACTGGCCGAATCGTCTCAGATACAGTGTGGCGACGCGATCCCGCTCGCCGACAAAGGCGAGCATGCTGCCGTCGGGCGAGATCGCCAATGGCCGCATGCCCTCCACCGATCCGCTGAGAGCCGCATCAACGCCGAGGTCGACGCTCAGGTATTGCGGCAGGAGTGTCGGCGGGATGCGCCATGGTTTCCAGATCAAGATGGTCGTGATGAGCCCGGCGGCGAGCGTGGCGGCGATCGTCCACGGCAACGCCCGTTCAAGAGGCGTTCTGCCGACAGGCTGCACGACGTCGGGTGGCGCGTCTGCTCCACCGAACTCCTGCGCTTCCTCGATCTCGAGACGTGCATCAGCCATGTCCGACAGGCGACGTCTCGGGTCTTTCTCGAGCGCGCGACGCAGAAGGCGACGGACAGCGGTCGGCGTCTGGGCCGGCAGAGCCGTCCAATCCGGTTGCGCTTTGAGCACGCTTGCCAACGTGTCCGACACGTCCTCCCCCTCGAACGCGCGCTTGCCGGTGAGGATCTCGTAGAGCACGCATCCGAACGCCCACACGTCGCTCCGCTTGTCAGCCGTTCGGCCTTTGGCCTGTTCGGGACTCATGTACGCGGCGGTCCCGAGAATCATCCCCATTGCGGTGACCACAGGACTCATGACTATCGGTGACTGCGCTGCGGGACTCGGAGCTCCAGACGGCTCCGACTGCGCGTCGTCAAGCGGCTTTGCCAGACCGAAATCCAACACCTTCACGGACCCGTCGTCGCACACCTTGATGTTCGCCGGTTTCAAATCGCGGTGAATCACGCCGTGCTCGTGCGCGACGGCAAGGGCGTCCGCGATCTGGCGCGCAATCGGGAGCGCTTCGGTCAGGCCGAGCGGACCGCGAGCGATGCGATCGGCCAGCGTCGGCCCTTCCACGAGCTCGAGGACGAGGGCGTGCACGTCGCCGCTGTCCTCGAGCCCGTAAATCGCCGCGATGTTTGGATGGTTGAGCGACGCAAGAACATTCGCCTCCCGTGTGAACCGCGCGAGGCGGTCAGGATCACGCGTCAGCGATTCCTGCAAGACTTTGAGGGCGATGTCGCGATTCAGCTTTGTGTCGCGCGCGCGATAGACTTCGCCCATGCCGCCGGCGCCGATCAGCGTCTGGACGCGGTACGGACCGACAGCGGCACCCGGCTCCAGGCGCGACAGGCCTTCGAGCACCAGGGCGGCCACGCCGAGCATCTCCTGGTCGACGACCAGCGGCGTGTGCTCCTGCGCGAGCAGCGATTCCACTTCACGGCGAAGATCTGAATCGTCCCGGCACGTCTCGGCCAGAAACAGCGCGCGCGCCGTGGGCGCGCGTTCCAGCGCCGCCTCGTAAACGCCGGCGACCTGACGCCATCGGTCGGGGTTCATGGAAATCTCGGGGCGCGAAAGAGTCTACGTCCATGCCCGTCGTGACGCCAGTCGCCGAGTGGCTCGCTGGCCATTCGCTCACTCATCGAGCGGCTGGAGCAGATGCCTGGCCGTGTACCTGCCGACCCTGCTGCCGAGCCTGGTACCCACTTCGGTACTGTGGCGCCAGTGCATGCCGCCCCACACACGCGCGTTGCCCTCCTCGGCATGGATCTCTGCGACGCTCGTATAGTTACGAACCGCTCCGGCGTTTCCCGTGAACGCCAATGGGAACTGATCCGTCTCGAACCATGCCGTGTAGAACGCGAGCGCGCCGGCGCCGACAGTCGTATGAGCGGCGGGGTATTCGGGGTGGGACGGCGTCGTGATGAAGGGTGTCCACGCCTGATCCGGATCGGTCTTGTTGTTGCCATCGGTATCGCCGGCCTGAATGGCTGTCACCGGGCGCCAGAACATGTATGTGTACTTCGCGTCCCAACACGCGATCAACGAATTCGTCACCGCGGCGATCCCGATGGCCTCGAAACGAGCGGCGGTCAGCAGGTCCATCGAGCTGGCGAGACTGCGGATGTTGGCAGTCCACAGCGCGCTCGCCGATGGCGACCAGAACAGTGCGGTGGCAGACTGCTCGGCGGTTCGGCTTGTGTCGGTTGCTCGACCGAGGTCCTTGCTCTCGTTGTAGTCGGCGGCGTACCTCTTGCTGCCGAGCGCTGGCGGAGCGTGGGGACGGAACCGCGCAGGGTCCTCATATCCGAACGGCGTGACGAACTGAAGAAACGGCGTCTGCGGGTTCGCAAATGCCGGCGGCGTCGGAATCCACGCGCCCGGACCGCTGCCCGGCGTGTAGCCCACCGAGTCCGGATCGTTGCGGTGATCTCCCACGCGCGCCGCGAGCACCGCATTGGCCGCGGCTTCTCCGACCATGGTGCCCTCGGCGATCGCGCCAGGGCTCGCGCGAAGGGCCGCGATCGACGCGCCATACGCACTATCGATCGTCGCAGTTTTCGTCGGGAATTCGTTCCGGGCGACGATGTACGCGGCCCGGATCGCGGCCGCTTCGGGTGATGCGCCTTGTGGCGACGGAGGCCTCGACGCGAAGGGGCGATAGCGTCCGTCAACGGCCGCGTTCACGGCGTCGAACATCGCGAGCTGTGCGATGGTTGTGCGGATTTGCGTCCGCAGACTGTTTTCGGGGACGGATAGACCGAGCGAACTGAAGCGGTTGCCCCAATCGTCGAGCACGGTAGGTCCCATCACACTGGCGGGCACGAGCTCAGTCGCCGCTTTTGGCGCCCGCGCAGGTGATGAGGCGATGAGGCACAGGCAAGCGACGATCCGTACGTACGTTTTTGGTGTCGTGGTCATAAATATCTCCTGGTTGATGGTCGCGACGACCGGGACTCGTGTCGTCTGGGTAAGCGGAAAAAAAGCGCAGGAACTACAATTCACGCCGTTCGGAGGAGGACCCACCAATGGCGAGCCCCGGAGAGATAGCAGAGATCACGGGTTTGCTGAGGGCCTGGGGGCGCGGCGATTTGACCGCTTTCGATCGCCTGACTCCGCTCGTCTACGAGCAATTACGCCGGATGGCGCGCAGCTACATGCGCAACGAGCGGGTCGGGCACACGTTACAGGCGACGGCGCTCGTGAACGAAGCGTTTCTGCGCCTGGTCGATACCCGAAATCTGGATTGGACGGATCGAGCACACTTTTTCGCCGTGTGCGCCCGGGTCATGCGACGGATTCTGGTTGATGCCGCGAGATCACGTGCGGCAATCAAACGGGGCGGGCACGCCGATCGCGCGGAACATTCGACGGCAATCAATCTCGACCAGCTGCCGAGTCCTGCCTCGGAGATGAGCGCCGAGGTGTGTGCGTTGGACGACGCGCTGAACGTGCTCGCACAGATCGATCCCCGACGAGCGCACGTCATCGAGCTTCGGTTCTTTGGAGGACTGACGGTCGAGGAGACCGCTCAGGTACTGCAGACCTCGCCTCAGACCGTGATGCGGGACTGGAAGCTCGCGCGCGCCTGGCTCGCGCGTGAGCTGTCGCAGTCACCCAGATAGAGGCTGATCCATCCATCCGCACGCCTCAACTTCACGCTTTCGATGCGAATCAGTAACCTCGGCTCGCGCCGCCGCCGCCCGAGCTCCCGCCGCCGAAGCTGCTGCTGGAACTCGAGCCTCCAGAAGATGAGGAGGAAGAGCTGGACTCGGAGACGCGCGGCAGCGTCTTGAGAAATTCGTGCGAGTAGGTGCAAAACCCGCACGTCTCCGTCACGCGCGCGCTGCCCTCGTGGCTGGTGGTCGCCGCGTCGATCGTTTCGGTCATCGACTGCATCGTGCGGTTGTGGCACTGCGGGCAGCTGGCATAGGGACTCAGCCACTTGGCATACCGCAGCGTGATGTGGTGCCCGCATGACGGGCACTGCCACACGTCGTAGTCCACGCTCCCGAGATTCTCCTCCGCAATCTCCCCCTTGCTCAACTGCGCGTCGTCGTGCTCCTCGTCCAGCCGTTTCATGCGAGCGTGGCACTGCGGGCACCAGCGCGGACGGAGGCGCCGCCATTTACGGAAAACGAAGAGGACAGCGAAACCGAGAGGCACCAGTGAGAGACGCTGTAGCCACGTCACCCAGCCCGGAGAAGCGTCGTCGTAGGATTCGGTCGAGGGGGAGGCGAGGGCCAGCGGCTGCTTCCGTGCCGCGGCAATCAGTGCGTCGACGCCGTCGAGCACGCCCTGATCGAACTGGCCTGCTTTGAAGCGCCGCATCACGTACTGGTCGAGGATCGCGCCGACCTTGCCGTCCGGCAGGGTGCCTTCGAGGCCGTATCCCACTTCCACGCGCACGCGACGATCGCCGGTGGACCAGAGAAAGAGGAGGCCGTTGTCGCGGTGCTTCTTGCCGATGCCCCACATCTCGAACAGCTTGACGGCAGCCTCCTCGATCGTGAGTCCATCGAGCGAGCGAATGACGACGACGGCGATTTCGCCGCTGGTGTCGCGCTCGAATGCCGCGGCGCGCTCGTTGAGCTGCGTAATGCTCTTCGGGTCCAGGGTGCCGGAGGTATCGGTCACCCAGGTGCCGTTTTGCACCCGCGGATTGGGGATGCTGGCGAGCGATTCGGCGGCGGCTGTCGCGGTCGAGACCAGGAACAGCAGGCAGCAGCAATACGCGAGTAAACCGCGGCGTGGAGGCACGGGCGCCAATGTTAACGTAGCGAAGCGTCGATGGAGACTGCCGAAGTTTGCGACCGCGTGAGGCTGAGGATGGATCGCCGCGGCCCGTGGTGGAAATCTAACGAACCAGGCCCTCGATCGCATCGATCACGAGCATGGTTCCAACCGCAAGCTCCACGACATCTCCATCGATCATTCCGTATCGATAACCAGCCGGAGGGTGGCCTATCCTGATAGATAGCTCTACCGGTAGATCGCCAATGACAATCCCGCGTGGTAGCGAGTGCCCCACAACGTAGCGCTTCTTCGCCTGTCCCGGCGGAAGGCACCCGTTGTTCTTCTTGGCTAATCCGGGAGGGCACTTGCCTCGCCCGTGCTCGGTCACGAAGTAGGAGCGAACGGCCTCGCGTTGAGCGCCACTGAAGACGACCGTCACCTCTCCGTTCGACTTCCCTTTGTGCTTGTTCGGCTTCTCTGCCGACACCACGATGGGGCTCACGATTGCCACCGCCACGACGAGTGCAAAAAACCGTCTCATTTGTTTTCCTCGCGACCCACAACGCAAGGCTCATTCCCGAACAGATTGATCGCTAAGCCGTAATCACTCAGTCGTTTGAACGGCGGCAACATTTTCTGACCGCTTCCACGTTGTCTGCACCCGTACAAATCCGTGATCATGATACGCAAGTGCGGCGAAGGGATACGGACCCCTTCTAACGTAGCGAGTGGAAGCGTCGATGGAGACTGCCGAAATTGCGACCGCGTTAGTATGAGGCTGCCGTGGAGCTGCGCCACTCAGAAGAAGGAGAACGACGTGACTAGAGCTTCGCTCGCCCGTCTCACGGGTGCATCTGTACTTCTGCTGTCCGGCATCGCCACCTTCGCGCAGGCTCCTGCGACACAGCAACCGCCGGCGGTCGGGGCCGCACCTGCGGGGACTCCACCACAAGGGCGCGGGCGCGGTGGTCCCGCGTTGGTGTCGCCCGAGATCGGCGCGGATGGCCGCGTGACGTTCCGCGTGCTCGCGCCGGAGGCCACGGTCGTCACGGTCAACGGCGACATCAACGGCGGCCTCGTGCCCGATCCGAATGCCCCCGCAGCGGCACCGGCAGCCACGCCGGCCGCGGGCGCCACTGCGCCGGGCGCGGGGCGAGGCGGCGGCCGTGGCGGCACGCCGGCCGTGACGATGGCGAAAGGGGAGAACGGCGTCTGGACGGGCACCACCGTGCGGGCGGTGAAACCAGGCGCCTGGCGCTACACCTACAACGTCGACGGCGCGCCGACCGTGGACATCCGCAACACGCGAACCTCGCCGAACCAGACGCAGGTCCAGAGCCTGCTCGTCGTGCCTGGTGATTTTTCAGAGACACGCGACGTGCCGCACGGCGCCGTCGCCTCCGTGCACTACGTGGCCACCGCCCTGCGCAGCGCGCGACGCGAAATGTTCGTCTACACGCCCCCTGGGTACGAGAAGAGCACCGCGATCTACCCGGTGCTCTATCTGATCCACGGTGGCGGCGACACCGCGATTTCCTGGTCGACGGTCGGTCGCGCCAACGACATCGTCGACAATCTGATTGCCGAGAAGAAGGCGCTCCCGATGATCGTCGTCATGCCGTCCGGGTGGACGCCGTCGGGTGGGCAAGTGATGACCGCGGATGCGACGAAGGATCCCTTCAACGACGAGATGTTGAAGGACATCATTCCTTACATCGAGTCACACTATCGCACGCGTGGCACGCCAGAGACGCGTGCGCTTTCGGGATTGTCGATGGGCGGCATTCAGACCCTCAACGTTGGTCTGCACAACCTCGGCACGTTCCGCTACCTCGCCGTCATGAGCTCCGGTTGGACGACCGAGGAGGATCGGAACTGGTTCTATACCAACGAAGCGGGGAAGATTGCCAGCTACAACAAGGAACTGAAGCTGTTCTGGTGGGGCTGGGGAGAAACCGACATTGCTCGCGCCAACGGTCTTGCGGTGATCGACACCTTCAAGAAGCAGGGCGTCAGGATCGAGACGATGGAGACGCCAGGCGGTCACGAATGGGTGAACTGGCGGCTCTACCTGCACGAAGTGGCGCCGAAACTATTTCGGTAGGAAGTACGCTTGATGATCGGGCGAAACGAGCACCTCGAAGGAGGGCGACATGACGGCAAAAACGATCGGATTGATTGGTGCGGGCCACATCGGCAGCCAGCTCGCGCGACTGGCGGTGCGGCATGGATACGATGTTGTCGTGAGCAACTCGCGCGGACCGGAAACGTTGAAGGAGCTCGTGAGCGAACTGGGTTCGCGGGCTCGCGCGAGTACCGCTCTGGAAGCCGCCGAAGCGGGCGATATCGTGGTCGTCACGATTCCACTGAAGAACATCGGCGACCTGCCGCTGGCGCCGCTCGCGGGCAAGATCGTGATCGACACGAACAACTACTACCCGCAGCGCGACGGACAGATCGCCGAACTCGATGAGGAGAAGACGACGACTTCGGAGCTGCTGCAGCGGCACCTGCCGAAGTCGAAGGTCGTCAAGGCCTTCAATCACATCTACGCCGCGGAGCTGACCACCCACGGGCAGCCAGCGGGCACGCCGAATCGCCGTGCGCTGGCGATTGCCGGAAACGACGCGGAGGCCAAACGTGTCGTCACGCAACTGATCGACCAGTTCGGGTTCGATGTGGTCGATATCGGTCCGCTGAGCGACAGCTGGCGCATTCAGCGCGACACACCGGGATACGGCCCCCGCCGGACTGCGGAAGAACTGCGTCGCGATCTCGCGGCGGCGCAGCGGCCGGTACGCGCCTGAATCGAGAACGGCACTTCATGGCCGCCGCAGATCGTGGACGAAACCGGAGCCGTATACAGCCAGGCGCGAGCGTGGGGCGTTGAAGAAGATCGGATTCCTGTCATTCGGGCACTGGTCTGATGCGTATGGCTCGAAAGTACGGAGCGCCAGTGATTCGCTCCTGCAGTCGATCGAGCTCGCGGTGGCCGCCGAAGAACTCGGCGCGGACGGCGCCTACTTCCGCGTCCATCACTTCGCACGTCAGCTCGGCTCTCCGTTTCCGCTCCTTGCCGCCGTCGGTGCGCGCACGAAGCGGATCGAGATCGGCACGGCCGTCATCGACATGCGCTACGAGAATCCTCTGTACATGGCGGAGGACGCGGGCGCGGCGGACATCATTGCGGGCGGCCGCCTGCAACTGGGGATCAGTCGGGGCTCGCCGGAACAGGTGATCGACGGCTGGCGCTACTTCGGCTACGCGCCCGCCAACGGCGAGAGCGACGCGGACATGGCTCGTCGTCACGCGGAGGCGTTTCTCGAGGTACTCAAGGGCAACGGGTTCGCGAAGCCGAATCCGCGGCCGATGTTTCCCAACCCACCGGGATTGCTGCGCCTGGAGCCCCATGCGGAAGGGTTGCGCGAACGCATCTGGTGGGGATCCGGCTCGAACGCGACGTCGCGGTGGGCCGCGAAGCTGGGAATGAATCTCCAGAGCTCGACGCTGAAAGATGACGAGACCGGCGAGCCGCTGCACGTGCAGCAACGCAAGCAGATCGACGCGTATCGCGAGGCGTGGAAGGAAGCTGGACACCCTCGTGATCCGCGCGTCTCCGTCAGCCGCAGCATCTTTGCGCTCGTCGGGTGATCAGGACCATCCTCGGTTCTTGTAGCGAACGGCTCGGCACTCCCTCAGCTAATCACACCGAACGAACGTGCATGCAGCGATTGAGCCGCACTCTCGCGCCGCGCGATCTCGGTTCCTTTGCGGAATGCTTGTCCTCGTCCGGCACATCGATCCCGACTATCATCGCTCGCTGGAGTGCCCATGCGACCACCTGAACGACATCGACGCGACCGCATCGGTTGGCTGCGGGCGGCAGTCCTCGGCGCCAACGACGGGATCGTCTCGACCGCCAGCCTGGTTGTCGGGGTAGCAGCGGCAGCCGCGACGAGGCATCAGGTACTCGTGGCGGGCGTCGCGGGACTAGTAGCCGGAGCACTGTCGATGGCCGCTGGAGAGTATGTGTCCGTCAGCTCGCAGGCAGATACCGAGCAGGCGGACCTCGATCTCGAGCGTCGCGAGTTGGCCAGCGATCCCGAGGCGGAGGAAGACGAACTGACGGCGATCTACGTCGGCCGCGGGCTCGATCCGGACCTCGCCCGGACGGTCGCCCGTCAGCTCACCATGAAGGATGCGCTCGCCGCGCACGCCCGCGACGAGCTCGGCCTCACTGCGGAGTTCGCTGCGCGCCCCTTGCAAGCCGCGTTGGCGTCAGCCGCGACATTCGCCATTGGCGCAGGCGTTCCGGTGTTGAGCATCGTGTTGGCGCCCCCCGCGGCTCTGGCCATCGTAGTGTCGATCGTGTCGCTGTTGTGCCTCGTGGCGCTTGGCGCCGTCGCCGCGCGGGCTGGCGGCGCATCGATGGTGAGAGGCGCTGCGCGAGTGGCGCTCTGGGGCCTGCTGGCGATGGCCGCGACTGCCGGCGTCGGCGAGCTGTTCGGAACGACTGTCGGATGAGCCGCGTTTTCATTACGGGGAGTACCGACGGTCTGGGGCGTGCCGCTGCGCGCGCGTTGATCGACGACGGTCACCAGGTTGTTCTGCACGCACGATCGGAGGAGCGCACCTCGGCGTTCGGCGATCTCGCGCCACGCTCGGCGGGCGTCGTCATTGGCGATCTTGCCAGTGGGATCGAGACTCGACGCGTTGCCGACCAGGTGAACTCAATCGGCACGATGGATGCGGTCATCCACAATGCCGGCACATATTCCACGGCGGGACGGGCACCGACGCCCGAGGGGCACGCGACGATCCTGGCGGTCAACACCCTCGCGCCCTACCTACTGACGGCTCTGATCGAGCGCCCCGGCCGATTGATCTATCTCAGTAGCGGTATGCATCGCGGCGGTGTCGAGTCGCTGCGGGACATCGACTGGATCGAGCGCCGCTGGAATGCCACGCAGGCGTACTCAGACAGCAAGCTCTATGTGACCGCACTCGCCTTGGCGGTCGCGCGGTCCTGGCCCGGCGTGCTGAGCCATGCGGTCGATCCGGGTTGGGTCGCGACCAAGATGGGCGGTCCTGGCGCCCCGGACGATTTCGACAAGGGATATCTGACCCAAACGTGGCTTGCCGTCAGCGATGATCGTGCGGCGGCGGTCAGCGGCCGGTACTGGCATCACCGTCGCCCCCAGAGCCCCGCCAGCGCAGCATCCGACCCTGCGTTTCAAGACCAGCTCCTGGCCAGACTCGCCGAATTGACCGGCGTCTCGCTCTAATTACCGTTGCGGATCTAACTGAGATTCGCCGGCCCGACGCGGCAATCGCACGGCGATCGTGGTGTGATCGTTCGTCGATTCAGCCGCGACGGTGCCGCCATGGCCTTGCGCGATCTGCTGCACGATGTAGAGGCCCAACCCGAGGCCGTCCCGCCGTGTGTCCGATGCGCCCGGCATGAATGGATCGAACAAGTGCGGCAAGACATCACCTGGAATCTCCCCGCGGTTGGACACCTCGATGGCCAGGGTGTCGCCTTCGTCGGCCATGTTCACAATCACCGGATCGCGCCCGTGCGCCAGCGCATTGCCGAGGAGGTTCGCGATCACTTGAGCGATCCGGTCGCTGTCCCATTCCACCGCGAAGTCGCCCGATGCGTGTTCAACGCCGCACTGCACGTCACGCCCAGGATGCGTATCAGCGATTTCGTGCACTGTTTCGCAAATCAAGGTTCGGGCGTTGAAGGCTACCGGAATCACGGAAATGCCGCCGCCGAGACGTCCGCGCGCAAAATCGAGGAGGTCGGCAATCATGCGCTCCATCCGCTTCGCGGCATTGACGGTCCGCGTGGCCGCTTTGATGGTCGCGGCGTCGCGGCCGTCGGCCCGCGACAGTTGCCCGTGCTGCGTGAACAGGATCGTGTTCAGCGGGTCCCGCAAATCGTGCCCCAACATCGCGATGAACTGGTCGCGAACGCGGTCCCGCTCGACGGCATGTTGATCGACGGCTTCGCTGATCGCGCGGTCGATGGTTGCGTGCATCACGATGAGCGGCGTCATCTTCGCGCGGGCGTCTGCCGATAACCGGCCGCGCTCGGCATACATCTCGGTGATGACATGTCGAAGCAGCCGGTATTCGGCGACAACCTGCCGAAGATCGTAGCCGTCCTGAAAGCGCAGGATGGCATGTTGCTCCGGGAGATCCTCGAGCGGGCGAGCTCCCTCGTCGCGGCGGTCGATCGCGTCGGCG
>Ga0222622_10000240_pt1 | contig 19792 bp, 20 predicted proteins | sample PLM2_5_b1metaG_FD_177335 | JGI IMG/M metagenome (GOLD analysis project Ga0222622, IMG submission 177335) | Groundwater sediment microbial communities from an aquifer in East River, Colorado, USA - PLM2_5_b1 | ecosystem: Environmental > Terrestrial > Soil > Riparian zone | place: USA: East...
AGCAAACCCGCGCATCTGGCATTTCGCCACAGGCGATCGCGACGAGATCGATCGTTTCGCGTCGAGATTCGGCGTGTCCGTTCTGCGCGAAGGCAGCGGGCCGGAGAGCGTGACTCACAACCTGCGTACGGCCGTGATCGCCTCCGACGGCACACTGCGGGAGGTGTTGACCGGGAACGAGTGGACGCCCGCCGACCTGATTGATGCCGTGAGACGCGTGCATTGAGCCGGGCACACACGCCTCCGATTGGCGGGGTGGTACCGCCGCTATCGGCGTTCACCCCGCGCGAACGACGAATCATCCGCCGGTTGCGAACGCCAGCCGACGTTCAGCGTTTCCTCAACGCGCTTCCCTACAACACCGAGCCGCCGCCACAGGGCGCGACGCAGCGCACCTTTCGCGGCGTCGTCGAGCACAACTGCGCCCATTGTCTCGAAGCCGCGCTGTCAGCGGCGGTCATTCTCGAACAACATCGATTCCCCCCGCTGGTGATGTCGTTCGAATCGATCGACGAGCTCGATCACGTGATCTTTGTGTACCGAGAAAAAGGCCGATGGGGATCGGTGGCTCGCTCGCGCGACCCCGGTCTGCATGGACGCAAACCGGTCTTCGCCACACCGCGCGCCCTGGCACTGAGTTACGTCGATGCCTATATCGACTTCACCGGCCGCATCACGGGTTATGCAATCGCGGACCTGCGTGACGTCGGGAATTACGACTGGCGACTGTCGTCAGGCAATGTCTGGAAGGTGGAGCGCATGCTCCTCGACCTGCCGCACCGGCGGCTGCACACGTCGGACCAGCGAATCGATCGTCTGCGCCGACGGTATCGTGCCTACCGGGAACGATACGGCCGCAAACCGATCTACTACAAGCGGATGGATCGGTGGACGGAACTACCGCGGGAGTTTCTGTAAATGCTCACTGTGCAATGTTCAATGGTTTCTTCTCGGCGCGGGCGGTAGACCGCGCCACTGAGCCTTGAGCCTTGAGCCCTGAGCCCTGAGCCCTTTCATCAGTCCAAATCAAAGTCCCGTGTCGGTTTCGTGATCGGCTCGTTGTTGGCCTGCTTGAGCGCCTCTTCGAAACGTTTCGAGAGGGCATCGCCGCGGGTGCGTTCCGCCGCGACCGATTGCTGAAACAGATCCTCCCGCCGGCGCGCCTGTTCGTCGAGCAGGCGATGCGCGTCACTCAACTCCGGGATGTCGCCGCTCGGCGCCTCGACGTGCCGAACGATGCGGCGCAAGTTGACGTCCATCACCAGCGTCGCACGGCAGCACGGGCAGGTGGCTTCGAATTCAGATTTGAGGGGGGGCATCACTACATCCTTGTCCGGCCTGAGTCTTGAGCCTTGAGCCCTGAGCCTTGAGCCCTGAGCCTTGAGCCCTGAGCCCTGACTACCAACTAAACAATTTCTTCTTCTTTCCACTATCCAGCGTCAGATTGATTGGCTCGCCGTTGGCGTCGGTTGCCGTGACTTCGATTTTGACGACCGGACGCGATGGATCGTAATGCTGACCGAACGCTGTTTGAAACTGACTGAGCGGTGCGGCCATGCGACTGCCCGCGATGAGCGTCGGTGTGCCGCCGCGGAAGTGATCATTGACCGTCACGACGACATTGCGCCAATCGCGCGACGTCTGGTTCTGCACGCTGACGACGTTGTCGCCGACAGTGATCGGGCCGGGACGGGAGGAACACCCCGCCTCAAGCGCCACGACGAGCATCGCCACGCAACACAGCCGTCCAATCATCGGATTATGATAGCTCCATGTGCCCCGAGCGACCGTTCGGCAGCAGAGTTGCGGCCGAGAGCACGTTGGCCTGATGTTCTGGCTGTCGATTGCCGGCGGGGCCTTCCTCACCTGGCTACTCCTCGTCTTTCTCTTCACCCCGGGCATCAATTACCACCTGTCAGAGCGAACGTCCGTTCACGAACGGGACTTCCTCTACACGCTCCAGTCGACGTGTCAGGCTGCGCTTCATCACGGTAACGCCGTCACGGTGTTCACTAACGGCGTCGCCTTCTATCCGGCGATGCTGACGGCCATCGGGGAGGCGACGCGTTCGATCAACATGGAGCTGTACATCTTTCAGCCCGGACGGATCGCCGATCAATTCGTCGCCGAGCTCTCAGCGAAAGCACGGGCCGGCGTGACGGTGACGATTGTGGTGGATGCCATCGGCAGCCTGAGCCTGTGGGGCCGTCCGGTGCGGAAGCTGCGCCGCGCCGGGTGCCGCATCCAGTCGTATCAGCGGCTGCGCTGGTATTCGCTCGCGCGCTTGAACAATCGCACGCACCGCGAGCTCTTGATCATCGACGGGAAGGTCGCCTTCATTGGCGGCGCCGGCATTGCCGATTGGTGGGTCTATCCCTCCTTCAAACGGATGCGGTGGCACAAACCCTGGCGCGACACGATGGTGCGTATCGAAGGCCCCGTCGTCGCGGCCCTGCAGGGGGTTGCCGCCGAAAACTGGCTCGAATGTTGCGGAGAGATCCTCACGGGAGAAAAATATTTTCCGAGCCTGGGTCCGCTTGGCGAGACGACCGCCTTTGTGATCAAGAGCTCTCCCTCGGATCGCGCGACGGCGTCGCGCGTCACGTTCCAGACGCTGATGGAAGCGGCGGATCATTCGATCCACATCAGCACGCCGTACTTTCTGCCCGATCGATCGCTGCGTCGAGCGCTGATGGAAACGGCGCGCCGGGGCGTCAAGATTACCGTGGTGCTGCCGGGAAAAAAGACCGATCAGAAATGGGTCCGCCTCGCCAGCCGCCGGATGTGGGGGCGGCTGATGGAGGCGGGTCTTCGCGTTTTTGAGTACCGCGGCACGATGACCCACGCGAAGATCCTGATCGTCGACGAGTTGTGGTGCGTGCTGGGCACCACCAACATCGACAATCGATCGTTTGAACACAACGACGAGGTGAACGTCGCCATGCGCGATCGAAGCCTGGCGGCACGGTTGCTCGAGGACTATCAGCGAGACATGACGGACTCCGAGGAGATGACGTTGGAACGCTGGAAGCGGCGTGCGTTCTGGGAAAAGATCGTGGGTCCGTTCGTCTGGATCCTGGAGCGGCAACAGTGAACGATTCCAAGCCGGCGCGTCGCCACGTCGACGTCAGGATTGCGACCTACAACATCCACCGCTGCCGCGGCATGGATCGCCGGACGCAGCCGCTGCGAGTCGCCGAGGTCATTCGAGAGCTGAATGCGGACGTCATCGCGCTGCAGGAAGTGATCGGCGCCGGGCCCAACGGTGCCGGACAGGCGGAGGAAATAGGCGCAGCGGTTGGAATGGGCTGGGTGATGTCGTCGGTGCGCCACCTCCGGAGTCACCTCTTCGGCAACGTCGTCCTGAGCCGATTCCCGATCGTCCATCACAGTCAGTACGATCTCTCGTGGCGGACGTGCGAACCGCGCGCGTGCCAGCGCGCCGACCTCGACGTCGACGGCCACCCGCTGCATATTTACAACGTGCATCTCGGTACCGCGGTGCTCGAACGCCGGTATCAGGCGACGCGGCTCGCCGGGTTCGTTCATGACAAGCGGGTCGAGGGAACCAAGATCATCCTTGGAGACTTCAATGAGTGGATGCGCGGTCTCGCCACCAGCACCCTCAGCTCGCTCTTTCAGAGCATCGATATCTACGAGCACCTCAAACGGCGCCGCACCTACCCCGGCATCTTCCCCGTTCTCCACCTCGATCACATTTATTACGAAGGGCAGGTCGAGATCCGCGGACTCGAGCTCGCGCGCTCCCGCAAGGCACTGATGGCGTCGGATCATCTGCCGCTGGTCGCGAATCTCCGGATCAGGGCTTAGGGCTCAGGGCTTAGGGCTCAGGGCTCAAGGCTCAGGGCTCATGGCTCAGGGCTCAGGGCTCAGGGCTTAAGGAACATTCCCTCCACCCCGACCGTATTGACTCTCAGATACCAAAGTGATATCACATTGGTATCTGTTGCGAGGAGGTCGCACATCATGATTCGCGAACGCGAAAACGCGGCGATTCCGGGGCTCCCTGTCCTGCTGGGCGGCATCGGGCTGATCGGGCTGAGCATCTACCAGGTAATTCAAGGCGCAAAAGGTGCGTCGCCGTCGATGATCCTTGGCTGGATGCTCGTGCTCGTCGGCTCCATTGTGCTGCTCGCGGGGTTGTTCGTCGTCAATCCCAATGAGGGGAAGGTGCTGCAGTTTTTCGGCAGCTACGCGGGAACCGTGAAGCGGCCGGGCCTCCGCTGGGCAAACCCGTTCTATACGAAGAAGCGGATCTCCCAGCGCATCCGCAATTTTGAAAGCTCGCACCTGAAGGTCAACGACAACGAGGGCAATCCGATCGAGATCGCGGCCGTCGTCGTCTGGAAGGTCGTCGACACGGCCGAAGCGGTGTTCGAGGTGGACGACTACAACAACTACGTCAAGGTGCAGACCGAGGCGGCGCTGCGCAATCTTGCGACCAGCTACACCTATGATGCGCACGACGACGCGCAGATTTCTCTGCGCGGGCATACGGCGGCGGTCGCCGAGCACCTGAAGAACGAAATTCAGGATCGTCTGGCGCGCGCCGGGGTCGAGGTGATGGAGGCGCGCATCAGCCATCTGGCCTACGCGCCGGAGATCGCGCACGCGATGCTGCAGCGGCAACAGGCCGGAGCGATCATCGCCGCCCGTCAGCGCATCGTCGAGGGAGCGGTCGGCATGGTGGAGATGGCGCTCGAGATGCTTTCAAAGCGCGACATTGTCGCCCTCGATAACGAGCGGAAGGCCGCGATGGTGAGCAACCTCCTGGTCGTGCTCTGCGGCGATCGATCGACGCAGCCGATCGTCAATACCGGCACCATCTATCAGTGACGTCGTGGCAGATCGCAAACCGTTCCTGCTGCGAATCGACCGCGAAGTGCTCGATGCCGTTCAGCGCTGGGCAGACGACGACCTGCGCAGCCTGAACGGCCATATCGAATTTCTTCTGCGACGGGCGTTGAAGGATGGCGGGCGGGAACTGAGAGAGACGAAAAAAGAGCGGAAGGAAAAAGCTTAGGACTCTTCGTATTCGGTTTCTTCGGGGGGCAGCAGACGCGTCGAGGGACGAAGCGCTTCGCGGTGATCGAAGAGAGGAAGATCGCGCATGTGCTGCGCGAGCGGACAGCCGGGCCCCTTCTGGTCGAGCACCACTGTTACGGGACTTCCTTCGACCCCTTCACGAAAGCCGATGCGGCAACCGCACGCGAGCCGCGCGTGCGTGAATCCCTTTAACATCCTGCAGCGATCATACTACAGGAGCGCCTTGATCTCCTGATCGATTCGCTCCTTGGTCACCGGCCCGAAGTGGCGCCGGCTGATCGTGCCGTCGCGGCCGATGAAAAAAGTAATCGGCACTCCGACAATCGGTCCGTACGCCTCATCGAACTTGTCGTCCCACAGCAGCAGTGGGTAGTCCATCTTCTTCTTCGGCGCGTACTCACGGAGTGTTTCCGCGGGATCATCGAGCGAGAGGCCGAGCACGACGACGCCCTGGTCCTTGTACTTGGCGTACGCTTCGACCAACTCGGGGATCTCGAGCTCGCACGGGCCGCACCACGTCGCCCACACGTTGAGCAAAATCACTTTCCCTTTGTAATCGGCGAGTCGAACCTCGGCCCCGTTCATATCCTTGAAGACCAGATCGAGGTTGGCGGTGCCTTCCGACTTATGCGCCGCAGGGGCCGAGGCGGATGTCTTCGCCTTCGACTCGAGCTGCGCGGTATGAAGCATCAACGGCACGATCAGCAGCGCGAGTGCGCTGGCGGCGGCCGCGGCGGCAATCCATCGGCTCTTCATGGTCAGTTTCCAGTTTCCAGTTGTCAGTGTCCGGTGGTCGCGCTATCTCACGCTTGCGCGGACATAGCCGACCACCGGTTGCAGTTCAGTGGGACGCGCGCGCGCCAGCAGCACATAGGTGCGGTCCTGGCCTGACCAGATCACCGCCTCGTGGCCAAACTTTTCGACCATCTCCTGCTGCTGCGGAACGCCGCGAATGGTACGCGGCACGACGAACATCGAGAGCGGATGGCCGTGCCACTTGTACATGACATGCGCCACGCGCCCGCCGCTCATCGTGCAGCGCCGGACTCCGAGCAGCTCCAGGCCTGCCGAGGACGAGCTGCCGGGAACCGTGATCGCCCATCCCTGCTGTTGAATCCAGTCGTGCGCAGCGGTCGCCGCATCGGTGTGCTTGAGCCGCTCGGGTGCGAACTGAAAACAGGTGACGTGATCGATGGTGAGCTGCGCGGCCAGCGCCTCGACCCGATCGTTGATGCCGAGAATGAAGGCGCCGGCGATCGCGAGAATCAATGTCGCGGCGACCGAGATCGGGATCCAGGGGCGGCGGAGCACCCGGCTCATGGAAGACGGCGTCCGCGCGACCGGTCGGGCGTGCGCCGCGCAACGCGCGCGAAGGGCATTCGATGCATCCGCACGGAGCGATGGCCGGCACGCGGTGAGTGCGGCGCGGATCGTGCGCTGTTCGGCGACGCGCTCGCGGCACGGCGGACAGCGATCGATGTGCGACTCGACGGATACGCGTTCATGGGGGGTCATCACCCCGTCGGCGTAGGGCGCAAACAACGGATCGAGATCACGACACTTACTCATCGCGCCTCATACCACATCGGCTTTCTGCTTCCCGTCGGCCTGTCGTGTCACCGTGTCTGCTCCACTGCTTCGCAGTCGTCCCGCCTGCAGCCGCTCGTACAACGCGCGGCGTCCCCGGGAGATTCTCGACATGACCGTGCCGATCGGCACGGCTAACACCTCGGCAATCTCCGCGTACGTCAGTTCCTCGACGTCGCGAAGCCAGACCGCCTGCCGGAACGCGTCGGGCAGCGCGTCAAGCGCGGCCTGCAGGTCGACGTCCAGCGTCGCACGCGTCAGGAGTTCCTCCGGCGAATGCTCCGTCGCCGCGTTCGCCGGGGCCTGGTCTACATATTCGCTGTCGACGTCGATCGGGCTGCGCCCGTCGTGGCGCCGCATGTTCCGAAACGTATTATGGAGAATCGTGAACAGCCACGCCTTGAGGTTCGTGCCGCGCTGAAATTGCGCGGCGGAACGAAACGCCTTCAGGTAGGTGTCCTGGACCAGATCCTCCGCATCGGCCGGACGTCGAGTCAGCCTCAACGCCGTGCCATACAGGCTGTCGACGTGGCCGAGCGCCTCGGCAGCAAACGCATCATCCGCGCCTGCCGCGTCCCGCCGTTCGCTCTGCTTCGGCGAGGTCTCGCCGGAGCCTGCGGCGTAGGCGGACGCCGGAGCATCCCCGGCAGGCGGATCGGACGAGGTCGCGCGGCGGCGAAACACCATAGCGTCGAAACAAGCCGCCCGTTCAGGGGAAACACCGAACGGGAGCTGGTTTATTCCTTGTATTGTAAGTTCTTTCCGACTTCGTCCGAGCCCGTCCGGGCCCGACCGGCCGTTGACTCACCGGGCATTACTGCAGGTTGCTCTCCCTGCTGGTTGCGTTCCCGTGCGAACGCCCACCTCCGCGCCGTAAGGCGCGTGTATCGCGGCCGCGATTGTCCGTGGACGGGGACGTGGCGCGATGCCGCGAGATGACAACGCGAGGTCGGTGCGGGTCACCACGCGACGGTTTCTTGGGAGTTCGGTGCGAAGCACATCAGGTACATGGCTTGCTTCGGCCGGCCAAGGCGATCGTTTCGCAACGTGGCGGCCGCCGTCTACCGGGGACGTGAACGTTGCGACAACCGTCTCAGCTACAGTAACATCGGCGACGAGCAGTTGACGATCTACGTCGCCGCGTTCGCAGGAGCGGACGGGACGCCGCCTCCCTGCGCTTTCGAGGTGAAATATGCGTACGCGTACGCCGCGCGGCTCTGTCGCGCCAATGGCCCTGGCTCTCCTCGCGTTCTTTTTGTGCGGCCCTGTCGGGGAGGCGTTCGGCCAGACGCCGTACGTTCCGTACTTTGGCAAGAACCGGATCCGCTACAACGATTTCAAGTGGAACATCTATAAGACCGACCACTTCGAGATTTATTACTACCCGGAAATCGAGAAGCAGCTCGAACGGGTCACCTCATACGCCGAGAGCGCGTATCAGCAGGTCAGTTCAGATCTCAAACACGATCTCGCCTTCAAGGTCCCCCTCGTTCTCTACAAGACGGAAAGCGAGTTCCAGCAGCAGAACATCGAGCCGGGCGAGTTGCCGGAAGGCGTGCTGGCGTTCGCCGAGCCGTACCGCGATCGCATGGTGTTGCCGATCGATGAGCCCTCGGATGCGCTCTATCGACTGATCACCCACGAGCTGACGCATATTTTCGAGTTCGACATCATTCCGCGATCGTTGCTCCACCGGCAGCTTCCGCTGTGGGTCGATGAAGGTCTGTCGGACTACATGACCGGTTACTGGCAGCCGTTCGATCTGATGACCGTTCGCGACGCGGCGATTGCCGACATCATTCCTTCAATGAGTGATTTCGAAGGGGTGGCATTCGTCGACGGCCGTCTTCCCTACAACCTCGGACATGCCGCATTCGAGTTCATCGAATCGCGCTGGGGCAAGGAAGGGTTACGGCAGTTCCTCTTTGCGCTCCGCAAGGCGGTCATCGGCGGCGGGGAAAGCGCCTACGAAGAAGCGTTCCGGCTCAAACCGGAGGAGTTCGACGAGCAGTTCGACAAGTACTTGAAGGATCGATTCAAGCCGTTCCGCGACAAGGAGCGTCCCGCCGACTACGGCAAGGATCTCGCGCCGAAGCGCGGCAAGACCCCCTACTCCGTCGTCGTCTCGATCGAGCCATCGCCCTCTGGCGACCTCATGGCCGTTGCCGCCGGCAACCGTAAGGATCAGGAACTGGACGTCGTGTTGATGTCCACCAAGGATGGAAAGGTCATCCGCAACCTGACCAGCGGTTTCAATCAAAACCACGGGTTCGAGTACATCGCCACGCCAGGAGGCTTCCGCAACAATGCGGTGTCGTGGATGTCGTGGGCGCCCGCGGGAGACCGCATCGCCTACTTCGCGCGAACCGAGAAGAACAAAACGCTCATCATGCAGAACGTCGTCACGAAGAAGATCGAGACGCGGATTGAATTGAAGAGCGTGGATGGTCCGGAATCTCCCGACGTCAGCCCGGATGGGAAAGAGGTCGCCTTCGCCGGCATGCGCGGCGCCATCGCCGACATCTTCATCGTCAACCTCGAGACGAAAGAGATCCGCAACATCACCAACGATGCGTTTGGCGACTACGCTCCGACCTATGCGCCCGATGGCAAGTCGATCATCTATCTCGCTCGCGTGAGCGGGAACGACAAGCTGTTCCGCATCGATCTCGCCTCGGGCAAGAAAACCCAGATCACGTTCGGCACCCACGACGATGGCGGCGCACAGTTCATGGACGCCGACACGATTGTGTTCCCGTCGACGGCGACCGATCCGAACCAGCCGATCGATCCTGAAGTGGCCCGCAACGGCAACATCTACAACATCTGGACGCTGCACTTCGACAAGGACGGCAAGCCCGGCGAGCTGAAGCAGTATACGGACACCTTGACCGGCAACGTGTCGCCGATCATCCTGCGCGATCAGAAGCCCGCCAAGATCGCCTTCGTGACCTACTACAAGGGCGAGTACGGCATCCACACGTTGCCGCGCGAAGAACCGCTGCATACCGTCGCGTCGTCCGACTTCGGGTCGGCGGAAGCGGAACCGCTCGACTTTCAGCCGCCGCAGTCACACACGCTGGTGCCGTCCAATATTCACAAGAAGGGCACGTTCGAGAAACTGTTCCTCGAAGGCCGTCCGCCGGTGGCGCTCGGCGTCACCAGCGGAGGCGACGTGTTCGGCGGCACCGAGGTCACGTTCAGCGACGTGCTCGGAGACAAGCAGATCAGCCTGTTCGCGTCGTCGGTCTCGCAATACCGCACGATGAACTTCTCGTATGTGAATCTGTCGCGCCGGCTGCAGTATGCGGTGCAGGCGTATTCACAGACGCAGTTCTATTACGGGTACGATCCCGGCTTGCTCTACGGATCGGAATACGCCTTTGTCAGCCGCGACCAGGCGATCGCGACGCAGACCGCGCGCGGCGCCACGATTTTCGGCATTTACCCGGTGAACCGCTACAGCCGGCTCGAGCTGTCGGCTGGCATGTATAACTACAATCAGTCGTACAACGATCCGAATCTGCAACAGGTGGCTGACGAGTATCAGCAGCAGCAATACGGCCGCTCGCTCTTCAGCTCCGGCAGCTTCATGCCCTTCGGCGTGGCGTTGGTGCGTGAAACGACCGTCTTCCGCGAGTACGGCCCGCTGGCAGGGAACACCGTCAGGCTGGGCTACGAATATGCGCCGCCCGTGGGCAGCTTCCTCTCGCGACAGACGCTCGACGGCGACGCCCGCTACTACATGCGGGTTGCGACCAACGGCGTGCTCGCGTTCCGCGCCCGCGGATTCAAGAGCTCCGGAGACTTCCCCGGCTATCTGTACTTCGGCGGCAACTCCGAAATGCGCGGCTACGACTATCTCGAGTTCCTCGGAAACAAGGCGTTCTTCCTGAACGCAGAACTGCGCTTCCCGCTGATTGAAGCGGCGCTGACGCCGCTTGGTGTGATTGGCGGGGTGCGCGGCATCGTATACGCCGGGATGGGCGCGGCGGGCTACGAAGGCGTGCCGATGAACGTCTGGACGCACGACGACATCACGGTGACGCCACTCCTCGGGTTCCAGCCGAACTACGAAACGTTCACCTACGATCCGATTTATGGACCGCCGAAAACCATCGAAGGATTCAAGCTGGTCGATGGCCGGGCGTCCTATGGGCTCGGACTCGAAACATTCGCACTCGGGTTCCCGATCCACTTCGACTGGTCGTGGCGCACATTGATGAACAAGGACTACGAGGACTACGTGTTCGCCTACCAGGGTATCCAGGAAGGGGAATCCGGCAGCAAGTGGTTCAGGAAGCCGCGCTTTACCGTCTGGATCGGCTACGACTTTTAAACAAGTCGGGGTCAGACCCCCAAGGGTCTGACCCCGGGGTTTCAGTTTCAGGTTTTCGCCGTTTTGGGTTAGGGTAGTTTGAGCGCCCGAACGGCGAGAACCCGAGCTGATACCGACCGTGCCAGAGAAACGCCGCTGCAACGATATCGTCGGGCTTCTCGCGGACTTCGTCGAGCATCACCTGCCGCCTAAGGTGCACGCGGCCCTCGAACATCACCTGGCCGCGTGTCCGCGTTGCGTCGCGCAGCTGAAAACCTACCAATCGACGGTCTCGCTCCTCCACTCCATCAAAGAAGACGATCTGCCGCCCGAACTCCGGTGCACGTTGAAGGCGTTCGTCGATCGGAATTGCAAGAATTAGTTCCCGTTCACGTATCGATGTCCGAGACTCCTCCCGCCAGACGGCCAGCCGACTCGATGAGTGAAATGGTGCAGGTCGTTCTGCCCAATGATGCGAATCCTCTGGGGTTCATCCTGGGCGGGACAGTGATGCATCTCATCGACATCGCGGGAGCGATTGCGGCGCATCGGCACACCCGCACCCTGCTGGTCACCGCGGCGGTTGACGGCCTGCAATTTCTCCATTCGATCCGTGTTGGCGACTTGATCATTCTGAAGGCACGCGTGACGGCGGCGTGGACGACGTCGCTCGAGGTGGAGGTCGAGGTGTTTTCGGAGGAGACGCTCACCGGGCGGCGGCAGCTCACGAGCCTTGCCTACCTGACCTTCGTCGCCGTCGATCGCGAGAGCCACCGACTGCCAATTCCTCGCCTGATCCTCGAAACCGACGATGACCGAAGACGCGCGGCGGAGGCGGAAGTGCGCCGCAGCGCGCGGCTCAAAGCGAGACAAGCGCTCGAACAGCGCCGGGCGAGTCCAGCCGATCGATGAACGAGCCGTCGGCAAACCCGTTGCGCCGCACGTCGTACGTCATCTCCACTCTCGCGGTCCTCTTAGCCGCCCTTGCCATCGCCAGCCTGTTGTCCGGCGGCTTTTCACTGCGTGTGTTTGGCTTGCGAGTGTCCAGCCACGGTGTGCTGCGACCGGCACTGTTTGCGCTGCTGTGCCTGGCCGCCGCGTACCACTGGATGCCCGTGTGGCAAAGAGGGATCGTCTCGACGTACGCCCCTCGGGTGCTGCGGCGATTGACGCCGTGGGTAGCGGCGGCGGCAGCGGCGGGCGTCCTCGCGTTGTGTTGGGTATACGGCACGCGCGCAGCAGGCGGCTCGGACAGCTACGGGTATGTGAGCCAGGCGCGCCTCTGGCTCGGCGGCGACCTTCACGTCCACCAGGACTTCGCGGCGCTCGTCCCGTGGCCAAATGCCGACTGGAGCTTTACGCCGCTCGGGTATCGCCCTGCGGCCAACCACACAGTCGTGCCGACGTATGCGCCGGGCTTGCCGCTCCTGATGGCGATATTCATGACCGTGCTTGGCAACTGCGGCGCCTTCCTGATCACGCCGCTGGCAGGGGCCGTGCTGGTCCTCTCGACCTTCGCGCTCGGAGTGCAGGTCTCGGGTCGTGCGACCGGCGCGCTCGCGGCACTGTTGACCGCCAGCAGTCCAACGATTCTGCTGATGACGCTGTGGCCGATGAGCGATGTGCCGGCGGCCGCATTCTGGACCCTGTCACTCGTGTTGGCCTGGCGCAAGCGGCGGTATGCCTCCGCCGCCCTATCGGGGATCGCGGCCGGCCTCGCGATTTTGATCCGGCCGAATCTCGCTCCGTTGATCGTCTTCCCTGCAGTGCTGTTGATGTGGGATCCGGGCTCGCGGACGATGGCCCGCATGCGGCGTCTCGTCGTGTTTGCGCTTGCGTGTGTGCCGTTTGTCGCACTCGTCGCCTTCGTCAATCACGATCTGTATGGATCGTTTTTCATGTCCGGGTACGGCGACGCCTCCTCGATTTACGCATGGCGGAATCTCCGGCCGAATCTCGCGCGCTACCCGCGGTGGCTGTGGGAAACGCAAGGGGCGTACGTGTTCGTGTTCCTGCTGACCGTCTTGCTTCCGCCCGGGCCAAGGCCGGAGAGCCGGAACCTGCGCTGGATCCTGCTCGCCTACATCGCGGGCGTGTTCGGCTGCTATCTGTTTTACGTACCGTTCGACGACTGGTGGTATCTGCGATTCGTAATTCCGGCCATGCCGGCGATGTTCGTGTTGAGCATGGACGCGATCTGGCACGCGGGCGCACGCTTCGGTCCGGCCGTGCAAACCGCCGTTGCGGTTGTGTTCACCACGTTGAGTCTGAGCCACGCGATTGCGTATGCGCAACTGCATTCGATCGTCGAGATCGGCGAGGGAGAACAGAAATACGCGGACGTCGGCCGATACCTCGCGCGCGAGGCGCCGACAGGAACCGTCGTCATCTCCGGCCTGCACAGCGGGAGTATCCGTTTGTACTCGCGACTGAGGACGCTGCGGGTCGACTCGCTCGATAGCGCATGGCTGGATCGCGCGATCGATTACCTGAAATCAACAGGTCCGAGCCCGTACCTGGTACTCGAGGAGTCGGAGGTCAGAAATTTTCGGGAGCGCTTCGCGGGCCAGCAGGCCGTCGCGCTGGTGGATCGGCCTGCGCTGGCCGTCCACTCGCGCCACGTGTATGTGTTCAGCAGCGATTCACGCGGCGCGTCTGACTCGCCGCAAACCATCCCACACACAAAGGGGTGTGAATAACTTTATTTCTGAAAGTACTGCGCGTTCACCGGAATGTAGTTCTTCCACTTCTCGGGTGTCTCGTCGAGGGCAAAGATCGCCTCGACCGGGCATGCCGGAACGCACGCGCCGCAGTCGATGCACTCGTCCGGATGGATGTAGAGCATTTCGGCGGTCGCAAAGTCGGGCTCGTCTTTCCGCGGGTGGATGCAGTCCACCGGACACACATCGACACATGCGGAGTCCTTGGTGCCGATGCACGGCTCACAGATGATGTAGGCCACTGTCGGTGTCTCCTCCTCAACCTCTCCCTCTGTGGAACATCGTCCACCGAGTAAACTCTGGTTATATACGCAGCACACGGATCAATCAAGATCCGGCGCCATTGACGCGTCCTATTGGATGCTGATACGTCCGGCAAACCCGTCGTCGTATCCGTGGTAGTGGGTGATCGCCGATTCCGGATAACTCCAGCAGTAATATCCTTCGCCGTTATCGAAATCGACCAGCCACAGTCCCTTGGCTTCGAGGCCCAAGGAACGCACTTCCTCGGCCCAGCCGTTCACCACATCACGCAAGGCCTCGGACAAGAGTGAGTGTTCGGGATTGTCGTCGGCGAGCCCGCGCAACTGTTCTGCGAGTGCCTCCGCCCGGCGTACCGCATCGGCGGTCAGGTGCTTGACCTGCGGCAGAAGCTCGGATGCCTGAGCCAGGGTAAAGATCTGATCGGAATCTGAAGTCGTGGCCATCCCGACGATTATAATTGCATCTATTCGGGTCTCACAGTCTGCGCCGTCGAGTGTAGGAGGCCCATCTCCTTCTCGTCCGGCCTTGACGTGCCGTTTCTTGGCAATTGTGCCCAGGTGTTGAACTCCCACGCGGCCCGCTCGTTGCTGCTGCTCGCCGTGCTGATCGCCGCGCCTCCGCGCGGGGCACGCGCGCAGGCGCTGCCCGAAGGACCGGTTCAGGCCTTCGACGGCAAGGTGGCGCTCGGCGCGGAAGTGATTGCCACTGGAGGCAATGCCGACGACGTCGCGTTTTTCAACTACACCGACTACGAACACAACGCACTCCGGATGTTCCGTATGGGCGTCTCGGGCGTGTATCGCCCTGCGACATGGCTGTCGTTTGTCGGCGAGCTACGGTCGGAGGATTTGGAGTCGCCCACACCGTATGCCGCCTACGTGCGCGTGCGGCCATGGCGTCATCGGTTCTTCGACATTCAGGCCGGCAGGATCCCCCCGGTATTCGGATCGTTTGGGCGGCGGCAGTATGAGACCGGAAATCCGGTGATCGGTTATCCGCTCGCCTACCAGTACCTCACGTCGCTCCGACCCGATGCCATTCCGGCCACAGCCGACGATGTGCTGCGAATGCGCTCGCGGGGGTGGCGTTCGAGCTTTCCCATTGGGGCGGCGCTTCCGGGACCAGGCATTCCCCTGATCAGCGGTTTTCAGTGGGACACGGGGGTCGAAATGACCTGGAAGGCGGGGATGGTGGAACTCGCCGGATCGGTGACCAACGGCACACTTTCCAATCCGCGTTTTACCGACGACAACGACGGCAAACAACTCGCGGCTCGGGTCGGCGTCACGCCTGCCGTCGGGCTGATTCTCGGCGCGTCGGCGGCGCGCGGCGCCTGGTTGTCGCGAACCGTCGCGCCCGACTCCCAGCCGGCGCAGGAATCGTTTGGCGCCGACGCCGAGTATTCCCGCGACCACTGGATTGTGCGATGGGAGCTCGTCTGGAGCCGCTGGGGGTTTCCGCACCCGCTATTACCGTCCGACACCAACACGCTCGACGCTGTTGGCACCTGGGTCGAAGGCCGCTATCGCGTGAGCCCGCGCATCTTCCTCGCGGGCCGCGCCGATCATCTCGGCTTCTCGACGCTGTACGGCGCGACGATCGGCCAATCCGGTCTGCCATGGGACGCCCCGGTTCGCCGCGTCGAAGGATCAATCGGCTATTACGTGCAGCGCAACGTTGTCGTGCGAACGAGCGTGCAGGGCAACTGGCGTGATGCCGGCCGCGATCGCAATCGCACCTATCTCTCCGGCCAGCTCGTGTACTGGTTCTGATGGCCAGACGCTATTCGTTTTTGGTGATCGCGGCGCTGATTGCAATAGCGATCGTCCGTCTCGACGCGCGCCGCGCGCCGACCTCGACACCGCGGGCAAACGGGATCATCCGCGGACGCGTCGAGCTGCGGCAGTCTTCGACGGAGGCGGCACCGCGGGTCAGCGTCGCCGACCTCGGCATGGGCAGCATGCACGAGCCACCCGATCGCCGCAGCGTGGTCTACCTCGATCCGGCGCCCCGGGCCGCGTTCGATACGCGGGAGGAGCCGCGACCCCGGCTGGATCAACGCAACGAAACGTTCGTGCCGCACGTGCTGCCGATCGTCGCCGGCACCACGGTTGATTTCCCCAACAACGATCAGACCTATCACAATGTCTTCTCGCTCTCGAAGACGAAGACGTTCGATCTCGGCCGGTATGCGGTCGGCCGCTCGAAGTCCGTCCGGTTCGATCGGCCAGGGATCGTGCGGGTGTTCTGCGACATCCATTCCCATATGAGCGCGTTCATTCTGGTGTTCGCGCATCGCTACTTTGCGCTGTCGGAGAGTGACGGCACGTATCGGCTGGAAAACGTTCCGCCGGGCACCTACACCGTCGTGGCGTGGAATGAATCTGCGCCGCTCGAATCCCGGCGCGTGGTCGTGCCGGACGCCGGGGGCGAAGTCGAAGTGAATTTCGCGCTCGGCCGGCGATGAAGATCTTTTCCTCGCTCACCAACCGAATCTTTCTCGCCAGCGCGGCGCTCACCGTGGTCGCGATTGCCATCGCCGTGTACCGCGTCAACGTGGCAGTCACCGCCCAGGCGGAGAACGAACTCCGCCGCGGGATCGACGAAGCGGGAAAGCTGCTCGAAGAGTACCGGACGACGCTCTTCGAACACTACGCCCGCGAAGGCCGGCTCGTCGCCGACCTGTCGAACATGAAGGCGGCCATGTACGAGCGGGATCGACCGACGGTCGAGCCGATCGCCGAACGCTATCAGCGCCAGATTGGATGCGATCTGCTGCTGGTGACCGACCCATCCGGTGCGGTGCTGGCCGAAAGCGGCCGCCTCACGACCGACAACGCGGCGTCGCTCCTGCACGACGCAGTCGCAGATGCGCGTCATGGAAAAGAGACCGTGTCGCTGTGGCCGCACACCGGCGGCGTGATTCAAGTTGTGACGGTGCCCAGCTTTACCGGCCCAGAGTTTTTTGGAACCGTCAGCATTGGGTTCAGCCTGGACGCGGAAACGGCACAGCGATTCAAGCGTCTGACCAACAGCGAAATCGTCTTCGCGGTGAATCGTCACGTTGAAGCGTCGACACTTCCGGATCAATTCGGCCTGCAACTGGAGACACTCGCCAGAACCGATGGGCTCCAGGTGATCCGCCTGGGCCAGGACGAGTACGTCGCGGTGAGCCGCGTGCTGCCGCTCCAGCCGCTCGACCAACGTGCAGCGCCCGCGAAGGGTCCACTGGCGACGGCGCTGATCTTGAGATCGCGCACCGAACGGCTTCGATTTCTGAATGCCGTGCACCGTGAGCTGGCGGTAACGGCGTTTCTCGCCGTCATGGCGGCGACGCTGGTCAGCTACGCCGTCGCGCGCACGGTGACCAGACCGCTCGACGCAATTACCGCGACCATGCGAGAGATGGCCGCTACCGGCGACCTGACCAGAAAGATCGCGCTGTCACCCAGCGCGCGGTGGGAGGATGAAGACGCCCGCCTGCTGGCGAATACGTTTAATACGATGACCGACTCGATCGCGCGTTTTCAGCGCGAGGCAGCGCAGCGCGAGCGGCTGTCGTCGCTCGGCCGCCTCTCTACCGTCGTCGCGCACGAGATCCGGAATCCGTTGATGATCATTCGCACCGCCCTGCGCACGTTGAAACAGGGGACCGGACATGCCCCGGAAATTGACGGCGCCATTGCGGATATCGGTGAAGAAGTGACGCGGCTCAATCGCATTGTCAGCGAAGTGCTCGACTTCGCCCGCCCGATCAAGTTCGACCTGGCGCCGGTGGATGTGAACGCGCTGTGCGAGGACGCGGTGCGGGCGGTGAGCAGCGAAGAACCGCGCGTGCCCACCCACCTCGATCTCGAGAGGCCGCTCGACTCGATCGTGACCGATGGCGAACGCGTGCGGCTCGCGCTCGTCAACATTCTCACCAACGCTCGTCACGCCGTGCTCGCCCGTTCGGAGCCGGTCCCTCAGCCGCCGCGAGCAATCGAGGTGCTTACCAGAAACACCAACCCGGGCCGTGTGTCGATCCAGGTTCGTGACCAGGGCGTCGGCATCGCCGCGGACGACCTCACGCGTATCTTCGATCCATTCTTTACGACCCGGCGCACCGGCACCGGACTGGGCCTCGCCATTACCCGCCGCATCATCGAGGGTCTTGGAGGTACCATTACCGTGACGAGTCGTGTCGGCAAGGGAACTGATGTCCGGATCGAACTGCCGGTCACCGCGTAGCGCGTCGGAATCTAAATGAGTGGATCCATTCTCCTCGTAGACGACGAAACGAAAATTTTGAATGCCCTGGCCTCGGCCCTGCGAAAAGAAGGACACGAGGTCGTTGCGACAGGGAGCGCCCGCGAGGCGCAGCGGCTCCTCGGGCAGCGCCTGTTCGACGTGCTGGTCGTCGACAACCTGATGCCGGAGCTGACCGGCACCGACCTGATTCGTGAGCTGGTCTCCACGACAGCCGTCGGCGATCGTCCGCAGATCCTGATGATGACCGCCCACGCCACCGTCGAGAGCGCCATCGAGGCGATGAAACTGGGAGCGCTCGACTACCTGCAGAAGCCATTCGAAGTGGACGAACTGCTGGTGGTGGTGAATCGCGCGCTCGAACATCAGCGGCTCAGCACTGAACACCGCTATCTAATCAGCGAGCGCGACGCCGAGTTCAATCACTACGGCATCGTCGGACGCAGCCGCCGTATGCAGGAGGTCATCAACACCGCCCAGCTGGTCGCGAAATCGAAGAGCACGATTCTGATCACCGGAGAAACGGGGACCGGGAAGGAAATGGTCGCGCGCGCGGTTCACTTTCACAGTGCCCAGCGCGAAATGCCGCTCATCAAGGTGAACTGCGCGGCGATTCCGGAGACGCTCCTCGAGTCGGAGCTGTTCGGACACGTACGGGGCGCGTTCACCGGGGCGACGACCAACAAGAAGGGAAAGTTCGCCCTCGCCGACGGCGGGACGATCTTTCTGGACGAAATCGGCACGATGAGTCCGGCGCTGCAGGCAAAGCTGCTGCGCGTCCTGCAGGAGCGGGAATTCGAACCGCTCGGGTCGGAGCGAACCCAGCGGGTCGACCTGCGCGTCATTGCCGCCACCAATCGCGATCTGCGGCAGATGGTGTCCGACGGCCGGTTCCAGGAAGATCTCTACTATCGGCTGAACGTCATCCCGATCCACATTCCGCCATTGCGAGAGCGTCGTGAGGATATTGCGGTGCTCGTCGATCACTTCATTGCGAAGCACGCGCAGCGCGCCGGCAAGCGAATCGATGGGATGGAGCCGGGCGTGCTCGATGCGCTTCAGGCTTCGGACTGGCCCGGGAATGTCCGTGAACTCGAGAACACTGTAGAACGGGCCGTCGTGCTCTCACCGTCCCCCATCATCGGTCCTGACGTCGTCCGCATCGTCGGGGTGAACACCACCACGCCCGCCAGCCTCCCGTCGTTGAACCTGCGCCAGAATCTTGATTGGGCCGAGCGCGAAACAGTCAGGCGCGCGCTCAGCAGCTCCGGAGGCGTCAAGAAGGACGCCGCCGAGGTGATGGGCATCAGCCAGAGAGCCTTGAGCTATTACCTGGCGAAGCATCGGGTTGAATAAAGCTTCCAGCTCCCAGCTTCCAGCTCCCAGCTTCCAGCTCCCAGCTTCCAGCTTCCAGCTTCCAGTCGGATCGCGGATCCCGCCTCGCGGATCCCGGTGTCAGACCGATTACGCCTCTGGTAACGGCTTACGACGCGGGTAAGCATCACTGCGCTAAGTGGTGGTTTTTGCTGGAGTTCCGAGAAAATTGGCGGCATCAGCTTTGCGACCGATGGTGGGTACGATGACGTGT
>Ga0222622_10000245_pt1 | contig 19577 bp, 15 predicted proteins | sample PLM2_5_b1metaG_FD_177335 | JGI IMG/M metagenome (GOLD analysis project Ga0222622, IMG submission 177335) | Groundwater sediment microbial communities from an aquifer in East River, Colorado, USA - PLM2_5_b1 | ecosystem: Environmental > Terrestrial > Soil > Riparian zone | place: USA: East...
GCCAACGACCTTCGGAATTAGTTTCACCTTACTTTGTTCGTTGGCTGGATCCTCTCGCTCGGGCGAAAAAGCCAGATGAAAATCTACGCCGGCCTTCATTCCGGAGCCTGCCTCAAGGACCGACCGTAAATCCTCATCTGTTGTGCCGGGATAAGTTGTCGATTCGAGCACCACTAACGCCCCTCGAGAAAGATATGGCGCTATCGCCTGGCCGGTTTCGAGAACGAATGAAATGTCTGGTTCTCGATTCTTACTCAAAGGCGTCGGCACACAAATGATCACCGCTTCAACTTCTCGGACCCGACTGAAGTCGGTGGCAGCGCAGAGTCTCTTTTGTCTTACGACTTCAGCGATGGTTTCGGACTCAATGTGCTTGATGTAGCTGCGTCCCTTGTTAACCAGATCCACTTTGCGGACATCAATGTCCAGACCGAGAACGTTCACATTCGCGCGCGCAAACTGGATTGCCAGCGGCAACCCAACATAGCCAAGGCCAACAATAGCTATCTTCATTGCCGGGTGTTAGCGGGATGTTGAGAGATTTCCACCATCGCTTTAGTCTGTGGTGACGCCGGCGGATAAAAAAGAAATCTGGCGTAAAGGTAAGCAATACTCTCGCCAAGTACTTCTCGGACGCCGTCGCTATAACGCCACCAATGTTTGGGATTATAATCGGGGTTGGGAACTGCGATAATGCCCACGGGAACGTGTCGACCAAATACCTTCTGGTATAAGAATTGCGTTCGACGCGCATGTAGACTTTCAGTGACAACATCGATCCCAGACACGGTCATATTGTGATCGCGAAACCAGTTCCGCAGCGCAACCGCTGATCCATAGGTTCTGTCCCGGTCCATCACGCGGGAAGGAACCATCTGCACGGACTCATTTGTCAGACCGTATTTCTTCAAGAGATCTGCCCCGACACTGGCTGAAGTTTGGTAATCATTAACGTATCCCCCGTTTCCCTCAACGGGTCCACCTGTGGTAAAAATCCGCTCATAATGATTGTTTTGGAATTCGTTCGAAGCCGCCCGGATCGCGTATTCATGTATCCATCCTTCGACCACGAGAACGCTCGCGTTCACGCGGTGCGTGGTCGCTAGAAACGGGTAGATATGAGACAAACACAGATAGAAAGCCAGGAATATCGCTACAAGAACACTCAACCATCCTGACCATGACAATCCCCAACGTTCCCTCCGTGTAACAAGTCCCCGGATCACACTCAATGAGGCGTGACCGCCAACGCGCCGAGTTGCGCCATGACTGCATCCATTACCTGTTCAACGCTGATAGCTGCAGTCGCGCTTCGATCGTAATCACGCTTGTAAAAGAACTTTTCGAGAAGAGGCGACACAATCTTTTCTTGTAATCCATAGCCGTATATTTCCCATGGACTGGTACAGGTAAAGATGGAGACGCATCGCACGCCGCTGCCCAGGGCCAGGTGCATGGGCAAGCTATCGCCAGAGACCAGACAACGGTGACCCTGCACATCGGCGAGATGTTCCAGTAGCGTGGGTCGGTTCTGCAGCACGTTCACTGTCAGGCCCGCTGACTCCAGTTCGTTCTTTAACTTTTCGTAATAGGCCCATTTCTTCATTGGCCAGACTGCGCCAGCAGTGGGCGAAATGGCCACGTGGCCTTGTAATCCGGTCGGCTTCGATGACGGCAGATAATACCGTTCACCGCCAAAGGCAAGACCGAGACCAGCGAAGATCAACTCCTGATAAGTGCGCCGGTTTAAGAGCTTGAGCCGATCTGCTTCCTCCCGTCCGTAGGCGCTGATCAAGCTCAAGTCGAACCAGTCACGCGAATCTAAAGTATAAGCGAGTTTGTCGTTTCCCTGTAAATGGGCACCGAAGAGTTGCTCAAACTTCAGTTCCTTTAAAAACCGGCTCGTCTCCAGATCATCCTCGAGATTAATCACAAGATCGTAGGCAATATCGCTGATGCGCCTGCGATCCTCCCAAGAGACACAACGCACTGGCCGATCGATTCCTTCCAGCAGCGACAGGTTGCCTGCCGCGGTAACCCAGCTAACCGGTCCATCCAATTGTCTCAATAACGGCGTTGTCCGAACGACATCGCCAGTCGCACCAAGCTTGATAATCAACACGCTCATTTGATTGTCAGTTCTTATTTTACTTTGCTCCTGCTGTTCCTCCAAGGAACGCTGACTAAACAAAACGAAATAGTTAGAAACAAAAGCTCTCCGGGTCTTTAACGATCTCCTTAACTGGGTAACTTGCTGCGCTCGAGGGAATACATCATCCTATCATACGTTTTCAACGCGGAAAACTTGACCCAATTGTAGGCTGACTGCGTTTGCATCGCAGTCGTAAAGCCGAAGAGTTTTTCAATCCAGATGTACTTCCACGCTGCCCTGGGAAGCGATAACCGTCCTCCCAGGCTATCGGCAAGTTGTTGTGCTTGTTCTATCAGGTCAGGACGACTTGGATAAAAATGGTGGAGCCAGGTTTGCAAATAGCCGAGACACGCTGCTCGGGTCCGTTCGCTGTCTTCGAGTGAAAGCAGATAGTGAACATGGAGTTTTAAGGAGATAAGTAAGGAATCCAGTTTCTTGTTAGATCCTCCAATATGGCTGATGGACTTGGATCCGACATCGCGGTAGTACGATTTCGCGTCTGGCACAAACTGAACGCCATCTGACGCCAGAATTACCCGGCAAAAATACTCTCCATCATTATCCCGAAATAATCGGCGATCCCACGGCCCGGCAGCTTCGGTGAGGGCGCGGCTTACGAGCCAATTGTCCGTCTGCATGTGCAGATTGTTAGCCATCTTTCTGGTTAGCCACTCGACAGGTGAGAGGTCGTGCCATAGAAGCGTTGGGATAAACCGCGCCTTGCTTGGTCGATAAATGAAGTATGCCCACGCCCCGGAGAGCAGGGTTCGGTGACTCAAACCATTTTTAATTTTCTGCACCTGACTTTCGATCTTGCGAGGATCGAGAATATCATCGGCGTCCAGCCATTGAATGTAATCTCCCTGAGCCAGAGAGAAGGCAGTATTTCGCGCCACCGCTGCGCCTTGATTCGGCTGTGTTACGACCCGAACTTCATTCGACTCAAATTGTTGCGCAGTTGCGAGAGTCTTATCAGTAGAACCGTCATCAATAACAATGATCTCTTTATGGCGCCAAGTCTGCCCGATTGCCGACTTAATCGAATCGCCAATCCAGGCTTCGGCGTTATGAGCCGGAATCAGGACAGAGACAAGCGGTTCCATACTAACTCCTTTTTGGAATCACCAACCATTGAACCAAGATTACCACGTCGCAGGTGGTTAGCCGCCGCTACTGCCCCGAGTCAAGGTGCGACTAGACTCCAGCCGGAGCTGACCGTTGGACCTAAGACACCGCTGACGTAGACGTTGTTGTTCAGATACCAGACCGCCGTTTGGCGCGTTGCGCCGTTGTAAACGACATAATCGGGTCTGCCATCACCGTTAAAGTCGGCTGTGGCCACCAATGCCCAACCGCTGGGGATTGTCGGTGCCCAGGCGGCGCCTACAAGCGTTAATCCCGATAAATAACCGATAGCTGTGTAGCCCGTGCTGGGATGGAACAAGACATAATCCGGGTGGCCGTTGCGATCGAAATCCGCTACACCCACCAGTGTCCAGCCGCCCGGAAGCGTTGGGCCAAAACCACCGCCGATGTAAATGTTGTTGTTCAAATACCAAACTGCTGTTTGATGCGTGCTTGGGTTGTAAAGCACGTAATCGGGTTTGTTATCGCCATTAAAATCGGCGGCGCCCACTAATTCCCATCCATTGGGAAGGGCCGGCCCGTAAGCGCCCGTGATATATGTCGGCCCCGACAAATACCAAAGTGCCGTTTGATTCGTGTTGGGAGCGAAGAGCGCATAATCCGAACGGCTGTCGCGATTGAAATCCGCGAGCCCCCTCAGTGTCCAACCGGGTACGAGAGTGGGACCGTAGGCCCCGCCGACATAAACGTTGTTGTTCAGATACCAGATCGCCGTTTGACGCGTGTTAGCGTTCTGAACCACATAGTCCGGGTGACCGTCGCCGTTAAAATCGCGTACTACCGCTTTGCCCGCGCCTGCTGCCGCTCCCCTTAGGGGATGTGGATAGGTGAACTTCTGATAGCCGGGTTTGGCGCCGATGATGTAATCGCGTCCCGCCTGCACGTAATTCGCCACGTCCTGGTTGCCGCCACATTGGTCCTCAGTATCCTCGGCCAAACCCACTGAGTTCCCGGCTGTCCCGCTGTTATTCCAGATGTAAACAGGTTCTTGATAGGTGTAGTAGCTAAAATTTTCTCCCGCATAGGGGCCACACTGCGAGGTGTATTGATGAAAGGCGGCGCCTGGTCCGTAGCCTTGTCCCACCTGATGCGGAGCTGGATATTGCGCCCAGCAACAGTAAGGGCCGCTGTTCCGGCGTGTGTTCAGCACGCTAAAACGAATGTTGCCTTTTTGACCGGAGCACGTGGAAGTAATCCTGGGCAAAATGTTATCAGTGATTACACCAGTCCCGCCGCGCACCCACAAGAACCACTGAAGATCCAGTTCGGTGTTACAATCGGCGAAAGAATCAAATACCAGTTCATTGTTGTAGAGCTCGAAGTGGCGGACGCCGATGGTACTGGTATCGGCGCCGTGAGTGCCTTGTGTACAATTATCAAGCAGGTTGTGGCGAAACACGACGCGGCTGTTGTTATCGAAATCGAAAGTCGTGAGGTAGCCATGAAAATCGCAATCTTCCACGTAAAGATTCGTAGCTCCGTTTACGTCTGCCACCCCCATTGTCGAGTTCGTTGACCATGACGTGTCTCCTTCAAAGGCAACCTGAATCGCCTCCGCCTGTTGCGACCAGGTATCGTCGAACGAACAATTCCAGATTATCACTTGATTCGTCGCGGCAAAGATTGCACCGGAGGGACTGCCTCCGCCCGTTTCAAACCAGCAGTCGTGAATGAGCGTTTTCGGGCCCGTCCAGCCTCCGTAAACGCCAGTCGCCGCGGAAACCGACGACGCACCGTGAAAAAACCTGATACCGGACAGTTCGGCAGAACCTGCTGCGGTCTGCTGGATCCGGAGTAGCGGCGAACTTCCGTTGTCTCCCGGATGCCCGTTGTTGTACGCGTTAAGGATGGTGGTCTGCGGCTGTTTGGCAATCCACCAAAACTGATACGTGCCACTGCCGCCAGCTTGGGTAATGTTCATTACCAGTGTAGTCCCGGAATAACTTGTCACCGTTCCCTGCATCCAGTAACCGCGAGCATTGGCGGTCGGGTGGCCAGGAGAATTGGGCATCTTCCCGATAACTAAAACTTGCCCGGGACTGATCGGCAGGCCGCCTCGAGTCGTGACAAACGTCTTTGTCCCCGTCCCAATAGCGATGGCAGATTTCGTGTCACCGATGATGCGCCCGGCACCGGCGCCTCGCAACTTGATCGCCTTTGAGATCGTTACAGGCGTCGACCATGTAAATTGGCCGGATGGTAGCGCGATCGTGTCGCCAGCCTGAGCCAACGTATTGTGTATATTCTGCACGTCGGCTGCGCTGCCGTTGGAATTGTAAACCGCGGCGTAGCCTTGGCGTGGCAGTAAACCGCTCAACGCCACCGTAAAAAGAAGGATCCCTAGTGCTTTCACGGATGTGGTGGACGTCAGGGATAACGCAGTCAGCAGACATGGCAAGCAAATTTCTCTGTTCCGGGCACTTATTTTGAAGATGCGCGTCGATAATCTTGAGCAAAGATCGCGTTTTTACGCGAATTGCGTTCATTTGGAGATGCCGTTCAAGTACTGTCAAAGTAAGGCCGATATCCCTCACTTTTCGACGACCATTGGAGTAGCAACTCCGGAAGAAGTCTTTGTCACATCTCTAACTTTGGGAGGGTGCTCCTCGACTTTATCGAGCCAAATTTCCCGCCAGTAGGAGTAGATGCTGCGCGGGCAAAACATGCGACACGCACTGTAACGCGACTGGCAAACAACTGAATCGAGAATCATGCAGGGATTCTTAATTTCCTGCATCTTTCCGGTTCTTTCGTTGATAATTTTCGTCACACGCTTCAGGACACGATAAGTGCCGCCACAATAAGGCACCATTTCGGCGTCCCACCGGAGCCCACGATTCCGGCTCTCTTCGTTGAGCGTCGCGAGGATTTCGTCATGGGGTTTTACGCGCACGAGATCGCCCGGTTGCAGGTTCCGCGTTCCCGTGGGGGTCGGTTGTCCCACGGGGATTGGGCCCGAATGCCTTGGAAAGCGAGTTTTAGTCCACAGTGGAGCAAGCTTGTCGTAGAGCCATCGCATCGGCGTGCCGATTCCGATGCCGGCCTCGCTTAGGTTGTAGTAGAACGAATACGCCAAACCTGACATGATGCGCCCCAGACCAACGTTGCCCGAGCGGTAGTCTTCGATGTACTGACGAATGTCCCACCAGTTAAGGTTGCTTGTGAAGTACGGTAATCGCGTCGCCTGACAGCTGTACACGGGCGTGCCCGTTTCAGGATCGAGGTGCTGAGTAGCCTCATTGACTTGCGCCTCCGTGCACTTGGTAGGCTTTGCCAGTTCGCTACCAATTAATGAAACGGAAGCCGGGCCACCCATCTCGCCGTTCACGGGCTTAAGCCAAGCCTCTTTCCAGAAGATCAGACACCCGGCCTGGCAACCGCCATGCGCGGAGCCGTCGCATCGGGTATTGAGGTGCACGGCTTGATGGACACGGCGACCGCGAACGGGAAAAACGGTGTCGCATGTTTTGTGTGCGCTTTTGTAAACCTGGAAGCGCCGACCGCAGAACCGGAACATCTCAGGCATGAAAGGCATCCCTTCGAGCTGCCCTTTGTCGTCGAGTGTCGCGAGAATCTCCTCTTTACTCCGAACCTCTACCCAGTCACCGGTTTTGAGTTTTAGTTTCCGGGAGCGTGTCTCCCTATCGAGGTTCATAGTGACAATTCCTCTTTGTGAAGTTGCAGGCCGACTTTGCTATCGCGATACGGTCGACTATCCGGCGAAGTGGTTTGCGGCTTGCGTTTCACTTTCAACAGCTTTTTTAAAGTCTCGCCAGGGCTGAGCGCAGCATCCAGAACAACCGTGAGCATCCCTATAAGTAACCGAAAAGGATTATAGCCAACTTTAGAATCCGAAAGTTGCTTGCGGTGGTAAGTCCAAAAGTTCTTGTCCCGGCCTAACAACCAGCTTTTGCCCAGGAATTTGTAGTAGCTCGCGACGTGCTGGCGCAGGAGTGCTTCAAACTCATCCGCGTTTAGAAAGCTGCGACCATAAGTGGATAAGGTATGCAGCCATCCCGCAAGGTCAGTCTGCAAGTCATTCGACATTTCACGCAGGGACGCAGGGCGAACTCTGGTGAATGTCAAGACTTGATGGACGAATCCGAAATCGCTCGTCCTCAGAAGATCGAAACACACCTCCGTATCGGCGTGAATATTGGCCGGGTTATAAAACGATTTGCGGTCTCGGATCAGGTCAGCGCGATAAAGCACCGTGGTAGCCGAGCCGAACACGTACAGCCTTTCGAGAAAATGCCGGCGGCAAATCTCTCGTCCGGGAACAAACCGACTGGCATGGGATAGCCCGTCCCAGGCGACTTCGTTTCCTTTCAAAGCATAGGCGCTGACCAAACCGATGGTAGGATGCTCCTCCGCGACCGCTACCATCTTTTCCAGGCATTCGGGAAAGATCCAGTCGTCACCAAACACTACCTTGCAGTATTTACTTGCTGGCGAAATCTGCCGCAGCGCGTTGTTGTGATTTGCGATTGCGGATAAAAACTCCGGGTTCTCGCGAACACGAATACGGGGATCTTTTTCGGCGTAGCGGCGCGCGATCTGCGCAGTTTCATCGATGCTACAATTGTCTACGATAACATATTCCCAATTTTGGTAGGTCTGGCTCAGCACGCTCTCGATGCATTCCGCGAGGTATTCTGCAGCGTTGTACGCAGGTGTCACGACGCTTACGAATGGTTGAGCAGACTTATTCATTCGGATGCACCGTGCTTCCTAGGCTGACACTAGGGCTTTTTCCTCCACGAGTCCGCGTTTTCTGAGCCCCTGCAAGACATTCATGTAGAGCTCCCTCTGTCCCACGACGTAGAACAGGATTACGCCGTAAACCAAAAGGAGTACTACGCCAGCAATGATAACACGGGGAAGCGGAGGCATCAGCGGAATGCACGCGTGATGTACACTGAATGCTATTGCAGCGCCCACCAGGCCCGCAAGCAATCGACGGCCCACCGTCACCAAAATGTCACGTAGCGAAATGCCGGTGCCATGCACACACCACGCCGTATGCGGAATCGCCCACAAGATCATCGCCGTGGAGTAGCCAAGTGCTACTCCTTTAGGCCCGTAGGGAAGTCCAGCGAGATAGCCAAGCATTACGATGGGCGCGAGGACTAGGGCGGTTTTCAAGCTGCGTTGCACCAGTCCCAATGAGAACATGACCCATGCCAGAGGATTAATCATGGCGAGGATCAGGATAGTCGGTGCCAGGAGACGGAAAATCGGCGCTGCAGCGCCCCATTGTGGTCCGAGCAATATGCGAATCAAGTCATCGGCAAAGAACGCGCACATGATGGTGATGGGAATAGTCATCGCCAACACGAGCGAGTAGCCTTTAAGGAAGTAATTCCTGAATCGCGGTCGATCATTTTGTATCCGCGACAGCGCAGAGAAAGCGACTTCGCCGACAGATTGATTGAGGTTATCAGTCGGGATATTGATTAATTGATACGCGCGGCCATAAAGTCCTATGACCGCCGGGCCCCAAAAGCGACCTAACAAAACCTTTTCCATATTATAGGCCACGTAAGTGACTATGCTGTTCAAGGTGAGCGTACCGCCAAAGCGCATCATGGAGAGAATTTCCTCAGCATGCCGCGGCCTGCCTGGAATCCAGGTTGCAGCGATCCACACGCCCACGGTGGTGGCCAGTGGAAGTGCGAGTGCCATTGCTACCAAAGCCCAGTATGAAAAACCCAGCTTGGCGACGGTTATGGCGGCGAGCGTGCTTACTACCAAAGCAGTAATGTTGATTATAGCCAGCGCGGTGAAGCGTAGTTCTCGTTGCAGGAGAGCTGAGTGTTGCACGCCTAGCGCGTTGAACAGGAAGCCCAGGGACAGAACCATTGTGATTTGCAGAAGGCGGGGCTCGTGATAAACCCGGACCACAAGCGGCGCAAACACGAGCGTCAATACGGTCAAGACCACGCCTACCAGAACATTAATCCAAAATAACGTCGAACGTTGCTCCTCGGTTACTTTCTCGCGTTGAACGGTCGCGCTCGAAAGCCCAAAGTCTCGGAATAGAAACAGGATTCCGGTGAAGGCTGTAACCATCCCCACCAGTCCGAAGTCTGTTGGATTCAACATCCGGGACAGCACCATGACTGAACCTATTCGGATGAGAAAATTCGCTCCCTGAGCGCAGACTCTTGCCAATCCGCCCCGGATTGTCTTTTCCTTCAGATCTTTCACCGTTACAGAACCAACTTGCGGCAGTAAAACGCTTCCGCATGGCCGCTGGGTGCGTTACATTCCATCCCCCGCAAGCGCATCAGAGATAAAAACGTGTCTTCCTGGAACCAGCGCTTGCCGCGCTGCGACTCAAAAGCCTTCATCAGGTAGCTGACCTTCTTTGTGCTCACCTCCGCGTGGAGAGGCACAAAAACATTCGGCCGACCCATATCACCGTCGTATTTTGGGACTTCGTATTCGAGTATCAAATGATCGCGGAAGGTGTTCCATGTCAACTCCGCGATCTGGCGATGGTCTTGATGAGCATCCTTTCCATTGTGAGTTAGGATCACGTCCGGTGAGGTCTTCTTTAGCTCGTCTTCAAACACGGTCTTGATGTTGGTCCCATCGAAAGGAAAGAAACCGTCACGGAAATCCTTGATTATCACCTCTTTCTTCTTTGCTTGTTTCAGGAACAACGCCGCGCTGCTTCGCGCTTCCTTCTCACGTTCGCTTCCGCCGGAACTGAAAACCACCCAGACAATTTCCAGGTTTTTATGAGAAGAAAGCCACTGCAAAACCGTGCCTCCACAACCGATCTCGATGTCGTCTGAGTGGCACCCGAGGCACAAGACTTTAAGACGGGACTTTGCGTTCTGCAGCAAATTCAGACTCAACATAGAAGCTGGCTAGGCTTTGCCGTTCTTCCACACTTCCCACGGAGCGAGCCCGCTGCTGGCCAGGCTTTCAAGGTGCTGGCGGTCCTTAAAGGTATCCATGCTTTCCCAAAAACCGTCATAAGTGTAGCCAATTAGTTGTTTCTCTTTTACGAGCCGCTGGAAAGGCTCAATGACCAGTTCCTCTTTCTCGCCAAGGTAGTCGAAGATTTGCTTTTTGAAGATGAAGAAGCCGCCATTGATGCGCAGGTCGCCATTGGTAATAGGATGGATGTCGCTAACCAGGCTGCCGTTGCTCTGGGCAACGGATACGGTGTGATAACTCAAATTGGGTCGAACGCACAGAAAGCTGGCAATTTTGTTCTGCTCACGAAAGTGGTCAATCTGTCTGCCGAGCGGAAGATCGGTGAGGCCGTCGCTGTAATTGGCGAGAAACTCGTCTTCGCCTTCAAGGTACTTTTGAACAGCCTTCAACCTCATGCCGATATTAGAACTAACTCCGGTATCAGCAAACGTAATTCGCCAGTCGTGAATGTCGCTATTGATGAGTTCCAGGTTCTTGCCGCCGCCCGACAAGACGAAATCGTTCGAAGCGCATTCGTTGTAATTAAGGAAGTAATTTTTGATCGCTTCCGCTTTGTAACCCAGGCACAAGACAAAATCCTTGTGTCCATAGTGAGCATAGTATTTCATCACGTGCCACAGGATTGGTCGCTGGCCGATGTGCACCATAGGCTTAGGAATGTCTTCCGAATCGCGGATGCGCATTCCCAAGCCGCCACAGAAAAGAACGACTTTCATGTTTTTATTCTTTGTTGTTGGTTTAAAAGAGATTGTTGTTTGCGCGGCCCTGCCGCTTTGACGCCAAGAAGCTGTGTTACTGGCCGTTCAAGAAAACCTCGTTACACGTGAACGAGTTCCAATTCTTCCAGCCAGGTCTCACCTTTGAACATCCGATACTGTTCGGCGCGAAGCTGGTCTGCCAGGCGTCCCGGAGGAAGGGAAACATCGTCGTAGGTAATGACTGCATCCTTCGGAATATCGTGTTTCAGCACACAACCTTCGACCAGGCCCTCAGGAAGATACTTCATGCGGCACATTTCGTCGGCGTTTACCGCCTCGCCGTAGGTCATATACATGCCGTAGTCATCGAGCATTTCGCCTGCGGTCAAGTCGCGCTTGGCACAGGCGCAAACTTCGACCACGGGGCCACCGAGTGGCTTGGCGAGGTGATCGCGAAATAAAACCACGCGAGCAATCGCCGCCGGCACTTCAAAGTGGACGAGATGGTAGGGAGTGAAGAAGGAATACAACGGCCCGTCTCCCATCTTATAGAGATTGAGATAATGCTGCTGCTTGGGATCAGGGTGTTCGGCCAGCACATAGACCTTCGTAAGCGGCGTGCCAACAACATAGTCTATGATGCCTCCCAGCTTGCGGACCGCGTCGATGTCATAAAGCTTGCCAATCTTCATGACGTCGCCCTTGTATTCCATACCACGCGACATTCCGCGCGATCTCACAACAAAACCGGTAGCATTCGCGACGATCGCCTGTTCAAAGCTGATTTTCGAACCGTCAGCGAAGCTCGTGACCATCGCGGGGTTCTGTTTCCACTTTTCCGCGAACCCCTTCTGCGTGGTAGGGTTGCGATACGGATCCTGTAATCCTTTGATGTTGCCAATCACTCGCGGCGTGAGTCCGAGTCCTTTTACCCAGCGGTATAAGTTGATCTGCACGCCTGGCTCGTCGCCGTCACAGGCGGACAGAATCACCCCGTTTTTCGCCGCGTAAGTTTGCAAGATGGGACCGATCGTCGCGTCGATTTCTGCGTTCATTAGCACCACATCTTTTTTGTGTCGGAACGCTTCCAGGGCCACTCGTGCTCCGAATTCCACTGAGCCAGTTACATCTACGATGACATCTACTTCCGGGGAGCGAGCCAGCAAAAAGGCGTCGTCTGTCGCTACCGCTATTCCTTCTCGCATGGCGAGATCGGCCTCTTTTTGCGTCGTGGGCGAAACCACGTCTTTTACGCCGGCATACTTGTACAATTCGAATGCCCGCTGTGGGCGGCGGTTATACACGCCCACCAACCGCATTCCTGGCGTGGTATTCACGATGTGATTACCCAGTCCGTGCGACATGAAGCCGGCACCGAGTAATGCGACCCGGATGGGGCGGCCCTCTTTTTCGCGAGCTTCTAGAGCAGTGTCAACGATGATCATTGGTATTCCTCAAATCGCTTCCGAGAATGGCGCACTAGCCTTCGTGATTGGAACTAAATGTTCAGGGCTCTTATGTTCCACGTGGTCCAGCTAGCTACGAGCCGGTTCCATCTTCAGACTCATCCGCGTTTTTAGCTCGGTTTCCTGTTCGCTCAAAGGCTTCCAAACCTTGTCCTTGTCCGAAATTACGCTCACTGACAGCGGCCACTCCAATCCCAGGCGCGGGTCATTGTAGAGTAAGCCACCTTCGGTGCCTGGAGCATAAAATTCACCCACCGAATAGCTGGTATCAGTGTTATCCTCCAGCGTCTGATAACCATGGGCGAAGCGTTCGGGTACATACAAAGCACGATAGTTATCTCCGGTCAGCTCAACAGCAATGTGTTGAAGGTAGGTCGCGCTTTCGGGGCGCAGATCAACGATGACGTCCACGATCGCCCCGCGCGTGCAGCGCACCAGTTTTGTTTCTGGTGCAGGCGGAAACTGGAAATGCATACCGCGGATCGTACCCTTCCCGCGATTATGCGCGATATTACCCTGCGCAATGACCGGCTTCAGCCCGTGCTCTTCAAACTCGCGCTGACAAAATCCTCGCGCAAAGAAGCCGCGCGGGTCCTCGTGGCGCTGAATATCAATAATGAACGCACCCTTTAATTTGGTTTCGGTAAAAATCATAGCTGCGGAGTCTCCATGCTCTTTGCGCCTACTGCGTACCGACCGGCACCTCTTCCGCTGCGCGGACCCACTGCAGGGAAGCATTTAACTTCCCTTCTTTTAAGAGATCTTGAATGGTCGCAATGCGCAAATAGTTGCTACGCTGTTGGTCGGTGAGTCCAGCTCGGCGATAACTATCGTATAATTCCTGCGCGCCTTTCCGCGCTGTCCACTGCGTCTTGAAACCCAGCACGCGCTCGATTTTGTTGCAAGTCACGCGATAGCAGCGCTTGTCGGGGCCGCCATCAGCGGCGTATTCGATTCTGCAACCAGGAACAATCTCCGCAACGATGTCGGCTAGCTCGCGAATCCGGTAATTTTCTTCTGTGTTACCGACGTTGAAGATCTGGTTGCGAACAATGTCTGCAGGTGCATCCAACACGGCTAAGGCAGCTCCAATAATGTCGCGAATATGCACAATCGGGCGCCACGGTGTGCCGTCGCTCTTGATGTATATGCGTCCGGTTGTGTGTGCCGCGGCTACAAAGTCGTTGAGCACCAGATCGAGACGCAGCCGTGGCGACGCGCCATATGCAGTGGCATTTCTAAGATAGGTAGGGCAAAAATTCTCATCGGCCAGTTTCGCGATGTCGCGTTCGGCGAATACCTTCGATTCACCGTACGGTGTAACGGGGTTCAGCGCGGCCGTTTCATCCAGAAACTCATCTCCGGCCGCACCGTACGTGCTGCACGAAGACGAAAAGACAAAGCGCTTCACGCCGGCCTGCTTGGCCAACGCTGCGAGCTGGACAGAAGCACGATGATTGATGCTGTAGGTCAAATCGGAATCCAGGTTGCCCAGTGGATCGTTCGACAGCGCGGCAAGATGAAACACCGCGTCGAAACCCTCGAGGTCCGTTACCGTTAAGTTCCGGATATCCTTGCGAACTTCCGGAATTTTCGGAAACGGCACCCCGAAATCAGCCCCGTCATAGAGATCCGTATCGAGTCCGGTCACTTCGTGTCCGGAAGAACGAAATACGGATCCTGCAACGGCACCAATATAACCTCTGTGGCCTGTGAGAAGTACTTTCATGCGGTTTCTGTTTGCGACTGGGCTTTTGAAACTACGCTAATAGCGGGGCTAAAAGCGGACAATTAGTCTATTGCTCGCCTGCTTCTACGGAAACGGCGAAGCGAAGTTTCAAAAAAGCTGAAATCATGCGAATTACCGGCACCGTATGCCCCCCGGATATCCATCATACCATGACGGGGGTCACTTTGGCGGACCGCTGCGAAATCTGCGCCACGATGGCCTTGCCAATCTCCAGGGAAGCCGTGGCGCCGGGCGACGGGGCGTTGCAGACATGGAGCGCATTCTGTCCCCGGACTATGAGGAAATCGTCTACGAGCCTGCCATCGTTAAGTAACGCCTGGGCGCGCACGCCGGCCTCGCAGGGGAGGAGGTCCGCAGCCTCAACCTCTGGAATGAGTTGCTGAAGACTGTGCACAAAGGCGGCTTTGCTCACAGAGCGATAAATCTCCTTCATTCCTTCGCCGAAATTCTTGCGGGCAAGCCTCCAGAAACCGCGGTACGACATTGTTTCACAAAAGTCGCGCAAATTGAAATCGGTTTTCTTATAGCCCTCTCGCTTGAAAGCCAGCACCGCATTCGGGCCACAGTGCACCGAGCCGTCAATCATCCTGGTGAAGTGGACTCCGAGAAACGGAAAGTCGGGATTCGGGACCGGATAAATCAATGTCTTTACAAGATGACGTTTGCTCGGAGCCAACTCGTAATATTCACCACGGAATGGAACGATCTTTATGCCAGGGTCCTTACCGGCGAGACGGGTTATACGATCGCTATAAAGGCCAGCGCAATTAACGAGGAACTTCGCCTCGAATTCGCCTCTTGTGGTTTCGATCAAATGGGTCCGGCCACGGTCGATAATCTGCCGGACTTCGTTTTCGAACATCGCCTGGCCGCCTTGTTGCAGGAATAACTCCAGGTATTTCTGTGATACGTTGCGGTAATTCGTGATGCCGGTTGTCGGCACATGAATGCCGGCAACACATCGAACATGGGGTTCGATTTCGTTTAACTCCTGAGGCGAGATTTTCCTAACGGGCAAACCATTTTCCCGGCCGCGTTGGAAGAGGTTGTCCAACCCTTGGCGCTCTTTTTCCTGCGTCGCGACGATGACTTTGCCGCAGACCTCATGCGGAATGTCGTGTTCTTGACAGAAGTCCACCATCGAACTTGACCCAGCTCGTGCAAATCTCGCCTTGTAGCTGCCAGGCTTGTAGTAAATGCCGGAGTGAATAACACCCGAATTTCTACCTGTTTGATGCAGCGCCGGGGATGCTTCCTTTTCCAGCATCAAGATCCGGGCGCGAGGATATTGCTGGGCCAGCTGCATTGCAGTGGAAAGGCCTACGATGCCTCCACCAATTACTGCATAGTCGTAGGTGGTCATGTAAGGTGGCTCAGATGGGGTCAGCGTGGATAGATCGTCGGAAGCACTCGTCTATAGACGCCATCGAGAATTTCTCCAACGCGTGCCCACGAGTACCGCTCGTTTGCAAACGCTTGAATCTGCTTGCGGCGCGCCTCCAGCTGTCGATACAAGTCACTGGCGAAATAAGTGCTGATCGTCCTCACCAGGTCGGTGGAATCCTTTGGCCGGCAAAGAAATCCGGTTTCACCCTCGATTATGTCTTCTTGCAATGAACCGACGTCTGTAGCAATAACGGGCAACCCGAAACTGTAGCTCAAGAAGGGAACACCGCTCTGGAAGATCTCGACGTAAGGGATTACTACCACGTCGGACGCCTTGAAGTACCATTCGACTTCTTTGTCCGGAATGTGCTCGATCCTTGTCGATACTCTTCTGCAAATTTCGCTCGCGCCCAGCCTGCTCCGAATCTTGTTCCAGTAGGCCGAGTGACCCTTCTTGACTTTGCCAGCGATGAGGAGCCGATAGCCTGCGTCTTGTTTAGCCAGCTCACTGAAAGCAGAGACCAGGTATTCAAGACCTTTGTAAGGCGCAATCTGGCCAAAGAAAAGGAGGATCTTCTCGCTGGGGCCAACACCGATTCGCTCCCGGGCTTCGCGGTATCCAAGCGCGGTAGACGGGCAGGTGTTATTAATCCCAAAAGGAATAACGCTAACTCGCGGCGAAGGTATCCCGAAGTCAGTTGCCAGTTCATCTTTCATCGCAGCGGTGTGCACCAGAATGTGATGACAGAGCCAATATTGAATACGTAAGGAAAGGCGGTTGAACCAAGTGTCGTGTCCGTCGCGCTTCCGCGTGTTGACGTTGTGCGCCGTAAAGACAATCCGTTTTCCGAAAAGACGGTAATAGAGCATCAACAGAGTTCGATCGAAGTGCTCGAATTTATTATTCCAGAGGATATGAAAGATCCTTGGCCGCGATCGTAGGACGTATTTTAGGAGGCGAACATAATAGGTCAGGATGCGAACGAGTTTGCGACGAAAAGGAGCATCCTCCCTCTGATCGCCACGCAGATTGAGAAAAGCTATGAGTGGAGTTTGGTGCAACTCCGGTGCATCCAGCTTATTGCTGCCAATGAAATCCACGCGGATGGCCCTGCTAGCTAGGGTGGAGGCCATACCGAGGGCGTACGGTCTGTCGTCGCCGCCGGTAAGAAGGCAAACCTCAATTGGGTTCACAGTGCTGCGGATCCCTTTTTCCGCGGCGCGATCTCCTTCTGGGTGTGCGCTCGACTGGCAGGCCATCTTCCAAACTGCACCCACGTCAGATTTACCTTCCACTCTCTCATGTTCCTCAGCGGTTATCATGCTTTCAGCAAGGACGAAGAAATCAGCTGAACAGTCAGGGCCTTGTTGATTTCCTCGAGGTAGTTGTGCGTGCCGGCAGTGTGACGCTCGACCATTGTTCGCACGGTCTGATAATCGAAGAAGTGCGTGTAACCTGCCTGCGGATCACACAGCGTTTCTCGCAGGAAAGGCGCAAAAGCCGTCTTTATCCAGATCCGATATGCTTCCCATTTTTGCCTGCCGCTCAGCAGTCGCTCGAGGTGCCAATTCTCGAGCTTTCGATCGAACCTGGTAAGCCAGTGAGGAGTCACATGAAGGTAGACATATTCGACCTTGAAAAAGGCTCTAAAGAAATAATAGAAAAACTTCGTTACAAGCGGGTTCGAACTCGAGAAACGACCCATGTTTGTGATGTCGCGAGCGAATTCCGGCGCTCGTTCGCGCACGTAACGCTCCTGAAGATCGCCTGCTGTCCGCGAGCCTAGTGGAGCCTGATACATCAACTTTACCAGTTCATTGTCCATGTACGGTGTCCGCAGGACGAGCTGCGATTGTTCCACGGCAACTCGCGCATGCTCGTGCCAGGGGATCTCTTCCGTAACTACGCGGGTAAGAGCGTGTCCTTGGGGATTGGTGTCCGCAAATGTGGGAAGTTGCTCCACCAGCGTTCGCAAATCATCCTGCAGAAGGCCGGGCTGGTAAGTACGCGACGGAACCAGGCGCCGGACACGCACAATTTCACTCCCGAATTTGCCTGTTAGACGAATGGGAGCGATTTCACGCGCGATCTCGTTGAGGAACACATCATGCGCTCCGAAGGCGTCGTGCGTTCCGTCAGAGATATGCACAGCGCGTCGTGCATAGTCGGGAAAGCCGCTAAGGAACTCTTCGTTGATGGAGATGCTCTGGTGAGCCTGATTGTAGACGCTGGCAGTCTTTCTACCGGTGCGGACATCGAGTAACTCACCCCAGGCGCCGTTGAACGTGTAACTGGGGTGTTGCTTAATTTGGTCGCGAAGTCCTGCCATGATGAGGCGGGTGTCCAGCCCAGCAGTGGAAGAAAGCGCGACCTTGTCACCTTCCTGAGCATAGTGAGGGAAAACACGCGCGACTGTGTTTGCCCATTGATTGTAAAAAGATTCATCCTCAAGATGTGGCTGGCTTTCCCACTCTGAGAAGTCGAAGTATTGCCGCTTCCTGGGAGACGTATTCTGCTCAAAGGACCACGCTGATGCTTTGGGCAGGAGACAAATGCCATTAAAAAGAGTTCGGTTGCCCAGGACGCAGTTGTATCGCAGAAATTCTGCCAGTCTCTCCGGCTCGATCCTGCGCAACGCAGGACGAACGGCGAGTATGGCTTTCGCCTCTGAGGCAAAGAGAAATTCATCAGGGCCGGCATGGTAATAGATTCGTCCCATTCCGTACCTGTCATTAAAGAGAGTAACCCGCCTTGATCGGCGATCGATAATGACGCCGGCAAACCAGCCATTAAGCTCTCCAAAGAATTTCTCGCCGAGTTCCGTAAATAGCTCTAACAAGTAGGCTGCCTTTGCTGAGTTCTTGTCGGAAATAGCGTGGCTTAATTGCGCGACCCGACCCGGTTCTTCGAAGTTTTCGCCGCTGAAGATCATTACCGTGTCCCCGCTCCGGCTTACAAGCGGCATGCCTTCCGCAAATGAACCGGGATGGCAGGTCCAGCCGATCCGAATTCCGCATTCTCGATCAACGAACTTGCCGTGCAAATATCGGTTGTTATATCTCATCGCACCGAGCATTGAGTCGAGATCTTGTTCGGTCGACTCATAAGGTGCGAAGCGGATTATTCCTGCGAGGCCTGGCATAGCGTGAGGTTGGATGGTCAATATCGACACCTTTGGAGAAGGCGCGCGTTTGGAAGGTAGCTGGTGGGTGCGAAGTTAGTGCTTTCGGAGCGTCGCACGAATCTTCAGATCAGACCCGTGTCGCCGCAGAAATTGAGAAGAGAAAGGAAAATGATTCTGATGGCTTAGTTCGAATTTCTGTAGCCAGAGTACCAGTTTACGCGGCATTCGATCCAGTAAGAAAATATTCAGCGACCGGTAATCTGAGGCGCTAAAACCAGCTCGTTGAAGTTCGCTCACGTACCAATGGAACGTTCGAAAATATTCCAGCTTTGTGTTTCTGCCCAGTGAGCGAAGCAGACGCTTCATCATCCATAAAGTCGATAAGTAAAGTGAGGCAAGATTCTTTACATGGAGTATTAGGATTCCATCTTTTTTCAGGATGCGCGCAAATTCCAGGAATGCGGTCCGCAGTTGAGCGTCATCGACATATTGGAGAACGCTCATACAAAGGATGCGGTCAACACTACTATCGGGGAGCGGGATGGAAGTGACATCTCCCTGAAAAACTTCCACATTCGCGATCCTGTTATGGGTAATCCGCTTTTGGCACCGCTCAACGGCAGCCTGTGCATAGTCCATGGCGATGATTCGGCGGACCAGAGGTTGCAACAACATGATGTTGGCCCCAGTTCCGCAGCCCGCATCAAAGACGACGTCGGAGGATTCCGCGCCGATAAAAGCGAGCAATTCGTTACTGGAAAGGCGTTCGATCTCCCGGTCCCGCTGTTGCGTACCACGATCGACCTCATAGTCAGAGGCAGTAGAGACATTCCTTTCGTCCCAGTATTGCTTCCAGGAAGATGTCGAAGGCATATAGCTTAAGCGATAACTCGAACTACTCCA
>Ga0222622_10000249_pt1 | contig 19411 bp, 14 predicted proteins | sample PLM2_5_b1metaG_FD_177335 | JGI IMG/M metagenome (GOLD analysis project Ga0222622, IMG submission 177335) | Groundwater sediment microbial communities from an aquifer in East River, Colorado, USA - PLM2_5_b1 | ecosystem: Environmental > Terrestrial > Soil > Riparian zone | place: USA: East...
GCCGCATGCCGACGGAAGTCCGCACTACCGGCATCACCGTCTCGAAGCAGTCCACCGGTTTTGTCATGGCCGTGGGCGTCTATGCCGACAACGGCGCCTACGACTCGCTGTTCCTCAGCAACTACATAGACGTCTACGTCAAAGATGCGCTCAAGCGTGTCCAGGGCGTCAGCGACGTCACGATCTTCGGCGAGCGCAAGTACTCAATGCGCCTGTGGCTCGATCCCGATCGGCTTGCCGCCCGCCGGCTCACCGCCGGCGACGTCGTCAATGCGCTCCGCGAACAGAACACCCAGGTCGCCGCTGGAAGTCTCGGGCAGGCTCCCGCTCCATCGGGGCAGATGTACCAGCTCAGCGTTCGCGCGCTGGGACGCCTGCGTGAAGCTGCCGACTTCGAGAACATCATTTTGAAAAGCGGTGCCGACGGGTCACTCGTCCGGTTGAAAGATGTCGGGCGGGCGGAACTCGGAGCCGAGACTTACAGCGCGCAGCTCAAGTTTCAGGGCGTGGAAGCGGTCGGATTCGGCGTGATTCAGCTTCCGACCGCCAACGCACTGGACGTCGAACGCGCGGTGGTGGCAGAGCTCGAGCGGTTGTCTGCGCAGTTTCCACCGGGAGTGAAATACCAGGTTGCCTTCAACACCACCGACGTGGTCGAGGAATCGATCCGCGAAGTGGTCAAGACCCTGGGTGAAGCCATCGTCCTCGTCGTCCTGGTCATATTTATCTTTCTTCAGACATGGCGCAGCACGCTGATTCCGGCGATCACGATTCCCGTGTCGCTCGTCGGCGCGTTCGGTTTCATCAAGTTGATGGGGTTCTCCATCAACACGCTGACGCTGTTCGGCCTCATTCTCGCCACCGGTATTGTTGTCGACGACGCCATCGTGGTGATCGAGAACGTCGAACGCCACATTCAGGAATACAAAGTGTCGGCGCGCAAGGCGGCGTCGGACGCGATGAAGGAAGTGCTGGGCGCGGTCATCGCCACCGCGCTGGTGCTGATTGCCGTCTTCGTGCCGGTTGCGTTCTTCCCTGGAACGACAGGGCGACTCTACGCGCAGTTCTCGATGACGATCGCCTTCGCGGTGGCGCTTTCGGCGTTCAATGCCGTGACGCTGACGCCAGCGCTTTCGGCGCTCCTGCTCGATCGTGAGAGCCATCACAAGGGCCGGTTTTTTACCTTTTTCGAGCGGGTGATTTCGGCAGGCACGAATACTTATGTGCGCGGCCTTCGCCGTGGCATCGCCTGGCGATGGGCGATCGTCGTCGTCTTTCTCTGCACCCTGGGAATGACGTGGTGGATGCTGCGCCTGGTTCCGCAGTCGTTCGTTCCCGAGGAGGATCCGGGATACTTCATCGCGCAGATTCAGGCGCCGGCGGGCGCCTCTCTCGAATACAGCGCGAACATTGCCAAGCAAGCCGAGCAGATCATCGCGAAAGATCCCGATGTCCTGGCAACGTTTTCGGTCATGGGGTTCAGCTTCAGCGGTGCGGCATCGAACACCGGCATCATGTTCGTGCGGCTCAAGCCGTACTCGGAGCGCAAAGGTCCTGATCACGTCCTTCAGGCAGTGCTGCGTCGCGTCAGCGGCCCGCTCTTCTCGATTCCCGGAGCAATCGTCGTCAGCTTCAATCCGCCGGCGATCCCCGGTCTGAGCCGCTTCGGCGGCTTCGAATTTCAGGTCCTCGATCAAACCGGGACGAACATCGACACCCTCGCGCAAGGACTGCAGGCCGTGGTGGCGGCCGGCAATCAATCGCCGAAGCTGCGAGGGTTGTTCAGTCCGTTCACCGCAAATGATCCGCAGATTCAGGTCACCATCGACCGGCAGCGCGCGCTGGCGCTCGGCCTACCGCTCGGTGAAATCACGAGCGCGATGCAGATCTTTCTCGGATCGCAGTACGTGAACGACTTCGAGTTCAACAACCGCGCCTACCGCGTTTACGTGCAGGCGGACCAGCGATATCGATCGAACCCGCAGGGGCTCAAACAGCTGTATGCGCGGTCTCGATCCGGCGAAATGATCCCGCTCGAACAGGTCGTCCAACTGAACGAAACTACGGCACCGCAGGTCATCAATCACTTCAATCTGTTCCGTGCTGCGACGATCAACGGCAACGCCGCTCCCGGCGTGAGCTCGGGCGAAGCGCTGAAGGAAATGGAGCGCATCGCCGAGCAGCACCTGCCGCAGGGCATGGGCTATGCCTGGTCGGGAATCTCTCTCGAGGAAACAAAGGCCGGCCAGCAGTCGCTGTACATCTTCGGGCTGGCGCTGATCCTCGTGTACCTGACGCTGGCCGCGCAGTACGAGAGCCTGGTGCTGCCGTTCATCGTGCTTCTTGGCGTTCCGCTCGCGGTCCTTGGCGCGTTGGGAGCACAGTGGATGCGCGGATTGTCCAACGACGTGTACTGTCAGGTCGGGCTGGTCATGCTGATCGGGCTGGCGGCAAAGAACGCGATTCTGATCGTCGAGTTTGCCGAGCAGCTTCGCGCCAAGGGTCTGACGGTTATCGAAGCCGCGATTGAAGCCGGGCGCATCCGTTTGCGCCCAATTCTGATGACGTCACTCGCATTCATCCTCGGCGTCCTTCCGCTGGTGTTCGCCAGCGGCGCCGGCGAGGCCGCACGCCACTCGGTTGGCACAGCTGTGGCCGGCGGCATGATCGTGTCAACGTTCCTCAACCTGGTCTTCATTCCCGTTCTTTACGTCGTCGTGCAAACGATCCGCGGTGCCGGAAAGAAGCCCGTCGAGAGCACAGCGACGTAAATAAAGCCCGAGGAGACAAGAGCGATGGCGGTATTGGCTCCGTTCCGAGTCGCGAGCGTGGTGCCGCCATTGCTCGCTGCAGTTGTTCTCGCCTTCCTTGTGCACGACGTCGGAACCGTTGCCACAGCGGCACAGGGACCGCAATCAGCTCCGCCTCGGCTGGCCGCGCGAGTCGATCCCTATTCACCGAAGATCCGCGTCGTCGTACTCACCGACATCGCAAACGAACCCGACGATCAGATGTCGATGGTTCGATTTCTTGTCTACTCGAATCAGTTCGACGTCGAGGGACTCGTCGCCACGACCTCGACGTGGATGAGAAATAAAGTTCGGCCGGACGTTATCCGAACGCTCATCGATGCGTACGATCACGTGCAGCCAAACCTGCTGAAGCACCAGGGTGGATTCCCCACCGCATCCGCTTTACGCAGCGTCGTAGCATCGGGTCAACCCGGATTCGGGATGGCCGCGGTGGGATCCGGCAAGACGTCAGAAGGCGCAGAGGCACTCATCCGCGCCGCAGACAAACCGGACAGCCGTCCAGTGTGGATTACGCTGTGGGGCGGAGCGAATACGCTGGCGCAAGCGCTGCTGCAAGTACGCGACACACGAAGCCCCGATCAGGTGAGCGCGTTCGTCGAGAAACTCCGCGTCTATTCGATTTCCGATCAGGACGACGCGGGGCCGTGGATTCGAAGAGAGTTTCCCTCGCTGCATTACATTGGTTTGCCGTCAACGCCGGACGGCGATCAGTATGGTTACGCCACGTGGACGGGCATCAGCGGCGATCGGTTTTACAAGAACGCGCCGGGCGCGGATTTCACGACGTTCACCGACGAGTGGGTGAACGGCAATATCCGAAGCAAGGGTCCGCTTGGGAAGCTCTATCCATTTCCCTGCTGTATTCATGAAGGGGACACTCCGTCATTCCTCGGGTTGATCGACAACGGCCTCGGCAGCGCGATGAACCCGACGTTCGGGGGCTGGGGCGGCCGCTACGTGTGGCGACAGTTCTACGGCGAGAGCCGTCCGTCGTGGACGCAGGGCGGGGATTCCTATCCGGGCCGAGACAACTCGAAAGACACGGTGACCGGAGTCGACGGAAACACGTACACCTCGGATCAAGCGACGATCTGGCGATGGCGAACCGCGTTCCAACATGATTTCGCCGCGCGGATGGACTGGACGATCAAAAACGTCGATCAAGCCAATCACAACGCCGAAGTGGTAGTGAATGGGCAGAGCGGCAAGGCGCCGATCAGTATCGACGCCCGAGTGGGTGAGCCTTTCACACTCGATGCGTCGGGCTCGCACGATCCGGACGGGAACCGATTGAACTACAGGTGGGTGTTCTACTCGGAAGCAGGTTCGGGAATCCCTGGACAACCAGTCGCCATCGGTCCGGAGATGCCAATCGGCGGTGGTGGTACGCCGGCGGAAGGTGGTATACCGTCCGCACCGTCGGGCGGGCCGCAGCAACCGGGACCACGAGTGATGATTGCGAACGGCGCAACCGCCCGTGCGACGGTGACACCGCGAGTGGCAGGGACGGCGCACATCATTCTGATCGTCGAGGACGATGGCAGCCCCACCCTGACGACGTACAGGAGAATCATCCTGCACATCGCGCCACGCTGAAAATGAGGTCACGGATGAAGCGTCGAGAGGCTGTTCGCGTTATCACACTGGTTGCCGGATTGGCGGCATTGGCGCTCGCAGAAGCGCCGTCGGCGCAGAATCCTTCCCCGCCGCCCGCCCCATCGCCATCGCTGCCGAGCGAAACTCCTGCAACCTTCCAGCCGGTCACCGATGCATTCGACTACGTCCGTCGTGACGTGATGATCCCGATGCGCGACGGCGCGAAGCTTCACACGGTGATTCTGGTGCCGCGTGGCGCGAAGGGTGCGCCAATTCTGCTGACTCGTACGCCCTACGATGCTGACGTCCTGACCGGACACGCTCAGAGTGCCCACCTGGGACCGATTCTCAGCGGCTACGACAACGCCACCGAAGTGATCGTCGAGGGTGGATACATTCGCGTGGTGCAGGACGTTCGCGGCAAGTATGGCTCGGAAGGCGATTACGTCATGAATCGGCCGCTGCACGGCCGTCTCAATCCGACCAATGTCGATCACGCCACGGATACCTACGACACGATCGATTGGCTGATAAAAAACATCCCGGAAAGCAACGGCCGCGTTGGGATCCTCGGGATTTCGTACGACGGATTCCTGCCGCTGATGGCGCTCGTCAATCCGCATCCGGCGTTGAAGGTCGCGGTGCCGATGAATCCGATGGTCGATGGCTGGAAAGGGGACGACTGGTTTCACAACGGCGCGTTTCGCCAGCAGAACATGTCGTACATCCACGATCAGGAAGCCAGCCGGCGATCCGAGATCAAGTGGTGGACGAACCATTTCGACGAGTACGACCTGTTCATGGAAGCGGGATCAGCGGGAGAGCTTGGACGGCGCCATGGACTCGAACAAGTCGGGTTCTGGCGCAAGATCCTCGAGCATCCTTCCTACGATGCGTTCTGGCGCGAGCAGGCGATGGACCAGGTGCTTGGCTCACGATCGCTGACCGTGCCGATCATGCTCGTGCACAGTTTGTGGGACCAGGAAGACATCTACGGAGCCATCGCCGTCTACAAAGCGCTCGAACCGAAAGATACCAACAACGACAAGGTCTATCTCGTTCTTGGGCCTTGGCACCACGGGCAGGAAATCGCGGATGGCAGCACGCTGGGTGCGCTCAACTTCAGAAGCGACACGGCGTTGTATTTTCGTCGCGAGATTCTGGCGCCATTTCTCGCTCGATATCTGAAAGACGGCGCGCCGAACGGCGAGGTCCCGCCGGTCGCGGCATTCGAGACCGGCACTAACGTGTGGCGCCGCTTGACCGCCTGGCCGTCGGGGTGCGCGAACGGGTGCGAGCCCCGGCACACGCCTCTCTACTTGGATGCGGGACTCAAAGCCTCGTTCTCGACCCCGCGGTCAGGCGATACCGCATTCGACGAGTACGTGTCCGACCCGGCGAAGCCTGTCCCGTTCCGCGCTCGACCGATCCAGCCAATCGGCTACGACCCGCCCCTCACGTGGGTGCAGTGGCTGGTCGACGACCAGCGCGAAGCGTCGGGCCGTCCTGACGTGCTGGCGTTCACCTCAGACCTGCTCACCGCCCCTATCAAGATCAGCGGAGAACCGGTCGTCAACCTCGTGGCCTCAACGAGCGGTACCGATTCCGATTGGGTCGTGAAGGTCATTGATGTCTATCCCGACGAGGTCGCGGGCGAACCCTCACTGGGCGGCTACCAACTCATGGTGTCGGCGGATATTTTCCGCGGGCGATATCGAGAGAGCCTCGAGACAGCGAAGCCAATTGCGGCCGGCGAGCCCCTCCTTTATAAATTCGCGCTCCCCTCTGCCAATCACGTGTTCCAGCGCGGCCACCGCATCATGGTGCAGGTGCAATCCAGCTGGTTCCCGCTCTACGACCGCAATCCGCAGACGTTCGTGCCGAGTATTTTCTGGGCCAAACCCACCGATTACACGAGGGCGACGCAGCGGATCTATCACTCGTCCGACCGCGCCAGCTTTATTGATCTGCCAACGGTGAGCGAGCGATGAGCACTCCCCCCTATTCGCGGCGCCAGTTCTTCAAGACGTCTATCGGTTCGGCGGCGATCCTGGCGTATCGACGTTCTTCACTCGAACGACGGCAGCCGACAGCGGCGCGGATCCGTTTCGCCGTCATTGGCGTCAACCATAGTCATATCAACGGGCAGGTCCAGACCATCATTCGGGGCGGCGGGCAGCTCGTCTCGTTCTTTGCGAAGGAACCCGATCTTGCCGCGGCGTTCTCGAAGAGATATCCGGACGCGAAAGCCGCGCGCAGCGAACAGGAAATTCTGGACGATACGACAATTCCGCTCATCGTCAGTGCGTCAATTCCCAACCAGCGGGCACCCCTTGGCATCAAGGCGATGGAGCACGGCAAGGACTTCATGGTCGACAAGCCGGGCGCGACGACGCTCGAACAACTTGCCGAGCTGCGCCGCGTGCAGGCTCGCACGAAGAAGATCTTCTCGGTCCTTATCGAGCGTCACGAGAGCAAATCGATCAACAAGGCAGGCGAACTGATTCGGTCTGGTGCGATCGGGAAAGTCGTGCAAACGGCGGCACTCGCGCCGCATAAAATGACGCCCGAGACTCGCCAGCCCTGGTTCTTCACGCGGGCCCAGTACGGCGGCATCCTGTGCGATCTCGCATCTCACAATCTGGACGCGTATCTCTTTCTCACGTCGACGGCTCACGCCGAAGTGGTTGCGTCACAGGTCGGCAACGTGCACCATCCCCAATACCCGGAGCTGGAAGACTTCGGTGACGTGATGCTGAGCGGCGATGGCGGGGCCGGGTACATTCGCGTTGACTGGTTCACGCCGGCGGGGCTGAGCACGTACGGCGACAGCCGGCTGACCATCATCGGCACCGACGGATACATGGAGCTGAGAAAGACGGTCGACATCGCGGGCCGGCCTGGCGGCGACCACTTGTTCCTGGTCGATCAAAAGCCGCCGCGATACATCGATTGCTCGGACGTGCCGCTTCCGTATGGTGAGCGGCTGGTGGACGATGTCCTGAATCGAACAACAACCGCCGACTCGCAATCGCGGACCTTCCTGGCGATGCAGCTGGCTCTGGAGGCGCAGAGTCGGGCCCGGAAGATCGATAAGCAGATCCCGTAGTTTCCGGCTTTAGCCGGAAGTGATTCGCTCACTCCTCTCGTAGAACGACGATCGGTTCGACCAGCGTCGCACGGCGCGCGGGAATCCAACACGCCAGCGCAGCCACGACGACCAGAAGCAGCGGCACCCCGGCGAAAACGCTGGCATCGATGGTGTCGACGCCAATTACATCGAGAGCGACTACAAACGTCACCAGCCAGCCGGCCAGTGCGCCGGCCAACACGGTGGCCAGGTTCTCGGCAACGAACTCACCGACTACACGGCGTGCGCTCGCGCCGAGCGCCATTCGGATCCCTACTTCTTTATTGCGCAGCGACACGGTATACGAGACCACGGCGTAGATTCCCGATGCCGCGAGTGCAAGCAACAGCGGACCGAGAATGGCAAACAACCGCGCGGGAACCCGGCGAAATACCAGGTTGGTCTCAACGTGTTCTTCGAGCGTGCGAACGTTGAAAATGGGCAAGTCGGCGTCCAGTGTGCGGACCACCCGACGAATGTCGGAAGCCAGCGACGCCTCGGATCCAGATCGCGGGCGCACGTGAATTTCTCCCGACAGGAGCGGACGATCGCGGTAAGACAGATAGATGATTGCTGTGGGCGGTTCGCCGAAGGCGTTGTAGATCGAGTTCCGCGCGACACCCACAATCACATAAGTGACTTCCCTGCTTTGTAAGCGACGGCCGAGTGCCGCCTCCGGCGGGGCGCCATTGAGATAACGCCGAACGAATTCTTCGTTCACGATGGCCTGTGCCGGCGCCGTGACGTCGTCGAGCGCGGAGAAATCGCCCCCCGCCACGATCGGAATCTTCATCACCGCAAAATAGCCGGGCGTAACAGTATTGGCGAGCGCTTCATCGAGCATGCCATCGTTCCGCACGTGCCCGGCGACGGTGAAGGTTCGTGACGGAAGGCCGTGAATGTCGAGCGGGATGGACGACGAGATCGCCGCCGACTCGATCGAGGGAACGGAGGCCAATCGGCTCACCAGCCTGGCCGCAAACACGCGCGCGAAGGCTTGACGATCGGAGGGCATCGGGCGGCCGTTCAGATCATAGGCGGCCAGCAGAACTCCCGCGCGCCGAAACCCGGTATCAGTGCTACGAGTGTCCGCAAAACTGCGCAGAAACAGTCCGGCGACGATCAGCACGACCAGGGCAAGCGCGACCTCGATGCCCATCAGGACATTGCGCGTCACGCTTCGGCCTGCTGATTTCAAGCCGGCGCGGAAGGCGACCTGCGGGTCGAGGCGCGAGACCTGGAGCGCTGGCGCTGCAGCAGTCAACACGCCGCACAAAATCCCGAGAACAATCGCGAAGGCGAGCGCGACGCTATCGACTTGTACCTGGAATCGAATTGGAAATCCGGAAAGCGGAAGCGCCACCAATGTCGGCGTCCACCACGAGGCGATGACGAATCCAAGGCAGCCACCGCAAACGGCCAGCGTGACGCTCTCGCACAGCATCAAGCGTGCAGCGGCCCAGGGCGTCGAGCCGAGCGCCAGCCGGATGGCGATTTCACGTTGCCGCGCGCTCGCACGGGCAAGAACCAGGTTGGCCGTGTTGCCACAGACCGCCAGCAGCAGCAGGAGCATCAATCCCTGAAGCACGGCCAGCGCCGCCGCAAACAACCGCTGCGGTCCTCGCGGAGCGTCCCAGAAGGTCAGGACCTGGGCGCGCACCCGACGGTTCGATCCGGGAAACTCCGTGGCGAGCTGCAGCATGACACTGTCGAGTTCCGCTTGCGCGGCAGCTTTGCTGGCCCCAGTCCCAAGACGTCCCATCGCCGCGTATCCGCGACTCCTTCGATTCTGCAGTTCAGTCGATCCCTCAACCAGTGCCGGCGCCAGCGTTGCCGGAACCCACAGATCGAAGCTCAGACCAAGCACGGTTCCCTGGAACGGCCTCGGGGCGATGCCGACGATGGTGAGCTCGCGTCCATTCACGCGAATCGAACGGCCGACGACATCGGCGGCGCCACCGTACCGCGATTGCCAGAGTGAATACGAAATCACAACGACAGGCTGACCGCCGGGCGTATCCGCGTCATCGTCGCGAAGGAAACGCCCTGCCGCGGGACGCAGCCCGAGCGCAGAGAAGTAGTTGCCCGAGACAAGCTGACCGTAGGTCCTCTCGATGGCTCCGGCTTCACCGATATAGAGAGGAACCATGCGAAAGGCGATCAGATCAGGCAGGCACGAGAGCCGATCGTGGAGGTCACGGTATTCGAGCCACGACATTCCCGGATACGAGTCGTTCTCGGCACGCGGTTCGACGAGATGCAGACGCCCGCTTCCCGCAACACCCGGCAGCGGATTGACAATCGTGCCCTGCAGCCACGCAAACACAACGGTGTTGACGCCTATGCCAATGCCGAGCGACAGCACCACGACTGCCGACAGCACGGGCGTACGCCGGATGGTCCGCAGCGCGTGGCGGAGATCGCGAATCATGCGTCCTTAGCGGCCGTGGATCGCCATGACCCACTTGTGAAGTCCACCATGGCCGCGCGCGGCAACAGCGATGACGGCTATGACGCCGGCAACAATCAACAGCACCATCACGGAACGGAGTCGCATCAGGCCTCCTTTTCGTTCGTGCGGCCAGCACCTCCAATTCGATGTGCGGGTCTCGCACCGGCGACTCTATGTGCCTGACGCTGAACACCGCCTGAAAGGTCCGTTCATGTTGCGTTCAGCAGCCGTTCGGTTATAACCACGCAGGAGCCGATACTGCGCGCACTCATTGCGGAAGACGACGCCCACCTCTCGCAGCAGCTGGCTTCGGCACTCACGGATGCCGGGTATGCGGTCGATTGCGCGACCGACGGCGCCCGGGCAGAGTTTCTGGGACAAACGGAAACCTATGATGTCGTCGTGCTCGATCTGGGATTGCCGAAACTCGACGGCCTGAGTGTGCTCAGGCGGTGGCGCGAAGCGGACCTGACCTTTCCGGTGCTGGTGCTCACGGCACGCGGCAGCTGGTACGAGAAGGTCCAGGGGATTGATGCCGGCGCGGATGACTACCTGTCGAAGCCGTTCCGCATGGAGGAACTGCTGGCGCGAATTCGCGGCCTGATCCGGCGATCGCGTCAGATGCCTTCATCTGAAATGCAATCCGGCGCGCTGGCGGTCGATGCGAGAACAGGCCGAGTGACCGTCAACGGAGATCCGGTTCGCCTCACCGCGCTGGAATTTCGGGTGCTGTCCTACTTGATGCACCACCGCGGCCGCGCCGTCTCCCAGAGCGAGCTTGCCGAGCACATCTACTCAGTTGATGCGGAGCGCGATTCGAACACCATCGAAGTGTTCATTGCCCGGCTGCGCCGGAAGCTCGGGCCCGGTGTGATCGACACCGTGCGCGGATTCGGATACCGGGTTGGAAGCGACGGGCCAGGACGGTGAGTTCAGTTCGCCGGACGGTCCTGCTCGGTGCGCTGCTGTGGACACTGGGCATGCTCGCCGCCTTCAGCGTGATCCTGACGTATCACCACCCCATCTTCGATACCTTCCGCATCGTCCATCAACACGCACCGCTGATGGGACTGCTTGCGTTAGCCAGCATGGCAGCAGGAGCAATCGTCGTGCGGGCGGCACTCGCGCCGCTGAAACATATTCGGCAAAACCTCTCGGCCGTTCAGACGGGATCTGCCTCCCGCGTCCGCGGGAGCTATCCGACAGAAGTGCAACCACTGGTCGATGACCTCAACGGATTGTTGAGTCATCTCGAAAATGTCGTCGCCCGAGCCGGAACCAAGGCGGGAGACCTCGCGCACGGGTTAAAGACGCCGCTGGCGGTTCTATCGAACGAGGCGGAACGTCTCGCGTCGAATGGCGACCCGCAGCTGGCGGCGACGCTGTCCGAGCAGGTCGGGATCATGCGCCGGTACGTCGAGTACCACCTGGCGCACGCCAGGGCGGCCGCGTCTGGCGCCGTCCTTCATGCGCGTTCGGATGTACTCGAGACGGTGGACGGGCTCGTGCGGACAATGCATCAGCTCCATGCAGATCGCGCACTTTCAATCGACGTCCAGGTTGATCCTCGCCACCAGTTCAAAGGGCGACGCGAGGATCTTGCGGAAATGGTCGGGAACGTGCTCGACAACGCCTGCAAATGGGCGCGCATGCGGGTTTCGATCACATCGTCCCTCATAGACACTCGGCTGCTCATTTCGATCGAGGATGACGGACCCGGTCTGGTGGCCGAGGCGAGCCAGATCGTCCTGCAACGCGGTGTCCGGCGAGATGAGCGCGTGCCCGGATCGGGCCTCGGCCTCGCGATTGTTCGAGAGCTGGCTGAGCTGTATGGCGGCGCCATCACGCTGGCGCGCGCCTCTGGCGGTGGGGTCTCGGCCTGCCTCGAGTTGCCGGGCGCATCTGCAGAGTCCCACGGCCATCTGGCCAATCCTGGTGTCTAACGCTGCGGACCAAGCGGCAAAAACCCCCGCATTTCTTGACACTCTTGCGACGCGCGTAGTACGCTGCCCGGTCTATTTCTTGTAAACCGTAGGGGCCTGGCAGGCGCTTCGGGCGGTAGAACGTCAGGCCACCGGCGGGGGGCTCAGACGGACCCGTCGGCGCGGTCGGACTTGGAGGAGCGGCGATGCTGCAGATCGACCAACGAGTCGTCAGTGGTGTGACGATTCTGGATCTCAAAGGAAAGATTACGCTCGGAGAAGGCGACGAGCTTCTGAAAAAAGAGATCGATTCGCTCATCCAGCAGGATAAGAAAAAGCTGCTGCTCAACCTCGAAGGCGTCCCCTACATCGATAGCGCGGGTCTGGGTGAAATCGTCCGCACGTACACCACGGTGAGCCGTCAGGGTGGGAAGCTCAAGCTCCTCAACCTGACGAAACGCATTCAGGATTTGCTCGCCATCACGAAGCTGTTGACCGTGTTCGAGACGTACGACTCCGAGCCGGATGCCGTCAAGAGCTTCGGCAGTTAGCCAGGCCGCGTACATACCCGCCGCGCTCTAGATGGCGCGACACAGTATTCCGGACATTCTCGATCAGGCCGAGCCGCGCCAGGGTGAGCTCCGTACGGTTGCGCGGCCCGTGGTCTGGCACCTCATTCGATCGCTCCGTCCGGGGCAGTGGACGAAGAATCTCATCATCTTCGGCGGCCTGCTCTTCGGGCAGCGCCTCTTCGATCTGCACTCGGTCCTCTACGCGACGGCAGGGTTCGGGGTGTTTTGCGCGCTGTCGGGGGTCGTGTACCTGGTCAACGATGTCGCCGATCGCGAGGCCGATCGACGCCATCCGCTGAAGCGGCGCCGGGCGATTGCCTCAGGCGACCTGTCGGTGTCACTCGCGCTCGCCGCGGCGGCGGTGATCGCATTAACCGCGCTGACGGTGGCGTTTGTTCTTCGCACCGAATTTGGACTCTTCGCGGCGGCGTATGTCGCGCTGCTGGCCTTTTATTCAGGCCCGCTCAAGCACGTGGTGATTATCGACGTGCTGACGATCGCGATTGGATTCGTGCTGCGCGCGGCAGCCGGCGCGGTGGTGATTGACGTACCGATCAGCAACTGGCTCCTGTTCGTCACCATTCTGGGTGCCTTGTTTCTCGCGCTCAGCAAACGACGCCATGAGCTGGTGCTGCTGGCCGACCACGCGACGAGCCATCGGCCGATCCTGCAGGAATACACACCGTACCTGCTCGACCAGATGATTTCGGTGGTGACCGCCTCGACGCTGGTCGCCTACGCGTTCTACACCGTCAACCCGGAGACGGTGGAAAAGTTCCACACGAACCATCTCGGCTTGACCCTGCCGTTCCTGCTGTACGGAATCTTTCGCTACCTGTATCTGGTGCACCAGAGAGAGGGAGGCGGCAGCCCGGCCGAGATGCTCTTTAACGACAGGCCGCTGCTGGCGTGTGTGGCGCTGTGGGCGCTCGCCGTGGCGCTGATTATCTACGGACCCATGAAGTAATCCTGATGCCAAAAAGTACTGTTGCCATCCTTCGTACTACGCCAGGCACCGTCCTCCGCGACTATCACACGCTCCTGAACCTCGCCGGGTACCAGAACGTCATCGCCCGGGACGCCGACACCGCGCTGAAGGTGAATATCTCCTGGCATTTCTTTTTCCCCGGGAGCTCCACGACGCCCTGGCAGCTCGAAGGCGTGATTCGCGCCATGAAGCAGGACGGCTACGATCCGTCGCTGATTCACGCCTGCCACAACCGCACGGTGGTCATCGACGCGCACCTCGGCGAGCGGGAAAACAAGCAGATCAACGTGGTCGAGGCGCACGGCCTGCGCAACATCCACATCTACGAGACCGAGGAGTGGATCAACATCCGCGAGGCGGTGGGCGATCTGACGAAGAAGTTCACCTGCCTGAATGAGGTCTACCCGAAGGGATTCATGATCCCGAAGCGGTTCATCGGGGAGAACATCATTCACCTGCCGACCGTGAAGACTCACGTGTTCACGACCACGACCGGCGCCATGAAGAACGCCTTCGGCGGGCTGCTCAACGAGCATCGGCACTGGACCCATCCGGTGATCCACGAAACGCTCGTGGACCTCCTGATGATCCAGAAGAAGATTCACCGCGGCGTGTTCGCGGTGATGGACGGCACATTCGCCGGCGACGGTCCCGGCCCGCGCTGCATGATGCCGCACTCGAAGCACGTCATTCTGGCGAGCGCCGACCAGACGGCGATCGACGCCGTGGCGGCCAAGCTGATGGGCTTCGATCCGATGTCGATCAAGTTCATCAGGATGGCGCACGACCTCGGTCTTGGCTGCGGCGACCCTCGCGAGATCGAAATCGTTGGGGACACATCAGCCGCCGCAGAAAACTGGCATTTCGTCGGCCCGTTCAAGAAGATGACCTTCGCGTCGCGCATGCAGCACAAGATCTACTGGGGACCGATGAAGAAGCCGATCGAATGGTCTCTCAAGACGGTCCTCGCACCGTGGGCATACATCGCAAGCGTCCTCTATCACGACAGCTTCTGGTATCCGTACAACGCCAGGCGGATGATGAAGGACGTGCTCGATGGACCGTGGGGTCGGTTATTCCGCAACTGGGAGACGCTGACGCCGACGGCCGATGGCTACCCCGAGGTGGGCGCCGCGGAAGCGGAGATTGCCTTGACCGGAACCAGGGCGCTCGCGCGGTCGGTGGGGATTCTCGGCACCTGCATCGCGCAGGCGCCAGAGTTTGTGCATAAGAAGAGATGAGGGCTCACGGCTTAGGGCTCAGGGCTGAGCATTTCCGAGTACACCATGACTGATTTTTCCGTTCGCTCCGACAACGTCGACGTCGAGCAGATCATGCGGCAGATACGGGCGCGCATCCGCGAGAAACGCGGCGTCGATTACACGGAGGAAGAAATCCGCGAGCTGGCCAACGTCAAACTTGAAAAGTTTCTAGACCCGCGCGGCGTCCGCTCGGATCTCCTCGAGCAGTTCCGCCGCAAGCGCGAGGCGTCGCTGCCGCCCAACTTCAAGTTCGAAGACAGCACGCTGTTCGAAACGCATCGCGGGCTCCTGGCTTTCATCCGCCGGCTGCTCAGGCCAATTCTCAAGTTGTTCTTCAACCCCAATCCATTGATTGAAGCCCTGCACATTCAGTCAAAGCTGAATGCCCAGCAGGCCGCGCTCGAGCCCCTGTACTACGAGGTGATCCACAACCTGGTGCTTGAAACGACGCGTCTCGGTATCGACGTCAAAAACCTGAAGATGCGCGTCGAATCGATGTCGAGCCGGTTGGACTTCGACGAGCGGCGCGCGCGTGCGCTCGAAGGGGTCGTGCAGTATCGGCCCGGAGCGGTGCCGCCGCTGCAGCCGCCGACCGGCGGCGGAGAGTCACGTGAGGCGCGAGGGCCCGAGACGGCTGAACAGTCGGAGCGCCGCAATCGGCGGAGGCGCAGACGAGGACGCAGGCGTCCAGACGAACGCGGTCCTGGCGGAGGACCCGCCCCAATGCGAAATGGAACGGGCCAATCGGACAGCCGGGGTCTGACCCGCGATGGCGGCGGTGAGGCAGACAATCAGCAACAATCCGAGGCAGGGTCTGCCATCGCCCCGGATGTGACGCCGAACGACCCCGGCCCTACCCAGGAAAGTGGGCAATCGGACGACCGGCGTCTGACCCCCGTACACAGCCCAGAGCCATCTGAGTCGTGAAGCTCGCGGTTGCAGTCCAGCGCTATGGCGCGGACATCAACGGCGGAGCCGAGTTGCACGCGCGCTACATCGCCGAACGGCTGGCCCGCCACGCCGACGTCGAGGTCGTGAGCACGTGCGCGCGCGACTACGTGACGTGGAAGAACGAACGTCCGTCTGGAATCGAGCACGTCAACGGCATCCGGGTCCGTCGCTTTCCGGTGGTCCATCAGCGCGATCCCTACCACTTCGGCCGCCTTTCGCGCCGCGTGTTCGATCAGTCGCATTCCCTGGCCGATGAGATCGCGTGGCTCGACAGCGAGGGACCGGCCAGCCCGGCGATGATCGACTACCTCGAACAGGCGGCGCCGAAACTCGATTTCATCCTGCTCTTCAGCTATCGCTATTACCACGCATGGCATGGCGCGCGGCGTGTCCCGTCGAAAGCGCTGCTCGTCCCGACGGCGGAGCGGGATTCGGCGATAGGACTCGGGATCTTCGGGCCGACGTTCCGAGGCGTGCGCGCAGTCATGTACAACTCGCATGAGGAACGGGCGATGATTCAGGCCGCCACGCACAACGAACAGGTGCCAGGCGTCGTGGTGGGCGTGGGCTCCGAGATCCCGGCGAGCACCAATGCCGAACGATTTCGCCGCAAGCACAACATCCGGAAGCCATTCGCCATCTACGTCGGACGCATCGACGAAAACAAGGGCTGCAAGGAGCTGTTCGACTTCTTTCTGCGATACGCGGCGACGTTTCCGAAAGGCCTGGATCTGGTCCTGATTGGCTCGGCGATCATGTCGATCCCGCAGCACCCTCGGATCCATCACCTCGGCTTTCAGCCAGACGAGGACAAGTTCGACGGGATCGCGGCGTCGGATCTGCTGATTATGCCGTCGTATTTCGAGAGCCTGTCGATGGTCGCACTCGAAGCGTGGGCGCTGGGGCGGCCGGTGCTGGCCAATGGGCGGTGCGACGTCCTGAAGGGACAGTGCATCCGCAGTGCCGCCGGCTTGTACTACGAGCGCTACGAAGAGTTCGCGGAAACGTTGTACGCATTGGAATCGAACGGACCGCTGCACGCCCGCCTGGGCCGCAACGGCCGCGACTATTTCACCCAGCACTACACCTGGCCGGTGATCGAACGAAAGTATCTGGATATGTTCGATCGGCTGAAACGGGATGACGCCACCGGCTCGACACGCGCTCCTGTGGAGTCTCTCGGCGGATGGTTCGCGAGGCGACGGACCGATCGCCGGCCGGCGTCGGACGTGCTCGCCGGCATTCCTTCCGGCGCTGCACCAACTGGCAATTCCAATAACCTCTCTAGATCCGCATGAACGCTGCGCACACCCCGCGCGCCCGCGTTCATCAAGTACTTGCCACGCTCGGTTACGGCGATGCCATCGGCCATGAGGTGCTTGGCATTCAGCGAGTGCTTCGCGCCGCCGGATACGAATCAGAGATTTTCACCGAGACCGCGGATCCACGACTCGAGGCGCAGACGATTGATTACCGCGATATGGTCGGTGCGGTCGGCCCCTCGGACGTCCTGATTCATCACTTCTCGATTGGTTCGCGGGCATCCCGGACGGCCTACGCGCTGCCCGGCCGGATGATCCTCGTCTACCACAACATCACGCCACCGTCGTACTTCATCGGTGTCCACAAGGAGCTCGTCAAGCTCTGCTTCCATGGACGCCGCGAGCTGATGGCGTATATCCCCCGCTGCGAACTGGCGCTCGGCGACTCTGAGTACAACCGGCGTGAACTGCACGAGCTCGGTTATCCGCGAACCGCAGTGCTCCCCGTCGTCCCCGACTTCAGCCACCTCGACGCTCCGCCTGATCGGCGACTGGCGGAACTCGATGACGACTGGACCAACGTGATGTTCGTCGGACGCGTGATCCCGAACAAGAAGTTCGAGGACGTGATTCGGGCGTTTCACGCGTACCGGACACGTCACAACCTGCGGTCCCGATTGCTGCTCGTCGGTTCCTACAGCGGGTTCGAGAACTACCTGGCGATGCTCCAGGCCCTCATCGCACGGCTCGGCACACCCGACGTGCACTTTTTGGGTCATGTATCCAACGAGGAACTGACCGCGCTCTACGACGTCGCCGATCTGTTTCTCTGCGCCAGCGAACACGAAGGTTTCTGCGTCCCGATCATCGAGGCGTTCCACAAGCGGGTGCCCGTCCTCGCGTACGCAGCGACTGCCGTCCCGGCCACGATGGATGGAGGCGGGGTGCTGTACGAAACCAAGGACGCGCTGGAGATCGCGCGCCTGATGGACACCGTGCTCGACGATTCGCACGTGGAAGAAGCCGTGCTCCAGTCGCAGGACGCCGCGCTTCAACGTCTTCTCGCCAGAGACTTCGACGGCACGCTTCTCCGGTTCGTCGAACAAACGCTCGCGACCCCGCCTCGCAGCGCACCCGACGTGCCATTCGATTTCTGGCCGCAGTTCGACCAGTTCGATCGGCTCGAAGAACTGCGGCAGTTCAGGCCTGCTGTGTATCGGGCACTACCGGTGGACCCGCGGTTCGCGGTTCGCGATTCGCAGTTCGCACAAAACACACCGGCCGGGCTTGCTTCCGATACCGACCCTCTGAAAGCAGACGGTCCACGACCAACCACGAACAGCGAACAGCGAAACGCGAACCACGAGCCACGGCAATGATCATTAATCAATGGGTCCCCGCGGCTCACAAGGGGGATGCGATCGGCGACAGCGCGCGGCAGGTACGGGGCATGCTGCGGACGGCGGGCCACACGTCTGACCTCTACGCGTTGACGATGGACGATACGCTGCGCGGGGATGTGCGGCCGTTCAGCGATCCGGATGCCTCACGCGGCGATGTCACGATCTTTCACTTTGCACTGCCGTCGCCGATGACCCAGGCCTTCGCGCGCCTGAGCGGAACGCGTGTGCTCCAGTATCACAACATCACGCCGGCGGCATTTTTTGCCCCTTACGACGCGGGGCTCTTCCGGCTTGCAGCACTCGGCCGTCAGGAACTCCGATCGCTGGTCGGCCACGTCGACCTGGCGCTTGGCGATTCAGAGTTCAACCGCGAGGAACTCGAGCAACTGGGGTTCGCGCCGACCGGCGTGATGCCGATTGCCGTCGATACCGATCGGATCACCTCGGCGCCGAGGAGGCCCGCGCTCGACAAGATTCTCGGCGACGGCCTGATCAACATTCTCTTCGTCGGGCGCATCGTTCCAAACAAGCGTATCGAAGACCATATTCGGTTGGCGGAGTTGTACAAACGGTACGTGGACAACTACTACCGGTTCATCTTTGTCGGGCGATACGACGGCTTGCCGCGGTACTACGCCCAGGTCCGGGCGCTGATTTCAGAGTTTCGGATGCTGCCGGATCGGTTCTGGTTCACCGGTCCTGTGCCAGATGAAGACCTGGCGGCGTTTTACCGGTGGGCGGACGTCTATGTCTCGCTCAGCGAGCATGAGGGATTTTGTGTTCCGCTGGTAGAGGCCATGGCGGCCGATGTTCCGGTCCTGGCCTATGCGGCGGGGGCGGTTCCGGAGACGCTCGGCGGCGCCGGTGTGCTGTTCGAACCCAAAGATCTCGAACTCGCCGCCGAAATGCTCGGCATGCTCGTGTACGATCGACCAGTCCGGGATCGTGTGATCGAGGGTCAACGGCGCAGGCTGGCGGACTTCGCGCCGGCTCGAATCGAAAAGCGGCTCACTGAGATTGTGTCCGCGCTGAGCCCTGAGCCTTGAGCCTTGAGCCCCGA
>Ga0222622_10000251_pt1 | contig 19218 bp, 14 predicted proteins | sample PLM2_5_b1metaG_FD_177335 | JGI IMG/M metagenome (GOLD analysis project Ga0222622, IMG submission 177335) | Groundwater sediment microbial communities from an aquifer in East River, Colorado, USA - PLM2_5_b1 | ecosystem: Environmental > Terrestrial > Soil > Riparian zone | place: USA: East...
TATATTTCACTATTAGTAAATAATCGGTAATTGCCGTGCCAATAATAATAGTGCCAAAGAACAAAAAGTAGTGATTCAGTTTTTTAAAAGAGTATCTGGAAAAAATACTGCCAGCCACGAAACTATAAAGACCAAAATTTATGGAAGCAGATGTCAGTAATACTAAATAGACAAGAAAATATAAGACCAATAGACCCTGTAGTATTTTTTTTATCAGTGTTTGTCTTTCAAACCCGAATATTATAATAAGGACAGCTATTGCGAGATATAGTGAAAAGAAAACCGGATGAATACTTGGGGTTAGCTGGTGATAAGTTAGATTATATACCAGGTATGGTGACTGATAACCTACAGGCACAGTTTGAAGTTTATATGAACCATCCCATAGCCCTATTCGTATTGTTGTTTGAATAAAATATATCAGTGAAACAATAAAACAGGAGAAAACAAAAACTTTTTTAAGTGTATCAATTTGCCGGGATGATAAATTTGTTATAGTTGTAGAGGAGAGTGGTATTGATAGTAAAGGTAAAGCCGCTAAAATACCCTTCATCGCAACTTTTTTGTCATCCGAATACAAAACACTAATAAGCAGGCTCAAAAAAATTATGAGTAATAAAATATTACTGGTGTTTGAAAAATATGATCTGATATTGTTTTTTAAATTCTTTACACCAGCCAGGAAAACGATCGAAAAAAGGATGGCTAAAGTGCTATTATACGCTATGGGAAGAGAAAAGGAAATAACAAATAAGATAAGGCAAGGATAAAGAACATAATCAGTGTAGATCGATCTTGTATTATTCGCCATTGAGGCCAATTAATAATAGTTTAAGGATGAATTTAACTTGACCTGTTTTTATTTTCTTCTTTCAATTAGTTTTTGCCGAACAGCTATGACCAAAGAAGTAAGATATCCAATTACAAGACCAATGATAGCTCCAACAAATAATAGTAACGGTCCATTCCTGCTTTCCGGGTGGCTGAATTTATTAAAGTTTTGAAGTACCTGAGTTGCATTTGCAAATTTTAATTGTTCCTGGTATGCTAATAGCTTTTCGTTTAAATTGATTATTCCGCTATTAATGCTTGTTATATCTACAAAAAGAGAAGAAGAACTCTTGTTCTTGTTATTCAAGATGTTTTCTACTGCCAATTTTGTTGAGTCAAGTTTTGCTATTTCTCCTTTTACTTTTTCGATCAATTCTATAAGGTTGGCTCTTTTAGTGATCAATCTTTCTTTGACATATTCAGTATTTTCAAGACCATACACTATTCCATGTTGAAGATTATCTAATATGGATGTATCCTCTACCGTAACCTGAACAATAAATCCATGCGGATTCTCTTGTACGTATAATTTTTGGATCTCTTCTGCCGTTATCTTTTCGACCTTTTTTACCAAATCGGGATTGCTATTCCAAATGCCGGCTAAAGTATTGTATTCTTTTTTTCTTAAAAGGGTTTTCCAGTTTTCAATGATTTGAATATTTTCAAGATTAGTTAAAATAGCAGAATGCAATACAAGTTCGGATGTGTACTTTCTTTGAGTCGATAAAAAAAGTAAAAAAGCAGCGATAAGACCAATAGTCGGAAAAATGATCAGTATGTAAAAAAAGCGATTAAAAAAGGCGACCATTCTTTCTACTACAACAATCAAATCAAGTTCATCTGGACTACTTTCAGAATTAATTTGGGCATCTTTCATTTTTCATCAAACAGTTTAAGGTTGTAGAATTAATTTTTTGCCGCTACTGGAGTTTAATTCTGTTTAAAGGATTAACATTGCTCGCAATATACACAAAAAGTAGTTCAACAGCCATTTAAGCGATAATGCTATAAGAGTTAAATGCAAACACCCATTTAGGTTTAACTATTATCTTTGCGCATCTATTGACATGAGTAAGAACTACAAGGGGAAATTGTTTTCAAATTTTTTTTCTTTAAGTATTATCCAGGGGACTAATTATCTAATTCCTATACTTGTAATGCCCTTTGTTATTCATAGAATCGGCGTTGGTTGGTTTGGCGTAGTTTCTATTGCCCAGGTCATAATGGTTTATCTTTCGACTGTTTCAGATTACGGGTTTAATTTAACAGCAACGAGGGATATAGTCCTGAATAGGGAAGTACAGGGTACGGACAAACTATCACGAATTTTTTCTACTGTATTATGTACAAAGCTGGCCATTACTGCAATAGCCTTTTTGGTTTTATTGTTATTAGTTAGCCTGGCTCCTTTTTTGAAGAGTAATTTTAAACTTTACATATCAGGCTTTACTTATGTTATAGGACAGTCCTTACTTGTAAGCTGGTTTTTTCAGGGGATGGAAAAAATGAAATTTATTACTTTCAGTGTTTTGCTGGCACGAATCATATTTGCAGTTTTGATATTCGTTTTTATTAAAGACTCAGACGATGCTTACCTTTTTCTTTTTTTCTTTGGACTTGGAAATATTATAGCAGGTATTTTCAGTATTTATATGGCAATGTATATTTTCAAGCTAAAGTTTTTGGCTCCGTTGTGGCCTGATATGGTCTATGAACTAAGGAACGGTTGGCAAATTATGATCTCAAATTTATCCATAAACACATATTTATACAGCAATATTTTTATACTCAGAATTTTTGCCGGCGATTTGATAGTCGGATACTATAGCATTGCTGAAAAAATATTTTTTGCTGTTAGACAAATTCTTGGAATATTTTCACAAGTCGTGTATCCCCATATTTGTCAACTTGTGCAAACAGGGAAGGATCAAACAGCAATTTTTTTTAAAAAAGTATACCTGCCGTTTCTGCTTTTGGTTAGTATATCAAGTTGCACTGTATTTATTTTATCACCATGGATCACCCAAATATTTGTGGGCAAGGAGGCAAATCTGCCAGGGGTATTACTTCGCATGCTAAGCCTTGTGCCGATAATAGTTTGCCTGAATATTCCTGCTTACCAACTATTATTGGCATTTGATCATAAGAAGAGCTACCTGTGGATCTTAACCTTGGGCACAATTGTCAATCTTGGCGCAAATGTCTTATTAGCTAAACTGTGGGAAGCACCAGGAACCGTAGTAGCAATTATTATAACAGAAATATTTATTACTATTGGTCTGAATCGGGAGTTGTATAAAAATAATTTAACGGAGTATATTAAGCTGAGAACAATATGAGTGCAAATCATTATACGGTGAAGGGGGAAAATTACTTTTCTAACATACGAAAAGATATTATTAGTTTGATTCCAAATAATCCTGATCAGAAGATATTGGAAATTGGTGCAGGTGCAGGAAACACTTTATTGTATATAAAGGAAAACCAACTCGCCAGGGAAGTAATGGGAGTTGAGTTGATTGAAATAGCCAACTCCAATCAAAAACATCCTTTGATCGATAAATTTCAAATTGCAAATATTGAACAGGAGAATATCCAGGCTAAAGAAGAATATTTTGACATAATAATTTGTGCGGATGTACTTGAGCATTTAGTAGACCCCTGGAGCATAGTTAATAAACTAAGCCAATATTTAAAAAAGGAGGGGTTGTTAATAGTTAGTATTCCAAATATCAGGGAATGGAAAACTTTGGGGAAAATAATTTTTCAAGGGGATTTTAGTTATCAATCGGCTGGAGGTATTATGGATAAAACTCACTTGAGGTTTTTTTGTAAAAGGAATATCTATCAACTACTTAATACTCCTGCACTGTCAACATTTTATAGCAAGCCAAATTTTATGCTTAAAGTTTTGCCAGAAGGGAAAAAAAGAAGGATCATTAATTTACTTACTTTCCGTTTATTTGAAAATTTCCTTGCCGTCCAATATATTTTTATCGCCAGAAAGAAATAGAACATGTCCAGAGTCTATATATTAATCCTTAATTATAAAAGGTGGCAGGATGTGGTAGAATGTCTTGACTCGGTATTTCGTTCTATTTATAAAAATTTTAGTGCAATTGTAATAGACAATGACTCCCAAAATGATTCATTGCAATATTTAAAGAATTGGGCTGATGGAGATAATACACTGCAATGGAAAGTTGAAAAGCCTATTAGCTACAGATGTTTTCATAGCCAGGAAATAAATACTTCTACTTATTTTGATCCCTCAACGCAACTTTTTTTTGTACAAAATGAGAATAATGTTGGCTTTGCGGCAGGTAATAATATCGTTCTGCAGTCTCTACTAAAAGAAGATGCTTATATATGGTTGTTGAATCCTGATATAGTTATAGAGAAAAATACTTTGTCTGAGTTAGTTGCATTTGCAAACACACAACCTTTAAAATCAATAATAGGGAGTGTTATAAAATCTTATACAAACCAGGATAAAATTCTTTTATATGGAGGCGCAAAAATTAATTTTAACTCTGCCACTGTTTCATTAATAGAGAATGAAAACAAAATTTCTGACATTGATTTTATATGCGGAGGATCTTTGTTTACGCATAGCAGGCATTTTAGAGAGATTGGATTACTTCCGCAAGATTATTTTTTATTTTGGGAGGAGGCAGACTGGTGTTATCAAGCTCAACAGAGGGGGTATAAAATGTTAGTTTGCAGAACTGCCATATCCTATGATAAGATCAGCACTTCCATAGGGAAGGGGTTTTTGGCTGATTATTATTATACATTAAACGGCCTTTTATTTTTAAAGAAATATAAGAAGAAGAAAATTGGAGTAGCATCGGTTTTCGCTATTTTGCGTTTCCTGAAACGTATTGTTAATGGCAAATGGAGCAGTGCCAAAGGCGTTTTTAAAGGAGTTTTGACATTTGCAAAGCAGAATAAACATGAAAGTGAATAAATATTTTCCTTTTGCTTTTATTTATTTTTTCATTAATTCTTTAGGGTTGCCATTTGGATTGACTTACACAACAATTTTAAGTCCCTTTTTTTATTGGTGGGTTACTACAACCAGGAAGGTGGAAATCCTTTTGCCATTTTTTTCGATGATCATTGTTTTTGCAATAATTCATTTTAATAATGGTGTTGATTTAAAAAGCTACCTGGTTTCTTTATTTAACCTGATCGCAGTATATATTTTTTGCCAGGCTGCATATACTTTTTTTAAGAAAAGTGGGAACCTTGAGAAGATCTTCTGGAAATTATTTATTATCAATTTCGTTCTTTGTCTCATTGCTATTCCTTTATATTTCACTTCATTCAATTATATTTTGTGGATACAACAATATTTGACTGCGGGGTTTGATAATTTTTCCCGATTAAAATTATTTACATACGAGGCTTCCTATTATGCCACATTGTTCACACCATTATTTTTTTTCTATGCGTTGCAGGTGATTTTCAGACAAAGCAAGCATAACATTTTGACATTGCTTCCCATGCTTTTTTTACCTTATCTTCTTTCCTTTTCAATAGGAGTTATTAGTGCGGTATTCATTGCGATCATTATTACTTATATGCTTTACTTCAAACGGCTTACCAGTAAAAAAAGAGTACTTAATATTATTTCTTTCTGTGCAGTGGCGTTTTTTTTCCTTTTGGCAATCCTGATCATTTTTTTTCCTGATAATCCTTTTTTTGTACGAATAGATAATATCTTTTCTGGTACAGACTCTTCGGGAAGAGGAAGAACTTTTGAGGCATTTATATTAGCGGACAAAATGTTGGCTGAAAAAAGTTATATGTGGGGGATTGGATTAGGACAAGTTAAAATAGTGGGAACAGAAATTATCAGGGACTATTATTTGTACCCGATGGATTATACTGTTTTCGCAATACCAAATGCAGCGGCAGAAACATTAGCTATTTTTGGTTGGTTGGGTCTTTCCTTGCGTATTGTTATTGAGATATTTCTTTTTTTTCATACAAAGGTTTGGAAGAATTATTACAGGTTGCTCTTGTTCTTATTTGTTTTTTTGTACCAATTTACTGGCAGCTTCATTACTAATATAGCTGAGTATGTGATCTGGATATTAGCATTTACAAACGTTTTTCCTCAATTTGATGTAAAAGAAAGGGTAAAAAAATTACTGCTTTAAAATAACTTGATTTTATGTCGAAAAAGGGTATAAGAAAAATAGTGACTCCATTTTTTCCAGTGCTTGATATTTTACTATCGCCATTTACTTTTCTTTCCTCCATGCTTTTATTTGTGATAAGGAAAATAAGGGTGAACAATATGCCTATAAGCAAAAAGATTTTTAAAGCTGTTGGAATCTTCCCTATTATAGATCATTATTATGAACCATTATTCGACGACAGGAAATTGAAGTTGCCCCTAGACAAAGACAGATCACTTCCGGGAATTAAATGGAATGATGAAGAACAATTGTCTTTACTGGAAAAATTCAACTATCAGGACGAACTAAATAAAATTCCACTGGATAAGGCTGATGAATTATCATTCTCTTTTAACAACCCCTCATTTGGACCTGGGGATGCAGAATACCTGTATTGCATGATAAGGCATTTTAAGCCGTCTAGAATTATTGAGATCGGAAGCGGTTATTCGACACTTATGGCAAAAGAAGCCAGTGAAAATAATAAAATAGAGAATTCATTATATAAATGCGAACAGATTTGTATTGAACCGTACGAAATGCCCTGGTTGGAAAAAACAGGCGTACAGGTTATCAGAAAACTGGTTGAAAATGTTGATGTTTCTTTTTTTTCATCGTTGCAGAAAAATGATATTCTTTTTATTGACTCATCTCATATGATCAGGCCGCAGGGTGATGTGCTGTTTGAATTTCTGGAGATATTGCCTTCGCTGAATCCGGGAGTTATTATTCATGTACATGATATTTTTTCTCCCAGGGATTACACAAAAAAGCACATTGTTGATGATGTTTTGTTTTGGAACGAGCAATACTTACTTGAAGCTTTTTTAAGCTGTAATAAGGATTTCGTTATAATAGGGGCGTTGAATTATTTAAAAAATCATTTTCCTGGGAAGCTAAATGCTAAATTGCCGGTTCTAAGAAATCATCCGGGTCATGTACCTGGTTCATTCTGGATACAAAAAGAATTATTGAGTAGTGTATAATCATTTATAATTTACACAATGGCAAATTTTCTCTTTTCAAATCTGAAAAGATATTATAAGAAGGCGTATCAAAAGATCAACTATGATACATTCAAAGTTCTTCTAAACCTGGGAAGGATACAAGCAGAGAACAATAAAGCCAAAAAAATTATCGGTAATCTTGAACAAGTAGAATTCCAGGTCTTTTCGCAGAGGGGGGAAGATGGAATTATTCAATACATCGTAAGCCAGATCGAAATTCCAAACAAGATTTTTGTAGAGTTTGGTGTAGAAGATTATACAGAGTCAAATACAAGATTCTTATTGATAAATAATAATTGGTCCGGTCTTATAATTGATGGATCAAAGGATAATATCAAGTTTATAAAAAAGGATTTCATTTATTGGAAGTATGATCTAACTGCTTATCATAGTTTTATTACAAGAGAAAATATTAATGAACTTATTAGTAAATACACGAATTGTTCTGATATTGGGTTGCTGAGCATTGATATAGACGGAAATGATTACTGGGTTTGGGAAGCGATTACTGCAATTAATCCCAGGGTAATTGTGTGCGAATACAATTCTGCTTTTGGTGAGTTTAATAAAGTGTCGGTTCCATACCAGGCAGATTTTTCCAGAACCAAAGCTCATTATTCAGATCTTTATTTTGGCGCATCACTGGCTGCTTTTTGTCACCTTGCTGAAAAAAAGGGGTATGATTTTATTGGAACGGCTGGTGCCGGTGTAAATGCATTCTTTGTACGCAAAGATCTTTCTGCACCTTTTATAAAATATAATGCTCAAACAGGTTTTCGACCATCAGCCAACAGAGATTCAAAAGATCAAAATGGGAACCTTAGTTTTCTACTTCATGCACAGCGGCTACCTGTTATTAAAGAATTGCCTGTTACCGATGTTGTTTCAGGGAAAAATCATTTGATAAAAGACCTTTTTAATCTTTGATCTTGCTACACAGAGCGAATTGAATTAGTACTTCTTTTTAAAATCTCCTCTCGAAAAAAATCTTTCGATCATGCAATACAATAGGATGAAAAAGTAACGACTTCCCATTTCACGGATCTTAAGTTTAGAAGCACCAGTTTTCCGGTTGGTCCAGGAGTTTGGAACTACTGTGTAGGTATAACCGCGCACAATAGCTTTAAGCGGAAGCTCCAGTGTAAGATTAAAATGAGGAGATAAAAAAGGTTTTAAACCCGTTATTGTTTCTTTCTTATACATCTTAAATGCATTGGTTGTATCGTTATAACGTAAACCAAAACATATTTGCACAATACTATTAGCGATGCGATTGATGATCAATTTTACAAAAGGATAATCATAAGTTTTACCACCTTTCATAAAACGGCTACCAAATACGCAATCATAGCCTTCTTGGATTTTAGAATAAAATTTCACAAGGTCATCCGGTGAATCGGACATATCGCCCATCATTATTGCAACGCAATCACCAGAAAAATTTTCAAGTCCAAGGCGAACAGCATAGCCAAAACCATTTGCTCCAGGATTTGTGATATAACGAAGGCTGTTCACTTCCAACATCAGGTTCTTTAGGATGTCTTCGGTTTGATCTTTCGAATTATCATTTATAACAAGTATTTCGTGTGATATGTTATTCTTTACAAGAGTTGAATGAATTTCAAGGACACTGGATTTAATAGAGCCTTCTTCATTATATGCAGGAATGACTACGCTCAATTTCATGTATGCAGAAAATATTTGTATGATTAATGGACTGTCCTTGAAAGAAGTGCTTCGTGTATTTCACCCAAGATGTCCTCAATGCCATATTCCCAGTTCCAGGAAGGATAGTGGGATTTGAATTTAGATACATCACTGATCCACCATATATGATCTCCTATACGATTGTCTTCTGTATAAGAATAATTCATTTTGTTCCCGGAAATTTTTTCACAGATGGAAATGGCTTCAAGCATAGAGCAATTTGAAAATCTTCCTCCTCCTGCATTATAAACTTCACCAGAACGTGGTGAATTATAAAAATGCCAGAACATATTTACAAGATCATGACTATGAATATTGTCGCGAACTTGTTTTCCTTTATAGCCAAAAATTGTATAATGATCACCAGTAACTGCGCACTTCATTAAGTAAGAAAGGAAGCCGTGTAACTTGGCTCCAGAATGATTTGGCCCTGTTAAACAACCACCTCTGAATACTCCTGTATGCATACCGAAATATTTTCCATACTCCTGTACAAGTATATCCGCGGCCACTTTTGAAGCACCGAATAAAGAATGTTTTGATTGATCAATGGACATACTCTCGTCAATGCCTTTTTTATAATAAGGATGACTCTCATCTATTTCCCATCTGCTTTCAAGTTCTTTTAGCGGTAAGTAATTAGGCGTGTCACCATAAACTTTATTGGTAGATGTAAAAATAAAAACAGCAGTAGGAGAATAAAGTCTGCACATCTCTAAAAGATTTAATGTGCCATTTGCATTTACACTAAAGTCAGTGAATGGTTCTTTTGCTGCCCAATCGTGACTGGGTTGTGCCGCCGTATGCAATACAAGTTTTATATCGGAATTGTATTCTTTAAAAAGATCTTCCATCGCTGCATTGTCACGGATATCAAGATCGTAATGTTTATAATTTGAAATTGTATCTTGAAGACGCTTCATGTTCCATTCAATCGATCCTTCTTTACCAAAAAAATATTTTCTCAGGTTATTGTCTATTCCTATAATGAGATCAAATTTTTTAGAAAAGAAATTCACCGCCTCGCTGCCTATGAGTCCTGCAGCCCCTGTAATAATTGCAATCTCCATTTTATAAAATTTATCCTATTAATATTGGTCTTAATAAAGCTTCATTATTTAGTATTACTATTTGAAAATTCTGCAAAGTTCTGCAAATATTTTTACATTTACTCCATATTCCAAACAAAAAATATCACCTTAAATGACCGGGCAAAGTAAGCTAAAGCTTTACATTCAATATGTTTTTATATTCTTTCTGGCCTTTTTAATTTTTCCGAGCTTTTTTTACCGATTGCCTGAATCAGGTCTTGATCCATCCTGGAATATTTCACTACATCTCGCTAATAAATATAATCTGGTATTCGGGAAAGATCTTGTTTTTACCTATGGCCCATTTGGTGTTCTTAATTCCCGGTTGCCAATTTCAGTTAGCAAATACTTTTATTTATTTTTCGATGCATACTTTTTAGCCACCTTTATTTTTGTTGCTATAAAGATCTTTAAATCTCATTTTGGTTTTATACAGGCGTTATTTGCTTTTTTAGCTATTACGGTCACAACGTATGAGGCACAGGAGCTATGGTTTTTTTTCTTTATACTTTTTTTCCTTTTTTCTTTTTTAAAAGAACCTGACGGTAAAATTGGATACCTGGTACAAGCGGGATTGGTATCAGTATTTTGTTTTTACTATAAATTGGGTCTCGGCATAAGCGCCCTGGCCATTTTTTTAATAGTAATGACATATGCCGTTGCAACAAAAAGACTGGCCCTTAAGAATTATATCCTCTTGCTATTATCTTACTTGTTCTTAATCTGGATATGTGCTCAAACTTTCAATGTAAATCTAATGGGTTACCTGAAGGGTAGCATGTATATCATCGATGCTTATAATGATTCTATGTTTGTTCCGTTACTAGAACATTCCTATCGCTTCGGTTACGCAGCAGTTGCTATCATTGGAATTGTTGTTTTCTGGATTCTATATCGACTTATTATTTCAATCCGTAAAAAAGAAGTTTTTAAAAACAAGGATGAACTTTTTATTTACTTGCTTTTTGCAATGGCAGTGTATGTGCTATTCAAAAGTGCGTTTGTAAGACCAGGGGGGCATCATTTCCTCTTTTTTAAGGGCATGAGCCTGGTGATAACTATTCTGTATTTATCCAGCAGTGGTAAGTTTGAGCGAAAAGTTACAGCTATTGCTTGTTGGATTGTGGTTATTATTTCTTTGTGGATCGTGAATAACATGTCAGAGAGTTATAAACCAGTTAACAATTTGTTTAACCTATCATTTATTCGCATCAAAATTGATGAAACAAAAAAGTATTTTGAGGGGCTTAAAAATTATGATGCCGAAGTTGCTAAATCAGACAAGCTTCTTACACAGAATAATGAATTTAGAAAATTGATTGGTGATCATTCTGCAGATATCATTCCATTTGAGATTTCTAAGATATATTTTAACGGGCTTCGCTATAACCCTCGCCCTGTTATACAATCTTACTCTGCTTATGATGCATATCTTGATGATCTGAATTATAAAAAATATATGTCAACTGACGCTCCCGATTATATTTTTTTCTCTACGAATTCAATTGATCACCGGTTCCCCTTTTTTGATGAAACAAGAACCAAGTTGGCTCTCATCAATCGTTATAGAATTGTAACTGAAATCGATGGTGAAGTGTTACTCAAAAAAAGAGATACTGCCAGAAATTTAGTTGAGCTGAAAGAGAAGGAGAAATTTACAATAAAACTAGGTGAAGATATAGCTATAAAAAAGAGCACCTATCTTCAAGTTACACGACTATTTGTTGATTATAATACATGGGGCAAGCTTCGCAGGTTGGTATATCAACCTCCTTTAATAAAGATATTTTTGACGCTTGAAAATGATGAAGTAAGATCATTTAGAATAAGTAAATCCATTTTGGAGGATGGCATTATTTTAAACAAATTTATTGACAATGACCTGGCATTTCAGTTATTAATGCGATCTGATGGCAAACTAAATACAAACATCAAGGCAATCAGAATTGAATCAGATCCGGCAAATGAAGGGTTAATAAGAACTGCCAGAATGGAGAATACTTATTACCAGTTTGCAGAAAAATCGGGCCCGGATATTATGGCTGATAGCACAGCAATTGCAGGCTTGATTAGTAAATATCAACCTCGTTTAATAACCGATAGCATTCTTTTACAACCTGATAGTTTGCGATATTATTTAGAAGATTTTTCTGTACATGGACAAATCATTCGTGTATCGGGGTGGGCATTTTCCGAAAAGGGAGATAACAAAGGTTGTTTTGTAAAAGCAGTATTAAAATCCGGGGACACTATTTATGAGCTGCCATCCGAAAAAAAATTCCGTCCTGATCTACCCATTGCTTTTAAAAGAGATGATCTATCGTACAGTGGACTTACTTCTGTAGTAAGCAAATCGAATTTACCAGATGGTGTCTATAAACTTGGAATTGGAATTTTTAGCTCGGATAATAAAACCGCCAGAGTAATGTATACAGATCAGACCATAATTATTGGGCAGCTTGAAAATATTCAAAAATAAATAGAATTGATTACTAGCCAGGACTCCTATAAACAATGAGTAAATTAATTGCTTAATTATTATCAGGTTTGCAAGCCTTGCGGTGTAAGTTTTTTTATTTTGTTATTTTTTTATCTGTTTCAGCAATTTTAGTTTTACCATTAACGGAGACCATCAACCATATTTTATTTTCGCCCGGCTTGATATCTTCTGAATGTATTCTCGCCTGGTATCCACCTTCTTTTAAAGTAAATTTGTTGAAATAAGTATTCAAATCGTACCTGGCTATTGATTTGGTGCTAAAAAATATTGGTTCTTTATCTTCCTGGTTTTGAAAACCGATATATACTTTTTGATTCCAGGCGGCATTACCTGTTATAAACGCAAATCCATCAATAAAATAATCATCCTCAAGTTGATAGATTTCACGAACACTTATAGGCATTTCCAGTTTGGGGTTATCCGGTACCATTGGTATTTGTTGTCGCTGCCCATAGGGGTAATAATATTCAAGATCGGCATTGCTCGGCAAATGAAATGTGTTTAGTGAATCTGACTGTCTAAGGATCTTTGTATATAATTCAATCTGATTTTTGTCGCCATTCAGCAGATCAGGTTTACCAGAATTATATCCTACAATGCCAAGATTGGTTTGTTGTTCCCTGATGCCAAGATATTCATAGTGATTTAAATTTATGCCAATAAAATAGAGGCCTGTTAATGTAAGAATGATCGCAATTGTCTTTTTCTTATTAATTGGGTAGGTTTCAAGAAACCAAAAGAAAAGCGAAATAAGAAATATAATACCATTGATTCGGTACCGCGACGAAGAGGCAAAATCCCAGCCAAATGAAACTCTTGTCAAAGCAGTTATGCAAGCAGTAATAATAATAAGCAGCATAATGCTGTAGTTAAACATATTTCGCTGGTAATATTTAGTTTTAGTTATATAAAGGAACAAAATGAAAAAACAAAACCCGGCAATGGCCGTAATGCCAACAGATTCCTGCTGGTTACTAGTGTAAATCAAAAAATAGTTCAGAGCATTCCCAAGAAAAGAAAATACGAATAGGATCACTCTTCCTTTAAGCTCACGCAAAGTATCCATTATGGTACCATTGTGCTGTGGTGAGTGATAATCATAAAAATAGACACCCAATAAAAAAGCAATTATGGTAATGTAAATCCAAAGATTTCTGTATTGTTTTTTATAGATCAATATAAATATTGAAACGGGAATGACACTTAGTGCACCGCCCTGCGTAAACAATGCCAGCACAAAGAAAAACAGCGAAAAAAGGAGAGTTGTGATGTTTTGTGAATTACTGGAAGTAAGGTAGTGCAGGCTTAATAGAATGAAAAGAAGTACTGTAAAATTGGACAAGCCAGCCATACTAAAAGTTATGTTTTCCCAGGACGCGAAATTGAACAATAGGACAGTAATGGGGACGAAGAGATACACTGGTTTTCCTAAACGCCTGAATTTATTAAAAAATAGAATTGCAATTCCAACTAATGATAAATTTCCAATCAGTGAAAGGAAATTAAAGTTTACTGCATGAAAAGTTTTATAGCTGATAATGGTCCATACCCTGTCATAAACTATACGATGCTCATTTGCCTGATCAAGCATCAGTTTTAGTTTGCCTCCGTAAGATGGGGTTGTAATATAAGAATTGATAAAGGCTAAGATTGCGGAAAAGTCATCGTTGATCGGAGCATTGACGGTAAACCTAAAAAATACGGCAAAGAAAATGCCGATAGGCAACAAAATAAAAAGCCATGATATAAGTTTACTCGATTTTGCGGAGATCATTTCAAAATTGGTTTTAAAGTTTCTTCATTTTCACTTATCCATTGATAAATGTCTTTAAAAGTAGTTTCCACAGGTTTTGTTGGCGTCCATCCCGTTTCTTGCTCTATACGACTGTTATCCGTTATGAATATTCTAAGATCAGCCTGGCGGGTTTCAGGCAATGATTCAATTGCTATCTTATTGCCTGTAATCTTTTCGCATATTGCTGTCATTTCCAAGAGTGATGCACTATTCCCGATGCCGCCACCTGCATTGTAAATTTTATTCTCAAACTTTTCAATATTATGGATCTGCAGGTCGATCAAAGCTACGAGGTCATCTACATGCAAAATGTCTCTTACTTGTTTACCTGTGCCCCCATAGCCAATATATTTTAGCGATTGTTTCCAAAAATGTTTTGCCATCCATAGTGTTACTACACCTTGATCTGTTTTTCCCATTTGCCTTGGTCCAGCAATTACACCAAATCTTGTTATTGAAGCCTTTAATCCATAAAACGCAGCATACTCCTGGATAAATAATTCTGATGCAAGTTTTGTTGTTCCATAAAAAGACCGGGCACCAGAAAGATTTAGTTTTTCTGAGATGCCCTTTCCAGAAATTCCTTCTGTAGTTTGAAAAGTATCAAAAGAAAAACGAGTATTGTTTTCAATATAATTTGCCTGTTCAATACTGCTTATTGGATAAACCCTGCTAGTTGACAAAAAAATAAGCTTTGCATTATGCTTTAAGCATGCATTAAAACAATTGATAGAACCGTAAAGGTTGTTATTGATCACATAAGTTGGATCTGAGTCTAGTCCTGCTGTAACAGATGGTTCTGCAGATGCTTCTATCAACACATGAAATTTGCCAACAGCAAGAATATCTTCCATGTTTCGAATATCTCCATGAACAAACTGAATATCACTCTTTTTAAAATCAGCCAGGCTTAATTCTGATCCTCTTCTTTTTAAATTGTCAAAAGCTATAATTGTGTAATCAGGGTATTTCTTTTTTAACTGCAAGCAAAGATTAGAACCAACAAAACCTGCCCCTCCGGTAATAAGAATGGTATTATTCATAAAAGAAGATGGTTATTAAAAATTCGGGCAAAGGTGCAAAACAATTTTTATTATTAAACAACAGATATCAGGATAGTCGCAAAACTTTACAAATGCTATTCATGAATGCCACTGCTGTTTTTTCCCATGTGAATTGTGCAGCTCGTTTTATACCTTCATTTTTCTTTTGATTATATAAGTCTGAACTAGCCAATAAGCTGTTGATAGCTTCTGCAATTGCTGGTGGGTGATTCGGGTCTGCATAGGCAGCAGCATCTCCACAAACTTCTGGTAATGAGGTGGTGTTGGATGCAATTACGGGAACACCGGAAGCCATTGCTTCCAATGGGGGTAAGCCAAAACCTTCTGCATAAGATGGAAAGCAGAAGATCTTTGACAAAGCATACACGGCAACAAGATCCTTATCACTAATATTTCCAATCATAAGGATTCGACCCTTTAAAGCCGGATCTGACAGTATTTTACTTAACGCTGGTGCTTTCCATTCAGCTTTGCCAACAACAACAAGTGGTATTTGTTTGTCCTGAATCAAAGTGATTGCCTTTAATAAGTTTTCGAGGTTCTTACGCACATTTAAGCGGCCAACAAATAACAAAAAACGATCTGGCAAATTCAATCTTTTTTTAACTGATTCAAGAAATAACGGATCATGCTGATCGATGGGTTTAAATTCGCTTGAAACACCCAACGGAACTATATCTATCATTGATCGATCCAATAAATAGTTGTGTTTTATCAGATCACTTGCAACAAAATCAGTAGTGGCCATCACTCTATTTACTTTCCTGGTTAAAAATGACATTGGAAAAAAATAGAGTCTTTCTTTCCAGGTAAAAAATTCAGGAAAATCCCTGAACAGCACATCATGAATAAAAGTAATTGAGGGAGTAGGTGATAAAGCAGGGAACATTTGATAAATGACAAGGTCCACCTTGTGTCTTTTCAAAAAAAGGGGTAATACAAATAGATTTGAAATCTGGTTAACATCAGCCCAAATATATTGAAGGTGTACATTTTTCTCTTTGCAGGGAAAACCAAGTGACTTGTCTTTCTTATCTAAAAAAATGATCCAATCAACATCGGGAAATCGCTTTACCAGCTCAGGAACCAGGTTTTTCAAAATGATTCTTGTGCTAACAGGGCCGTTGTAAAAAGATTTTGCATCAATTGCAATTTTCATATTCAATATTTCAGCTAAATGAGATTAGGTCGATCACTTCCTTTTTCAATTGCTTTCTTAATGACTTGCTATAATCATTAATGATCTTTTTCAAATTATATATTTTTCTTGATTTTTTCCAAATTCTGTTGCTTCCGGATGGTAATAATTGTGTTTGATAATGTCAAATCAAATTTTCATTTTGCCGGTCGTCCTTTAAGATCTTTTAGCGCTCAATATTATCGCTATTTATTTTTAGAAACATATAGTTGTGCCCAGGCATCGTGAAATTTTTTATCAATTATCATGACGTAAGCCGAATCCAATCTTTTTCTTTGTTCCGCTATTAAAGGTTGTTCTCCGTGTGCCCCAACTATCCAAAATTCTTTAACCGAGTATTTGGGATTTTTACCCGCAAGAATTGAGTCTACGATATTCAATTTACTGCCCTCGAGTATCGTGGGCTTAAATTTTAATACCTTAAAGTAATATTGGTGTTGCCATGATAATTCATCGATAATTGGATAGTTCTCTTTATTGTTCTCTACTACAAACTGGGTCATTTCACGAAATTGTGATTTTAATACTTTCGAATAATACCTCCTGGAAATTATAATTGTGATTAACGAGATAATAATGAAAGCGGAAAGAACGAACATTTTTACCGGTTTAAAGTTTATCAACTCTATACCATAAGCGATGATTATTAGAAAGGCAGGCAATACTACGATAGTGTACCTTGGAAACAACATGGGAACTACTAACAATGATCGCAAGAATGGGATAAGGTAAGTGACGATGATCCATATCGACAATATTATAAAGCTGAACCATAGGGGATTCGATTTTACCGGATTTGATGTAAGCTTTTTTTCCGCATATAAAACTTTGAACGCATAAACCATCATCAAAGCAAGAAGTATTGGCTTTAGGAATTTCATGTGACCAAAATATTCGAAGAAGAAAACATAAAAAAAAGTGATAGGTACAGGCGGAACCCAGAATGATTGAATGTTAGATATGGCTTGTAAGTAGGGAAGCCAGGGCAGATATCCTCCTCCTATAATTAAACCACTTAACAAAAAGCATTTTATATACGATTTTCTATCAATTTTTTCCGTAAAAAAGAATAACAGGATGATAATTGCTATTTGTGATGCCAGCACAAATAAACTGTAATAATGGGAGTAAAGTAATAATAATGAAAACACAGAATATAAAACACTGTTTTTAACATTCAATTTTTTTAAGAGACGTATGAGGAACAAAAAAGAAAGAGTTGCGAAAAGAAAAGCCGTAATATAGCCTCGGGCTTCCTGTGAATAATATAAATTATAAAAGTTAACAGTAGTCAATGCGGCAGCAATCAGGCCGAGATTTCTGTTCAAAATTTCTTTGCCAAGCAGATACATTGCCCAAACACTTACTGTACCCGCAATGACGGAAATGAGCCTTGCCGATACCGCCGTATAACCAAAAAATTCAAATGATATCCTCGCCAGGAAAAAAAACAATGGAGGATGCTGATCGCAACATTTTAGGTAACCAAGCATATCCTTCCATCCAATGTCAGGATCGGATATATTCATTGTATGAAGCTCATCCAACCATAAGCTTTGAAAATCTATTTTCCAAAGCCGCATCACAAAAGCACAAATCATTATTAGATAAAGAATAAGATGCGACTTTCTTTTTTCAGTTAATTGGTGGATTATCAAATTATAATTTTTAAAGTATTTGTCGAAATGAAAAGTTCTCCTGACAAAGATTGGATTTTATTTAATAAAATTATTTACTATGAAAATAGAATGATTCTGAGATGACAGAACTTCTAAAGAAGCGATAAGGACTGAGAAGAATCAGAAGCCTATCCCTAGTGCTTAAGTTCGATAATTTAATACTGATAGTATAACAAATGAAAAAATGATTACTACAATTACAAATCAATTCAGACTATTTTTTTGCGTGTAAGGCCTGCAAAAATATAGTTTCATAATCTTCAATGATTTTTTTCCAATTGTAATATATTTTAATTTTTTCAATATTACTCTGGGCATGTTGTGAATTCACATCCTGCTGAAGAGGTTGAATAATAATTTTTTTTACGTCATGAACACTTGAAAAGTACTTAGCATCATCTCCTAAAATTGCCGTGTTAAATTCATTATCATGAGCCGCAATATTGCATCTACAAGCCATAGCTTCTAATAAGGATGGATTAGTGCCACCAACAGAATGGCCATGGAAATATAAAGCTGAAAAATACCTCAGTGAATTTATCAAGGCATAGTCATAAATACTGCCTGGAAAACGAACGGAAACAGAAGCATATTTCTTAAAAAGAAATTGGCCATATTTATTTTGCATATTCCCAATTATAATCAACGGATAGCGATGGCCAGACTCGAGATAGCCCCGGATAACCATTTCAATATTATTTTCTGGCTCCATCCTCGCTATCAGGAGGTAATATTGATTTGCCTGTAAGTTGAAATCTGCCAGGTATGAATCAGAAAAGCTTTCTGGAATATCAGCACCATAAGGAATATACACTGCTTCTTTTTGATATTTTGTTTGGATGTGATCCTTAATCCCTATTGAATCAGCGATTAAAACATCTCCATGCTTGATAGCGAGCCCCTCAGCCCATTTCAAAAAACGTTGAGTGAATTTATTATACTTAGCCCGCTTCCATTCAAGGCCATCCATATTTACAATATTGATCGCTTTTTTTGGCCAGAAACGATGCCAGATTGAACTACTGGTGTAGCCTAATTGTAATAAAATATCAAACCCCCTTTTTCGGGCATCCTGTAAACAATTGTAATCATAAATAAATTGCCCGGCTGTGCCGATCTTACTTTCAGGATCATTGCAACGAATGATATGGATGCCA
>Ga0222622_10000252_pt1 | contig 19209 bp, 14 predicted proteins | sample PLM2_5_b1metaG_FD_177335 | JGI IMG/M metagenome (GOLD analysis project Ga0222622, IMG submission 177335) | Groundwater sediment microbial communities from an aquifer in East River, Colorado, USA - PLM2_5_b1 | ecosystem: Environmental > Terrestrial > Soil > Riparian zone | place: USA: East...
AAAAGACCTCCTGTTCATACGATATCGGTTATTCACGCCCTTAGCCGCGCTTCTCGCTGCAAGGCGCCGTACATCGCTGCCTTTCAATCCGGAGTCTTCTACCCAATCTCGCCAACGCGGTACAAGAAAGGCCCATAATGGCCAGGCGAGGATCGCTCCAATAAAAATACCGATAAACAAAGCGCCGCCACCTCTCAGATACCAACCGATCAGTCCAAAGAGCGCGATGAGCAATACGACGGGAAGGCTAACCATCAGGTGACCTCGCGCGACAGCTCGGAGTGGGCTGGGTTTTTTCATTGGATGATCAACGTTCCATTTACTCCACCATAAACTGCGACAACAGCAGATGCGTTACAAAAAATAATGCGACCCCGCCGAAAACCGAGAGGGAAACGAGCGGGGTGTTGCCGCCATGGTGATTTACCTCGGGTATGAGGTCGCTGGCGGCGACATAGATCGTTACGCCGCAGGCGACGGGCAGGGCGTACGCTATGGTCGAGCTAAAGTTGCTGCCTATCAGGAAAAAGATAATTACGCCGAATAGTGTCGCGAATCCGATCAGCGTGGTGGCGAACATTACCTCGCGTGGTCCTTTGCCGGCCGCCATCACCATTGAGCCGATGGTGAACCCCTCAGGGAACTTGTGCAGGAAAACCGCGATAAAGACCAGCAGGCCAACCCGCAGATCGATCTGCGAGGCGGCGGCGATCGACACACCGTCAAAGAATGTGTGGATCAGCAGCCCGCCGACGGCCGTATACGCTGTTGAGGTTGAGATCAGCTCGTCTGCGTGCATTTCCTCGCCGAGGTGAAAATGCGGTGCGATAGTGTGCTCAAAAAATTGTGTCAAAAGATACCCGCCCAGCAGCAATGCCATCGGTATATACAGGTTCTCGTCCCGTGGGTTCAACCTCAGCCAGATCGTGACAGTTTTAGGCAAGATCTCAAAAAAAGCCACGGCCAGCATAAAACCGGCCCCGAGGGCCAGCAGGTATCTGAGGTACTTACGGTAAGTGCCGTGCAGCTTTGACGGGAACAGGATGAGGCCGCCCAGGACGTTGGCCAGGCCCGCAAGTATGCCAAAAACGAGGAGCTGAAATAATAATGAGGACATGCGTGAGTTTACGGGCCGTACCTATCCTATATCAGCCAAAATATGAAACACAAAATTGCTCACAAGAACCAATTTGGTCTTTGCAGAAACTTAAGCAGATGATTAAGTGGAATTCATCAAATAACTTCTTGACACCCATCAAAAATACAGCGTAGAATGCTTCTGTTGCTTTGCGACGGCCCATCCGACTTAGGGTCGACACACATAAATTCTAAAATCTTTGTTTAAGAGGTTAAGCGCCAAAAGGTTAAGGTGAGGGAACTCTTGTCGGCTATTCCAAATGGTTAACAATGTTGAACTCACTCTCGTTCCCACGCTCTTCTGATCTTTGGATATGCGGGACCCGGACACCGAAAATGGCCACCAGCCGGTCCTGCTCGATGAAACGCTCGATCTGCTCAACGCTGGCAGCGGCGGGTTATTTGTAGACGCAACGCTCGGGCTGGGCGGGCACTCTGAGGCGATCCTCCAGGCTTCGAAAGATACGGTTGTTATCGGTATTGACCAGGACGAGACGGCACTCGGCAGAGCAAAACAAAGATTGTCTAATTTTGGTTCGCGAATAAGTTTTTTTCACTCAAATTTTTCAATGATCAACGACGTAGTCAGGAAAGCAAAGAAAGGGGCACCTGCCGGCATATTGGCGGACCTTGGAGTTTCCTCGCTGCAGTTGGACAGTGTGGAACGCGGCTTCAGCCTCAGGCATGACGCACCATTGGATATGAGAATGGATCCGGCGTCCGGCCGGCAGACCGCGACCGAACTGCTCGGAAGCATCAGCCAGGACGAACTGGCTAACATTATTTATCAGTACGGTGAGGAAAGAGCTTCGCGAAAGATCGCGCGGTGGATAGTTGAAAAACGGGAAAGCGGAACACCTATTACCACCACGAGGGAACTGGCCGAGCTGGTAAAGCGTGCTGTCCGCTCAAACCCGAAGGACAAAAGCCACCCGGCCACGCGTACGTTCCAGGCCCTGAGAATCGCTGTCAATGGGGAATTGGACATTCTCGAGCCGTTTATAAAGGACTCGGTCGATCTATTGGAGCACGGAGGCGTCCTGGCGATCATTTCGTTCCATTCCCTCGAGGACCGTATTGTAAAGCACTCCTTTCAGAGGCTTTCGGGTAAATGCATTTGCCCGCCCCGTCAGCCGGTTTGCTCTTGCGGAGCCGTAAAACGCGTTGAGATATTGACCCGCAAACCCGTTTTGCCCTCGCAGGCAGAATCAAAACAAAATCCACGTTCTCACAGTGCAAAGCTGCGAGCTTGCCGTAAATTAGACAACTAGGGCGATCAGCGTTGGTCGTCGAAGAACCTTTATGAAGAAAACACGAACTGCAACCCCCCGGCGGACCGCCAACAAGAACCGCAAAACCCCCACACGATGGACGACGTGGGTGCTTATGGTGACCTGCGGATTGATGTTTGCCAGCGGGTTTTTCTTTGCCGGGCGGCAGCACTTTTCTTCGATGGACTATGGAATGAAAAACTCACGGCTGCGAAGGCAGATCGACGAGCTCGAGGCTGAGAAACGCCGCCTGCTTCTGGCACGAGAAGTTTCGTTGTCCCCAGCCGAGATAAAGAAAGCTGTGAGAAAGGTGGGATTGATCGATCCCTCGCAAAACACGGGCGAGATGGCCCAGGTCGTAAATTCAACCAAGGATAAAGCTGTCCCGGCTGACGCTCAGCCAATGAAACCGATGATCATCAAAACAGCCGCCGTTTCGCCGGTTAGAACGGCAGCACCCGATCCAAACCTGGCAACTGCTAAACTGATAAAACCGGGAAAATCCAAGCCGCGTGCCGAATAACCCATTCGTAATATATATCGCAACCGACAAGCCTGATTAGATGAAGCGTCCAAAAAGAACGAAAAAAAGAGATCTAAGACAGGTGGCCTTCACCAGATTTATGTTGGTGGTGGCCATTTTTGTAATATGGATCGGCGGCATCAGCGTCCGCCTCGTCAATCTGCAGGTGACCCAGCATGCCTGGCTCAAAGAAAAGGCTCAGGACATCAGGCAGGACGTCAAGCAGACGCGGATGCTGCGAGGGACAATATTTGACCGGAACGAGCGTGCCCTCGCGATGAGCCTGCGTGTCAAGACACTGTACGCGGATCCATCCGAGGTGGCCGATCCTGATGCTTTCGCCGGCGTCGTCGCAAAGGCGTTGAAGATCGACGGCAGCCAATTGGCTGCAACTCTAAAACAGGCCAAGGAGGCAAAAAAGCGATATATTCCGCTCGCGAAGAAACTAGACGAGGAAGTCGCTCAAAAACTGAACCGCACGCTCGATACGCCGGAGCTTAAAAAGGCCGACCTTCCAAATTTCGCCGGCCTGCATTGGCGCGACGATCAAAAGCGAAGTTATCCCTACCAGACGCTGGGAGCACAGGTGGTGGGATTCAGCAATGCCGAGGATGATGGAAAAGCGGGGATCGAGCAGTCGCAGGACGAGATCCTGCACGGTGCGATCATCAAAAAGCTGCAGGAGCGCGATCGCCTTGGCCGCGTCTATGATGAGGAAACGCTATACCAGCGCGAAACGCCCTCGGACATCGTGCTGACCATAGATTCGGCGTATCAATATATAACCGAACAGGCATTGGAAAATGGCGTTCACGCCGCCCAAGCCAAATCAGGAATGGCGATCGTGCTGAACCCAAAAACTGGTGAGATATTAGCACTGGCAAACTATCCAACATTCGACCCCAACACCATCAACGAGGCAGCCGCCGAAAATATCGGTAATAAGGCGATACAGAGCGTCTATTCGCCCGGATCGGTATTCAAGATCGTGACCTATGGTTCTGCATTAGAAAAGCACCTCTTTCAGCCCGAGGACAAGATCGACGCCGGTAACGGTTCGATCACAGTTGCAAATCACACCTTCTCCGACCACCACACAGGGACCATGAGTTATGCGGACGCATTGGCTCATTCAAGTAATATTTGCGCGATAAAGACCGGCATGCGCGTTGGGCGGGACGATTTCTTTTCAATGATCCAAAAAATGGGTTTTGGCAGTCGGACCGGCATCGAATTACCGGCAGAAACGGCCGGTATTGTTCGCAACCCTGCGAAGTGGAATGGCGACTCTTTGGCGTCGATGTCTATAGGTTATGAAATTGGCGTAACGGCGTTGCAAATAGCGACCGCTTTTGCGACGATAGCAAATAACGGAATCAGGCTCCAGCCTCATATTATCAAGGAAATTCGCAAGCCCGACGAACAGCCCAATGTGGTAACGCAAACCACACAAACACAGGTGGTTAGCCCCGCTACTGCCCGAGATCTAAAGACGATGCTGCATCAGGTCGTTCTGGCGGGAACAGGCAAGCGAGCTCAATTGAACGGCTATACGACAGGCGGGAAAACGGGCACCGCGTGGAAGTTTAATGCGAAATCGAAAACGATCGATTCCAGCAAGTACGTTTCCTCGTTTACCGGCATGGCCCCGTTGGATAATCCGCAGATCGTTGTGGCAGTAGTGATGGATGAGCCAAAAGTTGGCGCCCGAGACGGCGGTATGGTCTCGGCTCCGGTATTCAAGGAGATAGCACAGAACATTTTGCAGGAAATGAAGGTGGCACCTGATGCACCTATCAAGCCCGAAACCCTCGAGGCCAAAAAAGTTCCTGAGCAGCCGGAAAAAGAGGTCCCCGAGGTTGGCGGCACCGACAAGAAGGCGGCATCTGCCTCGCCTGACGCTGCAACAAAACCTAAAGTAACTGGGACGCCTGGCAAAAAGAACACGCCGCCGGACCCAAAGAAAACCAACGAAAAGAAACTTAACGAAACGGATAAGATCACGGCTAGATCTGAACCCGGATCTAACCGGCAGCGACCGGTCGGAGAAAACAAAACGAAAGTTGAAACTTGAAACTGCAATAGGATATATGAACGGAACCGCGCCCGCTCTTGATCCCGCTTTGCGTCAACGCGAAGTGGGTTCATTTGCTATTGACTCGCGCGACGTCAAGCCCGGCGATGTCTTTTTTGCACTTTCGCAGCCGGAGTATCGCGAGAATGGTTTCAATGGCGACTTTGAAGATTCAACGAGGTATGTTCCAGGTGCGTTGGACAAAGGTGCGGTTGCATGCGTACTGCGGCGAGACCGGTTAGAAGAACATAGGAGTGAACTCGAGGGTTTAGCGAACAGGCTAATCTTTGTAGATGACGTCATCAAGGCTCTTCAAGATCTCGCTCACTCGGTTTACCTGGCTTGGGACAAGCCTGTGGTTGCGATCACCGGCAGTGCCGGAAAGACTACGGCCAGGGAATTGACGGCCCACGTCCTGCGTTCACACGGGCTCAAAGTGCTTAGCAATATCAAGAATTACAATAACGGCCTCGGCCACCCGATTACGGTTTTAAACCTGGCGGGCGACAGCAGCTATGACGTCGCCGTTCTCGAAATGGGGATGTCAACGCCCATGAACGAGATCCAGCGATTGTGCCGGATAACGCCGCCTGATATGGCGGTGGAACTAAACGTCCTGCCCGTACATCTCGAACATCTCGGATCGATCGAGAACATTGCCGCAGCCAAGGCCGAGCTGGTCGAAAATATGAAAGACGGCGGCACTGCTGTCCTTAACGCTGACGACGAAAGAGTTATCGCCATGAAAGGTTCGAGCCGCGGCAAGACTGTTACCTACGGGATAGAGAACGAAGCGGACGTTCGGGCACGCGACATTGGATTCGAGAGTTTCGGGCAAACGAGTTTCAATCTCTCGATCAACGGAATCGATGCTGATGTCAATTTTCCTCTCAATGGCCGGCACAACATCTTGAATGCTCTTGCCGCGGCCGCTGTCGGGAGCACGTTCGGAATGACGATCGATGAAATAGCACAAAGCCTCGCAACTGTTGCCCCACCGCCGCAAAGAGGTGAGATCTTGCGTTTCAAGGCAGGCTTTATTGTCATCAACGACTCATACAACTCAAACCCCGCAGCTTTGCTGTCCATGACTGACACCCTTGTAAACGGCAGCCGCGATGCTAAGCGCAAGATCGTGGTGGCCGGCGAAATGCTCGAGCTTGGCCCTGACGAAAAAGATATCCATCGCCAAACCGGAGCTGCCGTGGCTGGTTCCGGAGCAGACATGCTAATCGGCGTTCGCGGGCTCGCAAAGGAATTAGTTGACGGTGCACGGGATGCGGGGCTGCAGTCGGCTGAGTTTGCTGCGGACTCGGACGCCGCCGCCGATATTCTGCTGGAAAACATAGCGGTAGGCGACGCAGTACTGGTAAAGGGTTCCCGCGGAGTTAAGACTGAAAGAATTATTGAACGATTGCTCGACAAATTTGATCTGGAGGAAAAGCGAGCGGCAAACAACGGTTGATCTTTAACAGTTTAGTGGACTTGCGATCGGGCGATGCTTTACTACCTCTTATACCAGATAGTCTTTCAGCAGTACGGGCGCAGCAGCGAGTCGTACTTCTTCAAAGGGCTAAACGTCATTCAGTACGTCACGTTTCGCACCGCTCTGGCAGCGGTGACAGCGTTGCTCCTATCGCTTTTGCTGGGTGGTAAGGTCGTCCGCAAATTGGCAGACCTTAAATATGGCCAGGAGATCCGAGAAGAGGGCCCGGCGTCTCATCAGGAAAAGCGCGGAACGCCCACTATGGGCGGCGTCCTGATCATCGGCTCGGTTTTTATCTCGACACTGCTGTGGGCAAGGCTTGACAGTTTGTATCTCTGGATCGCCCTTATGGCAACGACGTTTTTTGGGGTGGTTGGCGTTGCCGATGATTATATAAAGATCGTCAAAAAACGAAGCCTCGGGCTGACTGGGAAGCAAAAACTTGTCGGGCAGTTGGCCGTTGCGATGGGTGTTTGGGCCATACTCTGGGCATGGGGTGATTATCCTTGGAATATTAGTATTCCGTTTATCAAGGCGACGGCCGAGCCGACGGGGATCACGTATCTCTGGCCCGGTATTTATTTGTTCTTTATCATTTTTATCCTGCTCGGCGCTTCCAACGCGGTTAATTTGACAGATGGATTGGATGGCTTGGCGATCAGCGTTACGTTTATCGCAATGTCCGCCCTCACGGGACTCACATACCTGGCAAGCGACGCACGTTGGGCAGAACGGCTCGACATAACACATAACCCGGCAGGGGCTGAGTTAACCGTTTTTTGCGGGGCGATGGTGGGTGCGAGTCTAGGATTTCTCTGGTACAACGCGCCGCCCGCTGAGGTTTTTATGGGCGACGTCGGTTCCCTTGCCATAGGCGGGGCACTCGGAACGGTCGCGATCTTGACCAAGCAGGAATTTCTGCTGCCGTTCATCGGCGGCGTTTTTATTCTCGAGGCGGTCTCGGTGATGCTGCAGGTTTCGGTGTTCAAATTGACAAAGCGCGGCGGCCAGCCGGGGCGGCGTGTTTTTAAGATGACGCCGCTTCACCATCATTTCGAAATGTCCGGATGGAAAGAGCCAAAGATAGTCTTCAGGTTCGTGATCGTGGCTATTCTTTTTGCTTTGTTAAGTTTGTCGACGCTGAAGCTTAGGTAAGTAGTTAAGTTTTGATGCAGGTAAAAGGTAAAAAAGTGTTGGTCCTCGGGGCCGGAAAGTCGGGCATGGCTTCGGCAAAATTCCTGTCGGAACGCGGCTCCGTTGTCGCTCTTCACGATAAAAAGGACGTTGAGGGTTGGCCGGATGCTGCCAAAGAATTGAAAGCTTCTCACGGCATTGGTTTACTATCAGGCGACATTCCGTCGTGGCTTCTCGACCAGATCGAACTCGTCGTGATCTCGCCAGGTGTGCCGTCGAATACTATTCCTGCTCGCTACGTGGACCGAAAAGACGGTGAAGTCATGGGCGAAGTTGAGCTTGCTTACAGATTCCTCAAAGGCCGGATCGTCGGCATAACCGGTTCTAATGGCAAAACAACGACAACGGCGCTGATCGGCGAGTTGTTGCGAAACGCCGGTATTAAGACCCAGGTTGGCGGAAATATCGGAACACCCTTGTTGGACCTTTGCGAAACCTCGACGGATGACGGCTGGACGGTTGCGGAGTTATCGAGTTTTCAGCTCGAAACCATCAAAGATTTTCGGCCTAATGCCGCGATCTGTTTGAACGTGACACCGAATCACCTCGATCGATACGATTCCTTCCAGGATTATGCCGCTGCAAAACACCGCTTGTTCATGAATCAGACAGGAGAGGACGTTGCGGTACTAAATGCCGATGACGATGTCACGGCAGAATGGAAAGACGGACTGAAAGCGAACGTTGTGATGTTCAGCGTTAAAAGAGAGCTTGATGATGGACTGTTCCTGCGTGGCAATGTACTTATCTGCAAAGCGGCAGGCAAGGAAAAGGTACTTACAACGCGTGAAGAGATATTTCTCAAAGGCCTACACAATGTCGAGAATGTTCTCGCTGCTTTTGCCGCCGGGTTGGCGTGCGGTGCTTCGCCGGAATCGATGCGGCAGACGGTAAGCGAGTTTAAGGGCGTTGAGCATAGGATAGAGTTTGTGTCTGAGATCGATGGTGTGAAGTTTTATAACGACTCTAAAGCGACGTCCGTGGATGCCACATCAAAAGCACTCGAGGCCTTGAGCGGCGGTCAGGGGAAGACCGTCCTTATACTAGGGGGCCGCGGAAAAAACGCCCCTTACGCCCCTCTTATCCCGCTGATCCGATCCTCGGTGCGATGCCTCGTGCTGATCGGCGAGGATGCAGACAATATAGAAATGCAGTTGAGTGGATCGGCAGAGATCTTACGAGCTGACTCGATAGATGATGCTGTCGCGCAGGGTTTCGCCGCAGCTTTGCCGGGCGATTCGTTACTGCTGGCTCCGGCCTGTGCGAGCTTTGATATGTTCAGAAGTTTCGAAGAAAGAGGCGACGTGTTTAAGGCGGCTGTCCATAATTTGAACAGCAAGGCGATGGATGTAGGCAATTGATGGTGCAAGAGAGACGCATGGACTGGCTGATGTTTGGAATTGCGGCAGCGCTGGCGCTGTTTGGCGCAATGATGGTCTATAGCGCCTCGGCGATGTTCTCGCTGAAAGAAACCGAAAGCACCAGCCAATATACGTACTTTTACAAGCAGATAGGATTTACAATAGGCGGCCTTGTGGCTATGTACGCGGTCAGCCGTATTGACTACCATTTTTTCCAGAAGCCGTGGGTGGTTTACTCCATCGTGGGCGGGACCGTTTTTTTATTGTTAATAGTTTTCGGATTTCCGGCTATTAACGGTGCACGGCGATGGATCAGGATCTCTGGACTCTCTTTCCAGCCATCAGAGCTCGCCAAGATCGCTCTGCCGATTTTCCTTGCTTATCTTCTGACAAAAAAAGAAGAGTTCGTTGGTGATCTTCGCCAGGTTGTTCTGCCGTGTCTGCTCGGCTTTGGGGTTTTGGCGGGACTTGTTTTCCTCGAAAAGGACCTGGGCACGACGATCGTTCTTTGCGTCATATTTTCGGCAGTTTATTTTGCGGCAGGTGCTCGTCTTGTCCATATCGGAGCTGTCGCGGCGGGTATGGCTGCCATCGGTATCGGCGCAATTCTTTTTGCTCCGTGGCGGGTGGCCCGTTTGATGGCGTTTATGGACCCTTATAAATACGCCGATGACGAGGGCTATCAGGTCGTACAATCGCTTTACGCGATTGGCTCTGGCGGTGTGCTTGGCGAGGGTTTTGCAAAGGGCCACCAGAAACTTTTTTATCTTCCATATCCGTACTCCGATTTCATTTTTTCGGTTGTCGGCGAGGAACTGGGTCTCGTCGGAACGCTCGCGGTGGTTATCGCTTTCGGCCTGCTCCTGTGGCGAGGTGCCCGTGCAGCAGTGCTTGCTCCGGATCGTTTCGGTAATCTGCTGGGCATCGGCATCATTACGGGGATAATTGTCCAGGCGCTTTTCAATATTAGCGTCGTGACATCGATCTTGCCGGCCAAAGGTATTCCCCTTCCATTTATTTCGTATGGCGGTTCATCTGTGGGCGTAACTCTGTTAGGTGTAGGTATTTTGCTCAATATCTCAAAATTTGCCGGCAGTGGTGAGTCGAAAGGAAGCAAGGCGGTGAGCAGGGTATCGAGGGCGCGGGTGAAAGATTGGTAATGAAGGTTTTGATCGCGGCCGGTGGGACTGGCGGACATATTTATCCGGGCATTGCCGTCGCCGGGGAAATACTCAAACGTGATCCTGCTTCTGAGGTGTTATTTGTCGGTACGGCCCGCGGCCTCGAGAAAAAGATCGTGCCGGAAAACGGCTTTCAACTGTCATTGATAAACAGTGCCGGATTAAAGAATGTAGGCATAGTCGGCAAATTAAAAGGGATGACCGTGTTGCCGAGGAGTTTTTGGGAAGCGAGGAAAATACTCAGGGAGTTTAAGCCTGATGTTGTCGTTGGAGCGGGCGGATATGTCTCAGGACCGGTTTTGATGACGGCACATTTTATGGGTTTCCCGACATTGGTTATGGACTCTAATGCTCTACCCGGATTTACTAATCGTGCCCTTGCTCGTTTTGTCGATAAAGCGGCATTGGCATTTGACGCGGCAAAACCATTCTTTGGCTTCAAGGGATCAGTCACGGGCAATCCGGTAAGGCCTGAGTTTTTTGATATTCCTTCTCGCGAACCTTCGGATCGGATCAACCTTTTGATCTTTGGCGGGTCGCAGGGAGCCCGGGCGATCAATAATGCGATGGTTGACGCTTTACCAGTTCTTAATGGAACAAAGGAAAAGCTGTCGATTACCCATCAGACGGGCGAGAACAATTACGATTTCGTCCGCGAGGGTTACGCAAAAGCAGGCTGGGAAAACGTCGATATTCGCCCGTACATCACAAACATGGTCGAATCGTTTGACCAGGCGGACCTTATAATCTGCCGATCTGGTGCCACCACTTGTGCCGAGGTTGCCGCGGCCGGAAAGCCGGCGGTGATGATACCGTTTCCCGGTGCGGCTGATGACCATCAGCGAAAGAATGCCGAGGCGATGGCAGCCGAGGGAGCGGTCAAGATGATCCTGCAGTCAGACCTGAGTGCCGATCGCCTCGCGAACGAGATACGCGAGTTGGCGGACGATAACGAGAGATTGGTTTCTATGGGCACGGCTGCACGAAAGATGGCGAGGGCCGATGCCGCGGAGAAGACTGTGAATATGATCCAGGAGCTGGCCGCAAGGTAAAGAAATATGTTTCGACACGTCAAACGGATCCATTTTATCGGCATAGGCGGCATAGGTATGAGCGGCATCGCCGAGGTGCTGTGCAATCTGGGATTTGTCATTTCCGGTTCTGACGTAAAAAAATCGAAAAATACCGATCGTCTCGAGACCTTGTTCAATATCCGGATATCTGAGGGCCACTCGGCCGAGAACGTGCAGGACGCTCAGGTCGTTGTCTATTCGTCCGCCGTCAAAGAAGACAATCCTGAGGTGCAGTTCGCGAAAGACCACGGGATCCCTGTCATTCCCCGTGCCGAAATGCTGGCCGAGTTGATGACGCTTAAACCATATGCTGTCGCGGTTTCGGGCACGCATGGCAAAACGTCGACGACATCGATGATAGCGACCATCCTCGGGCACGCCGGTGTTGACCCGACGACGGTCGTCGGCGGCGTAGTAGATACGCTTGGGTCAAATGCCCGTTTGGGAAGTTCGGATTGGTTTGTTACCGAGGCAGACGAAAGCGACCGCTCGTTCCTGATGCTCTACCCGACGATCGCCGTGGTTACAAACATAGATAAGGAGCACATGGAATCGTACAAGGGCATGGAGGATGTTGTTCAGTGCTTTACCGATTTTGTGAACAAGGTCCCGTTTTACGGCGCAGCTGTTATCTGCCTTGACGATCCCAATGTTCAGCTCATTATTCCAAAGATCCGGCGCCGACGGGTTACATACGGCATGACCGCTCAGGCAGACGTCTCGGCAAAGGACATTCGTTATAACGATAAATTTGGGTCGAGCTTTACCCTTTACCGGGGTGACAGGGCCCTTGGAATGATAGAGCTGCCCGTTCCGGGAATGCACAATGTATACAATGCCCTGGCAGCGACCGCTGTCGCTCTCGAGCTCGAAGTACCGTTCGAAAAGATCGTTGATGCCTTTGGCGGCTTTAAGAATGCGAACCGGCGTTTTCAGTTCAAGGGCGATGTAAACGGGATTACTGTCGTGGACGATTACGGACACCATCCGACCGAGATCGTTGCCACGCTTTCGGCCGCGAGAAACAGTTCGCAGGGCCGGCGGACCGTTGTCGTATTTCAGCCGCACCGCTATTCCCGTACCAAAGAGTTAATGGATGCTTTTGTCGTCGCCTTTAATAACGCCGACGTGCTATTGCTGCTCGACATATACGCAGCGAGCGAGACCCCGATCGAAGGTATCTCGGCCAAGGTGCTGACGGACAATATTAAAAGATACGGCCACAAGAGCGTCTCCTATATCGGGGATATAGAAATGGCGACAGAAAAGATTTGCGAAGTGCTCCAGCCGGGCGACCTGGTCATTACATTAGGTGCGGGCAGCATCACACGTTTGTCCGAAGAAATACTCGAATGCCTGCAGATACGCAGCGCGGCCGCATAAAAGTTGATCGATAAATGGCGAAGAAACGAAAAACCCCAATCAAACGAAAACCCGCTTCTGTGCGGGTAAAAGGACGCGCCTCGAGTAGATTTACGAGCGGCAAACAAGTTACAAGCGCCGTTGGCAGATTCGTCCTGCCGTTGGTGATCATTTGTATATTGTGCGGCGCTATCGGCGTTCTCGCGATCTCGGGATACCAGACGGTGACCGCGTCGAGCTTTTTCGGGTTAAAGAATGTCGATATCAGAGGCACCGAAAGGACGCCGGCCGAGGACATACGCCGCCTTGTTGCAGGGTCGGTGGAAAAAACAGGGGTTTGGAACGCGGATCTTGGCGATATGCGTTCCAGGATCGAAAAGTATCCTTTTGTAAAATCGGCTGCTGTTTCCCGTATCCTGCCGGCGGAGATCAGGGTAAACGTTATTGAACGAATTCCGGCCGCAATAGTCCGGTTGTCGTCCGGTGACTACCTCGTTGACGGCGATGGTGTCGTCCTGACGCTGGCAAACGGAAAAAGTCCCGAACTCCCGGTAGTTTTGCGTGGTTGGGATGAATCAAAGACCGAAAAGGCGGGTCCCGAGAACATCGCCCGGTTAAAGCTGTACAGGAAAATGCTCGACGAATGGAAACAGTTTGACTTGGTATCCCATGTCAAAGAGGTCAATGTCTCGAACCCTCGTCAGCCGGTTGCGATCATTGACGATTCGGGCCGACCGATAACTGTGACACTCGACCGCAACAACATTGGAAAGAGTTTGAAGACAGCGATCGAAGCGGTGGGCGGCAAAAGGGCCAAGGTCGCGGGGGTAGATGCCAGCGGGATCTCGCCAGTCATACAATATCTCGACTTTTGAACGGGTTCACTTATGAGCAGCGAAATACAGGCAGTTGGTTTGGACATCGGCACGAGCCGCGTTCGTTGTGTGATCGGCGAGCCGGCCGCCGGCGGAAGAATGAACATCGTCGGCATCGGCGAGGCCGAATCCAAAGGATTGCGGCGCGGCGTCGTTGTCTCGACCGAGGCCGTCGCCGAATCTGTCCGCAAAGCTGTAGGCGAGGCTGAACGCGTGAGCGGTCTGGAGGTTGATGCGGCAACGGTCAATCTATCGGGCGAACATCTTCGCGGAGAAAATAAGAACGGCGTCGTCGCTGTTGCGGGCCCTGACAAGGAAATTACTGAGGAAGATATTGAACGGGCGGTCGATTCTGCAAGTGCGATGCCGCTGACGCCGGGCTGGGAGATCGTCGGCCGGCTGCCGCAAGAGTTTATAGTCGACGGACAGGACGGCATCACCGAACCGGTCGGTATGAACGGTGCCCGGCTCGAGGCCCTTGTTCATATTGTTACCAGCCCGAGCGCCGCCCGGCAAAATCTGGTCAAGGCAGTTACCCGGGCAGGCGTCGACGTCGAGCAACTCGTACTGGAGCCGCTGGCCGCAGCAGAGAGCGTGTTGACTGACGATGACAAGGAATACGGATGTGCGGTGCTCAATATGGGTGCCGAGATCACGAGCCTTATGATCTTTGGCCGCGGAGCGGTGCAGCATACCGCGGTGTTTCCGTTTGGCAGCATGCTATTTACAAAGGATATCGCGACCGGCCTGCGGGTCTCGATCCCAGAGGCGAACAAGATCAAACACAATTGGGGATGCGTCGCCTCGTTCTTGCTGGATGAGGACGAAAGAGAAGAGGTGATCGAGATAGTACCGTTCGGACGCAACGAGACGCGTGAACTTTCAAAAGAGATCCTCTGCGACATAATGCAGCCGAGGGCCGTCGAGCTGATGCAGCTGGTCGCACAGGAGACGAGCTCGACAAAATTACAGATCTCAGGCGGAGTGTTTTTGACCGGAGGCGGGGCGATGGTGCGGGGATTGCCTGAGGTTGCCGAACAGGTTTTTGATGCCCCGACGCGAGCGGGGTTTTTGGAATTGTCACATTTTGGCGGCCTTGCCGAGGAGATAAGGGGGCCGCAATGGGCGACAGTTTGCGGGCTGGCATATTTTTCACTGCAGGGACTTATGAGGGGCGACGGACCGGGCGGCAAATCGTCCGTCAGGCGTGTCGCGGAGTGGATCGGAAATTTTCGCGATAAATTTAGATAAATTCATCGTGAGGGCTGGATTTCTACCGCGATTCGTTGTATGCTCTTTTGCCGTTAGCACAAGATATTGTATTCCTGCAAACCCCTGTAGATTCATTGATTGATATTGTGGTCGTGAAACCCTGGCTAAAAGATGTGAGGCAATGGAAGAACTAAAAATGAATACGAACGGCATAAAAATGTTTATCGATGAACCCCCTATTACGGGAGCGCGGATAAAAGTGATCGGCGTTGGCGGCGGCGGCAGCAACGCTGTGAACAGGATGATCGACGCCGGCATAAAAGGTGTCGAGTTCATCGTCGCCAATACAGACCTGCAGGCGCTCAATGCGTCGAAGGCGCCGATGAAGATTCAGCTCGGCAGCGAATCGACGCGAGGACTGGGCGCGGGTTCAAATCCCGAGGTCGGCCGAAGGGCGGCTCTTGAGGACACGCAAAAGCTTATCGACATACTCGAGGGGTCTGACATGGTCTTTGTCACCGCCGGCCTCGGCGGCGGGACCGGCACCGGTGCCGCACCTGTCGTGGCTTCTCTGGCCATCGAGCTGGGTGCGTTGACCGTTGCCGTCGTCACAAAGCCTTTTACCGTGGAGGGCAAGAAACGCATGGCACAGGCTGAGAATGGTCTGGCCGAGCTGCGGGGCTGTGTCGACACTCTCCTGACCATACCCAATTCCAAACTCCGCGAGGTCGAGGAAAAGATCACCATCATGGACGCGTTTCGACGGGCAGACGATGTTCTGCTGCAGGCCGTTCGCGGCATAACCGACCTGATCATTACGCCGGGTATCATTAACCTCGATTTTGCCGATGTGACGACCGTGATGAGGGGAAAGGGCGTCGCCCTGATGGGTATTGGCAAAGGGGAGGGCGAGGACGCGGCGTCAAAAGCCATGAGGGCCGCTCTCGACTATAAACTGCTTGAGGAAAATTCGATCAAGGGTGCCAAGGCCGCCCTTATAAATGTTACCGGCGGACCTAATATGGTGCTCGGTGAGGTCGAGGACGCTATCGGGATGATCGAAACCGAAGCTGACGACAACGCCGATATCATTTGGGGCAGTGTTATCAAAGAGGACATGGGTGACGAGATCAGGATAACCGTCATAGCTACCGGTTTTGATACTCACGCTGCACTTGCCATACCTAAGCCAAAAACAATGGAAACGCACGCCGTCGCCTCTGCGCCGGCACCCGTTCAATACGCCTCGACCGACCTGCCGCCGGTGGACAATATTGATGTTCCGACATTTATGCGAAGGCACGCGGATTAACACGATCCGCAAGCTCGAGCGTCATCGCGGTAGCGGCCGGGTTATGCCCCGGCCTTTATTGCATATATACCTGTCTCCGCTCTTGGCATCTTTGAAGACCATATATTAGGGCTGCAAAAAGTTGATTTTGTCGAAAGCTTCGAATATGTTCGATATTGTCCTATTCGGTATTACCTTAACCAGAAAGCATAGATCCACTTTTTGGCTGCGGCCAAAAGTATGAGACATGACGAATCAACCACAAAGGTCTCGCTTCGCTTTATTCGTGTGTTTCTTTTTTGTTCGCTTCTAGCTCTGCTTCCTTATCCCGGCCTCGCCCAAACGACTGGACCCAAAGTTCAAAAGACTGTACTTGTGCTTTTCCCTGATTGGGATAGACTGCCCGGTCTCGCCGCCATGGATAAGAGCATCAGTACCGCACTTGCCTCAGATCCACGGTTCAATATAGACGTTTACTCTGAAAGTCTTGAACGCTCGCGATTCCCCGACCCGAAATACGATGAGCTACTGCGTGATTACTTTCACCAAAAGTATGCTCAGAAACGGCCTGACGTCATCATTAGCATTATAGGCCCCTCTCTTGATTTCTTGTTGAAATACGGCGAAGAGATCTTCCCCGGAACTCCGATCATATTTTGCGGAGTTGACAGGCGGGAAATTGAGAGCCGCAACCTGGGTCCAAACATGACCGGCGTGCTCGTAAAGCGCCAATTCGGGCCAACATTGGATATTGCGCTGCGGCTACAGCCGGATACGCGAAAGGCTATTTTCATCGCGGGAGCTTCCAGTTTTGACAAGCGGCTGACCGAGCAGGCCGTACCGGAGTTGCGGGCGTACGAAAAGCGGATCGAGATCGAATATCTGACAGATTTTGAGCTAAACGATCTGCTCGCCAGGGTCTCACAACTGCCGCCGCATACGATAGTTCTGGCCTCGACGGTCTTTAATGATAACACCGGTAAGGCGTTCATACCGCACGATGTTGTGGAGCAGATCTCCCAGAAAGCGAATGTCCCTGTATATGGATTTCTCGATCAGTTTTTAGGACGCGGGATAGTGGGTGGCCATCTCTACAGTGTAGAAGACCACGGAAAAAAGGCGGCGGAATTAGCTCTCCGGGTCCTGGGCGGACAACGTGCCGCCGATCTGCCCATTGTTGAGGCCGAATCTTACGATGATCTGTTCGACTGGCGTCAATTGCAGCGATGGGGGTTGGAAGAGAATAAGCTGCCGGCGGGGAGTGTTTTTCGATACCGCGAACCCTCCGATTGGTACAAATATAAATGGTATATTCTCAGTGCCGTCGCTATCGGTTTGTTTCAAACCTTTCTGATCTCTTGGCTGCTGCTTGCCCAGTCTCGCCGACGGAAGTCGGAGTTTGAACGCAGCAAATTACGATCGATCGTCGAGGCTGAACACCAGAAGATGGATGCCGTAGTTGCCAATGTACCCGTCGTCGTTTGGGAATCACGCGCGGTGTCCGGCCTCGACGATCGCCGCATCGGATTCATCAGCAATTATGTCGAAAAAATGCTCGGTTACACGCCGGATGAGATCGCAGCCATGCCGAACTTTTGGAGGTCGATTGTACTCGAAGAAGATTCTGAAAGGTTAAATGATACTTTGACGGACCTTTTCGTTGGCGGCAAACCAGGGCTGCAACAATTTCGCTGTCGAACTAAAGAGGGAGCTGTGATCTGGGTGGATGCTCACTTGGACACCATATCGGACGAGCAGGGAAAAATTGTCGGGCTTCGCGGGGTTGCTATCGATGTAACGGACCGAAAGGAGTCGGAGCAGGCGCTGGTATATCTTGGCTCTAAACTGATCACGGCTCAGGAAGAAGAGCGGTCCCGTGTTGCCCGGGAATTGCACGATGACCTCGGACAAAGTCTGGCATTGCTGTCGATCAACCTGGATCTGCTAAAGCGGGAATCTGGGAAACGGGAGCCATTCAAAAAGAAAGTCGAACAACTCGCTGACCATATCAATCGGTTGTCGTACGACGTTCATCGGATATCACACGAGTTGCACCCCGCAAAGATCGAACAGCTCGGCCTCGAATCGGCGCTGCGGTCTCTCTGCCGTGAGATATCGGCGGTGCAGCCGTTCAAGGTCAGCTTTGAGGCAGCAAATGTCACGCATACACTGCCAAATGATATATCGCTGTGTCTGTATCGTGTAACGCAGGAATCGCTGCAGAACGTTCAAAAGCACAGCGGAGCGAGCCTCGCCGTCGTCGATCTCGAATTTGAGAATGGCTTTATACATTTGATCGTTTCGGACAATGGCAACGGATTTGATCCTGAAACGGTAAGGGGCAAGGAATCGCTTGGACTGATAAGTATGCGCGAACGCGTTCGCTCGGTTCACGGCACGTTTGTCGTTGAATCGCGATCTGGCGAGGGCACCATTATCAAAGTTACCGTCCAGGCCCCGGGTCCCAAACCCACAAACGGAGCGTCAAATTCACCGGTCTAAGGCTGTTTGACCCCGACTGGCTCGCTGCCCCATTCAAATTCAGCATTCCGCATTTGTCTTCCCGTAGACATTCGCGGCCGGCACTAAGAGATAGTCTTGATTCAGGAGGTTTATGCGACAAAGGATAATTGCGGTTGTCAAAAAGTGCTGATTCCCCTGCACATTTCAGAGAGACGTCATTAGATCAAGGAGGATTCTGATCGTGCATTTACAGAAATCGTATAAGGCTTCCACTCGCCTCGTGCGATCTTTTTTTATAACGGCCCACTGCTTTTTTTTGTTGATCATCCAAGTCTCGGCCCAGACCGATGCCGGCAGCGTTTATCGGAAGTCCTCCAAAGCCGTCGTTCTAATAAAAACCGACAAGAGATCGGCGACTGGCTTTCTGATCTCGGCGGATGGCCTGGTTGCGACCTCTTACCACGTTATAGAAGGTGTATCCCGAGTATCGGTCCGCACATCGTCCGGAGACGTTTTCGACAATGTTTCGCTACTGGCTAAAGATGAAAAGCGAGACCTTGCCATTTTGAAAATATCGGGGAACTACCTCCCGTTCGTTAGTTTAGGTAACTCGAACGACATTAACCCTGGCGATAAGATCATCGTCATCGGTAATCCGCTCGGTACGGAACAACTGCAGGCATCGGTTACGGATGGAATAGTCTCT
>Ga0222622_10000253_pt1 | contig 19209 bp, 20 predicted proteins | sample PLM2_5_b1metaG_FD_177335 | JGI IMG/M metagenome (GOLD analysis project Ga0222622, IMG submission 177335) | Groundwater sediment microbial communities from an aquifer in East River, Colorado, USA - PLM2_5_b1 | ecosystem: Environmental > Terrestrial > Soil > Riparian zone | place: USA: East...
ACTGGAACTAGTCGGTGGGTCCGATTTGCTGCAGGCGCTCACCGCCCAGCCGCCGTGGTCTGAGTTACCGCTTATCATTCTCACCAATGGCGGTGAATCGCGATTGACTCGATTGCTGGAATTGTCTGCAGCGGCAGCTGGCAGTGTGACTTTGCTGGAACGACCTATGGGAACCATTACGCTACTGCGTTCTGTTGAAGTGGCGTTGAATTCCCGCCGGCGGCAATATCAGGTGCGTGATCTTCTGAAGGAGCAACGTCGCAGCGAACTTGAATTGCGGCAGGCGCACGAGCAACTGGCTGATCGAGCGCGGCAGCTTGAAACTCTCGTTGAGTTACGCACTGCGAAGCTGAACCGATCTAACAAACAGCTTCGGCGCGAGATGACCGAACGCCAGCGGGCCGAAGCTGCGCGCGAAACTTTGCGCCGCCAGTTGCTTAATGCGCAAGAAGAAGAGCGCCGCCGTATCGCCCGCGAGTTGCACGATCAAATGGGCCAGAATCTGACCGCGCTTAATCTCGGCCTCAAATCCTTGCTCGATGGCGACCGACGCTCCGAGAATCTCGGCCGCCTCGTAGGGCCCCTTCAGGAGCTGGCCGCACAAACCGCGCGCGATCTTCATCAAGTGGCGCTGGAATTGCGCCCGGCTGCGCTCGATGACCTCGGGCTTGTCAAAGCGATCCGGAATTTAGCCGAAAGCTGGTCGGCCCGATGCCGCATCGAAGTGGATTTTGAGGCGGGGAAATACGAGCCCGCCGGCATTTCCAAGGAAATCGAAACGACAGTTTACCGCGTCATTCAGGAAGCGCTCAACAATGTCGCAAAACATTCTGGAGCAAAGCATGTCGGCCTGGTCCTGCGCTGCGCCGCCGATCACGTACAGACGATCATCGAGGATGATGGGTGTGGCTTTGACATTGACAGCGTCCCTTCGAGTGTGAATGGCCGCGGGCGACTGGGGCTACTCGGAATTCAGGAACGGCTCGGCATCATCGGCGGCAGTCTTAACATTGAATCTGCTCCCAGTTGCGGAGCCACATTAATTGTCCGCATCCCAATCTTAAAAGCTCGTGAAAAAAAAGAACAATCAAGCTAAGAAAAAAATTCGCGTGATGTTGGTGGACGACCACTCCGGGATGCGCGAAGCGTTGCGAAAAATCATCAATTCGGAGCCGGATCTGACGGTCGTGGCAGAAGCTAATGGCGGCCGCGCTGCACTCGAACTGCTTGGCCGCAGCAAGCCGGACGTGGTCTTGATGGATGGCTCGATGCCCGAAATGAACGGAATAGAAACTACACGCCAACTCAAGCAACTTCATTCCGCCGTGAGAATCATTGGTCTGACATTGTACGAAGAGGCCACATACTTGGAAGAAATGGTCGCCGCGGGCGCAAGCGGCTACATGTTAAAGGCTGGCGAACCGGCAAACGTGGTTAAGGCTATCCGCGCTGTTGCCGCTGGCGGCACCTATTTCGATAAGGCCGTGCCGCGGCGCTCTTCCGCAGGGATGCAAAACCGCCCCCTCCTCAGGCAGTTAACCGCGGACGAAATGGCGGTAATGAAACTCCTCGCTGATGGCCAGACGAACGCCGAGATCGCCGCTGACTTGGAACTCGCACTGCCGGTCGTGGAGAGACACAGAGCAGCCGCGATGAAAAAGCTGGGCCTGCGCAGCCGAGCCGAACTAGTCCGGTTGAACGTCTGACAGCGCGATGATGATGGTAAACTTCGGCCTTTAACAAGGAAAGACGCGAAGAACATTGACGTAATTGCCAAATTCAGCACGCGGATCGCGGGTAATTTTCCCCATCAACTGTTCGGCGGCCACTCCACGCCAGCCATTCCTTTGGCAATTGCCTCGGGTCGACCGGATAAATGAGTGACATGTCAGGTTTGGTCGTCCGATTGCTCCGGCTGACGCGATTCAGTTTAGATGGGAAGCGTCGCTCTATTGCGACCGAGAACTATGGAAGTCGAGTACATGCCTGGTGACGTAGTACCTATAACCTCAGCGCTGTATCGCGTAGTGCACGACCCACTGGAAGCCGGAGGACATTTGCAAACGTTTCACGCCGGAGACCTATTTCCATTCTGTTCAGAATGTGGCAGGAAGGTTCGTTACGTGCTTCCCGGTAGAATGCTCAGAAAGAAAATCTCAAGCTGAGCCGCTACCCAGCGCTCACTCAATTTCGGCGTACCACACGGTTCCGGTATACTTGCCGACCCGATACCTGACTTTAACTCGGTCGTTCTCGCGCAATTTCTGCCATTGCGCTTGATCGGCGTGGACTTGGATTGTGCGACCGTTATCGATCATTCGAACTTTCACAAGCCACTGTTCGGCCTTTAACGCACGCGGATCGCGGCTCGTCCCGCGCACCTCTGGCTTCATCACGTACCCATCAACTGTGATCTCATCATCCGCGATTGGACGAGCTTGCTCATCCGGACTAGGCGCGGATTGAGTGTTCGGCGTTCCCGCAATTGGCAGCGCGGCGGCGATATGCTCCTTCGCAAGCACGATCCCTTCGCCGCTTTTCTTTTCGCAGCCGCCCAGAAGAAGTAGCAAAGACAGCGCAACATAACTGGGCACAATCGGTTTCTTCATTTTGAACTTCCGACAAAGCCTCCCGATTGCTGCTTGTTAGTCATTATTCGGATCGCTGATTACAGATTGGGGCTGACCCATTCGACAAGCTCAGCGCAGGCTCCGCCGCCGCTACAACGTTCTAACTGGCAAAGTAGCTGCGTTGCCGGGATTCAAAGCTGTCGCCAACGTAGCGCTTCCACCATTGATCGGTTTCGTCCAAGTGTAGGTCACGGCATCACAGATCGAGAACATGCCGCGCTTCAATAACGGCAAATCGACTCGCACCGAACCGTACAAACTCTGGGAAATCACTGGCGTCGAAAAATCCGATCAATCGCAGTGAGTAAGAATTTACGGCACCCGGAAAAACTTTCCTGTGTATGGATCTTTCACAGCTGAGCCCGGCGCAAAAGCGCTGACATCGATGTAATATCCCTCCGGCAAATAAGGACTTGTGACCATGCCTTTACGGCCGGGGATGGGAATTCCATAGGGCATATCTTCTTTGGCTTTTGCCGCAGGCGCGGCGGAAGCCGGCAATACCGTGGGCGCAGCGCTGTCTTCTTTAACTGGTTTTGATGGCTCTTCCACTGCAGTTGGAGTGGGACTCGCCTCGGGAGCACCTGGTATTCGGGAAGCAGGTCGCCGCGAGCTCCGCAACTTCCTGGGTTTCTGTTGCTGCGCCGGCTGAGGTTGGAAAGGCTTTGAAATTGACTGGCCAAGCTTTTTGAAAAAATCGCCGACCGGATCGGCGCTTGCGCACCGTCCGCTCAAAAAGAAAAGCGCGACGACGAGCAAGGAAATCCAGGGCGTCCGAATGAGGTGATTGATAAAATTGTCGGCGTTCAATGTGAAGCCGTGATTGTCCGCCATTATTGCACCCCAAGAGAAGAATATTTTCTCTCCATCACGCCTTCAGTAATATGATCGCGGAATGTTAAAGCCCATTCCATTTCTGATCGTGCTCGCGACAGCTGCTTTTGCACAAGATTCAGCGAAAGAAGAAGCGCAAGTCTGGAATCTGGAGAAAGCGTACTGGGAATACGTCAAAGGCAACGACCTGGAGAAGTATCGCGTGCTATGGCACGAGGATTTCCTTGGCTGGCCATTTGTTAGCTCAGCGCCCGTCCGGAAAGACCACATCACAGATTGGATCACGGCGAACACATCGAAAGGCGTGAGATTGCAGTCCTACTCGATCGAGCAGCTCGCCATTCATGTAACCGGGGACGTCGCAATCAACCATTACCGACTCAAAGCCACCTGGGCTGCGAACGACGACAGCAAAGTCAGGACGGATGTGTTGCGCATCACCCACACATGGATTCGCGCTCATGATACGTGGCAAATTCTCGGTGGCATGTCGGCGCCCGTAAACGACAAGGGTCAGTAGCCAGCTGGTCACTGGTTGCTCACGATTGCTCCAGCGGTCGCTTAGCCGCCGCTACTTCATGAAGCCCCGGACGATCTGCGCAATCTGGTCCGTTGCGGTATCCAACGCAAAGTGCCCCGCGTCGAGAACGTGAACTTCAGCGCTCGGAACGTCCGCGCGGTAGCGTTCCGGCTCTCCAAGATCAAACGACAGGTCGTACTTACCCCAAATCACCAGCAGGTGCGGCTGCTTCTCGCGCATCCATGCCTGCCACTTTGGATACGCGTCTACATTAGTTCGGTAATCGTAGAACAAATCGCTTTGAATTTGCGCCTGAGCTGGCTGGTTCAGAAAGGCAAATTCATCGGTCCAGAGATCAGGATCATAGCGTTCCACGTTCGGATCGTTCCCCACATGGCGTGTCCGCGTTGTCTGCAACGATAGCAGATTTGTGCGGAGCGCGTTTTCGTTCGCAGCGCGATCGGCCCAAAAGGCGCGCCGAATTTTCCAATTTGCGCCGAGGCTTTCGTTATGCGCCACAGCGTCTTGAACAATGAGAGCTTCTACACGCTCGGGGTGCACCAGTGCCATGCGAAAACCAACAGGGCCGCCGTAATCCTGCATGTAAAGAGTGAAACGCGAGAGTTTGAGCGCTTCGGTGAAGTGATTCATGATCTCGGCGATGTGATCGAATGTGTACGCAAATTTTTTCGGGTCCGGCCAATCACTGTGTCCGAAGCCAGGATAATCGGGCGCGACAAGGTGAAAGCGATCGGAAAGCCGGGCGAAGAGCGGCTCGAACATTCGTGACGAAGATGGAAGGCCGTGCAGTAAGAGCATCGTGGGTGCATCTTTTGGGCCAGCTTCTCTATAAAAAATAGAGAGGCCCTCTATCTGTGTCGTGCGATAAAGGGTCGCGTGTTCAATAGGACGTTCTTTCCCTTGGGCAAACAATTGAAACGATGCCAGGATCACCGAACTGATTTGCGCTGCGGTAGTTCGCCGCATGATGGAGGATGATGGAGCTTTCTTAATTTGCTACTTCGAAAATGATTTCCAGCTCGACCGGAACTCCGAGTGGAAGGCTCGCGACGCCATAAACTAAGCGACAAGGACTTTTTTCTTTTCCGAAAACGTCTTGCAGTAACTCTGATGCGGCGTCAGCGACTTTCGGCTGATCGCGAACATCGCCAGAAGTCGCCACTGATACGCCCAATCGAACGATTCGCGTCACTTTATCAAGGGTTGCCAGATGTTTTCGTGCAACAGCAAGAGCGTTGAGTGTCGCCAGGCGGGACGCTTTCCGCGCGGTTTCCACATCGAGCTCCGCACCGACATGGCCAATGAATTTCGCCGCCTGCCCTTCCGTGGGAAGCATTCCGCTCAGAAAAAGCAGATTGCCTGTCTGCACCGCTTCTACGTAGGTACCGAACGGCTCAGGAGGCAGGGGGAGCTTGATGCCAAGTTCTTTCAAGCGCTGTTCGGGGGTGACCCCTTGAGAGTCCGTGCGAGTTACCATTTGCCAAAGTGTGCACCGCCGTCGACGTGCAACACCTCCCCTGTGATTTGCCGAGCTTCTGTCAGGTAAACGACCGCGCTGGCAATGTCCTCAACGGTCGAGATCGAGCCCATTGGATTCTGTTTTAGTAACTGTTCTTTCGGATCCTTTGCGTGAAGCGGTGTGTCAACGACGCCGGGAGCTACAGCGTTGAATCGAATATGTTGCTTTGCGTATTCCATCGCGAGGTGTCGGGTGATGGTTTCAAGGCCGCCTTTCGTGATCATGGAAAGCGAGGCGGTAACGCCAGCAATCGGGTTGTCAGCCAGCGCTGCAGTAATGGTGACGACGCTGCCGCCGGTCTGCTGTGCCTGCATCTGTTTAACTGCAAGCTGAGTGACGTGGATGAAGCCGAGAAGGTTGGTCGCAACGAGCGCCTGAAAATCGTCGGACGTATACTTGGTGAACGGCTTAACAATGAAGATGCCGGCGTTCGCGACGACGGCATCTATCGAGCCAAACCTTTCCACCGCGAGCGCCGCAACCTTCTGCGCGGTACCGAACTGGCCTATGTCACCGTCGATCACAGCGAGATGATCCGAAGGTGGAAGCTCCTCCGATTTCGTCGCCTTCCGTGCCGTTCCTACAACATTGTAGCCGCAGGCCAGAAACGCTCGGACGACTCCCGCGCCGATGCCTTGCGAGGCTCCCGTAACGATGACTGTTTTCTGCGCAGCTGGCATTTCCAAGTCTGTCTTCTTAATAACCGGTCACAAAGTGTTCGCATCAACAGTTCGCACGCGAGGAGATCGAGTCTATTATAAAATGCGCAGCGCTCACGCTTTGAGCGACTTTGCATAAGTATTTCCGACTCTAAGGAAATCAAGAATTCAGGACGCAAGTCTAACGTTTTAATTCCTGGATTCCTGCGTTCCTGAGAGATTACAAAAGTGCGGCCACTTCAGCGGGCGGTGAATCCGCCATCGACAATCAGACTGTGTCCGGTCACAAAAGATGCCTTACTCGAGCACAGCCACAGAACTGCCGCAGCCACTTCCTCGACGCGACCGATGCGACCGATGGGATGAAAGGTAGAAAGGTCATCCTTCTTCGTATTCATGCCATTGGCCAGGCGATCGATCATTTCAGTGTCGATCGCGGCCGGATTGACGGCGTTGATGCGAATGCCTAACGCGGAATATTCCAACGCAGCTGTTTTCGTCAGACCGACCACGGCGTGTTTCGACGCGGCATAGATCCCGATTCCCGGGAATCCAACTACGCCCGCGGCCGACGAGGAGTTCACGATGGCGCCGCCGCCTTGCTCCAACATCCGGGGGATCTCGTACTTCATCGAGAGCCAAACGCCTTTGACATTAATGTCCATCACAGCATCAAAATTGACTTCAGTCTGATCGGCGAGCGGTTTCACATCTCCTTCGATGCCGGCATTGTTGAAAGCCAGATCGAGCCGGCCGTACGTCCTTATCGTGTAGTCCACCAGCGCCTCAATCTCAGCCGCAACCGAAACATCCGTCTGCCGAAAAGTGGCTGTCCCGCCGGCGCCGCGGATCATCGAGATCGTTTCCTCGCCGCGCTGAACGTTACGATCAGCGATAACGACTTTTGCTCCTTCACGAGCAAACGCCAGTGCTGTGGCGCGGCCGATTCCTGATCCTCCGCCGGTTACGAGCGGAACCTTTCCGTCAAACTCTTTCATGACCTCGATCTTGAAGATTGGTTGCTTAGCTGACAATTGAATCTTCGATCATCTCTGCATTCGAAGGCGGACTCCTCATTAAACAGTGTCCGGCACGGCTCGCTAGCAAAGCGACATCATTCATGCTAAATCCGGCCCGTGAACCCGACCTCGCTAACACCTGACGCAATTCTGCAGACTGGCTTCGGCTTCTGGAATTCGAAAGTCCTGCTAACCGCAGTTACCCTTGATCTTTTCACCAAACTCGACGCGCGCCGGCTCACCGGCGCGCAAATTGGGAAAGAACTCGCCCTGCATCCACGCGGCGTCGCCGATTTTCTCGATGCGCTTGTGGCGATGAAATTCCTCGAGCGCGAAGGCGATGGGGCCGACGCGAAATACTTCAACACGCCTGCCACTGCTCTTTATCTCGATCGCCAGAGCTCACGCTACATCGGCGGAATTCTAGAGATGCTAAACGCGCGGCTCTTCAAGTACTGGCATGACTTGCCGGAAGCTCTTCGCACCGGACAACCGCAAAACGAAACCAAGCATGGTGAAAAAGGCATCTTCGACGAGCTGTATGCAGATCCGACAAAGCTCGAGCAATTCCTCGACGCGATGACCGGCCTTTCGCGCATCAACTTCGAAGCGCTCGCCGACAAATTTGATTTCTCACGATATCGCACCCTCTGCGATGTCGGCGGCGCGACCGGTTTGCTCTCGATCGAGGTCGCGAAGAAATACCCGCACATGAAATGCATCAGCTTCGACCTGCCGCCAGTCGAGCCCGTCGCGAGAAAGCACATTGCCGCCGCCGGGTTAAGCGATCGTATCCGCACCGCATCAGGGGATTTCTTCCAGGATCCGCTTCCGAAAGCTGACGTGATCACGATGGGAATGATTCTGCACGATTGGAACCTGGACAAAAAGATGCACCTCATCCGCGCGGCGTACGACGCCCTCCCGCCAGGTGGCGCGTTCATTGCCGTCGAAGCGTTGATCGACAACGAGCGCCGCGAAAATGTCTTCGGGTTGCTCATGTCGTTGAACATGCTGATCGAATTCGGCGACGCGTTCGATTACTCTGCGGCAGATTTCGAGAAATGGTGTCGCGAAGTCGGCTTCAAGCGCTTCAAAGTGATCCACCTTGCCGTCCCATCCAGCGCGGCAATCGCATACAAATAACAATTCCTAAACAAATCAGGAACACGGTGATGCGCTGGGTGGTATTTCTTCGTGCGGTAAACGTTGGCAAAGCTAATCGATGTCAGCCGGCACAAATCGCCAAGGAGCTGGCCAAGTTCGGTTTCATTAACCTTGGCGCGGTTGGCACGTTCGTTGTGCGCGAAGATGTTAGTGAGTCAGTTCTCCGCAATGCGATCGCGAAGAAGTTGCCGTTCGAATGCGAGATCATGATTTGTCCCGCGCGCGACATCCTGAACCTCGCATCAAAAGATCCATTCTCACAACAACCCTCGGGCCCGGACATAACCAGATTCGTAAGCGTGTTACACAAACGACCTCGCGCGCTCCCTTCGCTTCCTCTCAGCCTGCCTTCGGAAGAAGACTGGCTGCTGAAGATCATCGCGATCCAAGACCGATTCGTCCTCGGTCTATATCGCCGGCAAATGAAGGCTACCAGCTACCTCGGCAAAATTGAGAGACGCCTCGGCGTGCCTGCTACCACCCGCAGTTGGAACACCATCGAGAAACTAGTAAGAATTCTGCGAAAGGATTCAGTAGTAACTTAGGCTTCCAGTCCGCCGCGGGACGGATTCGCCGTGGCGAACCTGACCAGTCGTGCAGGCTTTCCGAGCCTGCTCGTTCACGACTAGGCAGGATGTCCGCTCGACGAGACAAGCAGGATGCCTGTGTTACGTCCCCGTTCATCTCGACGGTGAGAATCTGCGCTTAGTACAAAATGGATGGCAGGAATGCGCCGGCTGGTTCGTTGTAAAGGCCGCGACTCATTAAAGTCATTGGCTGCATAACTCGCAAACCGTTCCTTAGGCACCAGCGGAATAACTCGCCGTTGCGCGTCGGCAGGAGAAAACCCGGCCCTGCGAATTCTTTTGCGGCGCCGATGAGCGCTTTTACATCCGCGTTTGTCTCGCCCATGGCGTGCCCAAAGAAACCAACGATCGTCGCGTAACCGGTAATCCGTCCATCATGCTCCACAACCGTCGCGGTGCCTCGCGCGGTCGCGTCGCGCAACTCTCCGTCGCGCTCGTGTCCGTGCATCTGCCGACACACGCGATTGCAGGCGTCGATGTCCGCTTCTGCCGCTGGCCTGACGACATGCCCTTCGATAGCAATGTTGAGCGCGTTGCCTTGCATGCATGCCAGGTGTTCACGGACGTCGTAGCCAAGTTTCGCATACAACGCCAGTGAGCGGGTGTGAAATCCAGCCTGGATGAGCCGGACACCAGCAAAATTGTTCGCCGCCGCGCGGTCATGGACAGCGTCCATCAAACGCCGGCCGACGGCGCAATTCTGCACCGCCGGATCAACGGTGATTGGCCCCACACCTGCGATTGAGTTGCGTTCGTCGAGAAAATTGCTGCCCACGACGCGCCCATCAATCTCCGCCACGACACCGTAAAACTTTGGATTTGCGAGCATCCATGTTAGCAAGCCAATCGGCACTTCAGGCGCCGGAAAATCAGACGCAAACCCGTGCGCCTCCGAAATCGTCTTGAATGCGTCGTAACAAATCCTGCCGCAAATCTCGGCATCCGCCGGCGTCCCTTCCCGAATCCTTATGTCCATGCATTACTTTCTGTTATGCAGTGATTCTAGCTTTTCGATATTTGACTCTCAACACACAACTCTTAACCATCAATCTCTTTGAATGAAATCGCTCACTGAACATCTTTGGTTCGAAGTGCCGGATCGACGCGGGTTCATCAACATCACACCCAGGATCGAGGAACTCGTTCACCAGAGCGGTGTGACCGAAGGCCTTTGTCTGGTCAACGCCATGCACATCACTGCTTCCGTGTTCATCAATGACGATGAATCAGGGCTTCATCACGATTACGAGCTGTGGCTGGAGAAACTGGCTCCCCATGCGCCTACCTCCAGCTATCGCCACAACCGGACCGGCGAAGACAACGCCGACGCCCACCTCAAGCGGCAGATCATGGGCCGGGAAGTCGTCGTCGCAATCACCAAGGGCAAACTGGATTTCGGTCCGTGGGAACAAATTTTCTACGGCGAATTCGATGGCCGACGGCGGAAGCGCGTGCTGGTTAAGATAATTGGAGACTAACCACTGCAATCAACTATCAACCATCAACTTTTTGATCTCGCATGAAATCTAACCGCATCGAAGCATTCAGCGACGGCGTGATGGCGATCCTCATTACCATCATGGTCTTGGAGTTGAAGGCCCCGCACGATCCGACGCCCGCTTCGTTGGCGCGCATGTGGCCAACTTTTTTCGCTTATGTCCTTAGCTTCATCATCATCGCGATCTACTGGGTCAATCATCATTATCTTATTCACCTCGTTAGCCGTGTCGATGCGGTCATTCTTTGGGCAAACATGAACCAGCTTTTTTGGATCTCGCTTATCCCATGGGTCACAGTTTATCTCGGCGACAATCACGCTCTGCCTTTTCCAGTCGCGCTTTATGCCGCCGTTTCAACTGCGGGTGCGTTTTCTTTCTATCTCCTGCGCGCATCGATCGCCCGTCATCATCATGAACTCGAGTTTAAGCGGTTGAACAGGAGAATGGCGCGCAAGAATCTTATCGCCCTTGCCATCTACATCGCGGCCATTGCGATGGCGTTCATTTATACGCCACTCGCCCTTGTCATGATCGCGCTACCGGCCGCGATGTATTTCCTTCCCGAACGCGGCATCGGAAGATTCGAGCGCTAGATCGCGGTCTTCTAAGGAATCAGGAACCTAAAAAAAGAATTTTGGATTGCCTTCGTAGGTTCGTGCTTCCCTGAGATATGGTTCACTCGTTACGGCCTTTATCGCCTGGCCAATTGTTCCAAGTTTAGAGCTGATCCACTTTGGCTCTTGCCTCCCCGATTTAGATGCTATAACCGCCAGGTGGTCTTGGCGTGGTTCAGCGCGGTCAGCCAGGCATTGTTGCCCCGACCCGAGACATAGGTGTGGAACTCGTCGAAACTGGTGGCCTGACTATCCAAAACCAAGCCCACCGCTTCGCGTAGCCCAACCTGACTGGCGAAGTCGAGATAGATCGCGCCGTAGATCGCACCTTCAGTATCATTGCCGGTCAGCGCCGGTGTAATCCTTCCATGCGAGCGCGTGCCCACCGGGACGTAAACGAGGTGATTTCCCAGGGTTTGGTGATCTAACTCGTCCCTAAAGAAAGCTTGCCGCAGGGCAACATCCTCAACATCCGGCCGAACTAGCTTTTTAAAGAAGAAGAACCGCTCCGAAAAAATGCCTACCGCCTCGATAAATGCCACGAAGGGTGTCGTCGGCCTGTTGACGTCGTGGTACGCATTGGTTGCATGAGTTGCAAGGAAACCGATGTACTGAGCTTCGAAATTTGCCCGCGTATTGCTTGAGACAGCGGAGAAATGCATCGCATGCCCGAATTCGTGAGGAATAATCATCGGATCAACTTGATGCGCAGCAGCGTCCTCCTCGAACACTCGGAATTCGATTGTGCGGTTCTGAATGTGCATCAGCGGCAGGCTATGATTGCCCGACGCATCGGGCTCCACGAAGGTCAATATTGATGGGATTGCCGACTGGAGTAGGGCCGGATAGTTGAGTTGAACCCGCGATGCGGTGTTGTAGACGTGCTTCACGTCCCCCGCGGGGCGACGAAGCGGGAAGTCGCCACGGTCCGAATCGTTGTAGGGCCTGAACTGACGCCAAACGGTGTCGTAGACATCCTGGCATTTGGCCAGAATGCGGAAATGGTCCAGCACATCGTTATGGCCGGTGTTCTCGACCTTCACCGTTCCACCATTGGCAACGCTCACGTGGATGTCGATCGGCGCGCTGAGCACGGGCGCGTTCAGCACCTGAACAACCGAGTTCTGACAATGAATTTTGATGTCCACCGAATTGGAGAAGAGCCCAGCATCAAACGTGAAGCTGCCGTTTCTGTCCGTTATCGCCCAACCCAGCGATGTCAGCCCCGTGGGATCAGTGTGCTCGACAAAAGCCCGGCGGAGCGGTACTCCCTTGACGTGAATGTTGGCTGTCACCAATCCCATATCACCTTCCCTTGGTGGGCGCGGCGCGGCCTTGGACTGACATTCTCTGCCCGTGCAACATCAGGATACAGTCGCGGAAATGGCAAACCCAAGTGCGCAAAAAGACTTCATTACTTGAAACGAACACAGTCGCAAATCTCATATAGAAGTTCTCCCATTCGGCGCATGCTGTCATCAGTTGAAATGAATAGTGAGACTTTTTAGAGATGATTCACAGGATTAACTTTGGATTAACCGCAGAGCACACAGAGAACACAGAGTAATTCTCCGTAATCTTCCTGATTCGGTGCTGAAGAAAACCGCCGGTCGAGGCCTGTTCAGCTCGCACCTCGGACTTAGCGCCCGGCCAACTGTTCCAAGTGTTCGGGGTAGCGAGCTCCTTGCACCTTGATCTTTGATGCGACGCGATCGATCTCAAAGAGGTCGTCAGTGGTAAGTTCAATTGCGGCTGCTCCAATGTTTTCTTCGAGGCGCTTCAGTTTTGTTGTGCCTGGAATTGGTACGATCCACGGCTTCTGGGCAAGCAACCAGGCGAGCGCGATCTGAGCAGGTGTCGCCTTCTTCTGTCTTGCGATTTCACCAAGCAAATCAACCAATGCCTGATTCGCCTTTCGCGCCTCCGGCGTAAAGCGCGGCAGCGTGCTGCGCAAGTCCGAACTGTCGAACGTAGTGTTTTCGTCGACTTTTCCCGTGAGAAAACCTCTTCCCAGAGGGCTGAATGGAACAAAACCGATTCCGAGTTCCTCGAGCGCCGGCATTACTTCCTCTTCAGGCTTTCTCCACCACAGCGAATATTCGTTCTGGACCGCCGTTACCGGTTGGACTGCGTGTGCGCGACGGATTGTTGGCACTCCCGGCTCCGAAAGACCGAAGTGCTTGACCTTGCCTTCACGAATTAAATCCTTCACCGCTCCCGCCACATCTTCTATCGGCACCTCCGGATCAACGCGGTGTTGATAAAACAAATCGATGACGTCCGTCCTGAGTCGCTTCAGCGAAGCTTCGGCGACTTCCTTGATGTGCCCCGGTCGACTATCGAGGCCCATCTGCTCACCTTTCGGACTAATTTTGAAACCGAATTTGGTGGCTATCACTACTTGCCCACGGAACGGGGCAAGCGCTTCGCCCACGAGTTCTTCATTCGTGAACGGACCATACATTTCAGCAGTATCGAAAAATGTGACCCCGAGTTCGACGGCTTTCCGAAGCAGCGAGATCATCTCCTGCTTGTCCTTGGCCGGACCGTAGCCAAAGCTCATTCCCATACAGCCCAGCCCGATCGCCGAGACTTCCAGAGGGTTGCTCTTTCCAAGTTTGCGCTTTTGCATTTTTTCTCCCTAATGGGATTTCACAAACGCTGTAGCCACCGGCCTGTGGCCGGTCCACGTCGGTACAGCTTCATACCAGGAAAACGGCCCACAGGGCCGTGGCTACAGCGGCTACAGTTTGTTTTAGCATGGTGATCATTCCCCCTTCAAAGAAGCCATGTCGATTGAGAACCGGTACTTCACATCGGACTTGAGCAATCTCTCGTACGCTTCGTTGACTTTCTGAATAGGAATGACTTCGACGTCAGCGGTGATGTTATGTTTGCCGCAAAAATCGAGCATCTCCTGCGTCTCGGCGATGCCTCCGATGGCAGAGCCGGAGAGACTGCGCCGCCGCGTGATCAGGCTGAACGCAGTGACGTCCAACGGTTCAGCCGGAGCGCCGACAAGAGTAAGATTTCCATCGCGTCCGAGCAAATTGATATAGGCGTTGATGTCGTGATCGGCGGAAACGGCGTCGAGAATGAAATCGAAGCTGCCGGCGTGCTTCTGCATTTCGTCGGCATTGCGGGACACCACAACGTCGTCGGCGCCGAGGCGGAGCGCGTCTTCTTTCTTTCCAGGCGAGGTAGTGAAGACGACGACGTGCGCTCCGAACGCATGAGCAAACTTCACGGCCATGTGACCCAGTCCGCCGAGACCGACGACGCCGACTTTCTTCCCCTTACTGACGCCCCAATGGCGCATGGGCGAGTATGTCGTGATCCCCGCGCAGAGAAGGGGTGCTGCTCCGGCGACATTTAGGTTCGAAGGAACACGCAGAACGAAGTGTTCATCGACGACGATGCTGGCAGAGTAGCCGCCATACGTGACACCGCCGAGGTATTTGTCCGGCGAGTTGAACGTGAGTGTCAGGTTCGGGCAGTACTGTTCAAAGCTAGCTTCGCACTGTGGACACGTACGGTCGGAATCGACCAGGCACCCGACGGCAACGAGCTCGCCCGGTTTGTATTTGGCAACTTGCGAACCGACCTTCGTAACGCGGCCCACGATCTCGTGGCCGGGCACAATCGGGTAAACAGTCGGCATGAACTCACTCCATTCGTTGCGGACCGAATGCAGATCGGAGTGGCAGATGCCGCAGAAGAAAATATCGATCTGCACGTCGCGCTCGGTCGGATCGCGACGTTTGATCTTCGTTGAGGCCAGCGGCAATGTCGCACTGGCAGCGGAGTAGGCTTTCGCGTTGTACGTTCTTGGATGCATGTCTGAATGTGTTTCTCGCAACTAAACACCGCGCACAGCTTCACGCTACGCTTAGTTGTCGACGCCGAAGAATTGGTCGAATGCCGCCACAGAGCAATTCATGTCAACAATTTCAGCAACGCTACTGCCTTTGCCGGAAGTTCTATAGTTCGGCCAACAACAAATTCGCGCAACGCGACCGCCAACCATTCGCGCGACGCTGTCGCTTCCTCGATAGTCAACCGCGCACCCGAATCGTTGTTCTTGAGATTGTATTTTGTGATCTCCACTTCGATTGGCTCGGCCTCGCCCACTAATTCGAGGCGCACACGAACACGGCGCGTTTTTGTGTCGATCGATAACTCCGTCATTTCGCCAATTCCCTTCAGCTTGCTGTTGATGGCAATCCTTGCGGTGAACGCGAGTGTCGCGTCTTTCGACCGGCGAAAAAATGCGCGCACTTCACCGTAAGCGGCAGCGCGCATCAGGTTCGCGCTGGCGGACTTTTTTGAATGACCGCTTTCTTTTTCAGCATTGCCATAATCGAATTCCCTCTCTTAACAGGTTCGGTGATCAACAGCGATTCGGACGCGTTGTAGAGGCGCCTGCGCCAAGCGCCTTTTTCTGGGTCAACTCCCTCCGCGGTCTCGCCTCGTTAAATCAATCCCAAAGCACGCACGGTCGCTTCGTCCACGACACCGGTGGGATCCAATCCGTAGTCCTGCTGGTAAGCGGTAAGGGCATTGCGCGTGTTAACTCCCAGCGAACCGTTCACGTCGCCAGCATAGTAGCCGAGCGCTTTTAGCGCGTTCTGCACGTTTGCGATGACCTGGTCAGGCAACAGATTGCCATAGGTGTAGATCGGTCCGTCGTAGTCGTAGCGCTCATAGTTGGGATCGTATCCCCACGCCGGATACCAATATCCCGAGTCCTGATAATAATATCCGCCTCCGACCAGAACGATGACGATATAGTGTTGCTTCCACCAATCATGGTCGTGCCGTTCATGCCGGTAGCGGCGCATAGCCTCCGCGTAATTGTCGCGATTGTCGTTGGTTGTTTTCCCACCCCCAACGTTGTTGTTACCGGTTGTCTTCCCATTTCCAGGATTGTTACCGGCTGGTTTACTATGCCCCGGGTTGTTAGCGATCCTTTTATCGTGCCCAGGATTATTGTTTGCAGGTGTGGCCTGCGTCGGTTGAACCCTTGGCTGCGGAAAAGCCTGGGTCGGGCGTGCCTTGGGTTTCGAAGTTTGTTGCGTAGTCGTGTTTTGGTTGGGCGATGCCTGCTGAGCGTTTAGCGTTGGCATCGCGGCCACGACCACCCAAATCAATGAAAGAAACGTTTTTTTCATAACTCGTTAGACAGCAACAAGCAGGTGCCGCTCAGAAAGATGCGAGACTTTGTGCGTCTGGGCAAGATAGTCTTAGACTATCGGAAAACTTCTCTATTCGCCGTTCGATGTTGGGCGTTGCGCTGCCTGCTCGCGAAAGTTTTCGGAGTTCGGCGTTTTCGACAATTCGGCTTTGCTTGTGACCCGCCATGGGTCACTCAGCTCTCAACTATCGACTATCAACTCTCCAATACTGTTCGTCGCTGACCTTTTCCATCCACTCGACCACTTTTCCATCGAGCGCTTCTTGAATGGCGATGTGCGTCATCGCGGTCGTCGGCGTAGCGCCGTGCCAATGCTTCTCGTTAGGCGCAAACCAGACAACATCACCTGGTCGGATTTCTTCGACCGGTCCACCCCAACGCTGCGCCCATCCAAGCCCGAACGTGACGATCAACGTCTGACCGAGCGGATGCGTATGCCAGGCGGTGCGAGCACCCGACTCAAACATCACGCTCGCGCCGCGAACACGTGCCGGTTCGGGTGCCTCGAACAACGGGTCAATCCGAACCGCGCCGGTGAACCAATCAGTTGGTCCTTTCGTGGAAGCTTGCGAACCAGATCTTTTTATCTCCATCTGATAAACGTCGTTGCTTCACGGTTACTCTCAACTCCGTAAAGGAGCGTGGCTCCGACCGAGCTTTTACGCTCTCAATTCTCAACGATCTTTGATAAAATCGCCGCCGTTCTCGGAACATTGACCATCTCACGGGAACTAATGGAAACACCGTTGACGCCTCTCGAATTTGCTCGCCGCGCGCGCAAACTCTATCCCGAACGTGTCGCCGTGATCAATGGAGGCTCACGCTGGACCTATGCGCAGTTTCTCGATCGATGTGATCGTTGGTCGGCGGTTTTACAGAAACTTGGAATCAGCCCCGGCGACCGTGTCGCCTATCTTTCACCGAACACTCACGCGCAGCTCGAATCGTTCTATGCGGTGCCGCAAATCGGCGCTGTGCTGGTGCCGTTAAACTATCGGCTCACGGCCGACGACTTCGTTTACCTGATCAACCATAGTGGTTCGCGCATGGTCTGCGCAGACCGCGATTATCTTGGCGCGATCGACAATATTCGCGAACAGCTTCCTACTGTTGAACATTTCGTCGCCCTGAGTTGTAGCGCCGAGCTGCCTGCTCGCGAAAACCTTCGGAGTCCGCGGCCGAATTCCGGCTGGCTCGACTATGAAGCCATGATCGACGCGAGCTCAGCTGAATTTGTTCGTCCTCAAACTCACGAGACTGACCTGCTCACAATCAATTACACCAGCGGCACCACTTCGCGTCCGAAAGGCGTGATGATCACACACCGCAATGCGTGGATGAATTCTATCGGCACGCTGCTTTATGCGCCGATGACATGTGCCGATCGTTATCTGTGGACGCTGCCGATGTTTCACGCCAACGGTTGGACTTTCGTCTGGACCGTTACGGCAGCGGGAGCGACTCACGTCTGTCTGCGCAAAGTCGAACCGCGCGCTGTCTTTGAATTGATGGCGACCGAGCAGATCACCACCCTGTGCGCAGCGCCAACGGTTCTGATTTCATTAGCAAACGCACCGGAAAATCTCCGTCGGCTCGCGCCCAAAGGAATTCGCGTTGTCACGGCCGGTGCGCCGCCCGCGGCGTCCACCATCCAGCGACTCGAAGAAGAGCTGGGCTGGACGATCATTCACGTTTACGGACTGACCGAGACTGCGCCGTTCATCACCGTCTGCGAGCCGCGAACGGAACACACGTCTCTCCCCATCAGTCAACGCGCCGCGATCAAAGCGCGCCAGGGTGTTGAGTTGATTACATCGGGCGAGTTGCGCGTGGTGGACACGCAGGGCAACGACGTGCCGCGCGATGGCGTTACTCAGGGCGAAATCATCGCTCGCGGCAACGTGATCATGACCGGTTACTACAACGACCCGGAAGCGACCGAGCAGGCTTTACGCGGCGGATGGTTTCATACCGGTGACGCCGCAGTCGTGCATCCCGATGGTTACGTCGAAATTCGCGACCGCCTGAAAGACGTCATCATAAGCGGCGGCGAAAACATTTCTTCTGTTGAAGTCGAAGGTGTGCTTTTGAGACATCCAGCCGTGCAGGAAGTAGCGATCGTCGGTTTCCCGCATGAACGCTGGGGCGAAGCGCCGCACGCCTTTGTTGTTCTCCACGAAGGCGCGCGCGCCGATGAGCGCGAGCTCCGCGATTTTGCGCGGGCGAACCTCGCGCATTTTAAGGCGCCGCACAGTGTGACCTTCGTCAACGAGTTGCCCAAAACTGCGACCGGGAAGATTCAGAAATATGTTTTAAGAGCGCAACGTCCCGCGATCGCTCCGCAGTAGATCAATTTGCTTTTCGCGCTTGCTCTCACCCGTCACGCCGTAGTTTTAACGAAGGAGGAACTCAAAACCCCTTTGTTGCGCTGCCTGACACAGCATCGCGACTAGACGGACAGCCATAACGTGGCGATGATCTTTCATCATGAAAGACAAAGCATCTGAAACCGAAAGCAAAACCATGAAGATCGTGATTATTGGCGGCACCGGCCTCATTGGATCAAAGGTCGTAAACATTCTTCGCCAACGTGGTCATGAAGTGGTGGCGGCATCACCCTCGAGCGGCGTGAACACGCTCACGGGTGAAGGACTGGCTGAAGCGCTGGCAGGCGCTCAGGTCGTGGTTGACGTAGCGAACTCACCTTCCTTCGAAGACAAGCCTGCTTTGGACTTCTTCGAAACGTCAGGTCGCAATCTTCTTGCCGCGGAAAAGACTGCGGGCGTGAGACATCACGTGGCGCTGTCGGTGGTCGGTACGGATCGCCTGCTTGGAAGTGGTCCCGGTTCCTTAAGTGGTTACTTCCGCGCGAAGATGGCCCAGGAAAATCTGATCAAGGCTTCCGGGATCCCGTTTACGATCGTGCACGCAACGCAGTTCTTCGAG
>Ga0222622_10000255_pt1 | contig 19182 bp, 15 predicted proteins | sample PLM2_5_b1metaG_FD_177335 | JGI IMG/M metagenome (GOLD analysis project Ga0222622, IMG submission 177335) | Groundwater sediment microbial communities from an aquifer in East River, Colorado, USA - PLM2_5_b1 | ecosystem: Environmental > Terrestrial > Soil > Riparian zone | place: USA: East...
TCGAAGCAGCGCGGGAGCCGGCGCAGGCCCTCGGCGATGTCGGCGGTGGGGATGGCCCCGTAGCCGAGGACGATGCCGGGTTGGCTGGGGGGGCCGACGTCGTACATCGACAGGGGCTGGAGCTCCACGCCGGCTGCCGAGGCCCGGCCCAGCACGGCCTGGAGCTCCTGGGGGGTCGAGGTGGGGGCGGTCGCGGCGACGTGCAGCCCGGCCGCCGAGGGGACCGGTTTGAGGTGGTCGGCGAACCGGTCGTCCAGGCCCTCGACGATCTGCTGGTGTCGTTGCTGGTAGACCCCGCGCATCTTGCGTAGGTGGCGGGCGAACAGGCCCTGGTCGATGAACTCGGCCAGGGCGCCCTGGAGGGGCAGCGGGGTGTGCCAGTCGGCCAGGAACTTGGCGCTGCGGACCGCCGCGACCAGCGACGCCGGCGCGACCAGGAACCCCAGGCGCAGGGTGGCCAGCAGGGTCTTGGAGAACGAGCCGACATAGATGACCCGGCCGCGCCGGTCCAGGGTCTGCAAGGGCTCGATGGGGCGGCCGCCGTAGCGGAACTCGCTGTCGTAGTCGTCCTCGACGACGGCCCCGTCGTGGCGTTCGGCCCAGGCCAGCAGGGCCAGGCGCCGCGGCAGCGACATGGCCATGCCCAGCGGGAACTGGTGGGAGGGGGTGACATAGACCAGCCGGGTGCGCGGCGGGATGGCCTCCACCACCAGCCCCTGGTCGTCGACCGGGACCCCGACCACCTCGGCTCCCAGGGTGGCCAGCAGCCGCCGCGGCGGCCCGTAGCCGGGGCTCTCGACCGCGACCCGGTCGCCAGGGGCCAGCAGCACCCGGGCCACCAGGTCGACCGCCTGCTGGGTGCCGTTGGTCACCACGACCTGCTCGGCGCCGGCCTGCACGCCGCGGGCCAGGCCGATGTGGCGGGCGATGGCCTCGCGCAGGCCCGGGTGCCCGGCCGGGTCGCCGTAGGCGCCGGTGCCGACCGTGGTCGGCCGCAGCTGCCGGGCCACCAGCCGCCGCCAGCTCTGGTACGGGAACAGGGTGGCGTCGGGGATCCCGGTGCGGAAGTCGAAGGTGGCCGGCCTGTCGAACACGGTCGGGACCGCGACGGCGTCCCACAGCACCCGTGGCCGCAGCGCCCCCCCGGCCGGCCGGCCCGGGCCGGGCGGGCCGGCGACGTCGTCGCTGACGAAGGTCCCGGCCCCGACCCGGGAGGTGATGAACCCCTCGCCACCGAGCCGGTCATAGGCGACGGTCACGGTGGTCCGCGACACCTTCAGCCGGCGGGCCAGCTCCCGGGTCGGCGGCAGCCGACCGCCCGATGGGAGCCGCCCGTCCAGGATGGCCCGGCGCAGCTGCCGGTAGATCTCCCCGGTCAGGTCCTTGCGGCCGACCAGGCTGACGTGCACCTCCATCCGGCCAGGGTACCCCGATTGGCCTGGTCGCCTTGACACATATTGGCCCTGGCATCAGTCCCCGCGGTCGCCTAGGGTCGGGGCAGGCGACACAGGAGGTGACGATGGGCAAGGTGGTCTTCGACATCAGCATGTCCCTGGACGGGTTCATGACGGGCGCCAAGCAGCGGCCGGAGGAACCACTGGGCGACGGCGGCGAGCAATTGCACCAGTGGGCCTCCAGCGACGACCCCCGCGACCGCGAGGTCCTCACCGGCGGAGGCGCCACCCTCGGGGCGGTGATCTGCGGGCGGCGCACCTACGACGACTCGCAGCCCTGGTGGGGCGCGGACGGCCCGACCGGAAGCGACCGGGTCCCGGTGTTCGTCCTCTCCCACGACGTGCCCACCGAGGTGCCCGACGGCGGGGTGTACACCTTCGTCACCGGAGGAGTCGAGCGAACCCTGCAGCAGGCCAGGGCGGTCGCCGGGGACAAGGGGGTGACGGTGATGGGCGGCGCCGACACCGGGCAGCAGTTCCTGCGGGCCGGGCTGGTCGACGAGCTGTCGATCCACCTGGTCCCGGTGCTGTTCGGGAGTGGGACCAGGATGTTCGAGCACCTCGGCGACCAGCACATCCAGCTCGACCCGGCCGAGGTGATCCAGACCGCGGCGGCCACCCACCTCCGCTACCGGGTCGTGAAGTAGGCCGGTCCCATGCAGCCCGGCGAGCGGCCCAGCGACCAGGACCTGGCCGACCTGGCCAGGGAGATCATGGGACCACGCCGAGGAAGTGGCGTCGCTTGGCCTCGAACCCATGGCGGTCCTCGTGGATGTCACGCCACATGTCGGCCAGTTCCCGCTGCCGGTACGGCCTGGTGTCGATCGGAGGCGGCACCTTGGGTGGCGCGGCGGCGACCTCCGTGGCGACGTGGCTCGCCCAGCGGTCGAACCCGACCGGGTCGTCGGGTCCGATGGCGTCGACCAGACCGAGCCGGTGCGCGGTGGTGGGGCTGACCGGCAGGCAGTCGGTGAGGAGCCGCTCCGCGGCCTGCTCGCCGGCGCGCAGCGGCAGGACCAGGCTGCGCAGCTCCGAGCCCGACAGCCCCATGGCGCCGTAGTGGTAGTTGAGGTTGATGGATGGCCGGGCGAGAACGACGTCGAAGCAGGCCGAGAGGATGGCGCCGCCAGCGCCGGCAGAGGAGCTCAGCACCGCGATCGTGGCCTGTCTGCGCGCCAGGTGGCCTCCGTGTGACAGGTTGAAGACGAACTCCGCCACGTCGTCGATGCGCTGGATATTCGCCCACGCCTCGGCGCGAGGGTCATCGGCGGCCTCGATGACTCCCAGGTGGATCCCGTTGTTGAAGGCCACCTTGCCGCCGACCAGGGCGACCGCGCTGGTGTCCTGCTTGGCGGCGTACTGCAGAGCGGTGAGCAGCCGGCCGCAGAACGCCGTGGAGGACGCGCCGTTGTATGGCTCGGCGTGGATCCATCCCACCCGGCCCTCCCGCCGGTAGCGGATCACCTGGTGGGTGCGGGCCTGGCCATTCGAGCTCTCGGGATGGAGGACGCTCTCTGGCCGGCCGGTCAAGCGCGCCTGGACGGCATGGACGGCGGGAAGCTTCAATCCTCGGCCGCCGTCGGTGGGCTTGACCTTGGCGTGGCCGATCCACACCGCGCTGCCGGCGCCGGTCGCGACCAGCACCGCGCCGTCACGATGGGCGACGAGCTCGCCCGGGCGGTCCGCCATCCTCTGCCGCGGCCGGAACCCCGGATGCTCGTCGCGCTGCGGGTGCGCGTCATAGACGTTGACGGGCTGGCCGGCCAGCTCGGTCCGCACGCCGAACGGGGCGGCGCGGACGCGCCGCAGAATCTGGTCGGGATGGTCGTCCCAGGCGAAGGCCAGCCGGTCCTGGCGCAGAGCCGGACGGTGCTGCCCGACGACCGCGCGTCCGAACGCGGCCAATGGCCTGCCGCCATATGTCGGGTCGACCGCCATCCGGGCCAGGATCTCCCGCGCGCAGTCGATCGCCGCCGGGACAACGTACCGGGCATAGATCTCGCTCAGCGTGGCCTCGGCCGGCATGGCGAACTCCCGCCAGGCGCCGACGTTGCCACCGTCGAGCTCCTCGGGCGTGCTCGCCGGCTCGGCGCGGACCATGGTCAGCCCCCACCTCGGCGCACCGGTGAGGATCGCCCAGGACAGCGAGGACGGACCTCGGTCGCCTCGGATCCCGGGGTGGGGGATCCAGGTGGTCGTCTGCTCGCAGACCGACGGCGGCACGACCTCTTTCAGAAACGGGCACAAGAGGACGTCAGGTGCTGCCAGTCTGGCGAAGCGGATCATGTCCTCGGAGGACATGGGCACGCCGATCTCGAGATCCTCCGGCCGGATGACGTCGTGTCCGTCCTCCTGCAGCGCCGTCCAGAGCGCCTGCGGCATGCTGGCGAATCTTGTGTAGAGCAACCCGATGCGGAACCCCATGAGCCGGCCCCCCTCTCCCTCCGACCCACAACTGCGCTGGCGTAACTATCGTCACCAGGGCAAGGACAAGCAGTGCCGCACGGCACCGGGGGGATGTGCCCTCGGGCACGCTGGGCGTGGCGGCGTGCCCGATTCGCCGGCGAGGATCAGCAGCGAACCGGGCCTCAGGGTGCTCCTAGCGTGGGGCGTCAGCCCTTCCGGATGCGCAGCACCTGCCCGCCGCCCGGCGAGCCCGCGTTGTTGGTGACGTACAGCCCATCCTTGCCGACGGCGATGCCGCCGGGCATGGTGAGCGTCCCGGGGGCCAGGGCGATCTGCCGCTTCGTCCCGTGTCGGGACACGGCAAAGAGCCCGCCATCGGTGGACCCTGACAGGAGACCATCGTGGTCGATCTCGAGCACGTAGAGCGTGCCGTTCTTCCCGAACGCGAGGTCCATGATGTTCGTGAACCCGGTCGCGAAGACGGTCACCGCTCCGGTGCGCGGATTCACGCGGTAGACGTTGGCGCCGCCGGGCGGGAACGGGAAGCCGGTGAGCTGGCTGACGTAGTACTGGTGATCCGGCCCCTCGACGACCGAGGTGGGCACCGCCTGCATCGGGATATCCGGCCCACCGGACGGGTTGGGAACCAGGCGGTTGGCGAACACCGCCAGGTTCGAGACGCGGCCTCGGTGCTTCACGACGTCGATCGCGTTGCCGCCTGCGTCGGCCACCACGAAGTGCCCGCGGTCGAAGAGAACGTCGACGGGGTTGGAGTCGATCGCCGGATTGCCGACCGCCGCATCCGGGTTCACGTCGCGCTCGAACGCCCAGATGTCGGCGATCTTCCGGATCTTCCCGTGATGCTTGATCAGCAGCAGTCGGCCGAAGAGATCCGCGACCGGGTTCTGTGCGGCCAGGGTCTCCCGAGAGATCGGCGCGCCGGAGGCGTCCTTGGGTTCCGTCGGCCCGCCATTGGTGACAAAGACGCGATCCGCACCGAGCACCGTGATGCCGTGCGGGCCGATGGCGTTGGTGTTGTCCGGCGTGTTCGCGTACGAGGCGAGGCCCTCGACGATCCGCGACTGCCGACCCCAACGGTCGATCTTCGTCACCGCGCCCGTGGCGCCCATACACGCGGGACCCTCACCACCAACGAAGCACGGTCCGCTGCCACCCCGGCCGGCCTCCGCCACGAACAGGTCCCCGCGCGACCCGAACGCCAGATGCCGCGGGCTGTCGAGCCCGGTCGCCACGACGTCCACGCTGGTCTTTGCAGCCGCTGCGGGCGCCACTCCGAGCGCGAGAAGCAACACGATGGGTAGGACGCGGAGCGCGCGCATGAAACCCCCCTCGAGGCGATGACCTTGCCGAGACCCTCTCATTCGAGGTTGAACTGGTCAACCCATAGCCGATCGACCTTCGAGCCGCGGCGTGAGCTGCCGATGTTCCTGGTCGTCATCCGCGCCATGGCCAGCACTGGCGACCGCGCAACGGGGACGCGGCGGCCTGACACCAGATGAGCGGCACGAAGGATCGTCTTTGAGGACATTTGCTGAGGAAGGAGGTGCGCAACGCTTTCAACTGCGCCAAGAACCGGACGTCCCCACCCTGTGAAGGTGCGGTCGACAGCAGGTGGTCGGCGACATGTCGGTGACCATGGTTGTCCGCTGTGTACCGGCCTTGTCTGTCTGATGTGGCACCGGGATGGCACGGCCGATGGCAAGATTCAGCCATCCTGGTTGTTCGGCCCATGCGGACATCTCATCCTTGTTGGGGGACGTCGCAGGATCCAAAGTATGAGATACCGACGACTGGTGGCGACGAGCGGCGCCCCTCCTGGGGCCGGGACCTCGGCCTTCACGAAGGGAATGACCGATGGCATCACTCTTCAAGCGGGCCAAGGATTTCGCCCAAAGCCCCAAGGGCAAGCAGCTCACCGAGGAGGTCAAGGAACAGGCCAGCAAGCCAGAGAACCGTCGCAAGGTCAAGGAGTTCGGACAGCGCTTCATGAAGAAGCGCTAGCACCGTCGCTGGCCTCGGCCGATGGGTGTTGAGGAGCGCGGCTGGCGCCGCCGCGGAGCGGTCTGGAGGGTGCACCACTTCCCAGTAGGCCTCCACCCGCCAGCCGTCCGGGTCGAGGCACTTGAAGGCCACGTAGCCCGGCTCGTCCCAGCGCTCCAGAATCGGCACCCCGTCAGCTTCCATAGGTGAAGCCTTGCTTGCTGAGGGGTGTCTCGGTGGGGGCGCCCGCTGGTCTGGTAGCAGCTTCGCGGCGGATGGGCCGTCTGCAGCCGAAGGTAGCCATGGCCAGGCTCGCCTCCTACGCTCTCCGCATGCCGATCTGCGCGCAGTGCGGCGAGGACAATCCGGCGCGGGCCCGGTTCTGTCTTGCCTGCGGGTCCCCCCTTGCCGCCTCCGGCACGAGCCGGGAGATCCGCAAAACGGTCACGGTGGTCTTCAGCGACCTCGTGGGGTCCACTCCGCTCGGTGAGCGGCTCGACCCTGAGTCGCTCCGGGAGGTGATCACCCGGTACTACGACCGCGCCGCCGAGGTGCTCGCGCGCCATGGCGGCACCGTCGCCAAGTTCATCGGGGACGCCGTCATGGCGGTGTACGGCATTCCCCGGCTGCACGAGGACGACGCGCTGCGGGCGGTGCGCGGCGCCGCGGAGCTGGGCGGCGCGCTCGCCGAACTGAACGGCGAGCTCGAGGCGGCGTGGGGTGTGCGCCTCGCCCTGCGGACCGGGGTGAACACCGGGGAGGTGGTGGTCGGCGACGCGGTCCATGGGCAGGAGATCGTCGTCGGCGACGCGGTGAACGTGGCTGCTCGGCTCGAGCAGGCCGCCGGCCCCGGCGAAGTCCTCATCGGCGAGCAGACCTGGCGGCTCGTCCGCGACGCAGCCACGGTCGAACCGGTAACGCCCCTCGCGGTGAAGGGCAAGGGCGATCCGGTGGGGGCCTTCCGGCTGCTCGGCGTCCGACCGGACATGTTGGGGCACGCTCGCCACCTGGAAGCGCCAATGGTGGGCCGGAGCGTGGAGCTTGGGCTGTTGGACGGCGCCCTGCGAACCGCCGTGGCCGAAAGCGCCTGCCACCTGGCACTCGTACTGGGCCCGGCGGGCGTGGGGAAGTCCCGCCTGGTCCAGGAGTTTCTCGCGACCGTGGAGGGACAGGGGACGGTGCTGCGCGGCCGCTGCGTCGAGTACGGGGAGGGCCTGACCTACTGGCCAATCGCCGAGGTGATCCGCCAGGCCGCGACGGCGAGCGGACAGGCGGGGCTGCGCGACCTGCTGAAGGGCGAGGAGCACGCCGCCTTCGTGGCCGAGGGGCTGGCGGGCATGGCGGGGACGGCTGGACAGACCGCGTCTCGCGAGGAAGTCCCGTGGGCGGTCCGGCGGCTGTTCGAGGCGCTGGCTCGTGGCCGGCCGCTGATCGTCGTCGTCGACGACCTCCACTGGGCCGAGCCAGCCCTGCTCGACCTCCTTGAGCACGTCGCTCGCTTCGTTAGGGATGCCGCCATTCTGATCGTCGGTATCGCCCGACCCGAGTTGCTTGACGACCGCCCGGACTGGGGGGTCCGCAGCCCCGAGGTCGCGGTGATGATGCTCGAGCCGCTCGGCGAGGACGAGTGTCACCGGCTGATCCGCAACCTCCTCGGCGGTGCCGGCGTCTCGACTCAGACGGCAGGCAGCATCGCCAAAGCCGCCGGCGGCAACCCGCTGTTCATCGAAGAGCTCATCGCGGAACTGATCGACCTGAGGCTGCTCGTCCGTTCCGGCGACCGATGGGAGGCCACCGCCGACCTGGCCCACGTCCCCATCCCGGCCGGCGTGTCCGCGCTGCTGGCAGCCCGCCTGGATCGGCTCGACGTCGAGGAGCGGGCGGTCCTGGAGCGGGCGAGCGTCGTCGGCCAGGCGTTCGACCGGCAGGCGGTCGTCGCGCTGTCGCCAGAGCCCGCGCGGCCAGCGGTGGGGCCACGCCTCGCCATGCTGGTCCGCAGACAACTGATCCGTGCCGAGGGAGCGGACGGCGTCACCGACGGTGACGCCGCCACGGCCGGACCCGGGGGGTTCCAGTTCCGCCACCTCCTGATCCGCGACGTGACCTACGAAGCGCTGCCCAAACGCCGCCGCGCCGAGCTACACGAGCGCCTGGCCGACTGGCTCGGGCGTGAGGACGGAGAGGTGCTGCCCGAGCACGACGAGATCGCCGGCCACCACTTCGAGCAGGCCTACCGATATCTCGAGCAGCTCGGACGGGTCGGCCCCCGGGAGGTGGAGCTGGCCATGCGGGGCGCCAGGCGACTCGCGAGCGGCGGGCGGCGGGCCATGAGCCGCGACGACCCGCCCGCCGCCGTGAACCTGCTCTCCCGCGCACTCGACCTGCTGCCATCCGGCGACCCGGACCGGGTCGGCTCGCTGCTCGACTTGGGCGACGCGCTTGCTGAGGCGGGTGACTGGCGGCGGGCCCAGGAGGTCCTCGCCGAGGCGGTCGACGGCGCCCAACTGGCCGGGGACCGCCTCCTGTCCGCCCGGGGCACGATCGCTCTGCTCTATCTGGGTGAGGTGACGGAGCCGCGAGGCTGGACCGAGCAGGCCGAGCGGGAGGCCGGCCGGGCGATTGCGCTGTTCGAGCGGTCCGGCGACCGGGTTGGCCTCGCCCACAGCTGGCGGGTCATCGCCCATGTCTACAACCGCCGGCTCCAATGGGCGGAGTTGGAGCGGGTCGGGGAGCGCATCGTCGGCTACGCCCGCCGGGCGGGGGATCGACGTACCGAGACGCGCATTCTGGGAGGAATCTCGGCGAGCCTGTGTCTTGGGCCGACGCCGGCCGGGGAGGCACTGGAGCGCTGCGAGCGGATTCTCGCAGAACTCGGCGGGGCGCCGCGGCCGACCATGATGGTGCTGGACAGCCTGGCGCTGTGTTCCGCGATGCTGGAGCGCTTCGATGAGGCCGAGCGCCTGCTGGCACGGGCGGACGCGATACGCGACGAGCTCACCGGCAAGCTCTGGAAGGTCGGGCGGGTCGAGTTCAGCGCCTGGACCTACCTGCTGGCCGGCCGCCCGGGCGATGCCGAGCGGGTCCTTCGGCCCGCCTACGAGGCGTTCGCCCGGATCGGTGAGAAGGGCGGAACCCTGGCGATCCACGCAGCGCTGCTCGCCGAGGCAATCTCTGCCCTCGGGGGTCGCGACGAGCAGGCGGAACAGCTGAGCCAGATCGCCGAAGCGGCCGCCGCCGACAGCGAGGACGTGGCCGCGCAGGGCGAATGGCGCATGGCCCGGGCCATGGCGCTCGCCCGCAACGGGTCGACCGCCGACGCCGAGCGGCTGGCCAGGGAGGCGGCGCTGCTGGCGGCGGCAACCCAATGTCCCCTCGTCCAGACCTCGACGATGCGCACGCTCGCGCGCGTGCTGCTGCTTGGGGGTCGGCCTGCCGAGGCGCGGCAGGCCGCCCAAGACGCCCTGGCCGTGGCCGAGCGCAAGGGCGACCTCGCGTCATCGTCGCTGGCCCGTGCCCTGCTCGGCCAGCTGGGTCCCGCTCAGCCGGCCAGGTAGCCGCCGTCGGCCGGCAGCACGACGCCGGTCAGATAGGAGGCGTCGTCGCTTGCCAGAAAGACGGCCGCGGCGGCCACCTCTTCGGCGCGGGCGAGGCGGCGGATCCCCTGCCGGCTGAGCAGGCCGTCGAGGACTTCCTTGGGCATGTCGGCGGTGGTCGCCTGGAACGTCGGGGTGTCGATGACGCTTGGGCAGATCGCGTTCACGCGCACACCGCTCTGGCCGTACTCCAGCGCTGCCGTCTTGGTGAGCTGTAGCAGCCCGGCCTTGGCCGCTGCGTAGTGCGCGAAGCCGGGCGCAGCGGCGAGTGCCAACGTGGCGGAGACGTTCACGATGGCGCCGCCGCCGCCCTCGACCATGAGCGGGATCGCATGCTTCATCATCAGGAACGGGCCCTTGAGATTGACCCGCATGACGAGCTCGAAGTTCTCCTCAGAGAGTTCCGTCAGCGGCCGCACCATGCCATCGACCCCAGCGCAGTTGAACAAGGCGTCCAGGCGGCCGTGGGTCTCGCGCACCTCAGCCATCAGGCGGGCGACACTGCCGGCATCGGCCACGTCGAGCCGGACGGCCCGGCCACGCTCTCCGAGCAGCGCAGCGGTCTGCTCGGCGCCGTCAAGGTCGGTGCAGACGATGCTGGCGCCCTCCTCCGCCAGCTGCGTGGCGATGGCGGCGCCCGTGCCCGAACCGGCACCCGTCACGATGGCAACCCGATCGTCGAACCTGCTCATGGCCTCCCCTGCTCGAACGGCTGCCGACGCAGGCTACGCACGGCCCCGACCGTCGGTCAACGCCACGGCGCCGGTACCGGCGTCCCTCAATCGGTGGCGGGGTACCAGCAAACGGCGACGGAGCGGTCGGAGGAGACGGACAGTTCAAGACCGGTGAGCCATTCCGGCTCGCCGGGGTCGTGGCCGAGGTGCGCCAGCGCGCAGGCGCGCAGCACGGGCGAGTGCGTGACACCGACGGTGAGCTCGGCCGGCTGGGTGGTCCGGTCGGGGAGGCTGGCGGCGAAGTGGCCGATCCGGCGGGCCACGGCCTCGGCGTCGTCGCCTGGGACGTCGCCGAGCCGCAGCCACCAGCCGATGCGGTCCGGGTGATCGAAGAACTCCACGAAGAAGGGCACGGCAGCCGCCTCGTCGAGGCTCATGCCAGGCACCTGCTCGGCGAGGGCGGCCGCGCTGCTGACCATGTCGACCCGCTCGCCGGCGACATAGATGTCCGGGTTGCGCAGTGCGAACGCGACCCGGGGCTCGTCGACGGCGGCGCCGGCCGCGCTGGCCCCGGTGGCGATGGCGGCGCCGGTCTGGCGGGTCCGGAGCGTCTCGCCGGTGAGCACGCGGATGCGGCCGGCGGTGGTGGCCAGGCGCCGACCGACTTGCTCGGCGCTGCCCAGCCCGCGGTCGGTGACGGCCACATCGCCGCGGTGGGAGGGGACCTCGCCGTGGCGCAACAGCAGCAGCCGGTGCGTCACGGCGCCACCGGGGGACGGTCAGACATCGATCGTCTGGTAGGTCTTGACGCTGCGCTCGGCGAGGTGGTCGATCGCGTACCCGAACACGTGCTTCTGGAAGTGCGCGCTGTTCTTGTGGTCCTCGTAGGCTTGGGCGTCGGTGTACTGCTCGTAGAGGAAGAACGTCTCCGGCTCGTCGGGCGAGACCTGCGCCTGGTAGAAGAGGTTGCCCGGCTCCTGGCGGGAGAGCGGGGTCATGATCCTGATGACCTCGGTGATGCGGTCGGCCTCTCCGGGCTTGGCCTTCCAGGTTGCGGCGACGACGTATGCCATCTCAGCTGTCCCTCCGGGTGGTAGGGGTGCCGACGGTGTTGCGCAGAATGCCGATCGGGCCGGCCTCCATCTCGATGACGTCGCCGGGGCGGAGCCAACGGTCCAGCTCCAGCCCGGAGCCGCCGGTGGCGGTGCCCGAGCCCAGCACGTCGCCGGGACGCAGGGTCTGGTCCTGGGCCGCGTAGGCGATGAGGTCACCGAAGCTGTGGTGCATGTTGGCGGTCGTGTCGCCGCCCCAGCGTTCGCCGTTGACGCGCACCTCCAGCTGGAGGGTGGCCAGGTCGATCTCGTCGGTGGTGACGATGCAGGGGCCCAGGACGTTGGACCCGTCCCACTCCTTCGCCTTGGCCGGGCCCATGCCGACCGGCAGCTCGCGGCGCTGGACGTCGCGGGCGGACATGTCGTTCCAGATGGTGAAGCCGAAGACGTAGTCGAGGGCCTCGGCCGCGCTGACGTCGCGGCAGGGCCGGCCGATGACGGCGGCCAGCTCGAGCTCGTGGTCGAGCTGGCGGGTGTAGGACGGCCAGGGCAGCTCGACGTCCGGGCCGATGACGGTGTCGCCCACACTGCGATAGAAGGCGGGCACGTCGTACCACTCGGCGGGGATCTCGCGGCCGAGGTTCCTGAAGGCGTTCTTCAGGTGCCCCTCGAAGGCCAGGAAGTCCCGCAGCGAGCGAGGCCTGATGGGGGCGAGCAGCCTGGCGTCCGGGACGGGCCGCTCCGGGCCGGTTGGCGCGCCGGCCTCGATGAACGCGGTCATGTCGCCGGTGAAGCCGACGTCGACCACGGTGGCGCCGTCGAGCCGCCCGACCCGCCCTCCATCGCCGGCCCGGTAGGTCACATACTTCACGAGCTCACCTCCTGTACCGCGTCGATGATCTTCACGTAGCAGCCGCAGCGGCACAGGTTGCCGCCGAGGGACTCGGCGATCTGCTCCCGGGACGGGCACCGTCTGGCCCGTGCGCACTCGGCCAGGAAGGATCTGGCCGTGAGGACCATGCCGGGGATGCAGTAGCCACACTGGAAGGCGTGGTGGCGGTCGAAGGCCCGCACGACGGGGTCGTCGTCGGGCACTCCCTCGATGGTGGTGATCGCGTGGCCCTGGGCGAGGGGGGCGAGCAGGATGCACGACGAGATCGGCTCGCCGTCGAGCAGCACGGTGCAGGTCCCGCACAGCCCGACCCCGCAGGTGCCTCGCGCCCCGGGCAGGCCGAGCCGGTCGCGCAGCACCTCGAGCAGCATGACGCCCGGCTCGACGTCGACCTGGACGGGGGCGCCGTTGACCTGTAGGAGCAGGTTCACGAGGCATCCTCCGCACAGCCCAGGACCCGTTCGGGGGTCAGTGGCAGCTCGGTGGGCCGGTAGCCGAGCGTGGCCAGCGCGTTCCCGATCGCCGGCGGGACCGGTGGCAGCGCCGTCTCGCCCAGCCCGTGGACCTCGGCGCCCTCGACCTCCAGGAGCGTCTGGCTGACGGCGGCGCAGTCCAGGGCGGACGGGATGTTGTAGTCGGAGAGGTTCGGCCCGACGACGTGTCCCTGGTCGAAGGTGAGCTCCTCGAACAGGGTGGTCCCGATCGCCATGGTCATCGAGCCCTCCTGCTGCAGCTCGGCCGCGGCCCGGTCGACGACCCGGCCGGCGTAGGAGGCGGCATGCACCGAGCGCAGGGTCAGGAGCCCGGTCTCGTCGTCGACCTCGACCGCGGCCGCCGCGGCGCCCTGGTGCCAGTGGGACGAGGCGATCCCCTGGCCGGTGTCCACGTCCAGGCCACCCTCGTTGGCGATGCGGCCGTGCCCGTGGTCGCCGCCGCTGTTCTTGAGGTCATCGACCGCCGCCTCCAGGGCGCGGCCCATCATGTGGGTCGACCGGCTGGAGGTGGTGCGGGTGTCGTACGGCACCCGGTCGGTGTCGGGTGGCGGGACCTCGACCTGGTCGGCGTCGACACCGAGCAGGTCCGCGGCCAGCCGCGCGATCGCCTTGGCCGAGCCCTGTCCCATCTCGGTGGTGCCGCTGAGCACCTCGAAGCGGCCGTCGTCGACCCGGCGGAGGCCGACCTCGGCCCTGCTGGGCGTCTGCATCCCCTTGAGCATCACCGCGACCCCCTTGCCGCGGTTGTCGCCGCCAGGCTGCCAGTCGACGGCCCGGGCGGCGTCGTCGAGGAGCTCCTGGAAATGGACGTCGTGCATGGTCTCGCCCGTGCAGAAGCGGTCGCCGTCGACGAGCAGGTTCCGGCGGCGCAGCTCGACCGGGTCGACGCCGAGCTCGGCGGCCATCAGGTCGGTGACGCGCTCGGATGCCCACACCGACTGGGCGGCGCCGTAGCCGCGGAACGCACCGGCCGGCGGGAGGTTGGTGTAGACGCAGAAGGAGTCGACGGCGACGTGGTCGAACCGGTAGGGGCCGACGCCGGCATAGCCCATCTTCATCGCCACCCCTGGGCCGCAGTCGGCGTAGGCGCCGGTGTTGACCCAGCACCAGACGCGCTTGGCCACGAACCGGCCGTCGCGGGCGGCCCCCAGCCGGACCCGGACGGTGGCGGCGTGGCGGGTCAGGGTGACGAACTCCTCCTCACGATCGAGGGCCAGCCGCACCGGTCGGTCGAGCCGCCGCGCGACCGCGGCGGCGATGGCCTCGTTGCGCACGAAGGTCTTGGCGCCGAACGACCCGCCCATGGGCGGGCAGACGACGCGCACGTCGGTGTCGGGCAGGCCGAACAGCCGGGCCAGGTCCTGGCGCATGTTGAACGGCGTCTGGGTCCCGGTGGTGACCTCGAGCCGGCCGTCGCGCCAGCCGGCGATGCAGGCGTGGGGTTCCATGGCGACGTGCTGCACGGCCGGCATGCGGAAGGTCTCGTCGACGATCACCTGGGCGCCGTCGAATCCCTCGGCGTGGTCGTCGGGCTCCGGGTCGGCGGTGTACGGCTCCCCCTGCGGCAGGCCCGCCGTGCGGATCCGGAAGCGGTGGCACACGTTGGTCCCTTCAATGGGCCGCAGGCCGAAGTAGGCGGCGTCGCCATCGGAGACGGCGCGGGTGTCGTGCACCAGCGGGGCGCCGGCGCGGAGGGCGTCACGCTCGTCGAAGACCACCGGGAGCTCCTCGTAGCTGACCTCGACCAGGCTGGCGGCCTCGCGGGCGGTGGCCTCGTCGGCGGCGGCCACGGCGACGACCGGGTCGCCGACGTGCCGGGCGACCCCGGCCAGCACGTGCTGGTCCGAGATCTGGCAGCCGTAGCGGCCCAGCGGCTCGACCTCCGAGGGCGTGAGGACGACCACATCCTGGGGGACGAGGGAGGCGTCGATGCCGGTCACGCGGGCGGCGGCGTATGGGGATCGCACCAGCCGGGCATGCCACATCCCGGGGACGGTGAGGTCGTTCGGGTAGCGCATGGACGCGCGGATGCGGGGATCGGTCATCGGGCGGCCGCCTGAGCCGTGAGCGCGGCGGGGGCGAGCGTGTCGAGGGCGCGGCGGACCTCGACGGCGATCATCCTGGTCCGGTAGGCCGCCGAGCCGCGGTTGTCGCCGATGGCATCGATGCGGTCGGCGTAGCCGGCCGCGATCTCGCCGGCGCTGGCGCCGTCTGCGGGGTCCCATGTCGCGCAGAGGTCGGGGAAGCGCCGGGGACGCTCGGCGACCGCGCCCACGACCACCGAGACCCGGCCCTCATGGAGGGAGGCGGCGACCGCGACGCAGGGCCGGTCCTCCCGGCTGCGGGTCCGCAGCTTACGAAAGGTGACGTGCTGGCGACCCCGCGGCACCAGGACCCGCGTGATGAGCTCGTCCTCCTCCAGGCTGGTCTGGTAGTGGCCCACGATGAGGTCGGCGACGGGAACGCGGCGCAGGCCGCGCACGCTCAGCGCCTCGACCCAGGCGTCGAGCGCGATGAGCATGGCCGGCGGGTCCGAGGCGTAGTCGGCGTCGCCCAGCACGCCCCCGATGGTGGCGGCGTTGCGGACCCGGGGGCTGGCCACGGCCGCGAACACCTGCCGCACGCCGGGCCAGCCGGCGGCGACGTCCGGGTCCAGCTCGATCCGCCGGTGGGTCACCATCGCCCCCAGGGCCAGCTCGGAGCCGGTGGACAGCTCCCGGAGCTCGCCCACGTCCTGCAGCGAGATCCAGTCGTCGCCGGCCAGCAGCCCCTGCCGGGTCAGGATGCCGACGAAGGTGCCGCCGGCGACCAGGGTCGCCTCGGGCCACTCCGCCTTGAGCCGCACCGCCTCCGCCACCGTGGGGGGCGCCATCCAGGTCACCGGCCGCTCCTCAGATCGTGGTGATGGGACGCGACTGCAGCAGGAACAGCCGGCCGTCGGCGTCGAACGCCCACTCGATGTCCTGGGGGCCTCCGTGCAGGTCGGCCAGCCGCCGTCCCAGCCCGGCCAGGGCGGCGCAGTCGGCGTCCGACAGGACCCGCTCGGCCCCGACGACCCTGCTCTTCTTCACCACCCCGTCGCGGCCGAGCGTGTAGTTGTCCGGGGTGACCTCGCCGGACACGACCGCCTCGCCCAGGCCGCGGGCGGCCTCGACGACCATGCGGTCCCTGCGGCCGTGGACCGGGTCGACGGTGAACAGCACCCCCGACCTCTGACTGTCCACCATCTGCTGGACGACCACCGCCATGGCCACGTCGTCCAGGGAGCCCTTCTCCCCCCGGTAGAACACCGCCCGCTCGGTGAAGAACGACAGCCAGCAGCGGACGACGTTGGCCAGGACGTCGGCCAGGCCGTCGGTGTTCAGGTAGGTCTCCTGTTGGCCGGCGTAGCTCGCCGCTTCCGAGTCCTCGGCGCAGGCCGAGGAGCGCACCGCGACCAGCCCGGTCAGCTCGGCGTAGTGCCGCCCGATCGGCTCCTTGGGCGGTTCCGCGGCCCCGACCATCGCCCGGGCGGCGTCCAGGTCCCCGCCGCGCATCAGCTCGCGCAGGGCGTCGGTGTCGACCACGGCCTCGAACGCCGTGGAGGCGATGACGAACCCGGGCGGCACCGGCAGGTCCTCGGCCGTCATGGTGGCCAGGCTGGCGCCCTTGCCACCGGCCAGCGCGACCTGCCGGCAGCGGGGATCGCCGAACGGCAGGACCAGCGGCGCGTCGGGCATGCCGCCTCCTCAGGCCAGGATCTCGACCCGGCCCAGCGACCCGTTGACCCGGACCCGGTCGCCCGTCCTGATGCGGCGGGTCGCGTCGGAGGTGCCGACCACCGCCGGGATGCCGAACTCGCGCGAGACCACGGCGGGGTGGGAGGCCATGCCGCCGGCGTCGGTGACCAGGCCGGAGATCCTGGTGAACAGCACCACCCAGGCCGGGCTGGTCATGCGGCAGACCACGATCTCGTCACGCTGGACCGCATCGAACTCCTCTGGCGACAGGACCACGCGGGCGGTGCCTTCCACCACGCCCGACGACGCCGCCAGGCCGGGGACCTGCGCGGCCGTCTCCGGAGGCTTGCGTTCCAGCTTCTCCGGGAACGCCCACAGCGACAGGTAGGGGAAGGCGACCGCGTCCCTGGTCGCGGTGCCGACCCAGTCCCGCGGCCGCAGCTCGAAGGCCTGCTCGCGAGCGTCGCGCCGGTCGGAGACCAGCTCCCTGGCGTCGAAGGAGTTGCTGCCGGCCATGAGGCGGCGCAGCTCGTTGTAGCGCAGGTAGATGACGTCCTCGGGGTCGTCGAGCTTGCCCTCGTTGACCAGCGCCCGGCCGATCGCGACCAGGACCAGGCGCACGCGGGCGTTGGTGCCCTGGTCGATGTAGAAGTGATGGTCGGGGGTCAGGGGGTTCATCCGCAGGCTCAGGTCGAGGGCCCGCTGCAGCTCGTCGCGAGCCGGGCCGGGGGCGACCCCCTGGAGAGCCTCCGCCTTGGCCGCCTCCAGGTCGTCGGCGACGGCCTTGAGCTCGGCCGGATAGTCGTAGTCGGTCTCCTGGTACCCGCGGATCGCCTCGACGATCGGGGCCGGGTTCTCCCGCCAGGTCCGGAACGAGAACTCATGCGCCCACATCGACTTGAACCCGAACACCTTCTGGTAGGGCACGATCTGGTCGACCACGAACGCCCGCCCGGCGTCGGTCGCCTCCAGCGCGCGCAGGACGTCGGCCGCGGTCGGGCGCTGGAAGGCCTTGGCGACCTCGCCCTGCTCGGCCTTGACCCACTCCTTGATCTTCCACAGCTCCTCGATCGAGTCCCAGTTGCGGTTCTCGGTCGAGCTCTGGAGCCGCCCCATGAGCGCGCCGTGGTCGCCCTCACCCTTGGCGGCGGTGATGGCCGCGTTGAGCGCCAGGGTGGCGGAGAACTGGGCGAAGTTCAGCACCCAGTGGATCTGCCAGTGCCGGTCGTGCATGTCGATCGCGTCCTCGAGCAGGATCGCGAGCTCGACCAGGCTCGCCTGGTCGTCGTCGAACTCGTCGAAGCGGACGAAGTTGCGCTCCATCTCCGGCCGGAGCCGGCCGCGCCACCAGTCCAGGAAGTGCTCGGCGTAGTAGGGGAGCGTCCAGCCCATGTAGGCGCCCAGCTCGTGCGGGTCCTTGGGGTCGAGCGGGACCCGGGGGGTGTAGCGGCTGCCGTACTCGCTGGCCTCGGCGGACAGCCCGGGCTGGGCCGGGATGGCGGCGGTGTAGACGTAGCCGTTGATGATCTTGACGATCCAGTCCGAGGCGAAGGGCGTGCCGAAGCGGCGGAACATGTAGTCGCACTTGAGCCACCAGCCGCCGATGTCGGCATACATGGGCGACACCGGGTTCGGGATGTGCAGGTCGTCGTGGACCCAGAACAGCTCGCGCTGGCCGTCCTCCCACTCGATGGGGAACTCGTTGTCGCCGAAGAAGGTCGCCAGTACCTGGTCGTCGCCCATGCCTCGCCCTCGCTCCCTTGTAGGCGGCCAGCATTTCGGAGATCATCGATAACCGATTATCTGACAAATGGGTAGGGAGAGGAACCGAAGACCAGGGAGAGCAGGTGGATCGGCCCCTCCGCCGGACGACGCTGCGTGACCAGATCAAGGACCGCCTCGTCCAGCGCATCCTCGACGGCACCTACGGCCCCGGCGACCGCATCGTCGAGAGCCAGGTCGCCACCGAGTTCGGGACCAGCCAGGCTCCCGTCCGCGAGGCGCTGCTCGAGCTGGAGGCGTTGCGCTTCGTGGAGACCAGGCCCCACCGCGGCGCCCGGGTCCGTGAGGTCACGACCCAGGAGCTCGGCCAGATCTACCCGGTACGCGCGGCCCTGGAGGAGGTCGCGGGGCGAGCGGCCGCGGCCCGGATGTCGGGGGAGCAGCTGTCCGCGCTCGCCGACGAGCTCGCCGGCATGCGGCGCGCCGCCGAGGCTCAGGACCTCCACGCCCAGCTGCTCCACGACGTCCGCTTCCACGAGATCATCGTCGAGGCATCCGGCAACCGGGTCCTGGCCGAGGTGTGGCGGTCGCTCCGGGTCGAGGCCCGCACCCTGATCAGCGTCATCCGCGCCGACTCCGATCTGCCCATGATCGCCGAGATGCACCGGCCCGTCCTCCAGGCCCTCCAGTCCCGCGACCCGGAGCTCGCCGGCAAGGAGATGCGCGCCCACATCGAGTTCTTCGGGTCCTTGGTGACCCGCCGGCCGGACGACGACTGACGCACCCGAGCAACGGAGGCCGCACCGATGCAGCAGCTGAACGACCGCGTCTACACCGAGACGACCGTCCGCGGCTGCAACCCCAGCTTCGTCATCACCTCGGCCGGGACGGTCGTGATCGACACCCCCCAGCTGCCCACCCGTGCGGTCGCCATGCGCAAGGAGGTCGAGTCGCACGGCCCGATCCGCTACCTGATCAACACCGAGCACCACGTCGACCACATCTTCGGCAACCACTGGTTCCGCGGCGCCGGCGCCGTCGTGAACCACAAGGGCCTGTACGACAACTTCATGGTCGTCTACCCCGAGCTCGATCCCTTCGAGTACGCCCGCGAGGCGATCCCCACCGACGACCCGGACGGTGCCGCCCTCTTCCCCGACCGCGACGCCTACTAC
>Ga0222622_10000256_pt1 | contig 19181 bp, 11 predicted proteins | sample PLM2_5_b1metaG_FD_177335 | JGI IMG/M metagenome (GOLD analysis project Ga0222622, IMG submission 177335) | Groundwater sediment microbial communities from an aquifer in East River, Colorado, USA - PLM2_5_b1 | ecosystem: Environmental > Terrestrial > Soil > Riparian zone | place: USA: East...
GCGGGGAAAATCGCGGAGCACCCACGGGATGTAGTCTCCGAAGTAACGCCGGATCGAGTAGGTCGGAGCGAACCGCTCATTCATCACCCGGGCGGTCGCGAAGGTATTGATGCCTTCGTCCATCCACGCGTGTTCGAACTCGTTCGTTGCGACGACGCCGTACCAGAATTGATGCCCGGCTTCGTGGACGGTGACGTCCTCGGGATCCTCGGTGTGCGGTGGCATCAGCCAGCGCGTGCCCGCGGTGATCAGGGTGGGGTACTCCATCCCGTCAGCACCGCTCTGCCACGCCGGATCGACAATCGTGAGGTGGTCGTACGGATACGGACCGAACCATTCCCCGTAATACTTCAGGGCCGCGCGTGCGGCTTCGAAATGACGATCCGACTGACTTTCGTGCTCAGGTTGAAGCAGGAGCCGCATCTCGACGTGCGGGAGTGATGGATGGTCGAATGCGGCACGTCGCTCTACATAGTCGGGGCTGGTCGTCCAGGCGAAATCATGAACATCTTCCTGGGAATAATGATGCGTGGTCGTGCCGTCGGCGTCGTCCCTGCGATCGCGCTCGGTTCCGGTCGCGCCGACGATCCATCCTCGCGGAACGGTCAGGCGCACGTCATAGGTTCCGAAGTCGGCGAAAAATTCCGTCGACGCGTGGAACTGATGGCAGTTCCATCCGGTGTCCTCGAGCACGCCGATCTTGGGAAACCACTGCGCGACAAAAAAGAAATTTCCAATCGCACCGGTTCGCGCGAACGTTCTCGGCACGTGCGACGACCAGGCAATCTGAACGTTGACCGCCTGCCCCGGTCCCACGGCGCGGCCGAGCGGCACCTCCGCCACCGTCCGGTCGGCGGCGTTGCCGTCGTCTGGCGCGATGAATCGAAGTTGATTGGTCACATCACCGGCCGCGCCATCTGTCCCGATGACGCGGATGTTGGTGAGGTCGATCCATCCCCAGTCTGCCGGAGCGTAGTCATCATCTGGCGGGCGGCCCGTGAAGCGGCGCTCTCGCATCCAGGTCGAGGCGCTGTTACGCCAGGCGTTGTAATAGAGGTGGAAGCGGAGTGTCGTTGCCGGGATTGACGAGGTGTTTCGCCAGGTCAGGATTTCGCTGCCTGAGATCGTCCGGCTGCCCGGATCGAGGCGTGCGGTGATCGCGTAGCTCGCGTTCCGCGGCGACCGGGCACTGGCGGCTGCCGGTGCGGTGACGGACGGCGGCGCGGGCGCGGGAACCTGAGGCGCGACCCGGATTGCTGCTTCACCCACGAGCAGCAGCGCCATCAGCGCTGCGGAGCGCGCGAACACGCGCCGATCCTACCAGAACCCTGCCGGCTTCGTGAGCGCGATCAGCGCACGGGTATAATCGAGGGTCGCATTCATCGACATCTTTCATCAGGAGCATCAAGGATGGGATCACAGACGGGGCCGATCAAGGTCCTGCACGTCGGCCTCGGACCAATTGGCGCCGGCGTCGTCCGGCAGGTGGCCGAGCGGAAAGGCTTCCGGATCGTCGGCGCCGCCGATATCGATTCGGCCAAGGTCGGGCGCGACCTCGGCGAAGTGGCCGGCGTCGGACGGTCGCTGCGGGTCAAGATATCCGGCGACGTGAAGAAGGCGATCAAGACCGCGAAGCCTGACGCCGTCGTCCTGTGCACCAGTTCTTCTCTGAAGAACGTCGTGCCGCAGATTGAAGAGATTCTGAAGCTCAAAGTGCCGATCGTGTCGACGACCGAGGAACTGGCGTATCCGACGAAGAGCAACCTGAAATACGCCCGCGCCATTCACCAGCTCGCGAAAAAATCGAAGGTTGCGGTGCTCGGCACGGGTGTCAACCCGGGGTTCGTGATGGATGCGCTGCCGATTGCACTGACCGGCGTCTGCGAACGGGTTCAGGCGATCCGCGTCGATCGCGTGCAGGACGCGCGCATCCGCCGGCTGCCGTTTCAGCAGAAGATCGGCAGCGGTCTTACGCGCGAGCAGTTTGAGAAGAAGGTCGACGACCGCAGCGTACGCCACGTCGGACTCGCTGAATCGATCTCGATGATTGCGGATGCGCTCGGATGGAAGCTGGATCGCATCACCGACGTGATCGAGCCGAAAATTGCCACCGAAACTGTTTCCAGCGAATTCCTCGCGGTTGATCCCGGATTCGTCTGCGGCATCATCCAGGACGGCGTCGGGTTTCGCGACGGCGTGCCGGTGATCACGCTGCACATGGAGGCCTACCTCGGCGCGCCGGAATCGTTCGACGCGGTGGAAATCACTGGATCGCCCGCGTTGAAGATGAAGCTCGCCGGCGGTGTGCACGGCGACATCGCCACGGCATCGATCGTCGTCAATTCGTTGCCAAAGATCCTGGACGTGTCGCCAGGGCTCCATACGATGCGCGATATGCCGTTGCCGTCATTCTTTGGCGGCCGGTAGCTGTCGGCCTGGGCCGGAGAAATCGGCTCATGTGATTTCCGCTGTCAGGCGGAAGGAACAGGAAGTCATGGATGAAACTCAATCGGCGCATCTCGCGCGAGTGAGGCACCTGCGCGAATCGTTTGCGGCGGCCAATGAGCGGCTGGTGTCGCGGCTTCGTGCGGCAAGCGATGAAGCCGCCGAGCGTCACGTGCCGGATGCGTGGTCAGCGGCGCAAATCGGGTGGCATGTGGCCACCGTTTCGACCCGATTCGCGGCGATGATCGCCGGCGATATGCCTGGGCCGCAGCCGCTCGCCGAATCGTTCGAAGAGCGTCCCTGGGCGGAGGTTGCGGCGGCGATTCCGGGCCAACTTCGCGCGCCATCTGCCGTCCACCCACCGCCTGGCGTGAAGCGCAGCGACGCGGTGTCCGCGCTGGAGACCTCCGCGATGAAGATGGCGCATGCGTTCGACGCGCTGACCCACGAGCGCGGCACACGGATGGGGATTACCAACGCCGTGGTCGGCACCATTACGGTGTATCAGCTTGCCGAGTGGGCGACCGCCCACATCGCGCGTCACAACAAGCAGGCGAAGCGGATGCTCGGCGAAGGCTGATCCTCAGCTCAGTGGTGCTGCAGGCTGAGACCCCAGCGCCGACGCTTCAGGAACAATCCTTTTCTTGAAATACCGAGAATACGAGCCGCCTCTTCGACGCGGCCGTGCGTCTTGTCCAGCGCGCTCTTGACCATCGTCTGTTCCAGCAGCTCGACGGCGGCGGGAAGCGGCTGATCGATCCGCACCCGCACTTCGGGCTCGACCCCCTCGCCGGCGGGGATCGTGCGGCGCGACGCCTGAATCTCTGGCGAGAGCAGAGCCGGGGTCAGCGCCGCGTCGGCTTCCGCCATCGCGACCATGCGCCGCACTTCATTGGCCAACTGGCGCACGTTGCCGGGCCATGAATAGAGGAGCAGGTATTCGAGCGTCTCATCGGCGAGAGTCAGCCGTCCTTTCTTCTGCTCGTCGCCGTACTTGCGCAAGTAGTGATCGACCAGCGGCGGGATCTCTTCACGCCGCTCGCGCAGCGGCGGCAACTTCAAGCGGACGACGTTGAGGCGATAGAACAGGTCCTCGCGGAAGCGGCCCTCGGCGACGAGCTCTTCGAGGCGGGCGTTGGTGGCGGCAATCACCCGCACATCCACCTTGACCGGCTGCGTCTCACCCAGCGGATGGATCTCGTGCGTCTCGAGGAACCGCAGCAGCTTGGGCTGGACGTCGACCGGGACGTCGGCGATCTCGTCGAGGAAGAGGGTGCCGCCCGCGGCCGATCGAATCACTCCGGCAAACGACGCATCAGCACCGGTGAAGGAGCCGCGGCGGTAGCCGAAGAGCTGACTTTCGATCATGTCGCGCGGCACCGCGGTGCAGTTGAAGGGAATCATCGGCCGATCGGCGCGGTCGGAGGCGCGATGGATCGCGCGCGCCAGCATCTCCTTGCCGGTGCCGGTCTCGCCGGTCAGCAGCAGCGACAGGGGCGTCGGCGCGACGCGCCGCGCCACGCCGAGCACCTCGGACATCTGCTCGGAGGCCCAGATGCTCTCGGGATCGCCGTCGAGAGATTCCGCCGGCCACAGCGCCGCCCGCTGTTGCTCGTCGCGGCGATAGCGCTCCAGCGTCAGGGCCATGCCAATCAACTTGCGAATGGCGATCAGCGAGCAGCGGTGATCGAGGTCCGACTGCGGATCGACCACCAGGTGCCACGGTTCGTCGCGATGGTCGCCGAGCGGGATGACCTCGCAGGCCCCGGGCTTGCGCGCCGCGGCGGCGGCGGCGGCTTCGTCCCAGCCGCGCCGGTCGATGACGCGCGGCCCCTCGGGGCCGGTCGCCACGATCGCCGCGCCGCGCGCGCACCGCGCCGCGTCGATAACAGCCAGCGCCTCGCGCGCCAGGATGTGCGTGTGAGCCCCCAGCTCGATCAGCGCCACTGCGCTATCCAGGTCGGGGGGGGTAGGTGCATCCGACGCACCAGTCGATTGCTCATCTCCGTTTCGTGGTTGGGACAAGACGGTTAAGCCCTCCAAATTGCGGTTACCGACAATGCCGATTCGACTAGCACGGCGGAAAAGTTCCTGCGCATGTTTCGGGCGACTGGTGGCCAGCGCGGCGTGACCGAGCACGCGGCTCTTCTCGGCCAGCGCCTCGAGAGTCCACGGTGCATCGAAGCGCACCAGCGAATCGGCGAGATCCGAAAATCTGCCCAAACCGACTAGCGCCCGCAATCGCAACAGAGCAAAGCGTCCGTACCAGTACGAGTTGTTCCGGGCAGTCGCTCTGTTCATAGCGGTTACTGCCTCGGACTCGGCGGCCGCCCATCGCTCTTCTGCCTGTTCCAACCGAATCCGCGTTTCCGACAACATGAACGAAGCCCAACATGTGTGAAGATCTGCAGGAACAGACTCGAGCAGCCGATCTATTTGATTAACGCAATCTCTTACGTCCTTGAACCGTTGTTGCCTAATGAGCAGATTTGCTCGGGAGTCTAGGGCAGCGATAACGATTTCTACATCATCAGAACAGTCTGCCAACACACGGTCAATCGACTGCTTGGCTGCCTCAAGTGCGCCTTGGGCCTGCAATGCATGCGAAAGGTTAATGTGGCCGGCCCACTGAGTGCGACGATGGCCGGATGAAGAGGCGCACTCTATGGCGATTCTGGCCTGTTCGATGGCACGCTCCAGATCGCCAATCAGCGTACTTACAATGGACAAACCGAGGTGGACTCGCCCCTGCAGCCAAGCGTTTGGGAACTCTTTCAGTAACGCATTCGCCGCATTCAAATGCCTTTCTGATTCGTTTGGACTGTATCGTGACGCCTCTACGCGCGCGAAATGTAGCCGAAGGGCAACCAGTAAGTGAGGATCCCCGGTACTTGCGATAGCACGACGAACATCACGCAGCAAGGGCGCGGTCGCACCCTCTGAGTCGGAAACCAGGCGCAATAACCCGAGCTGTGCTGTCGCGCGGACCGTGGCGTCTCCACATTTTTCCGCAAGCACGACTGCTTGGCTAATACGCTCCAAGCTGCTTCCAAAGCGACCGCTCTCGAAATCGACCATTGCTGCTACATATGTCACTTTCGCGCGCAACCTCTCCGGTAAAGACTCGTGCGACAGTTGTCTAGCGAGACGAGCTGCAAGGACATGTTGTCCCGTCTGGTACAAGACTTCTGTTCGAAGTGCATCGAAACGTGACCGATCGGAGAGCCGCAACGTGCTATTGCTCTCACCGAGCAAAGACACGGCGCGAGCGAAATGACCTTCGCGGATTTCCGACTCGACGAGAATGAAGCTCGTTTGCAAGGGCGTAGCTTAGTGAATCGACCCCGGGGGCTCGGCCAGACGTTCGGCGCCTGTGCCCATCTCCAAGTCGGCGCGTCGCCTTGCGGCAACGACAACGTCTTGAAGCGACTCTCCGTCTTCAGGCATTCTGGCGTGAACAACTGAGGCTGTGAAGCTATCTTCCTGGCGCAGCTCTCTGCGAAGCTCCTCAACCGCCTGTTTGACTCGTCGCGTTAGCTTGTCGCTGTCAATCCGATCAGTGCGACGCTGCACGATGACGTATTGATTCAGTTGATATCTGAAGAAAACGTCCGTGGTGTCAAGGTTGGTTCTTACGCAACGAGCAAGAGCCAGACCTATCGCGTCGATCGTTGTCTCGGGATTCGAACGTCCGACTGAAATAGTTACGACAACTACAGAAAATGCAATGCGTGGGTCACTTAGATGTACCCCAGAGTCTGTCAAAGCGATCGGGGCCGGTCCCACTTCTTTTAGTCCGACGTGTGTGCGCTTCTGACTGATACCCTGTAAGGTGATCGCAACCTGCTTTGCAAACATCTCGATTATTCGCAGATGGTCGTCCGTGAATGCCTCCTGTCCGCTTGAGTACAAGGACAGAACGCCAACTAGGCCTTGACCGACGACCAGAGGAGTACTGAGACAACTCCGAAGTCTTGGCGAGACCGCACGCGCGACGTCGCCGAGATCCAGAACCGGATCGGAGTTTCGAATACTCTGCCTATGGGCCCCCACCCATCCACTTAGTCGCTGTCCTAGTGGAATCCGTAGACCGCTGAATACTGCCGCGTGCTCGCCAGACTCATAGACTGAAATCAATTCTGTAGAATCCTGATCGTGCGCATAGATTACGAGCAAAGACCAGGGCACGACGCGACGTAAATGCCGTACGACGATGTCTCCAACTTGGACGGTGTTCGATGCCTCACCGAGATTCTGTGCCAGTTCGAATAGTACTAACATTTCTTCGCCGCTTGCCGTTATATCTTCAAGCGGCCGCACATCGGGTGAAGCCGGATCGACCGGTAAGGACGTCCTAAAACTCGTAAAGGACGAATCATCCGACAATTCCATGCTCAAGAGTCCACCATGCGCATGCAGTCGGCTAAAAGTATCGACGACGAGCGGGTCATACATCCGACCCCGCCTCTCGAAAAGAATTCTCAGGGCTTCCTTGTCGGACAGTCTAGGTCGATAAGGGCGGTCTGATGTCAAGGCATCGAAACAATCAACAACGGACAAAATTCGTGCGCCGATGGGAATACTGGCGCCACTTAGCCCCTCTGGATATCCACTTCCGTCCCAACTTTCATGGTGATGCCGAACGATTGGCACCACTGGATAGGGGAAGTCAATTGCTGACAAGATGTCTGCACCTACACTCGCATGTAGCTTCATCTTCTCGAATTCGGCGGTAGTTAAAGGTCCGGGCTTATTGAGGATATACTCCGGAACCGCAAGCTTGCCCATATCATGTAAGAGCGCAGCGGCCTCGATTGCACGAATTTGAAGAGAGTCTTTTACTCCCATCGCTCGTGCGAGCTTCACTGCATGAACTTGGACCCGTCGTATATGACCGTGTGTGATTTGGTCCTTTGCATCAATCGCCATCGCGAGGGTTTCGATCGTGGACAGATAAAGGTGATTCAATTCCTTCAGATGCCGATGAGCATCATCGACCCGTCCCATCGCCGTCTTAAAGGTTAAGTAGGATATAAGCAATAGAGGCAGGAGGATGCCTATGACTCTGGCGAACTGGGGCTGCTCTGGTTGAAGATATGGCAGGAGCAGCGCTGCGACTGAGGCGCCACTAAAGTAGTTAAGAGATAGCCAAAGGAAGCTTTCGCTCCAAACCGAGAACGCCGAAACGCCCTTCTCAAATGCAACGGCCCACGCCACTAGTACGCTATTTAATAAGAAATATAGAATCGCAAGGACGAGAATTGGCACCAGCAGCGGCAGAATGGGCTGGGGATTGTTCGCTAGAGGCTTGATATGGGCGACAACAAAAAATCCATGTGCCGCGACCCAGATCGCCACGGCGGGCGCCGCAACATTAAATAGAACACGTGAAGGTCGGCGTGATCGTCGTTTCTGCCAGAGCGAAATTACTAGTGTGTCCAACACGACGATCATGGTGGCCGCTGCGGGGCCGAACAAGAGCACAGCGGCAAAGACGAATACCTCAGAAACCGACAGTCGAGCCGGAATCGTTGGAATTCGGACGGTGAAGGATCCAGTCAGAAGTGTGAGGCCGGCAAGAATGGACCAGTGATAGCTGACGGGATTCGCCTGCAAGACGTACATGGAATGAAGAAGAGCGATCGCGCCCACGCCGATAACCACACCAACGTACACGCGTGCGCCGGCAGATAAACGCTCTTCTTTCATAGTCTGTTGCCCTGCGGCACAGTATAAGTCAGTCGCCCCAAACGATTAGCCGGCTCATGTGTCTCTCCTATTAGCTGCTGCTGGTTGAGCCGTACGCGTTATGCGTCGGTAGTCAGCTCGCCCCAAACAATTGTTTCTCCCCAAACTATGGTCTCGCCCCAGACGATCGTTTCACCCCAGACGATGGTTTCTCCCCACACGATGGTTTGTGGTATCGACTCGCCATTGCCGTTTATATGGCTGACCGACGCGGAGGAGTTGGCGAGCTCTCCCCAAACAATGGTTTCACCCCATACGATTGTCTCGCCCCAAACTATCGTTTGTGGAAGTACCATCACCTGCCCGAGTGCGAAGTATTTGGCTAGCGATTTAATAGCCGTAAGGCTTGTCCACGTGAGCCTTGACGGCCCAACGACCTCGCCACCAATGGTCGTGGGAGTGATAGCGGCGTTCGGCGCGACGCTCAATGCCACCGCCGCCGCGATGTTCATGCTTCCCGCCCCGGCTTCAATGAGTCCGGCCCCTGAAACCGGCGAACTCGTCACCTGCAGGAGGAACTTGGTGTCCGCGGGGGTCAGCGACGGGTTGGCTTCGAGAAGAAGGGCCGTGGCGCCCGAGACGACGGCGGCGGCCATGCTGGTGCCGCTCAGTTGAATAAAGGCGTTGGCGCCGCGACCGGCCACGATGCGCTCTGGATACGTCTGCGTCAAGTATGAGCCGGGCGCGGCGGCGGCGACGATCTTGTTGCCCGGCGCCGCGACGTCTGGTTTCAGCACGCCGTCGATCGCCGTCGGCCCTCGTGAACTGTAGCTCGCGATAGCGTCGTCCGAACGCTGCACCGTCGCCCCGGTGTTCAACGCGCCCACGGTGAGGGCAGCGGGAGTGTTGCCGGGTGAAATCACCGCGCCGACGATCGGCCGGCCGTCTTCGGTCTTCCCCATGTTGCCTGCCGCTGCAACGACGACCAACCCGGCATCGACCGCGTGTTGGACGGCCTGGCACAGCGGATCGTCGCGATACGACTCGAAAACCGGATGCCCCAGCGACAGATTGATGATGCGCAGCGCGTATTGCGCCCGATGCTCGATGGCCCAGTCGATCGCGGTGATGACGTCACTGGTATCGCCCGAGCCATCACCGTCGAGCACCTTCAGGCTGACGATGTGCGCGCCGGGTGCGATGCCAGAATACTCGCCGCGCTCGTCGATTCCGGCGATGGTGCCGGCGACGTGCGTCCCGTGCCCGAACCGATCGACCGCTGTCCCCTTACCGCGCGTGAAGTCGAATGCGGCGATCACGCGTCCTCGCAGCGAGGCGTGTTCCGCTACTCCCGAGTCGATGACGGCCACCCCGACGCCGCGCCCGGTGACGCCGCGAAGTCCCGCCATGCCCGCCCAGACCTGGGGCGCGCCGGTCGCCTCCGTTGATACCGCCGTCATCCGCTGCACGCGCGCATCGCCCGACAGGTGAGCGACGTCCGGGTCGTTGCTCAGCGCGTCAAGCTGGCCGCCGCTCACCTCGAGGACTGCCGCTCCGCGAAGCGACTTCTTGACGGTGGCGCCGTACCTCAGCGCGAGCGACTGAATTTCGGTCTCGCTGCCGGCGACGATCACGTTCGTGGCGTCGGTGCGCCCCGACGCAATTCGCGCCTCGAGATCTTTCGAGAGCCGCGCATGACGAGCGCCCGCCTCGGCGAGGGATGGGCAGAGAACGACAAGGAGAAGAAACGCAGGACCAGAGATCCGGCGGGCGAACATGGGCGAATGTGTGTTCATAGCCAGGTTCTCGGGACGTCGCAGGGTGTGCGGCGGGCTAAGGCACGCCTCGTGCCACGATGTGCGCGGTACGAAGGTAGGGAAGAAAGCCGTGAAATGGACGTGCACCAGAGGACTCTTTATGCCAGCATGAGTGCAAGTCGGCGCTCTCTGGCGAACCATTGCAGCCGCCGCCATCAAATGCCGAAGAAACGGTCAGCCAATCAGTTGGCCCGGTGGTACCTGTCTAGCGGCTGGGTAACGGCTACCCGCTCTAAATGCCCGTAAATTCACAAATTTGTCGGTCAGCCAATAAGTTGGCCGGTTAGGTCACCGTTGGCCCGAAAGTTATTCATCTCGTTGGCAGTGTTCGCGATCGTCGTCGCGGTCGGCGCGGCCGTGTTCCTGGCGAGACGCACATCGAATCGCGCGCCCTCGAGTGTCGCGGCGCCTCCGCCATCGGCGGCCACGCCCGCTCGCGGCGGAGAGCTCATCGCTTCATTCCGAAGTGAACCGCCCACACACAACCGGTACGTGGACCGCAGCGCGACCGGCGACTACCTGGCGCTTCTCACGCACGCGACGCTCGTTCGGGTGAATCGGACGACCGACACGCTCGAACCCTGGCTGGCGGAGAGTTGGACCGAATCTCCCGACCACCTTTCGTTCACGCTCCACCTGCGCCCCGGGGTCGTCTTCTCCGACGGGGTGCCATTCACGTCAGCCGATGTGGTGTTTTCGTTTCGCGCGCTCTACGATCCGCGCGTCAGCTCACCACTCGCGAGCGACACGCTCGTAAATGGAAAGCCCCTCCAGATTGAAGCGCCGGATCCCTCAACGGTGATCGTGCGGCTGCCCAGCCGGTTTGCACCGGGCTTGCGCCTGGTCGACGGCGTGCCCATTCTTCCGCGACATCGACTCGAGTTGGCGCTGGCGCAGGGGACGTTCAACGATGCCTGGTCGGCCACCACTCCGCTGACCGAGATCGCCGGCCTGGGTCCGTTCATCCTCGTCGAACACGTATCGGGGGAACGGCTGGTCCTTGCGCGCAACCCTCACTACTGGCGGAAGGATCAGGCGGGCACATCACTGCCGTATCTCGACAAACTGACGATTGTTGTTGCGAGCCAGGCGAGCGAAGCACTGAAGCTGCAGGCCGGCGAGATCGATGTGATGGCCAATGCCGACATCCGTCCTGACGATTACGCGGCCTACAAGCGCGCCGCCGATCAGGGACGCGTGCGTCTCATCGATGGCGGGTTCGCGCTCGATCCGAGTCTGCTCTGGTTCAATCTCAGTACCGCACACGCCGCGGATCCTGCCCTGCGGCTCTTTCATCAGAAGGCGTTCCGTCAAGCCGTGTCGTGCACGGTCGATCGACAGGCGATTGCCAACACCGCGTATCTCGGGGCCGCAATTCCAATTTACGGGCCCGTCACACCGGCCAATCGCACCTGGTTCGGTGACGTGCGTCCGGCCTGCGAGCACGATCCATCACGTGCGCGTGAACTCTTTCGTGATGCCGGGTTGACCGATCGCAACGGTGACGGGATGCTCGAGGATTCGGCCGGGAAGCCGGCCCGTTTCTCAATCCTGACGCAAGGGGAAAACATTCGCTCCCGAGTGGCCGCGATGATCCAGGAACAGCTCCGGCAGGCGGGCATCGCGGTGGACATCGTGCCGATGGATCCCGGCGGGCTCCTGCAGCGATTCACGCGAGGCAATTACGAAGCGATTTATTACGGCATTCAATCGAGCGCCACCGATCCGGCGCTGAGCGCCGGCTTCTGGCTCAGCTCCGGTGACTATCACTTCTGGAACCCTGAGCAGAAGAGCCCTGCAACAGATTGGGAACGGCGCATCGACGAGTTGATGCGCCGCGTCGCCGAGCCGTCTGATCTCGAAGAGCGCCGCCGCGTGTTCACGGAGGTTCAGCGGATCTTCGTCGACGAACTGCCTGCTATTTACTTGGTGACGCCAAAAGTCACCATTGCCGTCAGCACACGTGTCCTCAACCCGCAGCCGGCGCCCCAGATCCCGCAATTGCTCTGGAATGCGGACTCGTTGGCGGTGACGCCTGCCCGTCACTGACGGGTTGTAAGGCGCGGCTTCGTTCCAGCCGAAACATCAACCGTGACTACTGGGTTCCGGCGATATCTACTTCGCCGCCTGGGCTTCGCGGTTCTGCTCGTCTTTGTCGTGTCGTCGGCGTCGCTGCTCCTGGCGCGCCTGGCCCCTTCAGATGATGCATTCGCCGCCGACCGCGCGGTTATCGCGGCCGAACGCCATCGTCTTGGTTTCGACAAGCCGCTCGCGGCGCAATACGCGGAGTGGCTCACCAGAAGTGTGCGGTTTGATTTCGGCGAGTCTCTGAGGTTCCGCCGCCCCGTTGCCGCACTGATTCGCGAACGTGCCGGCAGGACCGCCCTGCTCGGCGTGACCGCGCTCATGCTGGCGACCATCGTCGGGATCCCGCTAGGGGTGTTCACGGGAAGTCGGTCCAGTGGACCGGTCCCCTCCGTCGTCCACAGCGCATCGGTCGTCGTTTTGTCGATCCCATCGCTGGTGATGTCCCTGGTGCTGCTGCTCTTCGCGGCACGCACCGGATGGTTTCCTGCCGGCGGCCTGCCCTCAATTCCGGCGGACGCCGGGATTGTGGGTTCGATCGGCGCAATTGCGCGGTACCTGTTTCTTCCAGCAGTAGCGCTGGCGCTGCCCATGGCCGCTGCGCTCGAGCGTTTGCAATCACGAGCCATCCAAGAGGCGCTTGCGGATCCCTGCATTCTTGCGGCGCTGGCGCGGGGCGTTCCCCGCCCGCGCATCGTCTGGCGCCACGCGTTTCGCCTGGCGCTGAAGACCGTGCTTGCGATCTACGGAATCATGATTGGCACCGCTTTGAGCGGATCCTTCGTCGTCGAAATTGTGATGTCGTGGCACGGGCTGGGAGATTTGATGTATCAGGCCCTGCAAGCGCGGGACTTGTACCTCGTCGCCGGGTGTGCCGCCGCGGGTTCATGTGGGCTCGCGTTGGGAATTCTGACTTCCGATCTCGCGCTCGCAGCCGCCGACCCACGCGTCGAGGAACTTGGTTGATCGCCGGGACGACGCGCGCGGGGATCGTCGCCGTGTCGCTGATAACCATTGTCAGCGCGGCCGCGCCCGTGCTCGGTCCCTACGAGCCGTCCCGCCAGTTCGCGGATCTCGCGTTTGCGCCGCCCATGGTTCCCCACGTGCTCGACGACGAGGGACGTTGGCAACGGCCGTTCGTGTACCCGCTTCATCTCGTTGATCGCCTCGAACACAGATTTGCGGAGGACCGATCGACCCGAGTTGCGCTCCAGTGGTTCACGGCGAGACGCCTGATTACAACGCCGAACGCGGCCGGACCGTGGCTTCTGTTCGGCGCCGATGCTCTCGGGCGCGACGTTTTCAGCCGCGTGTTACACGGCGCGCGGATGTCGCTGGGTGTCGCGCTTCTGGCCACTGTGCTGGCACTGGGCCTTGGAGCGTTGGCCGGGGCGGTCGCAGGTTTCGCCGGCGGAGCGTGGGACACGGTTCTTATGCGCGTCTCGGACTTCCTTCTCGTACTGCCCGTCATTTACGTCGTGCTCGTGCTGCGCGCGGCGATGCCGCTGGTTCTCACGACGTCCCAGGTTTTTTGGATCATGACGGCGGTGCTGGGGGTGGCGGGCTGGCCGTTTCCGGCCAAGGGGGTACGAGCGGTTGTCGCGGTCGAAAGAAGAAAGGAGTACGCAGAAGCTGCGCATGCGCTCGGGGCTGGACGGTTGCGGATTCTGCTGTGTCATTTGCTGCCGGCATCGCGCTCTTTTCTAACGGTTCAGGGCACTCTGCTTTTACCGGCATTCATACTTGCCGAGGCGACCCTCTCGTATGTTGGCTTTGGGTTCGCGGAACCGGTTCCAAGCTGGGGAGTTATGCTTCACGAAGCGGCCGACGTGGCGACTTTGGCCGATGCGCCATGGCTCCTCGCGCCAGCAGCGGCAATCGTTGCCTGCGTCCTCTCTTTACACCTGCTTTCCGCCCGTTCTGTCCCCTCACGCGGGCCTGGCCAAACAACATCAATAGAATCAGCAACTTAGGCTGCTCATTTTGGAACACCCCTGTTCTAGTTCGGCACAGAGGAAATCCCAAGTATTTCCATGTGTTTTTTTGGTCAGACACACTTACGGCGGATGCCTGTTCCGGAACGGAGCACAGTTGCAGGACTGGAACGATGATTCAGCGGTGAACCATCGTCCGGATACGCTCACTAAACGGCTTGGATTCATTAGTTTACGTCCATCCACTGCGTCAAACGCCTGGGCTGGCCCTACCCTTGCTCTGCCATAGGTGCACTCGATCTGACTTACTTTTCCGAAAGGTGCTGCAGTGGTTCGATGGTGTTCGGCATTGCGAGGGGGGCTGGCGGTGGCGCTGGTCTTCTCTTTGGCGGGGGCGACGACGGCGTACGCCGCCCGTGCGGGAGATCACCCCAAGCTCGACAGAGAACTGAACGATCGCGCGTCCAAGGGCAGCAGCAATGGCAAGACGCAGGTCATTGTCATACTGAAGCCCGGCTGGAACGCGGACACCGAAGCCAAGCGGCTCGGTGGCAAGCTCGGTCGAGACTTGGGATCAATCAACGGCAAGGTCGTCGAGCTGCCAAACGGACAGCTCAAGAAGCTTGCTGACTATGCCGGCGTGGACCGCATCGTCTATGACCGCCCAACCGCGGGAGAAATGAACCGCGTGGCGGTCACAGTCGGTGCCCGCGCCGTCCAGCAGACGTATGGTTATCGCGGTGCCGGCATCGGCATCGCGGTCATCGACTCTGGCGTTACACGGCACGACGACCTGACGTATCTCGGTTCGTCGCCGCTCGTGAAGACGAAGAACGGGCAGCGGGTCGCCGCGTTCGTCGACTTCGTCAACGGTCGCACGACGCCGTACGACGACAACGGTCACGGCACGCACGTCGCGGGGATCATCGCCGGCAACGGCTACGATTCACTTGGCGTTCGCGCTGGAATCGCGCCTGATGCGCACCTCGTGAGCCTGAAGGTCCTGGACCAGAACGGCCGCGGCGTCATCAGCAACGTCATCGCCGCGCTCGATTGGACCGTGGCCAACAAGTCGGCCTATAACCTCCGCGTCATCAACCTGTCGGTTGGTGCGGGGGTTACCGAGTCGTACAAAACGGACCCGTTGACGCTGGCTGCAAAGCGAGCGGTCGATGCGGGGATCGTCGTTGTTACGGCCGCGGGCAACCTCGGGAAGAACGCGCAGGGGCAGACGCAATACGGCGCGATTGGCGCGCCGGGCAATGCGCCCTGGGTCGTCACGGTCGGCGCATACAGCCACGAAGGCACGGTTGTGCGCACTGACGATGTGATGGCCGGCTTCAGCTCGCGTGGTCCGACCGCATTCGACTACGAAGCCAAGCCGGACATCGTGGCGCCCGGCGTCGGCACTGTCTCGTTGAGCGATCCGGCCGGCTTGCTGTATCTGACCAAGCCGACCGCCCTGCTCGCCGGTTCGTTGGGTGGCCTGTTGGGAGGCGGACTTCCGTATTTCAGCCTGAGCGGTACCAGCATGGCGTCGCCGGTCGTCGCCGGCAGCGTTGCGCTGATGCTTCAGGCAAATCCCTCGCTGACTCCCAATCTGGTGAAGGCGATTCTCGAGTACACCGCTCAGTGGTACTCGGGCTACGACGCGCTGACGCAGGGAGCGGGTTTCCTGAACACCAAGGGAGCGGTCGACCTGGCGCGCTTCTTCAAGACGGCACAGGCCGGCCAGGTGTATCCGCACCCGGCCGAGTGGAGCAAGAAGATTAACTGGGGGAATCACCGGATCGCCCACGGTGTGATCAAGCCGAATGCGACCGCCTGGAAGAGCGGCGTCGTATGGGGCGCGGCCAAGACGGTGACAGGTCAAAACATCGTGTGGGGAACGGCCTGCGGCTCGCACTGCAACACCGTGGTGTGGAGCAGCATGGACAGTGAAGACAACATCGTCTGGGGCACGGCCTCGGCTGATGAAGACAACATTGTCTGGGGCACGTTCGCCGCGCTGGATGAAGACAACATCGTCTGGGGCACCATGTCGGACGACGAAGACAACATCGTGTGGGGCACCAACTGCGGAGGGGCGAATTGCTCGAACGCGGTCTGGGGCACTGCCGCCATGGACGAAGACAACATCGTCTGGGGGACCAGCACGGTCACCGGGCTGAATGTGGTCTGGGGCACGAGCGGCGACATGGATAACACGGTGTGGGGCACGTCGGCATCCGAGGACAACATCACGTGGGGCACCTCGGACGCGGGCGACGACACACCCTTCGATGACCCACTTGCGCCGCCGGTCAATTTCGACTCGTCGGTGTATGACAACTTGTTCGGGCCGGTCACGTTGGACCCGGCCGACGCTTCACCAACTTCACCGGCCACTACCGTTCCAGGCGGGATCGGAGGGGTACTCTAATGGAAAAGATGCCATTCCGAGACGCCGAGGGTGTCATGGACGTAAATGCTGTAATCGAGGCGGCACGTGCGACGACGGTCGAGACGAATTGGCGGCAGGCGCTGCCGGTTCTGACGGGTTCGATGGTGACGCTGCGGGAGCTGCGGCTCTCCGACGCACCGTCGCTCCTGGCGATGCTGGCGACGGAAGAGGTCGCTCGCTTCATCTCGCCGCCGCCGACGACGGTAGAAGGGTTCGAACGCTTCATCGCATGGACCCATCGTGAGCGCGCGGCAGGCAATTACGTCTGCTTCGGTGTTGTGCCGCACGGCATGGACACCGCCATCGGCATCTTCCAAGTCCGGCAGCTCGAGCCGGGATTCGGAACTGCCGAATGGGGCTTCGCGATTGGATCCGCGTTCTGGGGCAGCGGAGCCTTCATGGATGGCGCGAAGATGGTTGTGAACTTCGCGTTCGATGTCGTCGGGACGCACCGTCTCGAGGCGCGTGCTGCGGTCGCGAATGGTCGCGGCAACGGCGCGCTCCGCAAGGTTGGTGCGCTGCAGGAAGGCGTCCTGCGGAAGTCGTTCCTGCGCAATGGCGAGTATCTCGACCAGACGCTGTGGACGATTCTCGACGAAGACTGGAGACGAGCCAAGTCTGTCTGGGGTCCTCGGGTTCACTAAGCCGAGGTTTCGGGCAGAGCGCAGATAAGGCGCGCACGGCGCGCCTGCGAGGGAGCGGCGCGGGGCATGGGGGCCCCGCGAGCGACCGAGCCGGGGTTCGAGGCAGAGCCCCGTTAAGGAAAGTCCGGGGGAGACCAAAACCGGAAGCGGGCGCTGTCCCGCTTCCGGTTTTTCTTTTGTGGTACGCTCCTTCCGAATGCGTTTCGATTCCGTGTTTCCTCCGATGCCAACACCGTTTCGTGACGGTGACGTGGATACCAGTGCCATCGCATTCAACGTCGCCAAGTGGATGCACGCCGGCCTCGGCGGTATCGTCGCGCTGGGGACCAACGGCGAATCGGGATTGCTTGACGACAGCGAGTCGGATCAGGTGCTCGCCGCGGTCCGTGAAAGCGTCCCTGCCGAGCGCGTATTAATCGCAGGAACGGGACGTGAATCGACGCGCGCGACTATTGCGGCGACCAGGCGCGCGGCTGCGCTGGGTGCTGACGCCGCATTGATTCGCACGCCCTCGTTTTTCAAAACGATGTCTACGCCGGCGTTGCTCGTGCGGCATTACACCGCCGTCGCCGACGCCTCGCCGATCCCAATCCTGCTATACAACTTTCCCAACGCGACGGGCGTGGCCTTCTCGGCCGACAGCGTCGCGCGTCTTGCCGAACACAAGAACATCGTCGGCATGAAAGAGTCAGGTACGGACGCCGCGCAGTTCGCGCAATTTGTCGACATTGCGCCGCCGTCGTTTGCCATGCTGGCGGGCACCGGGACTGTCTTTTACTCGGATCTCTGCCTTGGTGCCGTGGGCGGCATCCTTGCCATTGCGGCGGTAGTGCCCGAGATGTGTTTGAGACTCCTGAAGGCGGTCCGCGAGGGGCGGCATGACGCCGCGCGTCAGCTGCAGAAAGAGATGGCCACGCTGGCGCGGCTTGTCACGTCAGGATTTGGCGTGCCCGGATTGAAAGCGGCGCTCGACCTCGGCGGATACAAAGGTGGCGATCCGCGCCCTCCGCTGGTGCCTGCACCGGCCGAGGCGCGGGAACAAATTCGCGCGGAGCTCGCGCGCGTGTTGGAGGTCGTATGAAGGTGCCGGAACGATTGCTGCTCGGACCTGGTCCGAGCCCGGTCTCGTCGCGTGTCATGCAGGCACTTGGATCTCCGGTGATCAGCCATCTCGACCCGGCGATGATTGCGCTGCTCGACGACGTGCGGACTCGGCTCGGGTCGGCGTTTGGCGCCGGCGAGGGCGCGCTGAGCCTGGCCATTTCGGGCACGGGGACCGCAGGGATGGAAGCGGCGGTCGCGAACGTGACCAAGCCGGGGTCTCGCGCGCTCGTCGTGGTGACCGGTTACTTCGGCGATCGGTTGGCGCAAATGCTCGAGCGATACGGTGCCACTGTTTCCCGCATGCAGGTCGAATGGGGACGCGCGTGCGATCCGGCGCAAGTGGAGAGCGCGCTCGCGCAGCCGGCCGATATCGTGGCGATGGTGCACGGCGAAACGTCGACCGGCGTCGTCAACCCGGTCGACGACATCGCTGCAATCGCGCAGGCACATGGTGCGCTCACGATCGTTGATGCGGTGACGACGCTGGGCGGCGTGCCGTTGAAGACAGGGGCGTCGCACATCGACGTGTGTTACAGCTGTACGCAAAAAGGGCTCGGAGCCCCGTCAGGGCTCGCGCCGATCACGTTTTCACGTCGCGCATTGGAGAACAAATCGCCGTCGCGCAGCTTCTACCTGGATCTCGGGCTGCTCGAGGATTTCTGGGTTCGGCGCAAATACCATCACACGATCTCTGCTTCGCTGATTTACGCGCTGCACGAAGCGCTGGCGGTCGTCGAAGAGGAAGGGCTGGAGGCGCGGTGGGCGCGGCATCGGCGCCACCATGAGGCGCTCGCTGCCGGTCTCGAGGCCCTCGGGGTGTCGCTGCTGCCGCCGCGCTCGGAACGCCTGTGGACCTTGAATGCCGTGCGCGTCCCGGACGGCGTCGACGAGGCGGCCGTCCGTCGCCGGCTGCTCGACGAATTCGGAATGGAGATCGGCGCTGGACTCGGACCTCTGGCAGGAAAGATCTGGCGGGTAGGTTTGATGGGCGCGGGCTCCACGCTGGCAATATTCTCCTTTT
>Ga0222622_10000258_pt1 | contig 19148 bp, 17 predicted proteins | sample PLM2_5_b1metaG_FD_177335 | JGI IMG/M metagenome (GOLD analysis project Ga0222622, IMG submission 177335) | Groundwater sediment microbial communities from an aquifer in East River, Colorado, USA - PLM2_5_b1 | ecosystem: Environmental > Terrestrial > Soil > Riparian zone | place: USA: East...
GGATTGGTCGCGGCGGGAAGCGTTACGGGTTACCGGCGAGGATTGTTACGTCGCGCCGCGCTATGGATTCGAAGTCGGGGATCCAAGTCTTGTTGCGCTGATTGAGCGGCGTCGCCCTGCACAAGTGATCATCGCGATCGGCAGCGGCGCACAAGAAAAACTCGGTCATTATTTACGCGAAAATTTGTCCTATCGGCCGGCAATCCATTGCATCGGCGCGGCGCTCGGTTTCCTCACGGGCGATCAAATCGCAATTCCCGACTGGGCGGATCGCGCCTTCCTCGGGTGGCTTTGGCGATTGTTTGCGCAGCCGCGCACTTTTGTTCCGCGATTGTGTCGCGGTTTGGAACTCCCGTGGTTGCTTTGGAAATACGGGGAAAATTTGCCGCCGATGAAACGTGAATACAAATCGAGAGCACTAATCGACATTTGAGAAATTCCAGATTTCGGGAAGTCTCCTCACAACTGAGCTGAAAACGTATTTCGCATTTTTTTTTAGCACCTGGCACAGAACTCGGCAGCCACCGATGACACTGACGACGTCCGCTGTACGCTCGCAAGTACGCCCACACGTCTGGCACGACCAGACGTATGACACCTTGGGACTGTAGACAGCGCAGACATTCTAGAAGGAATGCGCGAGCCTCAGTCTCTGCGTCGAGATGCTCGAAAAAATGTTCGGAATAAATCGCCGTGACGGCGGCATCTGAAATGGTAAGCCTGACCGGCAGTCCCAAAAGTACACGTCCGGATAGGAAACAACGTCGAGGTTGATCCATCCTTGTATCGGATTCTTGCCACAACCGATGTTCACCCGACAATTCTTTTCCGAAGCGAGACTTCTCCGGGCCGAATGAGCAGTAAACATTCGTCTGGTGGCAAGCCGGACCTCGGCGGTGCTTGGTTGACGAGGTAATCCGGGAGTGCCTTCGCCATGAGGCGTTTGATCGCCTTTCGCATTGTTCCAGCTTAGCAGAACACGCACCTTGAATCTCGCTGGACGTCGCGTCGCCTTTGACACCTGAGTTTTTCCGCAGATAATTGGCAAATTCGCCCCGTTGCACGATCATGCGATCTTTTTTCCTGAACGCGTAACTCGGAGCCGCCTTGCCCCCGTTTATTCATAACGTTTCCGAAATAATTCGGCGCGTTCTGTTTCTCGCGCGGCCTTATGGCAGAGCGAAGCTTGCCGCGGTTTTTTCGCTCTCGCTAGCTCAAGCGCTTTTTCAAGTAATCGGAATCACGTCGATCTTTCCATTTTTAGCGATTGCCGCCGATCCCGAGCGCATCCGTCGTTCTCATTTTGGCACGCAGTTTTTGAGTCTGTTTCCGCCGATGGAAAACCGGCAACTTCTTCTGGTCGCCGGGATAATCGCGATCGTCGCTCTCCTTCTATCAAATGCAGTGAATCTTTTGTCGGAATACGCGCGCACTCGTTACGCCCAAAACTTTGCACATTGGCTGCGCGTGCGGCTGCTCCGCCGGATGGCCTCACAGTCATACACCTATTTTCTTCAGCGCAACTCTGGCGATCTGTTGAAAAAAATCATGAACGACGTCACCAATTACGCCGGCGGCGTACTCCTCCCGTTACTGGACACGGTCGCGCGCGTGCTCACCGCAGTGCTTCTGCTGGCTACGTTGTTTTTGGTGCAACCGATAATCGCGATTTCGGCGGCTGTCATTCTGGGCGGATTTTATGCAGTCACGTTTCAACTTCTTACGCGCAAACGTCGGGAGGTGGATGAGAATCTAAAAATACATGTCGCTGGGTCGTATCGTGAGGCGAACCAGATGCTTAGCGGGATCAAGCCCGTAAAAGTGCACCGTGCTGAAGAACATTTTCTCGCCCGATTTGCCGGCCACTCCGCGATTATGGCGCGGATGTATGCTCGCACGCCTGTTTTCGCCAATAGCGCTCGCTATTTTGTGGAGCCGCTTGCTTTCGGCGGCCTCGTTGTTGCTGTATTAGTCTTGGCAGCCAGAGGACGCGATTTTTCCGATATCCTCCCGAACCTCGGTGTTATGGCGCTTGCCGGTTATCGGCTGCTGCCCTCGCTCCAGTTGCTTTACGCTCAGCTGACACAGGTCAGCTCCATGCGTCATGCGGTTGACGAGGTGTACGACGAATTTGTTGCGGCGGAGACCGACAAATCGGTTCCGCGTGCGATAAGCACCGAGCCTGTCACACCCGCGCGTCCTTTTCCTTGGGATACCGCGATTACCTTGTGCGACGTTAGCTACCGGTATCCCGGCGTCTCGCGGTCCGCTGTGGAGGGGCTTTCATTAATTATCCCGAAGAACAGTTCGCTGGGTGTGATTGGCCCAACCGGTTCCGGAAAATCAACGCTTGTTGACCTGTTGCTCGGCCTGTACCAGCCAACCGCAGGCGAGATCCTGATTGATGGCCAACTGCTCACCCCTGCACGTGTGCCCTCATGGCAGGCATCGATCGGTTATGTGCCGCAGGATATTTTTCTCATCGACGACACGATCGCCCGCAACGTCGCATTTGGTCTGCCAGACGAGAAGATCGATCCCGCGCGCTTGCGCGAAGCTTGTGCCATGGCGCAGATACTCGACTTCATTGAAGCGGAATTGCCCGATGGCTTTCAGACGAAAGTTGGCGAGCGCGGTATCCGCCTTTCTGGCGGACAACGTCAACGGATCGGTCTTGCTCGCGCGCTTTATCATCGTCCATCGCTGTTGATTCTGGATGAAGCAACCAGCGCACTCGACGTTGCGACGGAAGCAAAGCTGCTCGAGGCGTTGCGCAGTCTTACCGGCAAACTCACCATGGTTGTGGCCGCACACCGACTCAGTGCTGTGGAGAATTGCGATCAATTAGTTAATCTGATCGAAATGACGGGTGCCGTGAAGGCCAATTACGGCTTGCGTTGAATGTCGGACGAAATTACGAATCCATGCCGACATTCGCACGTTATCTCCCGGCACGATTTAAACGCTCAGTTATTGCGCCTCGCTTCCTCGAGCGATTAAAGAAATCCCAGACTGTAGTAGGCGGTCCGTTCAACGGAATGCGCTATCACGGCGAAGCTGTGTGTGGCGCAGCTGCTCCCAAAATCTTGGGCGTTTACGAATCCGAGCTCGCGCCCTTCCTTCTAAGATGGTCTACCGTTCCTTTCCAACACATCATCGATGTCGGAGCGGCGGAGGGATATTACGCCATTGGCTGCGCAACGTTATGGCCGCAGGCGACTGTTACCGCATTTGAAAGCAGCGAAGAAGGACGACGGCTCCTCACTCGGAATGTGGAACTGAACCGGATGCAGTCGCGGGTAGAAATAATCGGCCACTGTGGGCAAGAACAACTCAAAACTGCGCTGCTCAATGGGCAGGCATCACTTATAATCATCGATATAGAAGGGGCGGAAGGCCATCTGTTGGAACCCGGAAACATTCCTAACCTGACAAGTGCACATATCATTGTGGAAATTCACGACCATGTTGACGGCAGACTGGGCGAGACCGTCTCATCAAAACTGAAATCAACCCATGTAGTCGAAGAAGTGCGAACTCAGGCGCGAACGTTTTGGGATTTTCATGAACCTCGCGCGCTCTGGCTAAGATTCTGGCTGCTGCCCTATCTGAAACAATACGCTGACGAATTGCGCCCGGGACCAATGAGATGGTTTTGTTGTACGCCGATTAGTGTGAGGCAAGTAGCGTTGGCCCGGAATGAGTGACTACACACACTCGAGTCTTTCGGCTCAACGAAGGGCGTTCGCGCGAAAATTTGCTCCCGGGCTTCTGCGGCCATTCAGCGGATTAAATGTATCTGTGCGATTGGGCGAAATCGCGCAAACGATGCTTTCGCGCTGGCCGGTTCCTGCTCAACCAGCCAAACCACTTGCAAACTTTTGCTATCTCACGGTAAGCGACCAAAAGCACTGGTTGATGTTGCGAGAAAGTCTGTATTCCTTACATCGCTCATGGAATTCGTTGCCAGAGATTACTGTTGTTTCGGACGGCAGCTGGACGGCGAATGAGTTTGCAAGGGTCTTTGCCTGGTGGCCAACCGCGATAACAGTCTTGACGCGGGCAGAAATTTGTGAGGCGGCTTCCACCGCTGGTTTTTCGGAATTAGCCGACTACGCAGGCCAAAGTCCGTACGGCCTTAAACTTGCCGCAATTGTAACCCAGGCAAAGAAACGACCAACGATATTCGTCGATTCCGATATCCTTTGGTTCAGAGATCCGGCCTTGCTCCTGGGTGATCGCGTGTCGTGGGACAAACCTCGAGCGCTACGAGAAAGCAACTGCCACCAACGTCGAGACATGGCGACGCGGCATTGCGCCCAGGTGTTGGAGCCACCGTTTGTTAATAGCGGAATCGTAGCGTTACATGGCGAGATTATGACGGCGGCACTTCTGCGCAGCATGGTGCAGGATGCATTGCGTGATCCTCAAGACAGCTCCTGTGAGCAAACCATTATTGCGAGCGCCGTAAAGCTCGGTGGAGGGTTATTCCCGGAGAAAATGAGCCTGGTAGAGTTCGATGATGTCCATAGCTTCTCGCCGCGCAACATGAACAACGAGGGCTATTACTCCCGTCATTACGTCAACTGGATGCGGCATCTACTTTATCGCGATGCTTTTAAACTCCGTTTACGTTTCAGCGGGGCTGGAAGCCCGCCGCTGGAGTCAGGCAGGACGTGTAGCTTCGACGCAGAATCTTCGTAATTGTGGTCGTGCAAACTAGCAACTGGTAATGGACCGAAATTCCGCAGGTGCAACGGGCCGGGTTATGGGTCTGACTACGCCGCGCGATGAACGAATTCGCGTTTTTTACCTAAGCTATACGCCACCGGTTCCAAGTTGGGGTGGGGCGATGTCTTTCTATCGTCATTTCGTCGAGCGAACTGATTTCGAGATATTTGTCGCCACGGACAATGCTGAGGTGCAGCAATATGAAGTGCCATATCAATTTTTGCGGTTCGATGTACCGAAGTGGCTCAAGAGAATGCTCCACACGCGGCTATACAAATGGTTTTGGCATTACAATCAATTGATCGCTGGTTACTTTGTTCCGCACGAAGTGTGGAGGGCCGCACGGACTTTTAACCCCGACTTAGTGTTTACAGTCGCCGGTAGCTGGAACTGGACAGCACGAGTCGCACAGCGTGTTGCTCGACGGTTACGCGTGCCGTTAGTGGCCAGCTTCAATGATTGGTTTGATTTCGGAGTTCTGATGCACCCGTCTTTTCGACGTTCGATCGAAAGAGGCTTTCGTAACTTTTATCGCGATTGTGATCTCGCATTTTGTACCTCGGAAGGGATGCTCGAGGCGCTAGGCCCACATCCTAACGCCAATGTGTTGTATCCAATCGGCGATAGCATGCTCGATATCAACCGCGATTTCATCCCGTTCACTCCTAACGGGAGACCGGCCACCGTGTTCTTCGCAGGCTCACTTTCGGCCTGGTACGGGCCGATGGTCGAGCAGCTTGTTCGAGCCAGTTCCGACTTTAACTTACGTTTCGAAATTTTCGGTAGCAATGCTGGTTGGAGCCCAGACTTTGACAATGCGGCACGAACATCGGGCGTGTACAGAGGCCAAGTGCCCTTTGATCGACTTAAAGCGCATGCCCAAAAAGCCGATCTACTTTTGTTGCCCATGGGTTTTGGCGCTGAGTGCGCGCAAACAGAGCGAACCAGCTTCAAGACAAAGTTTCTTGATTACCTGACATTTCAAAAGCCAATTATCATTTGGGGACCGGAATATTGTTCTGCTGTGCGTGTTGCGCGCGAATTTGATGCGGCAGAGTGTTATACTTCACCCGACACAGCAGGTTGTGCTGCGACTCTTCAGAATGTGGCTCGTAGCCCAGAACGCCAGAAACAGCTTGTCGCAAACGCACTCCGAATGTATCACAGCCGATTCGAACCCAGCCAAATCCATGCCGTGTTACTCACGGAGTGCGAGAAATTAGTACGGCGGCAACGTCGCTGAAGGTTTTTGAAGACGACAATCACTCGCTTATATCAGCACCTTCAAAGGTGGCGCCTCCGTCAATCCTGGTTGCGAGAAATGCGTCGGCACGGGGTTTCGATTCACAAATCGATTGAACTGACTGGACGCGCCGACGTGACGCCATGGCTGAAATTTGGCGCCGGCTCGGTAATAGAGCGCGAGTGTACTGTTTGGTGTGCGGCGGAGGCTGGCAGCGAACCGTCGGTGATTACGGGAAGTAATGTGTTTGTTGGCAGAAACACTTACTTGGGTGCCTGGCAGCCGATCAGGGTCGGGAACGACACTTTAATTGGCGCTTATTGTTACATCATCAGCGGCAATCACCGCTTCGAGCAACGCGATTTACCTATTCGGGTGCAAGGATACGAAGGAGAGCCGATTACAATCGGTCGAAATGTTTGGCTCGGGGCCCATGTCATCGTTCTGCCCGGAGTTACCATTGGTGACAAAGCAGTTGTCGGCGGGGGCAGTGTAGTTACGGCTTCAATACCTGGAGCGGAAATTTGGGCAGGAGTTCCCGCGCGCCGAATTCGCAGTCTGTTTCCGAGTCCTGCAAAGGAATAACTGATCGATGCGAATCGGGATCATTTCTACCGTTGGCGATTACTCGTGGGCGGGCAGTGAAGAGATGTGGAAGTTGCTGGCGATAGAAGCACTGCGCCGCGGGCATTCAGTCGCTGCCATGTTACAAGCGCCAATCGCGCAGTCTGACGAGCTTGCCGAGTTTCGTGCTCTTGGTGGAATGGTATTCGCCTACAACCCGCTAAGTCGCTATACATCGCGCACGGTGTCTCGTGGTTTGTATTCCCGGTTTCATCCGTTGAAGCGGTGGCATCCTGAAATCGTATGCACCTCCGGTCCTCCAGCCACTCCATATCGCGATCGAGACCTCTACAGGCTTTTGAGAGCACACACAGGTGGGTGCGTGTTCATCATACAGGGAAACGCCGAGTGGTATATCACGGGCCAATCCGAACGCGATGCATTGCGAGAGCTTTATCGCTCGGCGAAGCGAATCATCTGCGTCTCGCGTGGCAATGCGGAGCTACTGCAAAGACAACTAACATCGACTCTACCTATTGCGATTTTGCCCAATCCAATTAGAAAACGATTAGAGCATCCATTACCCTGGCCAAATGATGCTGAGCAAGTGTGTTTTGCGACAGTCGGTCGCTACGACGTAGGTAGTAAATGCCAGGATCGCCTCCTTCAGGCGCTGGCTACTTCGCAGTGGAAAGAACGCAACTGGCGACTTGATCTTTTCGGCAGCGGACCGGACGGAACGTACCTACAGGACGTGATCCGGTACCTTCACCTGGGAGATCGCGTGAGGCTATGTGGTTTTGAACGGGACTTCATGAAGATATGGAAGGATCATCATCTTCATGTTTTAATTTCTCGCGGTGAAGGGCTGGCGCTTGCGCTGATAGAGTCAATGTTTTGCGGTCGACCTGCGGTAGTCACGCGAACGGGCGGAAATCATGAACTCGTACGAGACAATCAAGACGGTTTCGTAAGTGCCGGTGATGATCCAGAGATCGTACGTGAAGCATTGGAGCGAGCTTGGATCAGCCGCCAGAGCTGGCTGGAAATGGGCCAAGCCGCTTTCCAGCGGGCCAACGAATGGATACCCACGGATTTACCGGTTCGTTTATTGCAGATCGTTTGCCCTTCGGAATGCTGATGCCAACCTACCGAGCTTTGGATGGGTCAGCGGTCCGCGCTTAAGGCCATCTTTTATTTCGTCCTCGTTCGGCTCGGAATTCGACGCTTGAAACATCATTGGTTTTTCGGGACCTGGCGGGGAAGACCAGTGGTTGTCGTCGAGTTTAGCGGCAGGTGCGCCTCCGACGATTAGCGCGGCCCGCCTGAGTTATTTTGAACTAGAAGTATAGAACACCAATCCCCCATCCCTGCTCCGGGTTTTTAATGATTTCTTCATGGCGATGTGACGCCTTCAGTTCATTCCAGAAGCGTGGCACATCGCCGCCAGCTTTCTCGGGGTGTTCAGCTATATCATGAAAGGCTACAATTCCACCTCTGCGAATAAGCGGAGAGTAAGAGAGAAAATCGTGTTTGACTCCTTCGTAAGTATGGTCGCCATCAATGAAAAGAACGTCGAGAGACTGGGTGATGTGTTTAACTCTGGCGGAGACTTCTTCTGAGTGAGAATCGCCACGAATCACGTGCATGCTCTGAAACAATTTGCCGAACGCATGATAGAGCAAAGAGCGGATCCTGCTCTGTCCTCCCCCGAATTTACCACCGGGAAGATCAATGCTAATGATCGTCGCAGGCGGAGCCGACAGTCGCGCGAGCATGCAGAGCGTTCCTCCTTGGAATGTGCCTATTTCTAACACTCTTTTCGGGCAGATGGAGCCAACAATTTCCGCGAACCTGTGCAATTCCGAAGGCACTTGTAAAGGTCGTATCAGAGGATTTGAGAAGACGAAATCAACTATCTGATGTGCTCCGTGCTGAAAGCGCAGATTAACGAGAAGCAGGAGAAAGGATGTTGCGCGAGATATTTTGCCAAGCATACCCCGAAATTCTAACATTCCGCATCCCTAAAGCACAAGCTATGATGGGCTTCAACGAAACAGGCCTCTGGTGTCTTTATCTAATCAGTTCATAGGTTTACGAAGTACGCCCGCGCGTCTTGCGTTGCCCTGCTAAAGAGGCTTCGATGGAACCAGTTGTCCTGACCCTAGCTAGCAACGAACGCTACTTCCCCGGCCTCTATTGCGCAGTGATGAGCGCGTTGTGCCACTTGAATACCGCAAGGGAAGCGGATGTGCGAGTGCTGGACGGCGGACTTTCAGAGAGGTCCCGGGAAATTCTTTCGCATTTGGTGGCAAGATTTGGGAGGAGGTTCCGATTGGAGCTTGTGCCGATTGATGAATCTGTTTTTCGCAGCGCGACACTCGGACCGGGGCAATCGCACATGACCTATTGCCGGATATTGCTCCCGCACTTGCTCGGTGTCCCACGTTTGATCTATCTCGACTGCGACGTGCTGGTGTTCCGCGATCTCTCCGAGCTTTTTGATATTGAACTGTCTCCCGGCAAAATTCTTGCAGCTGTTCCCGATTCAGAAACCCTGACGCTTGCCGATGATTCCCAGGCACTGGTCGATGCGATGAATCTTCCGGCCGATGGGTGCTACTGCAACGCAGGCGTGATGCTATTGAATTTGGACGAACTGAGGAAAGAGAATTTCACCAACCGGTCTCTGGAATTCTTCAGTAACTGGAAGGGGCATTACCGATTTTGGGATCAGTCAGCCTTCAATTTTCTTCTGCATGGACGAATTGACGAACTGCCCGAACATTGGAATCGAGCGTCCTGGCGCTTTGACGAGCAGGAGAACAATAATCTCGAGTGCGTGCTCCATTACACGGGTTCAGTGCCGTGGCTTGGTGGGACACCTGGTCCAGCCCAAGAATTATTTGAACGATTTGCAGCCGAAGTGGGGCAGCCTATCAACCGGAGTTCACCTCTATTCAGGAAATCAGTGCGGCTAAGGTTTTGGCGAAATGGGCTCGCCCCGTTGCGCGCGCTTGCTTTTCCATTGGCATCGTTGCTGTGTCGGCTTGCTGGGAAAGAAAATAAGGCGGCTGGGTATCAAAAGGCGGCGCGTTACTGGTTCGATTACATTCGCAATGCGCCGAGCCGGCGACAGCTTCATCGCCGGCGCACCCAGGCAATTCGCAGGATGAAATTTGAACTTCACGCCTTGCCGCTCGCTTCATGAAAGTTTTACATCTCAACACTCATTCCTCCGGCGGCAGCTACGAATATGCGGCGCTACTTTCCAACGCATTAGCAGAGCAGGCGATCGACAGCGGCGTGCTTTGCAAAAAGTCGCCGTCAGCACAGGGCGGCAGACTTCTCCTAGATCGCATCATTCGCCGATCGTATGTTTCCTTATCCACTGAACCGTGGCATGGAACACGGCGACTGTTGCCTCCGCCAGCGGCCGAGGATCTGGAAGGAGTAGATGTGGTGCATCTTCACACGGTGGCCGATTGGTTCGACGTTCCGCGTTGGCTGGAGACGCTGCCACGCAGAATGGGCGTCGTGATCAGCGTCCACGATATGTGGCATGTGACCGGAGGCTGCTTTCTTTATCGTGGATGCGATCGCTATGCCAATCAGACAGACCCTTGCAATCCATGTCCGATCTTGAGATGGCCTGCAAACCGATTTCTGGCAAGGGCTGCGTATTCACGGAAATTGCGCGCGTATCGAAGTTGCGGAGCACGCATGGTGGCAAACAGTCACTGGCTGGCTGAAATCGCCGGGCGCAGCCCAATCGCCCAAGCCTGTGGCGGGGTGCGAGTAGTTCCTCCTGGAATCGACACGACAGTGTTTAAACCGCAGGACAGAAACCGGTGCCGAAAGCATCTCGACTTGCCGGCGGACGCGTTTCTGATCGTTACAGGTGGCGCGTCGCTGAATGACGCAAACAAAAATATGCCGTGGCTGTTGGAGCAACTGTCGCATTTGCCAGATCTCGGGGGCGTAGTCGTTTTGGCGTTCGGCGAAGGCGCCGTGCCGGTTCCGGATCGTTTGGACCTGCGGTTCACAGGGGGCGTTCGCGATCGATACGATCTGGCGCGGCTCTTTGCAGCAGCGGACATTTTTGTCAGCGCTTCGCTAATGGAGACTTATGGACTCACACTGGTGGAATCGATGGCGTGTGGAACACCAGTCGTGGCCTTTTGCGTGGGCGGAATTCCTGAAGCTGCGCCTGATGGGCAGGGCGCCATCTTGTGTCGACCGCACGATGGGGCGGCATTAATCGAAGCGATTACGAAATTGCGAAATTCGCCGCAGCTACGCGAAAAGCTCGGGGCCCTTGCCCATGAGATGGCGGATAATCGCAACGTCGCGAGTTCGTTTGCCAATGCATTCGCGCAGATCTATCGAGAGTGCGTTTCGTCGGGTGAGAACGCGCAGCGCAATCAACCAGTCCTCTCGACGTGAAGGTGCAGGCTCCATGTGGCGTTGTGACCGGTTGCCATGCCGGCGACGAGGTTATGGTCCAAGCCACGCTCGCGAGCATGAGGCATTACTGCCCTGACGTGCCAATCGCCTAACGGTTGATGGCGAGTTTGATGTTTCGGATTTGGAGAAACAATACGATTTGATCGCCCTGCGGATTCCAGAGCTGGGCTGCGAAATGCTTAAGCTCATCAGCGGCAATGATCGTGCTAAACACGCTGCCCTGTGGGAGGGGCCGTTTGAATATTACGCCTGGCTCGATTCGGACGCGATTGTCTGGGGAGATTTTACTCCACAGGTCCGCACTGGCGTGGATTTTCAGATTTTTTGGAGCGAAAATTTCCATTCCGGCGGACGCCACAGAGATGCCGGTATGGCTGCCGCATTTTTTGTTTTGATCCGCCGAAGCTGCACCGGTTCGATCCAGACTTCGAATGGCGGGGCACGCTTATTTCAGCTCTGGCACATTTGCTTGCCGGCGGAATGCAATCCCTTTCGATGAATGGGGTAGAACTGAGTCGTGGGCGCGGCAGTCACCGGGGGTTGTTTGCCTGGGGTGAAATTGGAATGTTGAACTATCTTGTCCATGCAATGGTTCAACGCAAAAAGCTCATGCTTGCCATGTCAGACCTGTAACATATACGCGGACATCACGGCCTAACCGAACTCAAAAACGACTGCGCAGACAGCGATTGGCATTTTCCCAAGACAATCCTGCGTCCGCGGACGGCGCACTTTTGCGGGCGTAAACCATTGCTGTTTGATCGGCAGGCTTACTCGCGTCCCTTCACGATTGCGCGGCTGGAGCATCATCGTCGTCAGCGCGCCGAACTCGGCGCTTGGGTGGCAGTCTTGAATGAAGAAGCACGAGTGTTGGCCGGCAAACTCCAGCGGCGCTTCCAACGCGCCGCTCGCAAATTGGTGTAGTGTACGAAGGATCTTGCAATGAACCAGAGGCCACGACTCGCTTTTTTGATTCCAATTGCCTCGCCTCGAAGAGCAAAAAACTGGCGCCTTGCCTGCGCCTATTTCAAGCAAACGCTGTCATCCATATTGAACTCGACTGATCCAAACTATTGCGTGGTGGTGGCCGGCCACGAGCCGCCTGATTTTGAACTGCCGCAAGATTCAAGGTTCAAGTTCCTGTCACTCGATCATCCTTTGCCGCCTCTGGAAAACGAGTATTACCTCGCGGCAATTAAAGACAAGTTGATCAAGTTAGGCGCGGCTTGGAACTACGCGAAATCGCTGTGGAATCCACAGTACGTAATGAAGCTTGATTGGGATGATCTGGTCAGTTCCCGGCTGGTGGACTGGCTCGTTTCGGCCGAAGATGAAGCTGGCTACCTTATAAAACACGGGTGGGTCTGGCGCGCGCGATCGCGTTATCTTGTTCAACGCACGGAACAGTTCGATCGGGTCTGTGGCTCGTGTCTGATCATCCGAAGCGACTTGGCGGATAAAACTGGACCGTTTCTCCATTCTTGTGACGGCACGAAATTTGACAACATGAGCCAACAAATCGAAGCCGCTGATGCACATTTGCTGGTTCCTGGCGCGGGAGTAAGCACACTGCTTTTGAACGATAGCCACATACGTGCCGCCGCGCAGTTTGCTTACTTGGGACACCGGCTGGCAATAATTCCATTTAGCGCCGCCGTTTGGCGTATCAGCCACGGAAACAACGCTAGCAGCCAACATCATCGGACGGAAAGCCTGCGGATGTTTTTAGGGCGCATCCGGCGGACACGCCTGATCACACCTAGGCTGACGAACGAATTCATGCTTGGTTGACCATCCCAATTCTATTGCATGAATGAGCTTATTGCTCCTGCGGATTTTGATTTTTCGCGAGAGCACACGATCAAATTTACGCTGGCTGCTGACCAGTCGGCGATCAATTTTCTTCTTCACGGCCGGATTGATGCGTTGTTCGAGCACTGGAATCGAGCGCCCTAGCCATTTAACGAACAGGAGGAAAAATGGTTTGAATTATGTTCTTCAGTATACCAGTTCGGCGCCGGTCGCTGCGCGAAGGACGCGACTGGGCCCAAGCGTTTTTCAGCCAGTCCGATTGAATACGCGGGCAACATGAATAGCGATTTCAAAATACATTGCATTACTCTATGCAAAAACGAAGTGGACGTAATCAATGTCTGTCTTTCGCAGGCTATCAAATGGGCGGACTACATCTATGTGTATGACGGCGGCAGCACAGATGGCACCTGGGAGGCTGTCAAAGGACTGAATCATCCCGCAATCATCCCATGGAAACAAGATTCAAAGGTATTTCGAGAGGGGTTGCGGGCGGAAGTCTTTAACGAATTTCGACACCAATCTTCAAAAGGAGACTGGTGGTTGCAGCTCAACGTAGACGAATTCTATGTTGGAAATCCCAGGATTTTTTTTTCCCGTGTGACAAGGAGACAGGACTTTGTCTGGGGCATTATGGCGGAGTACGCCCTTACCGAAAAGGACATTACGAGCATAGATTTCTCTCTTCCGTTCGAGCAGGTGATGCCGTTATTGCGGTACTATTACGTAGCCTGGTCCGAGCCGCGTGCCTTTCGATATCGCGATGGCCTGATTTGGAATGAAGATTGGGCCTGGCCCCGGCACGCGGGCGTCATTGCAAAGGAGCGCATTGTTTACAAGCACTATCCCTGTCGTTCGCCCCAACAATTGCAGGTGCGTTGGAACACTCGAAAAGAGAACCGCGACCGCGGTTTTGAAGGCTGGAAAGAAAATATGGAGGCCTGCCGGCAGGCCATAAAAAACAGCAAAGAATTCTTGTTTGATGATGGTATTAGCCCGCTAAAAATTGATGAATCGGCATTGCCGCGGCATTTGGAAGCACGATATGTGCGCCTGTTAAAACAGATACTGCATGCGTGCAGGGTCTGGCCATAAGGAATTGCCTGATCGTCACCTGTTATACTTCAACCTTCTTGAGTCCCTGTTCACCGCTGTGGAGTCATTGCTCTCGGTTATGATTACAACGAAGAACCGCGCAAGCGACTTGCGTCGGACATGCCGGGTTCTGGAGCAGTTAAATCCGCCACCACTGGAAGTTCTCATCACGATGGATGGCTGTACAGAGGACGTTGTTAAAGCGGTGAAGGCGGTGAAGGCGGAGCTGCCCCATGTCCAGCTCTTCGTGAATCCAGTTGGCCTCGGTTCGGTGGCTTCGCGCGATCGGATGATACGTGAGGCGCGGGGGGATTTGGTGCTCGCCTTGGATGACGATAGTTATCCGGAGCAGTTAGATTGTATATCGCGCATCCTACCGTTGTTTGAACAGCGGCCGAAGTTGGGGGTGCTCCATTTTCCTCAGCGCACCGACGAGTATCCTGAGACTCTCGCGGGAACAAACTTCGACTCAAAGGAGCATTTGACTCGTTCGTTTGCTAACTCTGGCGCGGTGCTACGCAGGTCCACCTATCTGCAGTTATCAGGTTTTGAACCGCGTTTTTTTCACATGTACGAAGAACCGGATTACGCATTGCAATGTGTCGCGGCAGGATATCACGTGGTTTTTTCTCCTATTGTTACGATCCGTCATCATTACTCCGGACAGGCACGCGATGAGATTCGTATTCATCATCGTCACGCGCGCAACGAATTCTGGAGCACTTTGATGCGCTGCCCTTTGCCCTTTGCACCTGGCATGCTTGCTTGGCGCGTTCTTTCGCAGTTTCGCTACGCGTGCAAACGAGGTTGGTCGTGGGTAGTGCGCGAACCGCGTTGGTGGGCTCAGACGCTGGCGGGAGTTCCGTACTGTTTTCGAAAGCGCAGGCCTGTGTCATGGGCGAGTTATAAACGGTGGCTTGCATTGCCTTAAGGGTCCGACTGTGAACGTTTCCGTAGCTTCTCACCGCGTACGCTTAGAGTTTATCGCCGCGACCGGCTGTCTCTTAGCGTTAGCTGCAATGATTGTCACCAGTCCACCACAGCTGAAGTATGACGAGCGTAATCATATTGGGCTTGCCCACCTCGTAGCGAAAGACGGCTGGCGCGACGCGCTGACATCGCCCGAAAATCCCAGCGCCGCGGGACCTTTGTATCCCGCAATTCACCTGGGCATATCGCCGATCACGCACTTGCAAGCGCCGGCGATTCGTTGGGTAAATTTTGCCTGTTTTGTGGGCGTCGTTTTGTTGCTTGCCAGCTACAAACCAATGGAGTCGGCCGAAGTGCGCATACTGTCCGGATTGATGCTGTTAGCGGTGCCGTTCCTCTGGCCCGCTGTAGGCATGGCGCTTACCGAACTGCCGGCATTACTGTTCTTTACCTGTTTTGTTCTATTATTTCTGAAGGTGATTGATTCCGACGTTGCATTGAACCCAAGGGTGTTTGGATTGGCGTTTGCAGCGGGATGCTGCCTAGGGGTCGCGATCCTCGGACGCCAGACCTACCTGGTTATTGTGCCCATGTTACTTGTAATGATATTGTGGCTACGGGAGAAGTGGTCAGCGGTACTCCTATGCAGCACAACTGCTCTAGCTATTTCCGGGTGGTTATTCGCCTTATGGCATGGCTTAGCTCCACCACACTACTATCGGCTCGCTGAATCATCGGTAAGCTTTACCTACCTGCTGCTTTCGTTGAGCTATGCAGCCGTGGCTACGTTGTTTCTCAATCCGGCGTGGCTTCTTCGGCAGCGAGAAAAAACATGGATAGTGTGCGCAGTCTGTGGAGTCGCTTTGGCGTATCTTACGCGGAACTACGAAGACCCTCCTGCAAAGTCCTTGCTTGTTCGCGTATTCGGGATGCAAATCGGCTTGTGGATTGGATTCGCTATTAGTTGCGCCATTGCTGCAGTGGGTGTCATTTGGGCGTGGACTGGTTTGAAGGTATTTTGGCAAGAGCGGCGAGATTCAGCGCAAGCCTTTCTTTTGCTAAGCCTTGGTGCACTGCTGCTGGCGCCGATGAAAATGACAGCGCAGTTTTCCAGTCGCTATGTCGTAGGCTGTCTCGGCGTGCTTCTACTGGTGATCGACTCACCTCGTCAGTGCAGCCGTTACTGGATAGCACGACTATTTGTGGGCGGCTTTGCGGGAATAGCAATTTTGTGGACTTATTTTCAGCAGAATTGACCGGCCACGCGTGCGCGCTACTCTTCCTCACGACTCACCGCATTTGCGATGGCTATGCTGCCAGCTGGGAGCGCGCGAACACTATGCGATCGCCCGGGCCTTATTTCGCATGGGCATGCTCAGGTATGTGGTGACCGATGCGTGGGTTCCGCCTTCATCGTTCCTGGCGAAAGTCAGCGGCTGCAGGCTCACAGACCGGTTTCACGATGAGCTGAGTCATGCGCGTGTGATGGCGTTTAACTCGTCACTGATTCTGTTCGAAATGCTCGCACGCGTGCGGCAGCTTGGTGAATGGGAAATAATCGTTGCCCGGAACCGCTGGTTTCAACAGAAGGTCCTTTCACTTCTTCGATCTCAACTCTCAACCATCGACCCGCGACCGATTCTTCTGAGCTACAGTTACGCGGCACTTGAGCCATTTCGTTATGCGAAATCCCGTGGCTGGAAAACGATGCTTGCCCAAATTGATCCCGGTCCTGAAGAAGAGCGCATCGTGGCAGAAGAGGTGGCGAGAGTAGCTGAGTTAGCTGGCGGGTGGCAGCCCGCACCCGCAGATTACTGGGTTTCCTGGCGGGAGGAGTGCAGTCTTGCCGACGCAATCGTTGTGAACTCCGAATGGTCTCGGGAAGGTTTGATTCGGAGCGGAGTTCCGCGCGAGAAAGTATCCGTTATTCCGTTAGCGTACGAGCCGGGAGTGGGCAGTGGGCGGCTCACAGAGCCGCGGCAACAGCGGAGGTATCCGGCTCGTTTCACGGTCGAACGGCCGATGCGTGTGCTGTTTCTTGGTCTAATTAATCTCCGCAAGGGTGTGGCGCGGTTACTGGAGGCTGCTCGAATGTTGCGCGATGCGCCCGTTGAATTTTGGATGGTTGGACCTGTGCAGGTCGCAAATGCTAAGACAATCGCGGATAGCGATCGCGTGAAGTGGTTCGGCCCTGCGACGCGCAAGCAGGCAGCTGAGTATTACAGAAATGCAGACATATTTATTCTTCCTACGCTGTCTGATGGATTTGCCATTACACAGCTGGAAGCGCAGGCGCACGGCTTGCCCGTCATTTCGTCCAAATGTTGTGGCGGCGTAGTCGAGAACGGCCGCAACGGGATTATTCTCGAAGAACCGAGCGCAGAGTGCATTGCAGCAGCGATTCGCGACTGCGTCGCCGATCCAAATCGGCTGCGAACACTGGCTGCCGCCTCGCATGTACAGAATGAATTCACAACAGGTATGCTCGGCCAACGACTGCAAAATCTTGGCTCCAAGGGTTAGTAATGTTACGTCAAATCAATGACGCCTTTTAGTTTGATGTTTGTGTTTTATACTGTGCGCGGCGCCTTCGTTCATGGTCACGAGTGAACTAACATTCTATCTTGCTGCCGCAGCGTTGCTCGTACTGACCGTGGAAAGCTGCTTGAAGCTGCTGAACGGAGATAGCTTTTCCATCACGCTCGCCGTCTATGTGACAGTGTTCGGATGGTATTTCGTCGATCCTTTTCTGAACCCGGAGCAGTACACCTACATACCTTCATTCTTAATCAGCCAAAGTTATGGGCAGGTACTACTCTTTTTGATCGGCTTTCGGTTTTTCATGCCGGTTGCACAGCGTTGGATTGTCCGCCGCCGAAGTACCGACGTGTTCCACGTGCAGAGGTTCACTCCCGAACAAGTCTTAATCGTTACCGGGGCGATCTGGCTTCTGCTCCTGGTGATTGGCATTGCCCGGATGGGTGGTGATGTGATCGGCGCGTTATTTCCGATCGATTCACGCGCGGGCGCCACGATGTGGGGGCGTAGTGCAGTAGCAACTTCGGCAACTGGATTTTTGATCGCCTCCGCCGGCTACATGTTCAATGCAATTACCGCGTTTCTTGGCGTATTGGTGTTCTTTCAGCGCAGCGCTTTCTGGCGTTGTCTTGCTGGAGCAATATTTGTTATTTCGCTCCCATATTTCCTTTTCGAAGGAGCGCGCAGCCACTTCCTTGCAGTGATTCTGCCTTTTATCGTCACGTATCTGCTCTACGGCCGTCACCCGCTCATCATAAAACTCGCGGTGCTGGCAGTTGCCTTCTTCTGCCTTGATCATGGCTTTAAGCTTGTGACGGCATTTCGTGGCACTGGCTTTAGAGACCTGCTGGCTGCTGAGCATCCGTACGAGCTTGTCGATGAAGATTTGCGCCAAAGCGGCCTCAACATGATTCAGGAGCTTTGCTTCGCGAATGCTTACCTCGAGTCCGGCGCAGCGTCTCCGTCGTATGGTGGAAGATATTTGAACGAGCTGCTCAACGTGGTTCCGCGCGTGATCTGGCCATCAAAGCCGTTAGTTGGAATCGACTATGCGAAATGGCGTGGCTTGGAGGATCCGCAAAGTGACCTCGGGGTTTCTGCTACCATTTCCACCGGAATGATCGGCGGTGGTATTTTGAATTTTGGCCCAATTTTTGGGCCGGTAGCAGCTGGCATAATCATGGCGCTTTGGACCGGTCTGCTCATCCGGTGGTGGCAACAGCGAGATTCGCTTTTGCGCCTCATGTTGTTCATGCTGGGAGCCGGTCTTACATTTAATCTGGGTCGAGACATCACTTTGTTAGTACTTTGGCCAGTTGTATTTTCGTACTGTTTCGTTCGTCTCATTGAGATATGGACGGCAAAACAGTCTCGCGCTGCGCCGCAAATCACAGCGCAAGCGCCGCCTTTCGGTTCTGCTAATCTTCAACCGGCAGGCGCATCACCTGTTCGGCTTCGTCAGTAACAGTCCTTTTCGCAGACGCGAGAGAAACTGGAGGTAAGGGGATTCGAACCCCTGGCCTTCTCATTGCGAACGAGACGCTCTACCAGCTGAGCTATACCCCCCGAAGCTCTCTTCGGCGCTAGAGATTAGCACGTGAACTCACAATTTCATCCCAACTGTGAATCCACTCGTTAAAGCACGGATCGCGCGAAAGAACGATTGCAGCGGGCGCGTTCGTGCTTAAGGTGCGCTCTCCAATTCTCGATATGCTTTGCATGATTTTCGCTCAGGCTCAAACGGGATCGCCTGGACCTATGCCCGGCG
>Ga0222622_10000263_pt1 | contig 18943 bp, 17 predicted proteins | sample PLM2_5_b1metaG_FD_177335 | JGI IMG/M metagenome (GOLD analysis project Ga0222622, IMG submission 177335) | Groundwater sediment microbial communities from an aquifer in East River, Colorado, USA - PLM2_5_b1 | ecosystem: Environmental > Terrestrial > Soil > Riparian zone | place: USA: East...
CCCGTCAAGGCAAGCTCGAAGGGGGAAACAGATATTTCGGCGTTCAGAGCAGCGGTCGAGCAAGGACGAGTCCGCGCGCTGTATGTGTTCGATCCAGGACCCGAGGGGTACATCGGCGATGTGTCGTGGATTATCGCCGCGCGTCAGGCGGGCCGGCTCCCGTTGCTGATCGTCCAGGGCGTCCTGATGACCGCACTGGCAAAGGCCGCGGATATCGTTCTTCCCGGCGCGTCGTGGGTCGAGAAGGACGGCGCCTTCGTCAACGGGCAGGGACGGCTGCAGGCAGCGTCGCGGGCGATAGCTCCTCCGGGCGAAGCGCAGGAGGATTGGCAGATCTTCGTGAACGTCGGTCTCGCGCTGGGCGCGGCGATCACCTACGCGAGCAGTGCCGCCGTTCGCGCGGATCTCGCCGGAGCGATGGGCGGCAATGAGCGGTACGCCGGTCTCGCGACACTCGCGTTTGCGCGGCCGATCGCAGCGCGCCACTGGCTGCAGTCGTCCAACCCATCGGAGCGATGGAAATGGGACTTCATGTTCCAGGATCTTCCGCCGGTGAAGTTCGCGGGGACGCCGCGGTCTACCTCGGCGCAACACCTGATTCCGCTGCACAAGGTCGATTGATTGCCAATGCTGTGACTCGCGCGCTCGCCGTCGCGTTCGTTCTCTTGACCAGCGTGCCGGCTGGGGCACAGACGACACGGCCGAAGGCAACCGTCGAGCCGCTCGTCGAAGGTCCCGCTCACGCGGGATCCGCAGTCCATCTCGCGGTGAAGGTCACGGTTCCAGAGGGGCTTCACACCCAAAGCAACAAGCCCCGGGATCCCCTGCTCATCCCGACCACTCTTACCGTGGACCCGCCCGCGAACAGCACCGTCAGTGAGATCGTGTGGCCGCAGCCGATCGATCTGAAGCAGATCACCGGTGACAAACCACTCGCGGTCTTCGAGCGCGAATTCGTCGTTGGCGCGAGCGTCACGCTGGGGACGTCGATCGCTGTGGGCGATCTGCCGGTGCACGGGCGGCTCCGCTATCAGGCGTGCGACGTCAACCTGTGCTATCCGCCGGCGACAGCAAATGTGGACTGGACAGTACACGTCCTTCCCGCGACATCACCGATCCGGCCAGATCCGGCGCAGGCGAGGACCTTTGCCACCATTGCGTTTGGAACCGGAGAGAAGCCGACTGCGGATTCGCCGAAGGCTCCCGCTCCGCCGATTGCCACCGCCCCGTCAGCCACCGTGGATGCGTCGCTGCTCGATGACTTCGTCGTGACTGGAAAAACAGGCGGTTACCAGAACACGACCGAGTTTCTCCAGTTCATTCGTAACGCCGAAGCTGGAATCGAGCCGCGAGGCATGTTCGAGGGCCGCGGGCCTCTGGCAATCCTGCTGCTCGTCTTGATCGGCGGTCTTGCGCTGAATCTCACGCCCTGCGTGCTGCCCATGATTCCGATCAATCTTGCGATCATTGGAGCCGGTGCGCAGGCGCAGTCGCGAGGACGCGGCTTTCTGCTCGGATCCGCCTATGGCGGCGCGATGGCCTTCGTCTATGGCGTCCTCGGCGTGGTGGTGATTCTGACGGCCGGAACCTTCGGCACGATCAATTCTTCCCCGTGGTTCAATTTCGGAATCGCTGCGCTGTTTGTCGTGCTCGGCCTCGCCATGTTCGACCTGTTGATCATCGACTTCTCGAAATATTCGACACGCTTCGGCGGCAGCGGCGCGCGGGGTAGCGTGATGCTCGCCTTCAGCATGGGCGCAGTCGCCGCGCTTCTCGCTGGTGCGTGTGTGGCGCCCGTTGTCATTCAGGTCGTACTGTTCGCGAGCAACCTCTATTCAAACGGCACCAGGGTGGCCTTGGCGCTTCCATTCTTCCTGGGCATCGGCATGGCGATTCCCTGGCCCATCGCCGGGGCCGGCATCTCGGCGCTACCGAAACCGGGGCAATGGATGGTGCGGGTCAAGCAGGCGTTTGGCGTGTTCATCCTGATCACGGCGGCGTATTACGCATACGAAGGGTATTCAATCCTGTCCAACCGCTGGGTCGATCCGACGGCGGTCGCCTCGTCGGTGGAGGAACAGGTGAAGTCAGGGTGGCATTCGTCGCTGGCTGAGGGTCTGGCCGTCGCAAAGCGCGAAAAGAAACCGGTGTTAATCGACGCATGGGCCACGTGGTGCAAGAACTGCCTGACGATGGACAAGACCACGCTGGCGAGCGACGACGTGAAACAGGCCCTCTCGGGATACGTGAAGATCAAGTTCCGTGCGGAAGATCCCGATGAGTCGCCGGCAAAAGAGGTCCTCCAGCGGATGTCAGCCAGCGGACTGCCGGCGTACGCCATTCTGAAGCCGAAAAATTAATCTTCCTCTGTGCGCGCGCGCAGGTCGCGGCCCCTGTGCGCGCGGCCGACGAGTGCGTCTCCGGACTGACGAGTCACGCGAACCTTGAGCGCGGCTGGCACGATCCGGACCTCGATGCGATCCCGCTCGATTCCAGGTTCACCGTCCACGTGAAACTCCATCGGGCCATCGGTTTCGATAACGGCTTGGACGACGCGCCTGGTGGTGACGCTTCGGGCTCGATGGACGGTTCCCATCGCAAGGTGGCGCGCATCCCAGAACCGCGCGAGCATCGGCCGGTATTCGACCAGCGTCGCATCGAGCCGACCGTCGTCGAGTTCCGCGAGCGGCGCTATCCGCGCACCAATGCCGTACTCGCGGCCGTTGGCAAATGCGATGAGAAAGGCGCGCACTCGCTGACGCTCGCCATCGAGGGTGAGGACGTACTCGAGAGCTTCGTACCGACAACCCTCGCGGATGCCAATAGCAACATAAGGCCAGGCACCGCGCCGGCCAGCACCGCGCTCGTTGAACAGTCGAGCCACCCGTGCGTCGAAGCCGACCCCCGCAATGTTGAAGAAAGGACGGTCGGCCATGATCCCCGCATCAATCGTACGCGTCGCACCGTCGAAGGCCAGTGCCAGCGCGGCGTCAGGATCGCGCGGAGTACCAAGGGCAGCCGCCAGACCGTTTCCCGATCCTGACGGAATGAGCGCGAGAGTGGTCGACGATCCGATCAGCGCACCGCCCGCTTCGTTGATCGTGCCGTCGCCGCCCCACACAATTACAAGATCGGTATTCGCGGCCGCGCTCGCGGCGGCAAGTTCGCGTGCGTGACCGGCGGATTTCGTCAGATGAATCTCTGCCGACAACCCTCGGCGGTTGGTTTCATCTCTGATCGACGCAATTCGTCGTTCGGCTACTGAGGGATCAGCACCCGCACCAGAAACAGGATTGATGATCGCAACGATCGACAACACGCCTCCGCGTTTTTGCAGCGCGCGCTGCGCGAGAACCTTGCTATAGTAGCGTCACATCATCACCGTCATGAAAAGTCTCGTGATACGTCTCATGCTTCTCGCAGTGTGCTTCATCGCGAGCGGCATCGCGGTGTACTTCGTGTGGACGAGCGAGACGTACACACGCCAAAGCGCAGACGGTGTTCGGGCTTTCGACCAAGCCGCCCACGAAGCGGAGCGGGCAGTGCTCGATGTGCGCGCGGCGCAGCACGCCTACGTCGCCGCAGGCCAGGATGCACAAGCCTGGATCACCAAAGCCGCCGCATCCGTCACGATCGTGAAGGCGCAACTCGATTACCTCCGGGCTCACGCCGTCTCACAGCAAGCGCAGAACGCCATCGACAACGCAGCAAGCGCACTCGAGGACTTCGATCAGATTGACCGGCGCGCGCGTGATTACGTTCGGAACGGCCAGCCGCTACTCGCCTCGGACGCAATCTTCGCGGACGGCACCGAGAGTACGTCGGCGATTGCCGGCTCAGTCGAGGCAGCACGAGCGGCAGAGGCAGCCGTCCACGCCGACGAGCAGGCCGCAACCCGACGAGCAGAGGGCGTGGCGATCGCGGCGGCCGCAGTCGTCGTCCTTGTCACCATTCTTCTTTTTGCTTTTTCGACCACAGCCCAGACGCATCAGGCAGACGCAGGAACAGTCGCCGACGGCCATGCGCGGATGATGCCGATGAATGCGGCTGACTGGCTGCGGCCAGGTGACAGGGCCGCGGCGCCTGCACGCGCCGCCGCAGCGATCGAACCCGCGGCATCTACGAACATCAATTTCGGCGCCGTCGCGTCGGTCTGCGCGGATCTCGCCCGCGTGGTGGACACGCATGCACTGCCGCCGCTGCTCGGACGCGCCGCAGAGCTGCTCGATGCTCCAGGGATCGTTCTATGGATTGCTGACCCGGACGGCCGCGAGCTCAGTCCGATCGTGACGCACGGCTATTCGCAATCGATGGTGCTGCGTCTCGGCACCATCCTGCGCGACGACGAGAACGCCACGGCCGCCGCGCTTCGCACCTCACTGCTTCAAACGGTAGATACCGACGCCGTATCGAACGGCGCCATTGCGGCGCCGCTCGTCACTCCAGGCGGGTGTGTGGGGATCATGGCTGCAGAAGTACGGCACCATGGTGAAAAGGACCCCGCGAAGCTTGCGGCCGCTTCAATCATTGCCGCACAGCTGGCAACGCTGGTCGGCCCGCCCTCGACACGCGCGCAGGCTCGGGCCGACGCCGTCTAACCTCATCTAGATGATCGCGTGCGCCGTGCGATGCGGTCGCGCGGAGTCAGCCTTGCCTTTCAGCGTCAACGGCTTCTTGTCGCGCATCACGCCAACCGTGAACTCGTCGCCGTTCTCCAGCCGTTGCATCCGGCGACGCAAGTCGGATGGCGTCGTCACCTCGGCACTATTGAATGAAGTAATCACATCACCGGCCTTGATGCCGGCTCTTGACGCGGCCGAATCGTCGGCGACCGATGTCACGAGCACACCGTCCTTGGTCCCGAAATACTCGGCGAGCTGCGCCGACAGATCTCCTACGGTCATGCCAAGACTGGTATTGGAACGCCAGAGGAAGGTATCGCTGTCGGGGAACGCAGGCGGCACCGGTGCCTTGGGAGCGGCGGGCGGCGGCGGCGGTGCGGGCCGGGGCATGTCGAACGAGAAGTCTCTCGCGAGATCGCGAAACACGCTGAACTCGTTTCCATCGGCATAGACACTGAACGCGCCGCTCTCGCGAGGCTCGACGGTCACGACGACATGCTGCCCATCCCGCATGACCCCCGTCTGGATCCGGCGCCCGGCCGGCGTTTCCTGTACGAGTCGCGTGAACTGACGCACGCTCCGAACGCGCTCTCCGTCGAATTCAACGACGACGTCTCCTTTCTTGAGCCCAGCCTTCACCGCGGGACTATCTGCGGCGACATCTTCAATCAAGACGCCGGTGAGCGACGGCAGCTTACTGGTCTTCGTGTCCGCCTCGTCGATGTCACGAACGGTGACGCCAATCTGGCTGCCACGACCGGCGAGGATCTCCAGCGCGCGCGGTGCGCGTGCCGCCGCCGCTTGCGCGTGCACCGCCGGCAAAAATGCCGCTCCGGCGCTCACGCCCCCCAACAATGCCGCCGTGATGGCGGCCCCTTTCCACATCTCCATATGCAGCCTCCGGCCAGTCGATCGCGGCAAATTCCGCCAGAACCCTGTAGAAAGTGCTCCGAACTTCCGAAAAGTGAGACGTGGCCCTCCCGAAAAAGGTTGTGCCTTCGGCACTCGACCGGATCACCCGGTCCGGCCGATGGGCCGGAGGCTGCACGAGGGACGATTCGCCGCAATGATCCTCATATCCACCGCGATTCTTGGTCTGACCCTGCTGGTGCCACAGCAGGCGCCTGATCCCCGGGCCGAAGCCGAACGATTGGCAAATTCGGGCTCGTATGACGCCGCCTTGCGGCAGTTTCAGGCCATCGCCGCGGCAAACCCCGACGACATCGACACGCGGATGTGGATTGCTCGTCTCCACGTAAAACTGGGCCATCCCGAGCATGCGGCGGAGGTCTATCGATCGATCCTGGCGACACAACCCCAGAATGTCGAAGCGTTGACCGGGCTGGGGAACGCACTCGTCAGCGTCGGACGGCTCGCCGAGGCGAGCGAAGCACTCACCCACGCGGAAAAAATCGCGGGCGATCGGCCGGAAGTCCTTGCCGCTCAGGGACGATTACACGCAACAGCCAATCGAACGACGCTTGCCCTGGCGTACTACACGCGGGCACTGACGATCGATCCGGGGAACCAGGCTGTCCGCGCCGAGGCGGATGCGCTTCGCGCGGCGCGGGCGCATCGGCTCGAGCTGGATTACGACTTTCAACACACCGATCAAGATGTGGACGATTCACACGTGGGCACATTCGCGCTGAATGCCCGACTGAGTGATGCCGTGCGGATCGTCGGCGAGGGACAAGTCGAACGTCTGTTCGGCGTCGACGACCAGCGGGCCGGCGTGGGCTTCGAATTCGCGCTATCACGCAACACGCGATTGACCGTCGGTGGGCTCGGCGGATTCGATCCGGTCTACCTCCCCGACTCCGATTTCTACGGCGACTTGACCGTTGATGGACGACGGGCCAGCTTCGGTGTGCTGGTGCGTCGCGCGGCATTCCAGGACAGTGACTTCTGGATCGCGGGGCCGGAACTCACGGTAAAGCTCTCGCAGAGCGCCGACGTATCGCTCGCCTACTATCACGGTAATGCGACGCCAGTCGGCCTCCCCGAAGTGGGAACCGACACCGTGGCGGTTCGTCTCGGCGGCTGGGTGACGAAGGGATTTCGCCTTGGCGCGGGATACACCCACGGGATCGATCGCCTCGACTGGTTGACCGCCGATCGTATCGCCTTCGAATCCGACACCTTCGCCCTGCGCGGCACGTTCCTGTTTACTCCGTTCGTGAGCCTTGAAATCGGATACGACTTCCAGACGCGGCCGGCCGATGTCCAAGTCCAGCGCGCTCGCGCCGGGCTCGTGTGCCGCTTTTAAGCCAGCGAAACACTCGCGTGGCTTTTAGAGGTCACACGTCCCCGGCTTGGGACGCTCGTGCCCCGGAACACTGACGTTTTCCCCTGAAAATGTGCGGCGCGGCGCGGGCACAGCCTTTGGATTCAACTCAAGCGTCGCGCGGAATCAACGGGGTGCGTAACTCAGGCAGGCGCTGGCATCGCCGCATCCCGTCGCAAGTCAGGCCGATTCCGCGCGGCATTGAACCCGGAGGTTTGAGCATGCCTGGATTCGCCCGTTTGGCAGCGGTTCTCGGCTTTGCGGCGGTGTTGTCCGGCTGCGCGTTGCACTCGCCGAGTGTCGCAGAGCTGAAGTACAACCCCGGACGCTATGAGAACAAGACGGTCTACTTGAATGGCGTGGTCACCAGTTCGTGGGGGGTCCCGATGGTGCCGTTCAAGGTTTACAAGATAGACGACGGGACGGGTGAGTTGACGGTCCTGTCGCAGAACGGCCATACGCCCACCAAAGGTGCTCGTGTCCGGGTGAAAGGGCGCGTCAACGATGTCGCGACGTTCGGCGGCGCCGCCCTGGGTCTTCACCTGGAGCAGACGGGAATTTCCTTCGATCGCTGAGCGCAGTCGTCGGCAGGCGAGGTCGCAGGACCTCGCCTTCTCTATGCCGTGATGCGAACCGCGACCGCCGTCATGTCGTCGTTCGGCGGCGTCTCGCCGCGCCAGTCCGACACCGCCGCAAAAATTCCCTCGACCACTTTATTCGCCGGTTGATCGCGCAGACGCGCGACCACATCGATCAGCCGTGCCGCCGTGAATTCCTGCCCCTGCGCATCCATCGCTTCGAACACACCATCGGTGCAGAGCACGAAGAGGTCGCCGGCATGGAGCGCGAACGTGACTTCGTCGTAGGTCGTGCCTTGAAACGATCCGAGCGGTACGCCCGGCAACTCAATCTGGGCGACGCCCTGGGCCGAGCAGCGAATCGGGTACGGCAATCCTGAGTTGGCGAGTGTCAGCACGCGGCGCTTCAGATCGAACACCGTGTAGCACAGCGTGCAGTAATACTCCTCGAGCTGACGCTGATGGAGAATGGTGTTCACCGAGGACAGCACGCCAGATGGACTCGAGCGGTCTGGAAGGTATCGACGGCGGAAGGTGCGCCCGCGTACGAGTTCTGCCGCGAACGCACTATAGAGCGCCGCGGGGACGCCTTTCCCCGACACATCTCCGACGGCGACGACGAGGGTGTGGGCTTCCGGCGACAGGTAGTCGTGAAAGTCGCCGCCCACTTCGCGCGCGGGCGCAAACGCGGCCGCAACATCAATCCCTTTGAGACGCTTGGGCGGGCCCGCCGGCAATAGCGCGGTTTGCACGCGTTGCGCGAAGCGGAGCTCCTTCTCGAGTCTCTCTTCGTTGGCACGGACCTCTTCATACAAACGCGCGTTCTCAATCGCCACCGCCGCCTGGCTGGCGAGCAGCGTGAGGATCTCCACATCGCGCTTGCTGAAGGCGTCGAGCTCCGGGCTCTCGAGATCCACCACGCCGATACAGCGATCCTTCAGCAGCATCGGAATGACCAGCTCGGACCGCACGTCCGGCACCAGTTTGATATAGCGCGGATCCTGGGAAACGTCCGTGACCAGCACCGGTTCTTTGTGCAGCGCGGCGTAGCCGACGAGTCCTTCTCCCAATCGGACCCGCGGCACTTCCACTTTCTCGCCGTACTGCAGCGCCAGCTTCATCTCGAGTTCGCCACGCTCTTCGTTGAGCAGCAGGATGCCGAACGTGCGATAGTCGATGACGCGCTTGGCCAGCTGCGCGATGCGAGAGAACAGTTCGTCCACATCGAGCACCGATGCGACATCCCGCCCGATCTCGGCCAGCGTCTCGAATGCTTCTGCATCGTGCTTGCTGCGTTCGAACAGTCGCGCGTTGACGAGCGCGACCGCAACATGCGCGCCGAACTGCCGCACGATCGCGACGTCGTCCAGGGTGAACTGATTGCGGTTGCGGCTCAGGATGTTCAACGCGCCAATCGGGCGCGACTTGTGGAGCAGCGGGACGACAATTTCCGAATTCATTCCCGCCACGAACTCCAGGTACCGCGGATCGTTGTGCAGATCGTTGACCAGGACCGGCTGCTCGGTTTCGACGGCCACACCGACGAGGCCCATGCCAGGCCGAAGGCGAATTGGACGATCGGTCGGCGGATATCCCACCGCATAGGCAACCCGCAGCTCGCCTCTGCGCTCGTCCAGCAAATAGACGGCGAACGCTTCGAACGCGATGAGGCGCCCGATCAGTCTCGGGATCTGGCGCAGGAGATCGTCAAAGTCGAGGACGGCGGTGACCTGACGCCCCAAATCGAAGAGCGTCGTGACGAGTTCCTGTTCCGACGGCTTCGATTGCTCTCGCACGCTCTGATCCGCTGGGGCCTCATCGGCTGGAAATGACTGGCTCACGTAGACGTGCTGTCCTTCCGATCGGGGGAATACAGATTATACTGCGCCGATGGACGGCTCGGCTTCGCCGCCGAGCATGCGGCGCGTGTCAATGTTTAATGTTCAATGTCCAATGTTGAATGAAATGCCCGCATTGAACATTGCACATTGGTCATTGAACATTGCTCATTGAACATTGAACTCCCCCATGGATCTGTCTTTGCCTCTGGACTACAGCGCGATCGAGCGGATTCTTCCGCATCGCTATCCCTTTCTGCTGGTCGATCGCATCACCGAGTTCGAGCTTGATAAACGTATCGTCGGCATCAAGAACGTGACGCTCAATGAACGGTATCTGTCTCATCAGCACGATGGAGACCCGGTTCTTCCGCCGACGATCCTGACCGAAGCCGTCGCCCAGGTTGGCGCGATCATGATTCTCGCCAAGCCGGAGAACCGTCAAAAATTGATCTACTTCATGGGAATCGAGCGGGTCAGGTACCGCCGTCCGGTGCACCCCGGCGATCAGGTGGTGATCGAAGCAGTCGTGCGGCGCCTGCGCAGCCGCATGGGTGTTCTTCGCGGTGTGGCGCGGGTGAACGGAGAGGTCGTGGTCGAAGGGACCATGACGTTCGCGCTCGGGCCGCGCAATGAAGGACCGCAAAGTACCGCTACCGCGCGACCATAACCACCATTCCGATCTTTACGCCGCGCGAACTCCAGGCCGCCCACTTCGCGCCCGGGTGATAGTAGCGCCAGGCATCGAGAAGCGCCGGCGTCAACACGAGCGCTCCAATCCATCGCTCGTCCAACCGCGAGGAGACCGCCATCCCTCGTGTGTCCCGCTCGTCCGGCCCCGTCCTGGCGAGTGCGGCGCCGGAATAGGCGACCGAGGCCAGCACGTTAAACGCAAACACCCCTTTGGTGAGCGGCGCCTGCTCGGATTTCAGCTGCGGCCGCTTGCTGAGCAGAATCTCATTCACCGAGTGCTGGACCCAGAACCCTGCCGACGAGATGACGAATTCCTCGTTGGCCGCGCGCCCACTGCGGTGAGTGATTGCGAAGAACGGGATCCCGTGAAAATCAACCTTCTTCAAACCCGGCTTCTCCCCGTACGCCAAATCGGCGATCACGTGCCCGGTCTCGTGAGCTCCGAAGGCGATCGCCGCGCCGGTCAGAAAGTGAACGACTTGTTTCCCGGTAGACGCGGAGTCTGATGGTTGAGGTAGCTCGCCGGACTGCGCGAGGACGGGCGAACCCGACGCCAGGGTCAGAAAAAAGAGGGCTGCGAGTTTGCATGCGACGGTCCGGTTCAGGACGGTCATACGGCACAGCCGTTGCTGCAGCATCGACGCTGAGTCTGCGGCGCCGGGCGCCGCATAAAGGAGACGAACATGCTTGAGACGATTGCGATCATTCTCATCGTGCTGTGGCTGCTTGGAATGGTCAGCGGGTACACCCTTGGAAATTTCATTTACATCCTGCTGGTCGTGGCGATCGTGCTGTTCCTGGTACGTTTGATCAGCGGCCGGCGCGTCTGACCGCCCGGATCCCAATACGAGCCTTTGGCTCAACTCACCACAGAGGGACAAGGGAAAGACAGTGTTACCGTCGTTACCTCTGTGGTGAAAGATACCCACTCGGCGGACGACCGTCCACTCGTTCAGGTGGACGGCTCTGCCCGCGGATCCAGGCGAGCGGCAGACGTGGTCCGGCGGCCGCTCCATCGTACGATGCCGACGCCGCAAAACACGAGGGCCGCCGCGACGGCCGTTCGCGAATCGAACGATTCGTGAAGAATCAGGACGCCGAGCGTCACCGCGATGATCGGATTGATGTAGGCGTAGAGCGATACGAACGACACGGGGAGATGTCGCAACGCGTACGTGTACGCGACGAACCCGCCGATTGCGCCCACCGAGGATAAGTACACGAGCCACCAGAAGGTCTGATTGGTGAACGACAGGTGTGCCCATTCGCCGCGCAGCGTCCCGGCAGCAGTCATGAACACTCCGCCGGCGAGCATCTGACACGCCGTCGTTCCGAGGACGTGATCGGCGCGCGCATGCCGTCGCGAATACGCTGAGCCCAGCGACCACCCGATCGAGGCCACCTGCAGCGCGACGACACCGGCGAGGAAGCCGCGGTGATGGGCGCCGTTCAGCGCCAGATCCGGCCAGACCAGCACGACGATTCCGCTGAAGCCGACCACCAGACCAATGATGATGTTGGCGCGAAGCCGTTCGCCGTCGGGCAGCGCCGACTCCACGGCGGCCATCCAGAATGGATTCGACGCGACGATCACCGCCGCAAGACCGCTCGGCACCCACTGCTCGGCCACGACGACCCCGCCGTTACCAAGTCCGAGCATCAAGAACCCGAGCAGCGCAATTCCACCCCACCGCTCGCGACCTGGTAGTGATTCCCCGCTGGCCACGACGTACGCCGCTAACACGGCTCCTGCAGACAGCCACCGCAACCCGCCCATCAGCATCGGCGGCATCGTCTCCAGACACACGCGGATGCCGAGATATGTGGTGCCCCATACGATGCAGACAGTGAGCCACGACAGGTACGCCAGTCGGCGCTGACGCGCGGTTGCGGGCCTCATGTGCTCACACGAATCCAAATGGCCCTTTACCAAGCCACGACCCGCCATCGACCGTGAGGATTTCTCCGGTGATGAAGCCGGCGTGATCGGAGACGAGGAAGATCACGGCGTCGGCGACATCCTCCGGCTTGCCCCACCGCTTGAGAGGGATCGCATCGGTGATTCGGCTCACGGCTTCCGGCGTATTCCAGAGCTGCTGCGCCGCACCTGGGGATTCAATCGGCCCTGGTGCGACCGCATTGACGCGAACATTGTGCGGCGCCCACTCGACCGCGAGCGTGCGCGTCATCGACATGACGCCTGCTTTCGCGGCGGCGGAATGCACGGTGCCGGCGCTGCCGGTCCACACGTAGTTGGCAAGAATCGAGACGATCGAACCACCACTTCCGCGCGCGATCATGTGCCGCCCGACCGCGCGCGAGCAATAAAAGCTCCCGTTCAACACGATTCCAACGACCGAGTTCCATCCGTTTGGTGACAGATCCTCCGCGCGACAGATGAAGTTGCCAGCGGCGTTGTTGATGAGAATGTCGATACGCCCAAAGTGCCGGACGACGCGCGCGACCATTTCGTCCACTTGTTCCGGTTTGCGCACATCGACCTGCACCGCAAGAGGGTCCAGTCCCGCGTGCCGCAGATCGGCGGTCCCCTGCTCGAGATGGGCGGCATTGCGGTTTCCGATCGCCACGTCGGCGCCCAGCTCTCCCATTCGTTTCGCGATCGCCAGCCCGAGACCGGTCCCCCCGCCGGTCACGATGGCCACCTTACCCTTGAGCAACGACGGCGTGAACATCGTGTGAGATTACCGGCGCGCCGTCCTGCTGTCCACGGCGGTGTTAAGATCTTGCTCATGCGCAGTCGTCTCCCGATGTGGATTGGAACGGCGGCAATCGCCGCGAGCGCAATATCGGTTGGGTGTCAGTCGCGCGAAGCGGAAGTTGTGAACGCGCCTCAGCCGGCCGCGGACGCGGCGGCTCCGGTCTCCGAGCCGGCACAATCGACGATCGTCCAGTTCACCGCTCCGCCGGCCGCGTACACCGGCGAGCTGCCGCCCTTGCCGAGCAGTCCGTATGAACCGCCCCGGCCGCCTGACGTCGTGCAGGCTGTCTACACGTTTGCGGCGCGGCACCCGGAAGTCCTGCATTACGTTCCGTGTTTTTGCGGATGCCAGCGATCGGGGCACAAGGATAATGACGACTGCTTCATCCAGAGCCGCGATGCCAAGGGCCGGCCGACCTGGGAGCCGCACGGCATGACCTGAGCGATCTGCCTCGATGTCGCGCGTGACGCGATGCAGATGCACGGTGCCGGCGCCAGCGTGTCGCAGATTCGATCGGCGGTTGAAGGAAAGTATCGATCTCAGTATGCAACGATGACCCCGACCTCACCGGTGCCGCCGGGCAAGTAAACAGGGACCCGGAGATCGAACGGGGCCGTATAATCACCTCGTGCCGGACCCCGAACTGTCGTCAGCGGTTCCACCGGAAGCGTTCGCGCGGTTGTTCGAGTCAGTGCACGAGGGCGTCTATATCGGCACCTTGTCCGAGGCATCAGCGCTGACGCTGTCGGCCAATCCTTACCTTAAATTGATGTTCGGCTATGCGGTTGAAACACCGCAGGAGGACGTCCGCCCGTTCGAGCTCGAACGGTTCGTCGATCCCCAGGCCCGCGACGGATTCGTCGAACGGCTGCGGCGCGATGGTGCGATTAGCGATTACCTGCTCCGCTTACGACGTGCCGACCGATCGGCAATGTGGGTGGAAGTGACCGCGCACGCGGAACGGACCGCGGACGGTATTCGCGTCGAAGCGCTCATGCGCGACGTCAGCGAGCGCAAACGGCTCGAAGATCAGGCGCGCGATCTTTATCATCAGCTGCTGCAAGCTGAAAAGCTCGCCGCCCTTGGTCAGACGATTTCCGGCGTGGCCCACGAGCTCAACAATCCCCTCGCCACGATCCTGACGTGGGCCGAGCGGCTGGCGCAACGATCGGTCGATGAGCAAACCAAGCGCGGGCTCGAAACGATCCTGAGCGAGTCAGAGCGAGCGGCCAAGATCGTGCGCAATCTCCTGACGTTTGCCCGAAAGCGTCACACGACGCGGGCGATGGTGAACCTCAACCAGGTGGTGCGCGAAACGCTGGCGCTTCGCTCGTACGAGCAGCGAATCAGCAACATCAACATTCTGGAAGCGCTGGCGTCGGGACTTCCAGAAGTGTTTTCCGATCCGCACCAGATGCAACAAGTGCTGTTGAACCTGGTGATCAACGCCGAGCAGGCCATGCTCGGCGCGCACGGCCGCGGAACCCTGATTGTCCGCACGTGGCACGACGCCGATCGTGACGCGGTGATCCTCGAGGTCAACGACGACGGGCCGGGTGTGCCAGAGGACGTACAGCCGAAGATTTTCGATCCGTTTTTTACGACGAAAGAGGTTGGGAAGGGAACGGGGCTCGGCTTGACCGTCGCCTACGCCATCGTCCAGGAACATGGCGGGCGCCTGACCGTGAAGTCCGAGCCGGGGCGCGGCGCCTCCTTCTACGTCGAGCTGCCGGTAGGGGTCGGGCCGCTCAAGCCTCCGATCCCGCGACCGCCGGAACAGCGGGCGTCGACCGGCAACGTCCGCGTCGGCGCCGCGGCGTTGGTTGTCGAAGACGAAGCGGCACTTGGCGCCGCTGTCGCCGAGGCCTTGGGCGATGCCGGTTTTCTCGTCGATCGCGCCAGCGATGGCATCGAAGCGCTCGAGCGCCTCACCGAACGTCCCTACGATCTGATTGTCTGCGACTTGAAGATGCCCAGGCTGGATGGGCCGGCGTTTTACCGCGAGCTGGCAACTTCAGATCCTGCGATGGCACGCCGCGTCATCTTCGTCACCGGCGATGTCGCAGGGACGGACGCCGAACGGTTCCTCGAGGAGGCCGGCTGTCGCTGGCTGGCCAAGCCTTTCCGTCTGAAAGATCTGCTGCGCGTGTCTAAGGAGATGCTGGACTGAGCCGGGAGCCGGGATCCGGGATCCGGGATGGGATCCGCGATCCGGGATCCGCGATCCGCGATGCGAGTTTGAAGTCTCGGATCACGCACCGCGGACCACGGATCGCGAAATGCGTTAGCGCTATCTCGCCGCCGCGATCGGTTCCCGACGTGCCACGGTCTTCCGGCGCACGACGGTCTTTGCCGCAGCGTGAACCTGCGGTGTCCGGTACTGCAGCACCACGGCGGGTTCGTGCGGCATTTCCGCTTTGGCCATGCGAAGCCGTCGCATGGTGCTCTGAAACGACAGGACCGCCGGGCTGATCGCGTCGGTCGGGCAGTCAGCACCGAGCGCCTTGCGCAGCCGCTGTACTGCGCGCGCGTGGAGCTGCGAGACGCGCGACTCGTTCACGCCAATCTCCGCGCCAATCTGTTTCATCGTCGCTTCGCCGTAGTAGTAGAGTCCGATCACCTTGCGCTCGCGCGGGGGCAGCGAGGCGATCGCCGCACGGACGCGGTCCCTGACTTCCTGTTCCTCGTATGCCCTGTCGGGCGACTGCGGCTCGGAGGGAACAAGCGCAGGCGGCAGGGATGAACCGTCGACGTTCTCGCCGGCCGAGAGGGGCGACGTCGACTCAATCGTGTTGATCCGGACAATGGTTCGGCCGAGCCGTGCTTCGTCCGAGCCAATCCGTGCCGCCAAGTCGGCGAGCGACGGTTCGGCGCCGAGTTCGCGGCGCAACTCTTCGCGCGCAGCTTCGAGTTCCCGCCGCTGGCGCCGGACCCCGCGCGGCCAGGCGTCGCGGCGCAGCGCATCGATCATGGCGCCGCGGACACGGCGCTCGGCGAATGTCTCGAACTTGATCCCGCGATCCTCGTCGAAGCGGCATGCGGCGTCGATCAGGCCGATCATCCCGTCCTGCACCAGGTCGCCCAGTTCAATCGAGTGCGGCATTGAGGCGGCGACGCGGCGCGCCAGCGATTCCACGAACGGAAGGCCGGCGGCGATACGGTGACGATGACGGGCGGCGAGGGGCTGACGCTGCATGGGTCTTGGTCCTCCAAAGAACTGCGGTTACCGAAGCCGGGGTGTCTACCTCGGCGGGTAAGGAGCAGGGCAACGGAGATACCAGCCAAAAAACGATCAAAAAGCGAATCGCTGCGCGCTTCTGTGAAGGGGTGTGAACCTTACGGAATCAATAACTTACGGGGGTGCGGTGGTGTAAAGGCATGTGAAAGCACCGTCCGGCTGATGTCAAAATATTGACGAGACGCGACGCGTATCGTCAAATAATTGGCAAACTGGTGCGGTGGGAAACGCAGGGGCAGAAAGGCTACGAGGGTTTCGCGCGCGACCGGATCTCTCGCGCTGTCGACATCGCGTCAAGTACGCTGGCGATCACCTGCGACGCCCGCGCGCGGGTCATCTCGTCGGCGACTTTGGCCTCGAGCAGTTCAGCGTTGGCGAGGATGATCCCCAGCTGATTGTTGAGGCGGTGAAAGAGCAGGCCGAGGTCTGGCGGTTCGTCCACAGACGTCCTCGCTGTTCTCGGATCGGCGGCTGGCGTCATGAAGCTTCTTTGCTGGCCAGCTCGTGCGTACGGCCTGGCTCGCGCCAGAGCGTGTCGACGAAAATCCGGACGGAACCGCCGGCGGTCCTGACGTACTCCACCTTGCCGCTTGCGATCCAGTTGTAGATGGTGCGGCGGCTCACACCGACGAGCTCGCACGCCTTCATGATTGAGATGGTCTTGCGGTCAGTCATCATTGCTTTTCACGTCGGCCCTCAACGATCAGGCCATGTGGGTTACCGCACGCCGTACGTTGAGATGTATCGGAACACGCGACGCGACGCTATAGGGCCGGCGTCGGCACGTAATTGACCCGCCTTGCGGCGGGTGTCAAAATACCGCCCACTCGAACTAAATGGCTGAGGGCCAAAAACATCTGCTGCTCGTCGACGACGAATCGGCGCTGCGCGAGGCAATCGCCGAGCGTCTCGCCGATCACGGTTTCCTCGTCGAACAAGCCGACAGCGGCGAACAGGCCCTGCAGCGCCTCACCGATTTTGCGTTCGATATTCTGATTACCGACCTGCGTCTTCCCGGCATCGATGGCGGGAAAGTGATTGACGCCGCGCTGGAGCGCTATCCCGAAATCATCGCCATCGTCATCACCGGCTATGGAACGGTCAAGGACGCGGTCGAAGCGATCAAGCAAGGCGCCGCCGATTTCATCACCAAGCCGTTTCAATTCGACGCGCTGCTGCACGTCCTGCGGTCCGCGCTCGAACAGCGGCGGCTGAAATCTGAAAACGCGTACTTACGATCGCAGCTCGAGGATCGCTATCGCATCGACGGGCTCGTCGGCCGGAGCCGCGTGATGCGAGAACTGTTTCAACTGCTCGAAACGGTGGCGGCGACATCGAGCACCGTGTTGATTACCGGTGAGACCGGCACCGGAAAAGAGCTGGCGGCGCGCGCCATTCATCACAACAGTCCACGCCGCGCCAATCGGTTCGTGGCGCTCAATTGCAGCGCCATACCGGAAACGCTGCTCGAAGCGGAGTTGTTCGGTCATGTTCGCGGTGCGTTCACCGGCGCCGTCGGCACGCGACAGGGGCGGCTCGAGCAGGCGCACAAGGGCACGCTCTTCCTTGACGAAGTCGCGACGATGAGCCCCGCGCTGCAGGCCAAGCTCCTGCGCGTGCTGCAGGAGCGCGAGTTCGAGCGCGTCGGCGATTCGCATACGGTGAAGATCGATGTGCGGGTCATCGCCGCGACCCATTCGGATCTGGCGCGCATGGTCGCGGACGGATCGTTTCGGGAGGACCTCTTCTACCGGCTCAATGTGATCCCCGTGCAACTCCCTCCCTTGCGCGAACGTCGCGAGGACATTCCGCTGCTCGTCCAGCACTTCTTGCAGAAGCTCTCGGCTGAATCCGGACGCAGCAGCGTAACCATCTCGCAGGACGCACTCCGTCGTCTCATGGCGCACCCGTGGCCGGGCAACATTCGTCAACTCGAGAACGCGATCGAGCGCGCGCTGGCGTTCAGCCAGGGCCGCTCGCAGATCGATGTCCAGGATTTGACCGCCGACATTCAGCAGGAAACGCCGGCCAGCGATTCGTCCGACGTGTGGTTTCCCGACGAGGGCCTCGATCTCGCGCGCCACATCGATGGCATCGAACTGGCGCTGATTCGGCGATCGCTCGAGCGCACGCACGGCAACAAGCGGCAGGCGGCCAAGTTGTTGAACCTCAAACGCACCACCCTCATCGAAAAGCTCAAACGTCTCGAACCGCACGCGGTCGCCGCAAAGCTGCCATAATCGGCGGAGCATGCCTCCGCGGCACCACTACTGGACGATCATCCTCGAGGGGAAGCCGACTGCGTTTCGCGCGCATCTCCAGGAAGAACTGATTCCGACACTGCGCCAGCTGCAAGCGCGACATCCTGATGCCGTCTTGAAGTGGTTTGCGCGGGGACGGCTGTGGGACAGCCAGGAGCAGGAACGCGACGAGGCGATCGCCAGACGATCAAACAAGCGCACCACGCCAGAGCCCCGACCGCGCGATTGGCGTCCCGGTGGCGAACACAAAGATCCGCGCGATCGCTTCAAAGTGCCGCGCGACGAAAAGCGCCGGCGGTTTGCGCAGAATCTGCGCAGGGACCGCAGCGCGCCGCCGGAAGGTCCCGCGACGCCGACCGGGGATCGCAAGCCCAGACCACCGACGTGGTCACAAAACCGAGGGCCATCTGGAACACGCAGTGCCCCCGGAAGTCCACGCAGCGGTTCGGGAGGACCGCGCACTGGTTCGGGAGGACCGCGCACTGGTTCGGGAGGACCGCGCACTGGTTCGGGAGGACCACGCACTGGTTCGGGAGGGCCACGCACTGGTTCGGGGGGTCCACGCACTGGTTCGGGGGGTCCACGCACTGGTTCGGGAGGGCCACGCACTGGTTCGGGAGGGCCACGCACTGGTTCGGGAGCGCCCCGTACTGGTCCTGGCGCACCACGCGGAGGCCAGCGGCCGCCGCATCGACGAAATCCCCGC
>Ga0222622_10000264_pt1 | contig 18900 bp, 17 predicted proteins | sample PLM2_5_b1metaG_FD_177335 | JGI IMG/M metagenome (GOLD analysis project Ga0222622, IMG submission 177335) | Groundwater sediment microbial communities from an aquifer in East River, Colorado, USA - PLM2_5_b1 | ecosystem: Environmental > Terrestrial > Soil > Riparian zone | place: USA: East...
ATCGACCGTGCCGGGCGCGACAAACTCGCCGTTAGTATTTTCTGATAGCTGCTGGAGCTGCTGCTCACTTGTCTCGAGCTCGAGCTGCCGGGCCTTTAGGTTCCTGATCATTGCACGGTCGAGGTTGATCGTTGGGCCGACCTTAGGCGCCGTATGCGGGTCGCGGGCCCCGTTTGGCAGAGTGGCGGCGATCTCATCGGGCATTGCTCTCGGCGGCGGGTCATTTGTGAGCGTCCGGGTGCGGGGATCGATCTCGGCCGATTCCATCGTGGCATAACTCAGAACGTGGACGCTGATGTCGGTCCCTAGCAGCCGCTGATATGCGTCAAATTTTGACGACGAACGGCCGCCGCTGTCCACGCCATCCGTGATGAGGACCAGATGCCTGTTCTCGAGAGGTGTTCTGAGTAAAAAATCGGTCGCGACCTTTAACGCGTCGACATATGCCGACTTGCGGCCAAACTTTGCGCGTTTGATCGCCGCCAGCGTCTCGGGCTTGTCGGTTGTCCATTCGCCGACGATAAAGGGCTTGTCGCTGTAGGTGAGTATCGCCACCGAATCGCCGGGCCTGAGTGCATTAACGATCCCCTCGGCAACCCGCCGCGTCTGTTCGAGCGATTTGACGCTACGCATATCGCCGCCGGTGTCGAGCACGACGAGCACGTTGGCAGACAGCCAGCGAACGCTCTCGGGCTGATGCAGAATGTCGTTTTCGGTAATGACAAGGTCGTTTTTGGTCACATCACGAAAAAACTCGCCTTTGTCGTCAAATGCCAGAACGTTGAGTTTGATCTCTTCGGTGTGGATGCGGACAGTGTCGTCGGGCGTTGGCGGCGGTGTGCCCTGAACGCGCCCGCTCTGTGCAAAGGCGCCCGCCGAAAGCATGGCGACGGCAAAGAACAGTTTCGCAATTTTCAGCATAAGGATATGATGCCCCAGTTTGGCGAATAGTGTGCCGGAGGGTCGCACAAGGTGATGAGCGTTAAGGTCACAAGACAGTCTTTAGAAATAGGCTTTAATGTTTATCCCTTGGGACTTTTCCGTGCTCGGGCCGGAGGGTCACTAATATCGCATCGCTAACCTTCCGCTCACCTTCTTTGTCGGATGGGTGATTTACGACTTTGCCGTCCAGGAACATTGTCGATGAACCACCCCCGTCCAGGTTCATAGCATCTGTTGCCCCGAGCTCCAGGAGATACGCCGCAAGATCGGTTAGACTGATGCCGCCGCTCGATTCGCTCCGGCCGTCAACGGTTATCATCAGGAACTTGCCGTCCTTGAGTTTTGCCACGGCCGTTCGCGGGTGTTTGGTATCGACAAATGCTTTTGTGGTTTTTTCCTGTTCCCAGGTAATGTCGATCTTGCCGTCTTTTATTAGCTGCGGCACACCGTTGGTTATGTCATCTGCAACAAGGAGGTCTCCATGCTTATTAAGTGTGCCTAATCCTAGTTCAGTTATTTCTATCGCGAAACCTTTTCTCATTCGGGCAAAAAACATCGCGAGGTTTCCAGTAACGGAAAGCACGAAACCGTCAGTGGGAATTATCGCATTTCCCAGATACTTCTCTGTATGATCTATGACTCCCTTACTGACCACTATTTCTATTCCCTTCATGTTCGTCAATGTGGTCCGATGAAACTTCGGTGTATACAAAACAACATCACTGGAATCCTGTCGCTCTCGATTTATTCCTGATATCGTTATTGACACGGCCGGACTGATTTTCGCTTCCAGTAGTCCCTTTTTTGTGGGAATTGGTGCAATTTGAATGGTTTGACGATTTAGCCCGTCAAATATTAATAGAGCTATCCTGTCTTTGTTAGGTTCGCTCCACACTTTCCGATTTATCTGCAGTACTCCCGCCGGATCTCCTGCCCAGATGCTGTCGTCCATTCTGAAGAAGCCGCCGTTTATCGCGGCGAATGCGCGGTGCCGAGTTGCGATGGCTGAAGTTTTCTCGAGGCCGATCGCTGCGTCCATCGCATGGACGACGTCGAGGCGGACCTTTGTGAGATCCAGGCGTAGAACGTTCATCCGAACTGGCTGTTTGTCTATCTCGCGTGTGACCTCGGCGTACTCGACGCCGGGGGCCACTGTCTTGAAATCCTGCGCGAAGGCGTTGACCACAGGGGCACAGAGAACGCAGAGAAGTAATAAGATCAAAAGCCTCAGGCCTTTTAAACGGCGTGCGGCGTTTAGTTGTGTCTCCGACCTCATACCCTCTGTGACCTCCGTGTCTCCGTGGGGAATTCTTTTATAATACCCTGAATGCGCATCAACGAAAGGGTCGTCTGTCTCAACGACACATCTGTAAATACCAAAGCCAGATATGTGCTGTATTGGATGCAGATGTATAAGCGGGTGGATAATAATCATGCGCTGATCTGGGCTATTAAAAAGGCAAATGAACTAGCGTTGCCGCTGGTCGTTTATGAGGGCCTGAAATATTACTATCCATGGGCGAGCGACCGTGTGCACACCTTTATCCTTGAGGGTGTGGAGGAAAAGCGTGCTGCGTTTGAATCACTCGGCATCCGCTACGTTTTTTACCTGCAAAAAGACGAAACTTCGCCGAAGCAAACCGTTGCGAAACTGGCACAGGACGCGGCGCTCATCGTTACGGACGATTACCCGTGCTTTATAATCCCGGAACATAATCGGGGAATCGGAAAGAGAGCTGACATACCGGTACACGCGGTCGACTCAAATGGCATTATTCCGATGTCTAAGTTCGACAAAGAGGAGTATGCGGCACATACGATCCGGCCAAAGATAAACAAGATGCTTGGCCGCAACCTTAAGTCTTTGGCAATGGAGACAATTGATCGATCGAGCGTTGGTTTGGAGGTCGATTGTCCTGAAACAATGGTAATGGCAGATAACATCGCAGAGCTCGTCGCCGAATGCGATATAGATCATTCGGTAAAGCCGTCGGCGTTTTACCGCGGCGGCACAGCGAATGGGCGTAAGCGTCTGAATAAATTCATTAGCGAGATATTGCCTGACTATGACAGGTCGAGGAGTAAACCCGACCGTGATGGATCTTCGCGGCTATCGGCTTATCTGCATTTTGGCTTTTTGTCGCCGCTTGAGATCGCGCTGGCTGTCCGCGACGCGGACGCACCGCAGGAATCAAAAGACGCGTATCTCGAGGAGCTGATAGTTCGCCGCGAGCTGTCGTTTAATATGACCAGGCACAATTCTCATTATGATTCATTGGCGGCTCTGCCCGAATGGGTGCAAAAGACAATGCGTGAGCACGCCAGGGATGAGCGGCAATTTACCTATACGCTTGAGCAATTAGAGAATGCTGAGACTCACGATGAGCTGTGGAATGCCGCTCAGCGGGAAATGGCCGTGACGGGCGAGATGCACAATTATATACGGATGCTGTGGGGCAAGAATGTCATTGCCTGGTCGCCATCTTACGAGATAGCTTTTGAAACTCTCATTCACCTTAATAACAAATATTGCCTCGACGGCCGCGATCCTAATTCCTATGCGGGGATCCTCTGGTGTTTTGGAAAACATGACAGGCCTTGGATGGAGCGACCTGTTTTTGGAACGATCCGCTATATGACAAGCGGAAGCACGGGCAGGAAGTTTGATTCTAAGAAATATATCAAGTGGTGCAATAGCCTGTGACATCGATTTAGGCATTGACCTAACTAAATGCATAGAGTAGCTTAGGCATATGTCTAAGTCTGGTGGAAAACTTAATTTGGTGTTTACCGCGTTAGCCGATGATACACGGCGTAAGGTTATCGAGCGATTAGGAACGGGGCCTGCTGCCGTTAGCGAACTCGCTTCTCAGTTCGAAATGGCCCTGCCGTCGTTTGTGCAGCATTTGGGAATTCTCGAGCGTTGCGGCCTTATACGATCACAGAAGACCGGGCGTGTACGAACGTGCTATATCGTTCCAAAGCGAATTAAGGCGATAGATAAATGGATGAAGACCCAGCGTTCCATGTGGAAGAAGAAGCGTCTGGACTAGCCCGCCTTTAGTGAGCACTACGTTTAGCGCGATCTTTTGAAAACTCTCGTTTTCGGCGCTGACGGTATTTCGGGCACACCCACTACCATTCGTCCTGTTATAGGCTTGCCCATTGTCTCGACAGGCTCTAACTTATACATCCCAGGGACCTCTCCAACCTGCGGTACCGTTTCGCCGGTGCTCTCGGGGGCTACTGTGACGCCCCCCTGAATTGCGGGCGTGGACTGTTCTTGTAGCCAACTGAATGCAAAGACCCCGGCGAATAAACCGGCGATCATAGAGAACGTAGCCGTCGCAACTCGCGAAACCCGCCTTTTTACTGCCTGCCAGCCTACCGGACAATCCCGGGTCAATACTGTCCCGTCCGCACGGCGATAATACCTGACGCACAGTCGGCCCTCTGAGGCGATCAACAGGTTTTCGGCGTCGCGGCGGGTCATATCGGAGAGGTTATAAACGTTCAGTTTGCATTCGCCGCAAAAGCGTTTGCGTTCGTCGCCGAACATTTCCTCCCAGTTAGCAGAGCACGGGGAAGCAATGCGGATGTTGTCGAGCGGGTTGTTGAATTTTCTCATTGGGCCTCCGGATAATTAGACGCCTTGTTCTATGCTTTGTTCCGGAAGAACGGCCGAAAAGATGCATTCTTGCAGTCTTTTGATCAGAAATGCACCCAGTTCCCTTCCCAATCAAACTCTTCCAATGCAGAAAATCGCTTTTTATAGTCATAAAACGACTCGCCCTCATATGCGTAGCCGTGATAATAAAGCTCTTTTCCCTGGCCGAGGGCGAATTCGATCTCTTTCAACATTGTGAGGATGCCGAGGCCGCGGGCTGTCTCGGTGGGTTCAAAGATGCCGTAGATACTCGATACCGAGCATTCACCTACATCAAAAAAGCTGGCCGCCAGCAGCTCGCCGTCACGCCGGACATTCACCTCAAAAGCCTCGCAGGGCAGCGTCGCCGGCTCGTTTGAGAGAAAATCATATATAGACGCCGGAACACCTGATCTGAAACGCCGCTTATGCCGATCGAACAAAGCTATGGTCTCGGGGGCGAGAGTTATCGGCCGGACAGCGGTCTTCAGGTCGTTATTGCGGCGCAAAACGCGCCGCTGGCTTTTTGAGAGTTTGAATTCGGCCAATCGGATCCGCAGCGGCAGTACACGCCGGATCTCGCTTTGATAGACGCCAAGGTTATACCGGAAAAAGTGGGCTCCAAAATGCCGCCAACCGTCGGCTAGGAGCAGGTCGATCTGTTTCGGCGTGACGGCATCTGCAAAAAACTCTTCGTTTATGAGGTGGAAATTTGAAGAATGCATCGCCGGCGCCGGTCACGGACATTGTCAAAAGCCGGCGTACCAATCATAGCCCTCTTCTGCCCAATAATCTCGCGGCCGTTCACTGGTATATTCGATCCTGCCGATCCGCTTTATCTGTTTGATACCGTACTTTGTTGCCGAAGCGAGACGTAGTGGAGCACCGTGCTCGAGCGAGAGGGGCTGATCGTTTATCTCATACGCCAGCAGCGTTTGCGGATGGAGAATGCTGGGCAGGTCCCAGCCGACGAAATAGCCCTCGTCGGGTGTCGTCAGCGAAACATACGACAGCAGGTCGTGCGGCCTCGAGGCAATATCGGGTGCCGCACCACTTTGTGTCTTGGGCGGATATGCGGCGGCGAAATCCGAGAATCGCGCGCCCGCCCACTTAACGATATAGCTCCAGCCCTCGATGCATTTGAATTCTGTAATGAGCTCGGTCCTGGGCAGCCGTTTTATGTCGTCCATCGTGAGAATAAGGTCATCAGAGCGTCCCGCCAGTCCCCCGACGGACAGTTTCCAGGCGGCAGCATCAAAACCTTCGCTCATTCCCTCAAACCCGTTTAGGCGGTCCTGGGTTATTTTATCTTGAGGGAATTCTCGAACAAGACGCGTCGGCCGGAAAAAGATCTGGCTTACACGTTCATTAAACTCAAAACTGCGACGATACAGACCTGCCTTGGTCTCATCGCTGATCCACCACCAGCCCAAAACACCTGCAACAGCGGCCACGCCGCCGGTCAAAAAGCTGCGGCGCGAGCGTTTGCCCATCAGCTTTCTAGCCTCGGCGTCCGGCACAGCCTCGCTTACCTCGCGCTTTTCTCTAAGTATCTCGGCGGTGTTGTCCCGAACCGGACGCTTTTCGAACCCGCGGGTTTCATCGAGCAGTATCTTGTCTTGGTCGCTGCTCATGCCGGCACCTCGCTTTCTGCTATTACGGCAGTCTCAGCGGGAGTTTCTGCGTCGATCACATCGTACCCGCTGACCATTGACCGGAAATTTGCCCACCCGGCGAGAGCCACTTGAATAACGTGCACCAGAAAAAACACGATAAAACCTATGGTCAGCCAAAAGTGTATCCACCTGGCCCATTCGTACCCGCCGAACAGCGCCGTCAGCCAGGACAACTGCAGCGATTTGTAGATGGCGAGGCCCGTCAGAACGGAACCTGCACCCATAAGTATCACGCCGGTGTACGCGATACGCTGGGCATCGTTATATTTGCCCTGCGGCGGTAGATCTCGAACAATGTGAGCATCGTGCAGGGTCACGAAAAGAGCACGCTTTAACGAACCCGGAACGGGCAGCAACGCTCGCCATTCGCCAGACAGGACCAGGTAAACCACATAGATCAATCCATTCACCGCAAACAACCACATCCAGAAGTGGTGCATTTGCAGTCCCTCTGCCAGACGATGGTCTAAACCCAGCCAGATATAGCTCCACTCTGGAAAATAGTCGGGAATTTTAAATCCCCAGAAATCCACATTGTATATCTCGTAAAACCACGCCGGAAAAAAATGAAATAGCTCGTAGCCGCCAACCTTGACCGAGTAGACCGGGTTTGCCCAATAGATGAGCATCCCGCTCCAGATCATCATCGTCAGCAGCGGAAAATTGATCCAGTGCTGCCAACGGATGGCCAGCGGATGTTTTTTCTCGAGTCGTTTACCCACGTCCTTTTTAACGATTATAGATCAACAGAAGGCAACAATATTCTATTTCGGTATTCCGGGATGGGTGTTAAACATTCCCCGTATAAGTGCGCTCTTAAACCGCCAAATTACCGCGGATATTTGCGATGTCGCGCTGCGGCGGAGCGCCGAATTGTTTTTTGTAATCGCGGCTAAAATATGACGGGTCTTCATAGCCGACGCGGAATCCGGCGCTGGCGGCGTCGAGGTCTTCGCCAAGCATAAGGCGACGGGCTTCCTGCAGGCGTATCTGTTTCTGAAACTGCAGCGGGCTCATTGCGGTCACCGATTTAAAGTGATGGTGAAAACCCGAAACGCTCATCCCCAGTTGTCTAGCAATGTCATCGATCTTGAGAGGCTGGTCGAGGTTCTGCCGCAGGTGGCCGATCGCTTTTGAAATGCGGCGGGTATCTCCCTCAGACGCCAGCAGGTGCCCGAGCCTCGCGCCCTGGCCGCCGATCAGCAGCCGGTAAATGATCTCGCGGACGATCAGTGGGGCGAGGATCGCCCCGTTGTCAGCCGTTTCGGCCAGACGCACCAGCCTGAGGACAGCGCCGAGCATATCGGCGTCTACAGGGCCGACATCCATTGCCTTTTCTGTCGAAGGGGTGTTTTTGATCTTAATGCCCGATTCCATAACGACCGCAGCCACCATAGTCGGATCGAGATCCAGCCGCAGGCCAAGATAAGGTTTGTCGCTCGACGCCTCGTCCACCTGAAAGATCAGCGGCAGGTCGACGGTATAGATCAAATAGTTCCCAGGGTCGTAAACGAACACCTCTTCACCCAACAGCGCCCGCTTGCGGCCCTGAGCGACAAAACAGAACGCGGGTTGATGCAGGCTGCTCATAGACTCCATTCTGGCTGACGAGCGGGCGAGAAAAAAACCTGGAAAAACCTCCAATGAACCATCCTCGGGCATTGCCCGGGCCATACGCTCGACCAGCTCTTCTCTGTCCATACACAGTCTTCGTTCTTCGCGTTTCATCTCGTTTATTTCCATTGTTTTAATACTAGCGCCGCCAATTCTCATTCACACGCGCGATTTTCAGTTTTTGCAGGATCGTACCATCATTCGCGAGTAATGTATTACCGCGAACCATTGGCGGGTCTATATTGTTGAAAGAGAACAGGGAGGTAGTTAAAGATGGGACAGCCAAAAGCATCTGTGGACGGAACTCAGGCAGATATCATGCAAAATGTCGTTCTAAACAATGGTGTTCAAATGCCGAAACTCGGGTTCGGTGTCTTTCAGATCGCGGACCCGGCTGAGTGCGAGCGAAGCGTGCGGGACGCGATCGATGTGGGCTACAGGCTGATCGACACCGCCGCCTCTTACGAAAATGAAGAGTCGGTCGGGAACGCTATCAAACAGAGCGGTATAGCACGCGAGGACCTGTTCATAACGACCAAACTCTGGATCGCCGATACGGGATATGAGAACACCAAAGCCGCATTTGATCGCTCGATGAGGCGGTTGCAGCTCAACTATCTCGATCTGTTCCTGATCCACCAGCCATACGGTGACGTTTATGGTGCCTGGCGGGCGATGGAGGAGCTGTATAGCGAGGGGCGTATCAGGGCGATCGGTGTAAGCAACTTTCACCCGGACCGGGTAATGGACTTTATCGTTCATCACGAGGTCGTGCCGGCCGTAAATCAGATCGAAACGCATCCATTTCACCAACAGGTGGAGACACAGGCCTTTCTAAAGGAAAACGGCATCCAGATCGAATCGTGGGGGCCGTTTGCCGAGGGAAAAAACAATATCTTTCTCAACGAGGTCCTGTCGTCGGTTGCAGAGAAACACGGCAAGAGCGTCGCCCAGGTAATACTTAGGTGGCTGACTCAGCGTGACATCGTCGTCATTCCAAAATCAGTTCGAAAGGAACGGATGGCCGAGAATTTCAATATTTTCGACTTCGAGCTCGACGGCGACGACATGGCCAAGATCGCGACGCTCGAGACCGGCGAGAGCCTGTTCTTTGACCATCGCGATCCAAAGATGGTCAAGTTCCTGAGCGAAGCTAAGAGGAATACATAAACGTGAACGAATTTGCAGAGTGGGACAGCTTCTATCTGATAATCGGCGGAGCCGCGGGTGCCCTGATCGGACTGCAGTTCGTTGTGCTTACGCTGATCGCGGAACGAGGCCGAGTGCGGTCACCTGAGGCCGGACGAGCTTTCTCGACGCCCACGGTGCTGCATTTCTCGGTGGTGCTTTTCCTTGCTGCATTTATCCGGGTGCCTTGGCCGTCAATTACGCCGCCGTCCATTATTGGTGCGATAGTCGGTGCCGGTGGCGTCGCATATATCATCAAGACCGTTAGAGAGATCCGCGCTCAGAGTGTGTACCGTCCGGTCTTTGAGGACTGGCTGTTTCACGTCATTCTCCCACTGGCGGCGTATCTGGCGCTTTTTGTCCTTGCTTTCCTCGCAAAGTGGGACGTTCGCAGTTCACTCTTTGCCGGTGCCGCCGCGACGCTTGTTTTGTTATTTACCGGCATCCACAACGCTTGGGACGCTGTAACGTGGCACGTTTTTGAGGAGCCCCAACAGAGCCATAAGAAAAGAAAGGGACGCGAATAAGATAGGTATTCGAAATATGAGAGCTGAAGAGTCTGAAATGAAGAAGTTTATGAACAATCAAATAGATCGACGCAATTTTTTAGGAAAGAGCGTTTTGACGGGCGCCGGGTTGGCCGTCTCCGGCGCTTTACCAGGATCCGCACAGACAAGTAAACAGGAAGGCAGAGTGCCGAGCAGCAGCAAAGCCGGAGCACCCGGCCGTCGGATGCTCGGCAAGCTGGAGGTTTCAGCGGTCGGCATGGGCGTACAAAACATGCATCGCAAGTATGACACCAGCGTCCCGTATCGCCCGGATATGATCGCTATTTTGAGGGCCGCGTATGACCGTGGCATCACATTCTTTGATACGGCTGAAGCGTACGGGCCCTGGGAGAACGAACAAATCCTCGGCGAGGCCATTCAGCCTTTTCGAAATAAGGTCAGGATCACGTCGAAGTACGGGTGGAACATCGACCAGCAGACGGGAAAGCGGCTTCCGGGCCTTAATAGCAAACCTGATCACATCAAGCTCGTTGTCGAGAACTCGCTCAAGCGCCTGCGTACAGATCATATAGATCTGCTTTATCAACACCGTGTCGATCCGGAAGTCCCTGTCGAGGACGTCGCTGGGGCTATCAAAGACCTGATGGATCAGGGCAAGGTTATTCATTGGGGCCTTTCGGAGCCGGGAATCCAGACTATTCGCCGAGCTCACGCCACGTTGCCGCTAACCGCTATTCAAAACGAGTACTCGATGGCGACACGAGACCCTGAAAAGGAAGTAATACCACTCTGCGAAGAGTTGGGGATCGGCTTTGTCTGCTGGTGGCCGCTCGACTGTCAATTGCTAACGGGCTGGATCGATGCGGACACGCGATTCGCTCCCGGCGACCTGCGTGCAACGACGCCGAGATTCTCTCCCGAGAGCTTGGCTGCAAACATGAAACTGGTCGAGTTGATAAAAACCTGGGCGATGCGCAAACAAGCCGTTCCTGCCCAGATCGCCCTCGCCTGGCTGTTGGCTCAGAAACCCTGGATAGTCCCGATCCCCGGAACAACGGTCATGGCCCACATGATAGAGAACAGCGGTGCAGACAGTATTAAATTCACATCGGGCGAGATCGCGGAATTTAATTCGGCCGTTCGTTCGATCGAGATCAAAGGCCAACGCCTGCCTGACGCGGTACTTGCGTTCTCGGGTGTCGAGGCGGCTCCGAAGAAGTAATAATGGATACACGGCCAATGCCGAACAAGGATCAATACAATGAAGAAACGAAAACTAGGTAACAGCGGTTTAGAGGTGTCGGCACTCGGGCTCGGGTGCATGGGATTGAGTTTTGGTTACGGCCCGGCGACGGAACGGGAGGATGGGATCGCACTCATCCGAGCGGCTGTTGAGAGGGGCGTCACATTCTTTGACACGGCTGAGGTTTACGGCCCGTTCGCGAACGAAGAACTCGTGGGTGAGGCACTCGCCCCGTTTCGGAATGACGTGGTGATCGCCACCAAATTTGGCTTTAACATCGACGCAGCTGGTGTTCAGCACCAGGATCCGCCATTGAACAGCCGGCCGGAACATATCAAAGAGGTTGCCGATGCATCGCTCAAACGGCTTGGGACAGACCACATCGACCTGTTTTATCAACACCGGGTCGATCCTCTGGTTCCGATCGAGGACGTGGCCGGGGCCGTCAAGGACCTGATCCAGGAGGGAAAGGTCAAACATTTTGGGCTGTCTGAGGCCGGTATCGATGTTATTCGCCGTGCCCACGCCGTTCAGCCGCTCACTGCTTTGCAAAATGAATATTCGCTGTGGTGGCGGGAACCGGAGGAGGAGATATTTGCCGTTCTCGAGGAATTAGGAATTGGCTTCGTTCCATTCAGCCCGCTCGGCAGGGGATTTTTGACCGGCAAGATAAATGAGACAACTGCGTTTGATGAAAAGGATTTTCGTAACACCTCTCCGCGTTTTGCCCCCGAAGCACGAAAGGCAAATCAGGCCCTGGTAGATCTCATCGCAAAATTTGCCGCTGAGAAAAACGCCACGCCCGCACAGATAGCTCTTGCATGGATACTTGCCCAGCGGGACTGGATCGTGCCGATCCCCGGAACGACCAAGCTGCATCGTCTGGAAGAAAATATCGGAGCGGTAGATGTTGAATTGTCCGCTGACGATCTCAGCGAACTCGACAGACTTACAGCAAAAGTTAAAGTACAAGGAGCCCGTTATAACGAAGGATCGCAGCGGTTGGTGAATCGGTAAGGTGGGGAGCTAAGTTATTGTTTTGTGAGAGTTCCTTTGTGTCTGTTAAATTGCCTCCAGCTTTAGCTGGAGGTTAGGGATGTATCCATAAGGGCTTTAGCCGAAGTCAGACAAAAAAAGCATTTCCTTATGGCTTTAGCCCAAACCTTGTAATAGGAATTGGGCTGAAGCCAAAAGGAAATTTGATAAAATAAGAGTTTGGCTAAAGCCACGCTTTTTAGAAATCAACCACTAGCTAAAGCTAGTGGCAATTTAAAGAGCAAAAACGCCGGTTGCGATAGCCGACGTTTCTGTTACTTAGACGCCGTTGTGTCCTTTTCCTTAGGATCGAATGGAGTTCCGAGATACCGTTTTACCGCCTCCTGAGCATTGTCGTAATTGTCGCCTAGTCCCTCGGCCCGCTTGTATGCGGCGACTGCCCGGGTGCGGTCGCCCTTGGCGTCGTAGGCATTGCCCATCTTAATGTTTGACCAGACGGTCAGCCATGCCGGATTGAGGTTGCCGGCAAGCGAAGCTTTGAAATTATCGATGGCAAGATCGTAATTTCTCTGTTCAAGGAAAAGCAATCCGAGGTGATAGTAGATCCACGAATTTGAGCGGTCCAGCTTTAACGCTTCTTCAAACTGCTGCTGTGCCTCTGGGTAATTACCCTCTTTGAACTGCTCAATGCCGCGGCGGGCGATCGACGAAACGCGAAGGTCGGGCGAGATCCTGAGCAGTTTGTAATTGGGGTCTATGACGACAGCCAGCGGTTTGCCTGAGGCCTCGATGTTAAAGTCGGCGGTCGCCTCGTCCATCTGGACGGTCTCGGTCTTGGAACCTTGCTCGCCCTCGGATTTTAGCTGGACATCGACCGGCAGCCGCAGGTTGTCATAATTTTGCTTGATCGTGCCGCGAGCGATGAACTTGCCCGCGCGAGTGCGGATGATGAGGTAATCGCTCGTAAATTCGGGAACGCCCGTACTCTCGACCCATCGGGCAAAGAAATATCGCATCGGCTGGCCCGCGATCTGCGTCGCCAATTTTTCAAAATCGTCTATGGATGCGCTCTTGCCCTTGTACTCCTTGAGATAGGTTTTAAGCAGCTGGTCAAACTTCTCAGGGCCCAGCGTATCGCGGAGCAGCTTAAAGACCATTGCGCCTTTTGAGTACATTATGTACTGGTAGCCAATGCTCTGGTCGTCGAGATTTGACGGGGCACGCAGCAGTGATGAAGTTTGCTCAAACGTCAGGGCTTTTTCGAGCAGCTCGCGGCGAAGCGCGTCAAGTTTGGCCCCGTCAACCTGCGTTTCGCGTAGCGAGAATGCACTATATTCAGCCAGCCCCTGAGACAGCCACGCATCGTCAAACGACTTTAACCCGACGGTCAGGCCCCACCATTGATAGGCGGCCTCGCGCTGCAGACGGTCGGTAGTGATAGGCCGGTTCTCCTCAAAGGGGCGGGCAGCGATAAACAACATTCCCCGGGACGAATAAAAATCGAGGCTTTCGTCGTCGATCTCTACGACATTAAGCTTGTTGCCGTTATCGGCGACGCCGAACCGTTTGGTGTAATAATCAAGAGCCTTGCCCAGAGTTTGGCCGTATGAGGCGATCTGCGCATCGGTGCCCGGCTTTGCAAAAAACTGCAGCTCCTGGCCGTTTACGGTCATCGGCCGAACCGTAAATTTGCCATATGCAAAATTGCCCGGCAGCGACGGCCGTGCATTTACAAAATGATATTTCCCGCCGGTGGCGGCAACCGGCGTATCGCTATAGCCGATGACCTGATAGCCGGACGGCAGCGAAATGGTTATCTCAGACGTCGCCTCGTCAGCCGCGTAATTGTGAAATGGGAACCAGCGCGCCGCATACATCAAATAGCCCAGATTGTCGCCGACAAACGCAAGCCGCTTGGTCAGCAGCGGGCCGCCGGCCGGGCCGTCGAGTATACCGCTGTATTTGAACCGTAGAGTTACGGGCGTACCATTTGTCACTGTATCGCCGAGGTCCACACGAACGTGCGGCCCAAGATCAGTACTATTCGTCTGGTCCTGGACAAACGTGATCGCGCTTGCCGGTGCGCCCTTTGGAGCCGTCTTTAGATTTCCCGCAGGCAGCGCCGGACCGCTGCCAACACGGGTAATGCTGTCCACCTTTAAGGAGCCGTTGAGCTCAAATGCGACGGATCGCGTTTCCTCTTGCGGAACAAAGATAACGTCCACGGTGGCGGTCATCTTTCGGTCGCCAGGCGAGAGGGCCACATCCATCGTGTAATGGGTCACGTCAAAAGCAGCACGCTTAACTGCCTGGGCAAACACCGGCAGCGATAAAAAGGCCGTAAAAACGGCCGTCATTGATAAAGTTCTAAATATATTTTTCATCTAAATAACCGGCGTTCCGGTTCTAAATAATGTGCTCTCTTATGATGTTTCCATCCCAGAAAGCGTTTGCCTCGAGCCGCTTTAGTGCCCTGATCATCACTTGATTAAATCTACTGAGACCACTTGTTCTGAGATCTCTTTACCAAACGCCGCCACTTTTTGATGCGCAGGATGATCGGTATAACTCTCGAGTGCTGCCCTATCGGCGAACACCGCCACTAACCCCGTGTCGAATGAACGTTCGAGGTGCAATATGTCCGCGCCGAGATCAAAGCTCACAATTTCGGGTATTACCGACGTCAAAGCCCGCAATCGTGAGCGATGGTCATCACGCGCGGGCTCGTCGATCTCAGGTTTATATCGCCAGCAGACGATGTGTACCAGCATCCGGGTTACTTAGGGGACACCGCCGACTTTGCTGAATCAACCACTCCAGGCTTGGGCGACCATTTGTTTAGAAACTCGACAAATTTCTCGGGGTTATAACCTTTTCCCATCTCGAGTTCAGAGGTGTCCTGCGACTGGAGCAATTTGCCGGACGGGTCGAGGACATAGAGGTGTGGGTAACCGGCCGCCTCAGGATACGCAGACAGAAACTCCTTGTTCTCGTTCTCTTTACTAAAGTTGATCTTGACCCAGACATAGTTTGTGTCGCGCATTTTTGCGATCTCAGGATTGAGGTAAAAAAACTTATCCATGAAAACACACCAAGGGCACCACTCGCCGCCGACGTCCAAGACGATATTTTTGCCGCTCGTCGCCGCGGACCTCATCGCGGCGTCGAGATCGGCTCGCGCATCGCGTGTCGGATCAAATCTTTCACGCGGAAAAGCGACCGGCTTAGCCGGAGCGCTGGGTGACGCGGCCGGAGCAGCCGGTGCAACAGATGCAGGTGGTGCAACCGCTGCCGCCGGTACCGCCGTCTCGACCTTTTGGCTTATCACAATGCTTGACGATAATAAAGTGACAGTGATGACGAAAAGAAAAGTCTTCATAATTGTATAAATTAGGGTTCTATTGATGCGTTAACATCCGGTTCAGTATATCCCAGACCTTGGTTAGATGCCGCTCTTCGACGCGGATACTGCCCACCGATAGCCGCAGGGTAAATTTGCCGTTGAGCTTGGTATGCGACAGATAAGCCTCGCCCGAGGCGTTTAGGTCATTCATGATTTTTTCGTTGAGGGCATTCAGATCGTCTACACCAGCCGGGCACGCCCGAAAACAAACTAAGGCAAATGGGACCGGTGCCATCAATTCAAAATCCGGCGATGCCTCGACCCACGAGGCAAACAACCTTGCCAACCGGCAATGCTCGCGAAGCCGGGCGATCATGCCTTCGCGGCCAAAGTAACGAATTACGAACCAGAATTTCAACGCCCGAAAACGCCGTCCCAGCTGGATGCCATAATCCATACCATTCCTAACGCCCGGGTCGTCCGCCGTTTTTAGATACTCGGGCACCAGCGAAAAGGCATCCTTCAAAACACTCAGGTCTTTGCAATAGAGTACGGACAGATCAAAAGGCGTAAAAAGCCATTTGTGCGGATTGACGACTATCGAATCCGCCCGTTCCCACCCGTCAAAATAGTCGCGAAATTCCGGAATTATCGCGGTAGAGCCCGCGTATGCCGCGTCAACATGTAGCCATATGCCGAATTTCTCGCAAATGTCCGCAATGGCATCGACAGGATCGACGCTCGAAGTGGATGTCGTGCCGATCGTGGGGATTACACATATAGGCAGATCGCCATTCTCGATATCGTCCTCGATCGCCTCGGCCAGTCTTTCCGGGATCATCTCGAATTTTTCGTTGCATTCGATCTTGTGCAGGCTTCCGAGGCCAAGGCCGAGCGTGATCACAGCCTTATCGATCGAGGAATGAACGTGTTCCGAGCAATAGACGCGAAGCAGCGCCAGATCCTTGCGCCCGCTCATCCCTTTTTCGCGAATGCTCAACCCCGCCCTGTCGCGTGCAGCCGCGATCGCATGCATCGTCGAGACCGACGCCGTGTCGTATATGATCCCCTCAAAATGCTCAGGCAGGTCCATCATCTGCCGCAGCCAGTCGAGGACAACATCCTCGAGCTCGGCCGAGGCGGGGGCGGTCCGCCACAGCATTCCCTTCATATCAAAGGCGGCGGTCAGCATCTCGCCAAAAACTCCTACGGAACTGGTCGATGTAGAAAAGAGTCCGTGAAAACTCGGGTGATTCCAGTGCGTCACAGCCGGCAAAATGAGTTGGTCCACATCGGCGAGGATAGCGTCGAAACTCTCACCGCTTTCGGGCGGGCGAACCGGCAGGTTTTCCTTTAACCATCCCGGCTTTACCTGAGATATGACGGGAAATTCTTCGAGGTTTTCGAAATACCCGGCGATCCACTCAACCAACTCATATCCGACCCGTCGAAACTCCTCGTTCGGCATGTCGCCAAATTCGCCCAAATTGCCATTCTGCATAGTTTTAGAGAACCGCCTTGAACGAGATTTTAACCGAAAGAAACTCGACATGCATACCGAATCAGGTATAATGCGAGTTTGTAAATGTACTGATATCAAGGGTATATACTCGCCCCCTGAGGCTTTGCAAAAATGCGAAGTTTTGCCCGAGTCAGACAAAGCGGTCCTGATCTAAAACAGAAAAATACTGCGAGGTGCCTATGTATAGAATCTTTTTAGCCTTTTGCGTTGCAGCTTCGATGTTTCTGACCTTCTCTTGCGTGAGCAAGGGGGGCCCGGGAACAGCGGGGCCTGCCGGCGATACAATAAAGGTCGGCGTTTACGGTGATCTGACCGGCCAAACGTCCAGCTTTGGACAGTCCACAAAGAATGGCGTTCAGTTAGCGGTCGATGAGATCAATGCCGCAGGCGGCGTCATGGGCAAGAAGATCGAATTGGTCATCGAGGACGATCAGGGACGGCCTGAGCAGGCAAAGACCGTTGTCCAAAAACTGATCAGCCAGGACAAGGTCCAGGCCGTGCTTGGCGAAGTCGCCTCGACCAATAGCCTCGCAGCTGCCCCGGTTGCACAGGAAGCAAAGATACCGATGATCACGCCATCGTCTACAAATCCAAAGGTGACGGAAACAGGCGATTATATCTCGCGCGTTTGCTTTATCGACCCGTTTCAGGGCTCCGTAATGGCCAAATTTGCCTCTAACACGCTGCACGCAAAGACGGCCGCGATCCTGGGTGATGTCAATTCGGATTACAGCAAAGGCCTGACACAGTTCTTTGAGACCGAATTTACAAAGCTTGGCGGACGGGTTGTCGCGAAAGAAGCGTACACGCAGACCGATCCTGACTTTAAGGGACAGCTCACCAAGATCCGCAACCTTACGCCTGATGTCATCTATGTCCCCGGTTATTACGGCCAGGTCGGCATCATTGCCAAACAGGCACGTGAGCTGGATATGAACATGCCTTTGCTCGGCGGCGACGGTTGGGACTCGCCTGAGCTATGGAAACTGGGCGGCGACTCGTTGAAGAACGCTTTCATCTCAAACCATTATTCGGCCGAGAACCCGGCACCCGAAATACAGAATTTCGTCAAAGCGTACAAGGCTAAATTCAATGTCGAGCCTGACTCGCTCGCGGCCCTCGCGTATGATGCGGCAAAAGTGCTCGCGGACGCTATCAAACGGGCTGGTGGAGCATCGGACAGCGCGAAACTTAAGGACGCCATTAACGCTACCAAGGATTTTGCAGGCGTTACGGGTAAGATCTCTCTCGATCCGGGCCGAAATGCTGTGAAACCTGCTGTTGTATTGGAGCTGGACCCGGCAGCCGGCAAGTTCAAATATAAAGAAACGATCGCCCCCGAGGGCTCCGAGCTATCGACGGCTCCTGCTGGTAATACAATGGCTAACTCGAATACGTCAGCTGCGGCGGGGAATACAATGTCTAATTCGAACACATCGGCCCCGGCGGCTAATTCGAACGCAGCGAAATAGATCGCGAGTCCTGAGTAAAAGTACTGAGTGAGATCGCCTGGCCCAAAAGCTTTGCTCACCCAAAATTCTCGGCTCAGGACTCTTTTTTTATGGACACTTTTGTTCAGCAACTGATCAACGGCCTGACCATCGGGTCTATCTACGCGCTCATTGCGCTGGGTTATACGATGGTTTACGGCATACTCAGGCTGATCAATTTTGCCCATGGCGACATTTACATGGTCGGCGCGTATGCCGGCTTTATTATTGCCACATCGATGGGATTTGCCGCTCAGCCGTCGGCTTTTGGATTTGTGGTAACGCTGCTCGGCTCAATGGCGATCGCGGCCGCGATAGGTATGGCCATCGAGCGGTTTGCCTACCGGCCCGTGCGTAAATACTCAAAAATGACGACGCTCATTACCGCCATCGGTATGTCGCTCCTGATCGAGTATTTGTTCGTATTTATCTTTTCCGGCACACCACGGTCGTTTCCGCAGCTCTTGCCGAATGACAACATCACGTTGTTTGGCAATGCTACGATCTCGACGTCACAGATCCTCATATTTGTCGTTTCGATTTTGCTGATGGTACTGCTGCAGTGGATCATTTTCAAGACAAAGATCGGCAAGGCGATGCGGGCGGTCTCGTTCAACATAAACTCGGCAAAGCTCATGGGCATTAATACCGATTTTGTGATCGCCTTCACGTTTGCATTGGGTTCGGCACTAGCCGCCGCCGGGGGTGTTCTGACGGCGCAATACAATCCT